>Ga0210144_1000094_pt1 | contig 49982 bp, 53 predicted proteins | sample Muzzi_PWA_D2_FD_185532 | JGI IMG/M metagenome (GOLD analysis project Ga0210144, IMG submission 185532) | Wetland microbial communities from San Francisco Bay, California, USA, that impact long-term carbon sequestration - Muzzi_PWA_D2 (SPAdes) | ecosystem: Environmental > Aquatic > Marine >...
ACCGGCTTCGCCCGCTTTTCGGCCGAAAGCGCCATCCCCAACGTCGTGATCGTGTCGATCACGCGCGAGCTCGGCCCGGTGCTCGCGGGCCTGATGGTGGCCGGGCGCGTCGGCGCCGCCATGGCGGCCGAGATCGGCACCATGCGGGTGACCGAGCAGATCGACGCGCTCGACACCCTGGCGACCAACCCGTTCAAGTACCTGATCGCGCCGCGCCTGATCGCCGGGCTGACCATGTTGCCGCTGCTGGTGCTGGTGGCGGACGTCATCGGCGTGTTCGGCGGCTATGTCGTCTCGATCTACAAGCTGGGATTCAACCCGGCGACCTACATGAAGAACACGCTGGACTTCATGGAGGCGCAGGACGTGATCTCCGGCCTGGTGAAGGCCTCGGTCTTCGGCTTCCTGATCACCCTGATGGGCTGTTATCACGGCTATAGATCGCGCGGCGGCGCGCAAGGCGTCGGCGCCGCCACCACCAACGCCGTGGTTTCGGCCTCGATCCTGATACTCTGCTCCAATTACTTCATCACCGAGCTGTTCTTCGCCAAATGACCGCCGCCCAGTCCGACAGCGTGCCGAAGATCCGCGTGCGCAACCTGCACAAGTCCTTCGGCGACAAGCACGTGCTGAAGGGCCTGGACCTCGACGTCGGGGCCGGCGAGTCGGTGGTCGTGATCGGCGGCTCCGGCACCGGCAAGTCGGTCCTGCTCAAATGCATTCTCGGCCTGCTCGCGCCCGAGGAAGGCAGCATCGAAGTCGACGGCGAAGAGGTCGTCGGCATGTCGGGGCAGGACCTCGAACGGATCCGGCGCAAGTTCGGCATGCTGTTCCAGAACGCCGCGCTGTTCGACTCGCTGTCGGTCTGGGAGAACGTCGCCTTCGGCCTGACCCAGGGCGAGGGCATGGCACGCGCCGAGGCGAAGGAGATCGCCCTGGCCAAGCTCGCCGCGGTTGGGCTGGGCCCGGAAGTGGGCCAACTCTGGCCGGCCGAGCTGTCGGGCGGCATGCGCAAGCGCGTTGGCCTGGCGCGCGCCATCGCGACCGAGCCGGAGATCATCTTCTTCGACGAGCCGACGACCGGCCTCGACCCGATCATGGGCGACGTGATCAACGACCTGATCGTCGCCTGCGTGCACGAGCTCGGCGCCACGGCGCTGTCGATCACGCACGACATGGCGAGCGCCCGCAAGATCGCCAACCACATCGCCATGCTGTTCGACGGCAAGATCATTTGGGCCGGTCCGGTTTCGGAGATCGACTCGTGCGACAACCCCTACGTCGACCAGTTCATTCACGGCCGCGCGGAGGGTCCGATCCAAATGGAGGTGCGCGCCCTTTAGCTCGGGCGCGCAGGAGCGCCGCCGTCGCGGCGGCACGGGAGTCAACCGAGCGCCTTGGCAAAAGCCGCCACCCAATTCGTCTGTCAGTCCTGCGGCGCGGTCGCGCCGCGCTGGGCCGGGCGCTGCGACGCCTGCGGCGCCTGGAACAGCGTCGTCGAGGAAGCGGCGGCCCGCCCCGCGCCCGGCGGCCTGGGGAAGGGCGGCGCCCGCAAGGGCCGGCGGGTCGAGTTCTTCGACCTGACCGGCAGCGGCACGCCGCCGCCGCGCCGTGCCACCGGGCTCCGGGAATTCGACCGGGTCTGCGGCGGCGGCTTGGTGCCGGGCTCGGCGGTGCTGATCGGCGGCGACCCCGGGATCGGGAAATCGACGCTGCTGCTGCAGGCGGTCGCCGTGCTGAGCGGGCAGGCGGCCGGCCAGGAGGCGCGCTGCCTCTACGTCTCGGGCGAGGAGGCCGTCGAGCAGATCCGCCTGCGCGCCCAGCGCCTGGGCCTCGGCAAGGCGGGCGTCCTGCTGGCCGCCGCGACCTCGGTGCGCGACATCGCCGCCAGCCTGGAAAGCGGCGAGCCGCCGGCCGTCGTGGTCGTCGATTCGATCCAGACCATGTACGTCGACAGCTTCGAATCGGCGCCGGGCACCGTGTCGCAGGTGCGCGCCAGCGCGCAGGAGCTGATCCGCCTGGCCAAGGCGCGCGGGTTCACCCTGCTGCTGGTCGGCCACGTGACCAAGGACGGCCAGATCGCCGGCCCCAAGGTGCTCGAGCACATGGTCGACACGGTGCTCTCCTTCGAGGGCGAGCGCGGCCACCAGTTCCGCATCCTGCGGGCCAGCAAGAACCGCTTCGGGCCGACCGACGAGATCGGCGTCTTCGAGATGACCGGCGGCGGCCTGGTCGAGGTCGCCAACCCCTCGGCCCTGTTCCTGGCCGAGCGCCAGGGCGACATCGCCGGGGCCGCGGTGTTCGCCGGCATGGAGGGCACCCGCCCGGTCCTGGTCGAGATCCAGGCGCTGGTGTCCGCCTCGCCGCTGGCCACCCCGCGCCGCGCCGTGGTCGGCTGGGACGCCGGTCGGCTGGCCATGGTGCTCGCCGTACTGGAGGCCCGCTGCGGGGTGGTATTGGGCGCGAAGGAGGTTTATCTAAACGTTGCCGGCGGCTTGCGGGTGTCCGAGCCGGCGGCGGATCTGGCGGTCGCCGCGGCCCTGGTGTCGGCAGCGAGCGACCGGCCGGTGCCGGCTGAGACCGTGGTATTCGGCGAAATCGGACTGTCCGGTGAGGTGCGCGCCGTCAGCCAGACCGAGGCGCGATTGAAAGAGGCCGCAAAACTGGGATTCTCCGGCGCCTGGACCCCGGCCCGCCGGGCCAAGGCGGGCCGCGCCGCCGGCGGCGGCCTGGCGATCACCGAGATCGCCCATCTGCACGACCTCGTCGCCCTGCTGACGGCCGAGGGCCGGCGCCGGGAATTGGGCTGAGGAGCCGCACGCGCGCATGGAAACGCCGCCGATCAACGTGACCGACATCGTCGTCGTGCTGTTGGTCGTCCTGTCCGGCGTCTTCGCCTTCTTCCGCGGCTTCGTGCACGAGGTGCTGGCGGTCGTCTCCTGGATCGGCGCGGGGGTCGCGACGCTCTACGCCTTCCCCTACGCCCAGCCCCTGGCGCGCGAATGGATCTCGATTCAGCTGGTGGCCGACATGGCCGCCGGTATCGCCATCTTTCTGGTCGTGCTGATCGTGATGAGCGTCCTCACGCGCCTCGTCGCGCACCGCATCCGCAACAGCAGCTTCGGCCCGCTCGACCGCTCGCTCGGGCTCGTCTTCGGCTTCCTGCGCGGCGCCGTGCTGGTCTGCCTGGCCTGGCTGCTGCTGCTCTGGGCCCTGCCGCCGGAGGACCACCCGGCGTGGATCACCGAAGCGCGCACCCTGCCGCTGGTCGAGCGCGGCAGCGACGTCATGGTCGGGCTGCTGCCGAAAAGCTGGCAGGAGAAGGCGCCGAACGCGGTCCGCGACATGCGCAAGGGCGCCGAGCGCCTCCAGGACAGCGCCGAGAGCTATCGGAACCTCTTGGCGCCGCAGCCGAAATCCGATGCGCCTGAGGACACGGGCGGCTATAACGAGCGCATGCGGGACGACATGGAACGCGCGGTCGAGGCCGCGACCCAGGGGAGCAACGGTTCAGAGGTGCCCGCCCAATGATCACCACCCACCCCTTCTCGATCGGGCCGGACGACGACAAGCTGCGCGAGGAGTGCGGCGTCTTCGGTATCTTCAGCCACGCCGATGCCGCCGCGCACGCGGCCCTCGGCCTGCATGCCCTGCAGCACCGCGGCCAGGAGGCCGCCGGCATCGTGTCCTACGACGGCCGGCAGTTTCACGCCCACCGCGACCTCGGCGTGGTCGGCGACATCTTCGCCAGCAGCCAGGTGATGGAGCGCCTGGTCGGCACCTCGGCGATCGGCCACGTGCGCTACTCGACCTCCGGCGAGACCGCGCTGCGCAACGTGCAGCCGCTGTTCGCCGACCTCGAATTCGGCGGCTTCGCGCTGGCCCACAACGGCAACCTGACCAACGCGCTGGAGCTGCGCCGCGAGCTGGTCAAGCGCGGCTCCCTGTTCCAATCGACCTCGGATACCGAGGTCATCGTGCACCTCATGGCGACCTCCGATCAGGGCAGCGTCGTCGACCGCATGACCGACGCGCTGCGCCGCGTCGAGGGCGCCTATTCCGTGGTTGCGCTGACCGATTCCTGCCTGATCGGGGTGCGCGACCCGCTGGGCGTCCGGCCGCTGGTGATCGGGCGCCTGGGAGACACTCATATCCTGGCGTCCGAGACCTGCGCGCTCGACATCATCGGGGCCGACTTCCTGCGCGACGTCGAGGCCGGCGAGATGGTGGTGCTCGACCGCTCGGGCGTTCATTCGCTGCGCCCCTTCCCGCCGGCCCGGCGCCGTTTCTGCATCTTCGAGTACATCTACTTCTCGCGGCCCGACTCGGTCCTCGAAGGCCAGAGCGTCTACCAGCGGCGCAAGCAGATCGGCGCGGAGCTGGCGGCCGAGAACGGCGTCCCCGCCGACGTCGTGATCCCGGTGCCGGATTCCGGCGTTCCGGCGGCGATCGGCTACGCCGAGGCCTCGGGCATTCCCTTCGAGCTCGGCATCATCCGCAACCACTACGTGGGGCGCACCTTCATCGAGCCGGCGCAGCAGATCCGCAATCTCGGCGTCCGGCTGAAGCACAACGCCAACCGCTGCAGCCTGAAGGGCAAGCGCGTCATCCTGGTCGACGATTCCATCGTGCGCGGCACGACCTCGGTGAAGATCGTCGAGATGGTGCGCGCCGCCGGCGCGACCGAGGTGCACATGCGCATCGCCGCCCCGCCGACCGCGCATCCCTGCTTCTACGGCATCGACACGCCGGAGGCGAGCGAGCTGTTGGCCTCGCGCTTCGACATCGCCGGCATGGCCGAGTTCATCGGCGTGGACAGCCTCGCGTTCATCTCGATGGACGGCCTGTACCGCGCCATGGGCGAGCCGGGCCGCGACCCCGAGAGCCCGCAGTTCTGCGACGCCTGTTTCACCGGAGACTATCCCATCAAGCTGACCGATCACGACGGCGGGGAAGAAACGACGCAGCTTTCCCTGCTCGCCGAGCTGGCGTGAGGCGCAAGCCGGGCTCCGCATGATCGCGCGGGTCCTGCGCGCCGCGACGGCCCTGGCCGGCGGCGTGACGCTGGCGCAGTTTCCGGCCTTCTTCGGGCAGTATCTGCAACGCCTCGGCGGGCGGCTCGACCAGGCGCAGGCGCAGGTCGCCCGGATCGAGGCGGCGGCCCGGGCCGAGGGCCTCGGCCTCGAGGATTACCTGGGCGTTTTCCTGCACAGCAGCGAATCCCCGAACAGACGACAAGGGAGCATCATGGTGGAGGAGATTGCCGATCTGGACCGCTACCGCGCGGCCTGGGACGCCCTGTCGCAGGCCGCGCCCGGCGAACGCCTGCTGCAGTTCGCCGAGCGCCTCGACCCCGGCCTGGCGCGCGCCACGCTGTCCGATTTTTCGCCGGGCCTGAGCCTGACGCCCGAGGGCCTGGCCTACGCCGCCGCCGGGCTGTGCGCCGGCTGGGGGCTGGCCGTGCTGTCGGGACGGGCCGTCGCCGCGCTGTCGCGCCAGCGGAGAGCGGCATGAGCGGGCCCGGCACCGGCCGCCTGGCCGGGCGCATCGCACTGGTCACCGGCGCCAGCCGCGGCCTTGGCGCCGCGATCGCCGCGCGCTTCGCCGCCGAGGGCGCGCACCTCGTCCTGGTGGCGCGCACGGTCGGCGGCCTGGAGGAGACCGACGACGCGGTGCGCCGCGCCGGCGGAGAGCCGGCCACCCTGGCGCCGCTCGATCTGCGGTCCTTCGACAGCATCGACCAGCTCGGCGCCTCGCTCTACGAGCGCTTCGGCCGGCTCGACATCGTCGTGGGCAACGCCGGTCTGCTCGGCGAGCTCACGCCGATCACCCATCTCGCGCCGGAGACCTGGGCCGAGGTGATGGACGTCAACCTGACCGCCAACTATCGCCTGATCCGCAGTCTCGACCCGCTGCTGCGCCTGTCGGAGGCCGGGCGCGCGATCTTCGTGACCTCGGGCGCGGCCCAGCCGCGCGCCTATTGGGCGGCCTACGGCGTGTCCAAGGCGGCGCTGGAGGCGCTGGTGCGGACCTACGCCGCCGAGATCGAGCGGACCAACGTGCGGGCCAACCTCATCAATCCCGGCGCCCTGCGCACGCGCATGCGGCGCAAGGCCTTCCCCGGCGAGGATCCCGAGACCCTGCGCAAGCCCGAAGAGGCGACCGACGCCTTCGTCGAGCTCGCCAGCGCCGCCTGCCAGAGGAACGGCGAGGTCATCGACGCTGGCTAGCGCAAGAAGTTCGGGCGCCGGGGGGGGGAGCGGCGCCCGCAAGGTTCACAGGGGAGGCATGACCGCCGCGGGCCTTGGCCGGGCTGTGGTGCGGCTCTGGAGTCGCGCGGCGTATCCAACCCCTACCCGGCCCGCTCGGCGCTGCAAAGCGCCGCGGGTTGCCAATCGGGCGCCTGATCCGGCCGGATCGGGCCGCGGCCGGTTCAGCGCCGCTCGGCGTAGGGGTTCTCGCCCTTGCGCAGCGACATCCGGATCGGCGTGCCCGGCAGGTCGAAGTCGCGCCGCAGCGCGTTCTCCAGGTAGCGCAGGTAGGAATCGGGCAAGGCCTGCGGCCGCGAGCAGAACAGGATGAAGCCGGGCGGGCGCGTCTTGGCCTGGGTCATGTAGCGCAGCCGCAGGCGCCGGCCGCCCGGCGCCGGCGGCGGGTGCGCCGCGGTGATCTCGCCCAGCCAGCGGTTGAGCGCGGCGGTCGGCACGCGCCGGTTCCACACCTCGTAGGCGGCAAAGACCGCCCGCATCAGCCGGTCCAGGTTCTGGCCGCGCAGGGCCGAGAGCGTCACCACCGGCACGCCCTGGACCTGTGGCAGAGAGCGCGTCAGGCGATCGCGCACGGCCTGCATCGCCGCCTCGCGGTCGGCGCAGGCGTCCCACTTGTTGACGGCGATGACCAGTGCGCGGCCCTCGTCGATCACCTGGCGGGCGATGGTGAGGTCCTGCTTCTCCATCGGCATCCCGGCATCGATCAGCAGGATCACCACTTGGGCGAAGTCGATCGCCCGCCGGGTATCGGCGGCGGACAGCTTTTCGACCTTTTCGGTGGCGCGCGCCCGGCGGCGCAGGCCGGCGGTATCGATCAGGCGCAGGGCCCGGCCACGGTACGACCAGTCGACGGCGATGGCGTCGCGCGTGATGCCGGCCTCCGGGCCGGTCAGCAGGCGCTCCTCGCCGATCAGGCGGTTGACCAGCGTGGACTTGCCGACGTTGGGGCGCCCGACGATCACGAGCTGCAGCACGCCGTCCGCCCCGCCCGCGTTGGCGGCGCCGCCTGCGGCGTCCGGGACGGCACCTTCGTCCTGCGGGGCGGCCTCGCGCTCGGCCGCCAGGTGGGCGCGGAGCGCGTCGTGCAGATCGCTCAGGCCGAGGCCGTGCTCCGCCGAGATCGGCACCGGCTCGCCGAGGCCGAGGCCGAAGGCCTCCAGCCCGCCGGCCTCGCCCGCCGCGCCCTCGCATTTGTTGGCGACGACCACGACCGGCGTCTTGCCGCGGCGCAGCCAGTCGGCGAAATGCCGGTCGAGCGGCGTGATCCCGGCGCGGGCGTCGACGCCTCTAGCCCGCCGGCCTCGCCCGCCGCGCCCTCGCATTTGTTGGCGACGACCACGACCGGCGTCTTGCCGCGGCGCAGCCAGTCGGCGAAATGCCGGTCGAGCGGCGTGATCCCGGCGCGGGCGTCGACGACCAGCAGCGCCACGTCGGCCGCGGCCACGGCGCGCTCGGTCTGCGCCCGCATGCGCGCCTCGAGGCTGTCGTCGCGGACGTCCTCCAGCCCGGCGGTATCGATCGCCCGGAAGACCAGGTCGTAGAGCCGCGCCTCTCCTTCGCGCCGGTCGCGCGTCACGCCCGGCGTGTCGTCGACCAGCGCCAGGCGCCGCCCGACGAGACGGTTGAACAGGGTGGACTTGCCGACGTTCGGCCGCCCGACGATGGCCACTTTGGCGATCATGACGTTGCTGGATCCGCTGCGCGGCCCGGCCCCCGGTGCCGGCCCGACCGGGCTCAACGATACGCGACCAGGGTGCCCTCGTCGGTCACGAAATAGAGGCTGCCGCCGGCCACCACGGGCGCGATGCGGACGCTGCCGGGCAGATCGATCGCCCCCAGGACCTCGCCGGTATAGGGCGAGACCGACAGCGCCTGACCGTTCGACCCGGCGAGGATCAGGCGGTCGCTGGCCAGCACCGGGCCGGCCCAATCGATCGGCCCCTCTTGGCGGTCCGGATTCTCGTAACGCGGCAGCGCCAGCACCCAGCGCACCCGTCCCTCGCGGCGGGTCAGACAGACGAGCTGGGCGTCGTTGGTCAGGACGAAGACGTAGTCGCCGCCGACCCAGGGCATTTCGGTCCCGCCGACCTCGGCTTCCCAGGCGCGCACGCCTTGGCGCAGGTCGATGGCGATCATGCGCCCGGCATGGCTCACGGCGATCACGAGGCCACGGTCGATGACCGGCGCGCCGCGGATCTGCGCGATGTCGCCGAGCGGATCGACCTGGGTCACGGCCGACAGGCTGTCGCTCCACAGCACGCGCCCGTTCTCGGCCAGGAGGCCGAAGATCTCGCCCGAGGAATAGGGCGCCACCACGGTCGAGCCGGACACCGCCGGGCTCGCCCCGCCGATCAGGCCGGCGTCTTCCTGCAGACCGGAGTGGGTCCAGAGGATCGAGCCGTCATCGGCCGACAGGGCCACGGTCTGGTTGTCGAGCGTGACGGCGAAGACGCGCCCCTCGGTGGCCGTCGGCGCCCCGCGGATCGGCGCCCCGACGGCGGTCTGCCATTGCACTTCGCCGCTCTTGGCGTCGAGCGCGAAGACCCGCGCGAAGCCCGTGCTGACGAATATCCGGCCGTTGTCGTAGGCGATTCCGCCGCCGAAGTAGCCCGCGTCCTCGTCCTCGGGCTGCAGGTCGTGGCGCCACAGCAGGCGGCCGCTCGTGGCGTCGAAGGCGCTGATCAGCGACACGGAATCCATCGTGTAGACCACGTTGCCGACCACGATGGGCTGGGCCAAGAGCTGCCGGTCGTCGCCCGAGCCGTCGCCGACGTCCGCCGTCCAGGCGCGGCGCGGCGTTTCGCTCAGGGCCAGATGGTACATCACGTGGGCCGGGCTGCCGCCGGCCTGGGTCCAGTCGGCGTTGGTGTAGGGCTCGGCGAGGCGGACTTTCTCGTCGGCGATCTGCGGGTCGGGCTGCAGGCCGCGGTCGGTCGCCAGGATGGCGATGCGCTCGCCCGGCAGCTTCTCCTCCTTGGCCACGAAGAGGGTGTCGAAGGTGTCGCAGCCGGTCAGCAGCAGCACGAGCGCGACGGCCGCCGTCAAATGCAGGGTACGCGGCGCCATGGCGGAGCCTTACTCCTTAAGGGCGTTGAGCATCTGGGTGGCCCGGCCGCGCAGGCCGGCGGGCACCTCGGGATCGTCGGCGAGCTCCGTGTAGTGGCCGCGCGCCGTTTCGACATCGCCGCTCCGCAACGCCAGGTCGGCGGACAGCTCGATGGCCGTGGCCCGGAAGGCCTTGCCCGGGCCGGTCAGGGGCGCGAGGCGCGCCTGCAAGGCGGCCGGGTCGCCGTCGGCCATCTGGTGCATCACCGAAAGCAGGGTGGCGATCTGCCGGAACCCCTCGCCCAGACCGGAGTCCTTCGCCACGCGGTCCCAGGCCGCGATGGCGCCGGCGACGTCGCCCGAATCGGCGCGCAGCGCCGCCTCGCGCAGCGCCGCCAGACCGCGGTATCCGCCGGCACCGACCTCGCCCATCGCGGCGAAGGCCTTCAGCGCGCCAGCGTTGTCCCCGGAATGGACCATGGCCTGGGCCGCCGCGTACTGGGCCGAGAGCTTCGCCCGCTGGCTCTGCTGATAGGCGCGCCATCCCTGCAGCCCGGCAACGGCGAGGACGATGGCGACGGCCGCGGCGACGATGTAGAGGCCGTACTTCTTCCAGACCTGCTCGGCGCGCTCGCGCCGAAGTTCTTCATCGACTTCGCGGAAAACGTCGGCCACCGGGCCACCTCGTTCGGTATGCGCAGGAAGGGCGGACACGATAGCCCGCCCGCTGCGACTTGATAAGGGCCCAGGCCCCGAGGATCAAGGTGTTACGAAAGCGCGCTGCGAATCAGCCTTGACGCCATTTGATGCTGCACCCCATCGAGGGGATCTGCTCCTCCGGCCCCCGCCCGGTTTCGGCGACCTGCGTCATGGCTTCGTAGAGTTCGCGGCGGGCGCCGGGCACCAGGGTGGTCTTGGATTCATCCAGGCGGCCCCGGTACTGCAACTCCAGGTCCTTGTTGAAGCCGAAGAAATCGGGGGTGCAGGCCGCGTCGTAGGCGCGCGCGACCTCCTGCGTGCGGTCGACGACGTAGGGGAAGTTGAGCCCGTGCGACTCCGCGAAGACCTTCATGTTCTCGAAGGAGTCCTCGGGATAGGCCTCGGCATCGTTGGCATTGATGGCGATCGCGCCGATGCCCTTCGGCGCCAGCGCCGCCACCTCCTCGACGATGCGGCCGATGACCGACTTCACGTAGGGGCAATGGTTGCAGATGAACATCACCAGGGTGCCCTTCGGGCCGCGCACCGACTCGAGCGTATAGGTCTTCCCGTCGATGCCCTCCAGGGCGAAATCGACCGCCTTCCAGTCGAAATCGCAGACCGGCGTCTGTGCCGCCATGAGCCCTTCTCCTTCCCGCGTTGCCGCGCGCGGCCGGGCCGCGACGCTTACCGATCCTTTACTCGCAAAGCCGACAATGCCGGTCAATGACGTGACGCAATTTACCGATTGCGTGGGACAGATGGCAACAGGAAATCTAATTAATATCAATATTTTGTGGGAGACGTTTGATATGAAAGGACAGCCGATGGCCGGGAAGCGGCAGGGACCGCGGCACGCGGCGGTACTGCTCGCCGCCCTGCTCGGCCTGGCGGCCTGCGAGCCCACGACCACGGCGGTCGTGGCCGGCGCCAGCCTGGCCTCCCTGATCCACACCGACAAGACGCTCATGGATCACGCCGCGAGCTATGCCACCGACGAGGACTGCTCGATCCTGCACGCGGCCCACAACGAGGCCTACTGCCAGGCCTATGCCAGCGAGGGCCCCGACGCGCTCCTGGCGATGACGGCGACGCATTACTGCTATCGCACGTTGGGCGGGGTGTCCTGCTACGACCGGCCGGACTATACGGCCAGCAGCCAGACCCGAATCGAGTACGCCTACGGGTTCGGTCCCTCCGAGGCCGCCGCTCCCGTCGCCGCCCTGCCGGCGCCGGCGGCGGACCGGACCCTGCCGCCGCGCTATTAGGCCCGCTCTTGGCCCCGGGGTCCGCTCCGACGGGCCTGTCGCGAGATTTCGACGGCAGATTCCGGGGGTATCGGGGAGAATCGGCACGGACGGCGTTCGGCGGCTGGACGCCGCCGCGGAATTGAGGAACACTGAGCGGCAACAAAGCAATAACAACACTTGGAAGAACCGCCCGACTTATGGCTAACCGACTGACGGCAGAGGTCCATCGCCTGCCCTTCGATCCCCGGCGCGGCACGGCGCCCTTCTTCAACCGGCAAGAACTCAACCAGCTCCTGTCCCTGTACAGCCGCCACGTGGCCTGCGGCCGGTGGCGCGACTACGCCATCGACCAGCGCCAGGGCAGCGCCATGTTCTCCGTGTTTCGCCACACGCACGACGCGCCCCTGTTCCGCATCGTCAAGCGGCCCGGCCGCGGGGGGCGGCCCTGCGAATTCGCTGTCGAAAGCGGCCGCGAGACGCTGAAACGGGCCTCGACCATGAGCGAGGCCCTTTCCATTTTTCCGCAGCCCCTGCGGATCGTCTCCTAGCCTCCGAGTTTCCGAATCTCCGAGTCTCCGGGCGCGGCCGAACCCGCCCGCGGCCGGCCCGCGGCAGTTTGTCCACAGTGCCGTGTTGCCCGCCGCAAATGTTCCCGTTATGTTCTTATACTAGGAACGATCGCCTAATTGGCGACGGGCAGGAGGCCGCAGGGATGGCAGGGGTCAAGCGCCGTGCCTTGGCGCAGGAAGAGGGCCGCCGGGAAGCCGCGACCCTGGGCGAGATCGCGGCCCAGGGCCTCGGCGTGTTCTGCTGGTGTAACCGCTGCGGGCGCAACGCGGTGCTGGCGTCCGACCGCCTGACCGCGGCGCTCGGCGGCGATTTCCCGGTTCCGGAAGTGGGCGCCCGCCTGCGCTGCTCGGATTGCGGCGCCAAGGACATCGCCACCCGCCCGGACTGGCCCGGCCTCGGGCAGGTCGCCCGTCACGGCTAGGCGCGCCGCGGAGCGGGGCGGCGCTATTCGACCGGGCGCATGAGGCCGCTGTGCCGGTCGACCTCCAGCTTCTGCACCAGCGAGCCGTCCTGAGTGACGATTTCGGCGACGATCGTGTCGTCGTCGGTCTGGGTCACGTCACCGACCTTGATGTGCAGGTTGCCCTGCCATGCCAGCTGCCGCTCGAGGTGACGGCGGACATGCTCGACATCGAGATCGCGGTCCGGCGTCCTCGTGTCCTGGCGCATGCCGTAGCCGGGACCCATGCCATCGCCCGGGCCCATGCCATCGCCCGGGCCCATGCCATCGCCCGGGCCCATCATTCCGTAGCCCGGGCCCGTGCCGTAGCCCATACCGTACCCGGGGCCCATCATCATGCCGGGTCCCATGCCGTAGCCAGGCCCCATCATGCCGTAGCCGGGGCCCATCATCATGCCGTACCCCATGCCGTAGCCCGGGTGCATCATGCCGTACCCCATGCCGTACCCCATGCCGTAGCCCGGGTGCATCATGCCGTAACCGCGATGCATCATGCCGTAGCCGCGGTGCATCATGCCGTAGCCGCGGTGCATCATGCCGTAGCCGCGGTGCATCATGCCGTAGGGACACGGCCCGTCACCGGGACCGTAAGCCGGGCCCGGACCGTAGCCCCGGCCCATCATGCCCTGGCCCATCATGCCGGGACCCATCATGTCGTCGGGATCCATGCCATAACCTGGCCCGCCCTGGCCCTGTTCGTCCTGGCCGTGCTCGCCATGGCCGAACGCGGTGCCCGCGGCGCCGAGGGCCAACACCGCAGCGAGCGCCGTCGCGAGAATCGCTTTGCGTGCCTGCATCTCCAGTCTCCTGCTGAGGGCGGCGGCCACCGCGCCGCGCCCGATCTCGGCGCGGAGTCTGGGCGCGCCGACCGTCGCCCGCGTTGACGTGGATCAACGAGACGAGGGCGCCGGAACCGCGCCGCGACTCACGTCCTAGGCCGGCCGAGAGTCCGCCCGGGCCGATCGGGCAGCTTCGGGTTTCCCTAGGGCTTCACCGCGCTGAAGATGTAGCGGTTCAGCGAGAACATGAACTCGCCGGCCGCGGCCGTCTCTTCCTGGTCCGCGCGCCACGTTTCCCAGTCGGCGTCCGTGAATTCGGGCGAGGCCTCCATGAACTCACCGGCCGCGGCCGTCTCTTCCTGGTCCGCGCGCCACGTTTCCCAGTCGGCGTCCGTGAATTCGGGCGAGGCCTCCATCATCGGCTCGATGAAGCCGACGGTCTGCTGGGCGTAGCTGTCCGGATCCGGCTGCCAGTTGACCACGGCGTGCACGCGCCGCTCGGCGATCTCGAAGCCGGCTGCGGTCAGGCGCCGCGACAAGGTTCGCGGGACATGCGCGTCCGCATAGGGGCCGGTCAGCATCGCGATCGTGCGGTCCATCAAGGCCCGGTCGCGGCAGTTCCAGACGAGCGAGCCCCAGTCCGAGTCGAGGATCACCGCCCGCCCGCCGCGTTTGAGGGCACGGAACATCTCCGAGACCGCCTTATCGTTGTCGGCGACGAAGCAGAGCAGCTGGCTCGCCGTCACGACATCAAAACCTTCGTCCTCGACCGGCAGCGCGGTCGCATCGCCCTTCAGAAATTTCGCGTTCGGACAGATCCGCGCCGCCATCTCGACCATGGCCGGCGCGCTGTCCACGCCGCACACCGCCCCGGTCTCGCCGACGGCTTCCAGCATCTCGCGGGCGAAGATCCCGTTGCCCGAGCCGACGTCGAGCACGCGCTCGCCCGCCCCGAGACCGAGCAGGTCCAGCATCACGCGCCGCTGCGCGGCCATGTCCGGCGTCGCGGCCAGCCTCTCCTGCCGCCGCGCCATGTCCTCGTCGTAGAATCCTTCCGCCATCATGCTCCCAGAGTCTGTGGACCTTGACAGGGGGTCCACGGTACCACGCGGCGCAAAAGCCGCGCCAAAAAATGCCTGTCGGAATTTTCGTGCGAATGGCGGGGCGTCGCGCGCGGCTTCGCGTCCGCGCCCGCGCCTACTCCCACTCGATGGTGCCGGGCGGCTTGGAGGTCACGTCGTAGACGACGCGGTTGATGCCGCGCACCTCGTTGATGATGCGCGTCGCTACGCCGGCCAGGAAATCGTGGTCGAAGGGATAGCTCTCCGCCGTCATGCCGTCGCTCGAGGTCACGGCGCGCAGCGCGCAGACGAAGTCGTACGAGCGCGCGTCGCCCATCACGCCGACGCTGCGCACCGGCAGCAGCACCGCGAAGGCCTGCCAGATGGCGTCGTACAGCCCGGCCTTGCGGATCTCGTCCAGGTAGACCGCGTCGGCCTTGCGCAGGATCTCGCACTTCTCCGCCGTGACCTCGCCGGGAATGCGGATCGCCAGGCCGGGGCCGGGAAAGGGATGGCGCCCGATCAGCGCCTCGGGCAGCCCGAGCTCGCGGCCGAGTGCGCGCACCTCGTCCTTGAACAGCTCGCGCAGCGGCTCGACCAGCTTCATGTTCATGCGCTCGGGCAGGCCGCCGACGTTGTGGTGCGACTTGATGGTGACCGAGGGCCCGCCGGTGAAGGAGACGGACTCGATCACGTCGGGATAGAGCGTGCCCTGGGCGAGAAACTCGGCGCCGCCCAGCTTGCCCGCCTCCTCCTCGAAGACGTCGATGAAGGTCGCGCCGATGATCTTGCGCTTGTCCTCCGGGTCGGCGACGCCGGCCAGCTTTCCGAGGAAGAGCGCCGCCGCGTCGCGATGCACCAGCGGGATGTTGTAGTGGTCGCGGAACAGCGTGACGACCTGCTCGGCCTCGCCCAGGCGCAGCAGGCCGTGGTCGACGAAGATGCAGGTCAGCTGCTCGCCGATCGCCTCGTGAATGAGCACCGCCGCGACCGAGGAATCGACCCCGCCGGACAGGCCGCAGATCACCCGGGCGCCGCCGACCCGGGCGCGGATCGCCGCGACCGCCTGCTCGCGGAACGCCGCCATCGACCAGTCGCCGGCGCAGCCCGCAACCCGCTGCGTGAAGTTGGCGAGCAGCCGGGCGCCGTCCGGCGTGTGCATAACCTCGGGATGGAACTGCACGCCGTAGAAGCGCCGCGCGTCGTCGGCGATCATGGCGAAGGGCGCGCCCTCGGAGACGCCGACGGCGCGGAAGCCGTCCGGCAGGCGCACGACGCGGTCGCCGTGGCTCATCCAGACCTGATGGCGCTCGCCCGGCCGCCACAGCTCCTCGGTCAGCGCGCAGTCCTCCGTGACCTCGACGAAGGCGCGGCCGAACTCGTGGTGCTCGCCGGTCTCGACCACGCCGCCGAGCTGCTCGCACAGGGTCTGCTGGCCGTAGCAGATGCCGAGCAGCGGCAGGCCCATCTCGAACACCGCCTGCGGCGCGCGCGGTGTATCGGCCGCCGTGACCGAGGCCGGGCCGCCGGAGAGGATGATCGCCTGCGGCGCGAAGTCGCGGATCCGCGCCGCGTCGACGTTGAACGGCAGGATCTCGCAGTAGACGCCGCTCTCGCGCAGGCGGCGGGCGATGAGCTGGGTGACCTGGGAGCCGAAATCGAGAATCAGGACGCGATCCGTCATGCGGGTTTCTAGCCCGCCGCCGGCGAGTCGTCCAGCGCGCGCCGCGGCTATGCCGGCCCGCCCCTGGCGGCCAGCCAGCCGGCCAGATCGGGCCAGCCGTAGGCGGTGGTCGGCAGCGCCGCCCCGGCGAAGTTTTCGCGCCGCTCGGCCATGCGCCGGCCGCCCATCGCCTCGTAGAAGAAGCGCGCCGGGTTGCCGCTCAGCACCCAGATCGCGGCGTCGTTCAGGCCGCCGCGCCGCAGCATGGCGAAGAGGCCGGCCAGCAGGCCGCGGCCGAGTCCCCGCCCCTGCCAGTCGCCCGCGACGTAGAGGGTGTAGACCTCGCCGGCGAAGGCGGGATCGCGCGATCGGCCGCAGCTGCCGAAGCCGACGATCCGCGCGCGGCCCCGGCCGGCGGCCTCGGCGACCAGCACGCGCTCCGGCATCCCGTCGCGGCGCAGGACCGCCTCCCACTGGGTCGTCTGCCGCACCTCGGTCATGCCGACCAGATAGGCCTCCGGCACCAGCCCGGCATAGGCGCTGCGCCAGGTCTCGACGTGCACGCGGGCGATCCCGGCGGCGTCCTCGGGGCGCGCCGGCCGCAGGATGACGGAATCGCTCATGCCGCCTGTTTTACGCGCGGCCGCTCCGGCGCGCGAGGACCGCGGCGAAGAAACCGTCGCAGCCGTGCCGCGCCGGCGTCACGGTCAAGAAATCGCCCTCGAAGGGCGACGGCAGGCAGGCAGGCGGCGCGCCGAGCGCCGCCTGCCAGGCCTCGGCCGCCGGCACCACGGCGAAATCCGGGTGCGCCGCGAGGAAGGCGGCGATCTGCTCGCGGTTCTCGGCCGGCAGGAGCGAGCAGGTGGCGTAGCGAGCAAGGCGGCCTGCGCCGCGCGGTACCGCGCGAGGTCCGTTTCGGTCAGGCGCCAGCGCGCATCCGGCTGGCGCCGCCAGGTCCCGGTTCCGGAACAGGGCGCATCGATCAGCACCCGGTCGAAGCGCCCCGCCTCGGCCGCCAGCCACGCGGCATCGGGCGGGCCGTGCAGCTCGGCCAGATCGGCGCCGGCCCGGCGCAGGCGCGGCCGCGCCCGCGCCAGGCGCGCCTCGTCGCGGTCGAGCGCCACGAGGCGGCCGTCGTTGCCCATCGCGGCGGCCAGCGCCAGCGTCTTGCCGCCGCCGCCGGCGCAGAGGTCGGCGACCGCCAGGCCGGGCCGCGCGTCGCACAGCAGGGCGACGAGCTGCGAGCCCTCGTCCTGCGGCTCGATCAGCCCGGCGCGGTAGGCGGCGCCGGCCGTCACGGCGCGCCGCCCGGCGACCCGCAGGCCCCACGGCGACAGCGGCGTCGGCGCGGCCTCGATCCCCTCGTCCGCGAGCGCGGCGCGGGCCTGCTCGCGGTCGCCCTTGAGCGCGTTGACGCGCAGGTCGAGCGGTGCCGCCGCGATGAGGGCGGCGAGCTCGCGGTCGCGCCCCGCGCCGAACGCCGCGCCGAAGGCGGGCAGCAGCCATTCGGGGCACTCGAGCCGCACCCAGTCGGGCTGCGCCGGATCGTCGAGCGACCGCCCGGCGAGGCGCGCGACCAGTGCCCCCTCCCCGTCGGACAGCAGCGCCGGCCCATAGCGCGAGCCGTCGAACAGCGCCGCGATCTCGCGGCCAGCAGCCATTCGGGGCACTCGAGCCGCACCCAGTCGGGCTGCGCCGGATCGTCGAGCGACCGCCCGGCGAGGCGCGCGACCAGAGCCCCCTCCCCGTCGGACAGCGGCGCCGGGCCGTAGCGCGAGCCGTCGAACAGCGCCGCGATCTCGGCCGCGGCGCGCCCCTCGACCAGGGCCAGGAGCGCCAGCACCGCGGCGCGGGCCTGGGCCCCGCCGCTTGCCCCGCCGCTCGCCCCGTCGCGCGCCCCGTCGGCCGGGGCGGCGCGTGCGAGCCACCAGTCGGTCCGCGCCCGCGCGCGCAGCCAGGCGAAGACCGCGTCCGCGACGGCGCGCCGGTCCTTGGCGCCGATGTAGCGCCGGCCGCGCAGGTAGTCCGCGACGCAGCGCTCGGCCGGCCGTGGGTCGGCCTCGATCGCCTGCACCAGCTCGATCACGGCGGCGATGCGCGCGGCGGGTGTCATGCGAGCAATCCTGTTCGCTGCCGGGTCGTCGACGAGAGGGGCGCGCCGCGCGGGAGCCGCGGCGCCGGCCGCCGCGTCACATGTCGGGGCGGTAGTTCGGCGCCTCGCGCGTGATGGCGACGTCGTGCACGTGGCTTTCGCGCAGGCCCGCCCCGGTGATGCGCAGGAAGCGGCAGTTGCGCTGCATGTCCCGGATCGTGGGGTTGCCGGTGTAGCCCATGGCCGCGCGCAGGCCGCCGACGAGCTGATGGATCACCGTGCGCGCCGGTCCCTTGTAGGGCACGCGCCCCTCGACGCCCTCGGGCACCAGCTTGAGCTGGTCGGCGATCTCCTCCTGGAAGTAGCGGTCGGCCGAGCCGCGCGCCATGGCCCCGAGCGAGCCCATGCCGCGATAGGCCTTGTACGAGCGCCCCTGCAGCAGGAAGACCTCGCCCGGCGTCTCCTCGGTGCCGGCCAGCAGCGAGCCGACCATGACGCAGTCCGCGCCGGCGGCGATCGCCTTGGCCAGGTCGCCGGAGAACTTGATGCCGCCGTCGGCGATGACCGGCGTGTCGGCCTTGCGGCAGGCTTCGACGGTATTGAGGATGGCGGTGAACTGCGGCACGCCGACGCCGGCCACCATGCGCGTGGTGCAGATCGAGCCCGGCCCGATGCCGACCTTGATGGCGTCCGCGCCGGCGTCGATCAGCGCCCTGGCGCCGTCCGCCGTGGCCACGTTGCCGGCCACCACCTGGGCGGCGTTCGACAGCCGCTTGACGCGGTCGACCGCATCGATCACCCCTTGGGAATGGCCGTGCGCGGTGTCGACGACGACGACGTCGACGCCGGCGTCGAGCAGCGCCTCGGCCCGCGCCGCGCCGTCCGGCCCGGTCCCGATCGCCGCCGCCACCCGCAGGCGGCCCTTCTCGTCCTTGCAGGCGAAGGGGAAGGCCTGCGCCTTCTCCATGTCCTTGACGGTGATCAGCCCGATGCAGCGGTACTCGTCGTCGACGACCAGCAGCTTCTCGATGCGGTGATGGTGCAGCAGGCGCTTGGCTTCCTCCGGCGCCACGCTCTCGGTCACCGTGACCAGGTTCTCGCGGGTCATCAGCTCGCGCACCGGCTGCTGCGTGTTCTCGGCGAAGCGCACGTCGCGGTTGGTCAGGATGCCGGCCAGCCGGCCGCTGCCGCGCTCGACCACGGGGATGCCGGAGATCGCATGCCGCGCCATGAGATCGAGCGCGTCGGCCAGCGGCTGCTCCGGATGGATGGTCACCGGATTGACCACCATGCCGCTCTCGAACTTCTTGACGGCGCGGACCTCGTTGGCCTGCGCCTGCATGTCGAGGTTCTTGTGGATGACGCCCATGCCGCCCATCTGCGCCATGACGATGGCCAGGCGGGCCTCGGTCACGGTGTCCATCGCCGAGGACAGCAGCGGAATACCGAGCGGCATGGTCCGGGTGACGCGCGAGGCGACGTCGACGTCCCGCGGCAGGACGGCGGATTCCGCGGGCTCCAGCAGAACGTCGTCGAACGTCAGGGCCTCGCGGATTTCCATGCCACACCACATGCCGGTGAATGGCGCGGCATCATACACATGGCCGCCGCCTTGCCAAGGGCCGCAGAGGATCGCGGCCTAAGGCGCGCGGTCCTCGCCCCCTGCGCCGCGGAATCCCGTGGCCACCAGGTAGAGCTCGGCCGAATCGGCCCGGCTGGCCGGCGGCTTGACGTGGCGCACCTTGGCGAAGGCCCGCTTCAGCGCGGCGAGCAGCGTGGCCTCGCTGCCGCCCTGCAGCACCTTGGCGACGAAGGCGCCGCCCGGCGCCAGGATCTCGGCGGCGAAGGCATAGGCCTCCTCGGCCAGGCGCATGATGCGCAGGTGGTCGGTCTGCGCGTGCCCGGTGGCCGGCGCCGCCATGTCCGAGAGCACGACGTCGGCCGGCCCGCCCAGCGCCTCGCGGACGCGCGCCTGCACCGCGGGCTCGCCGAAGTCGCCGTGCAGGACGACGACGCCGGGCAAGGGCTCCATCTCCTGCAGGTCGAGGGCGACGATGCGCGCCGCGTCGCCGCAGCGCTCGCGCGCCACCTGGCTCCAGCCGCCGGGCGCGGCGCCGAGGTCGACGACGCGCGCACCTACCCGCAGGACGGCGAACTTGTCGTCGATCTGCGCCAGCTTGAAGGCGGCGCGCGAGCGGTAGCCGCGCTTGCGCGCCTCGGCCACGTAGGGGTCGTTGAGCTGCCGCTCGAGCCAGCGCGTCGAGGAGAGGCTGCGTCCCTTGGCGCTGCGCACCCGCGTCTTGAGGCCGCGCCCGCTCGGCCCCGCCTTGCCGCCCGGCCCAGCCTTGCCGCCCGGCCCGCGTCCCTTGCCGCTACGCCGGCTCATGTCCGACCGCTGTCACGCTGGCACGCCGTCACGCCCGTGCGACGTCACGCCTGGCTGCGGCCGTTGCACGGCGCGGCGCGGCGCGCCATCGCCGCCTCCGCCAGGCGGGTCCGGCTCATCAGCGTGAACAGGATCCCCTCGCGCAGGCCGCGGTCGGCGACGCGCAGCCGCCCGACCGGCCAGACGCCGCAAAGCGCCTCGAGGATGGCGCAGCCGGCGATCACCAGGTCGGCGCGATCGGGCCCGATGCAGGGGTGCGACACGCGCCGCTCGTAGCTCATCGACGCGATGCGCCGGCTGATCTGGCGCACGGTGGGAAAATCCAGATAGCAGCCGTCGACCCGGGCCCGGTCGTAGCGGCGCAGCCGCTGATGCACGCCGGCCAGGGTGGTCACGGTGCCCGAGGTGCCGAGCATCTGCAGCCGCCCGTCGCGCGCCAGGCGGCCCAGCCCGTGCGCCGCCTCGAAGGGCGCGAGCGCGCCGGCCACCTCGTCGATCATGGCCTCGTAGAGCGCCGGCGTGACGCGGCGCCCGCCGTGGTGCTCGGCCAGCGTGACCACGCCGATCGGAATCGAATGCCAGGCGCGCAGGCGGGGATTCGGCCCCTTGACCATGTCGAGCTCGGCCGGCACCTCCATCCAGCCGATCTCGGTGCTGCCGCCGCCGATGTCGAACACCAGGGCCTGCGCCACCGCGCGGTCGACCAGCGGCGCGCAGCCGAGGATGGCGAGCGCCGCCTCCTCGTCGTTCGAGATGATCTCGATGGCGATGCCGGTGTCGCGCTCGGCACGGGCCAGGAACTCGGCGCAGTTGGCGGCCCGCCGGCAGGCCTCGGTCGCGATGGCGCGGGCATGGGTGACGCCGCGCCGGCGCATCTTGGCGGCGCAGATCTTGAGCGCCTCCAGCGTGCGGGCCATGGCCGCCTCGGAGAGGCGCCCGCTCTGGCCCAGGCCCTCGCCCAGGCGCACGATGCGCGAGAAGGCGTCGATGACGCGGAAGCCGTCGGAGGTCGGCCGCGCGACCAGCAGGCGGCAGTTGTTGGTGCCCAGGTCCAATGCCGCGTAGACCCGGCCGGATGCCGCATCCCCGGCGGCGCCCTGGCCAGTCTGGCGCGACGTGGACGCGAGACCGGTCACCCGTTCGAACCTCTCCAGTCAAACCGCAGTTGTTTCGCCGGGCGATCCTTGGCCGCCGCCCGTTCGAGCCGGCCTCCATCCTAGCCGCGATGCAGGGGCGAAGGCCAGCCCGCGGCGGCCAGCGCACGGCGGCCGAACCGGAGCCGGACCGCGGCGACCGACCCGGAGCCGTCGCCGGCAGCGGCGGGCCGGGAAAGCGGTTGAAATGGCACGGTCCCTCGGACTACATAGGGGCCTGAGCGCGCCTACGCCCCCGCGAACGCGGGGATCGGGGCGCGGTCGTCCCGCCCGCTTGGGGGATAGTTTAGCGGTAGAACTCCCGGCTCTGGACCGGGCAACCCTGGTTCGAATCCAGGTCCCCCAGCCAATCTCTCGTATCGCGCGGACCTACCGGACTTGTCGCCCCGGCCTGGCTCGGCCGGCGCGTTCTCCTATGCGCGCGCGATGCGCTCCGACGACGACGGAGCGGGGCATGTCATACCGCCGGTGCCGGCCGGCGCGAATGCGCTATTTCTTTCCGGACACGCGGTCCCAAAATTCGCCGCGGTCGTTGGTGCGCGGGAACGGCTCGGCGGGCACCGGCCTGTCGAGAAACGCGCACAGCGGCTCCCAGCCGTCTTTGACTTGATAGATCAGAAGCTGGTCCGCGGGGATCGAGGCCTTGACCGCATTGGTATGGGCATTGAACGCGTTCCGAAGTGCGGACACGTCGAGGCCGCCGGGAAAGCCGGTCTTGGATACGACGCCCCCGGCCATATCGAGCCAGGCGTGCATGTCCTCGGGCGCGTCCGCCCTTCCGGCAACGAGCTTGTATATCGTCTGCGAAAAACTGTCCGCCCAGCTCTCCGGCGTCCGGACGGTGAGTACGACCTTTGCCGAGGGATAGGCCGCGATCAATTCCCGAAAAAATCCGGCGGTCGGCCAATCGACCGCGCTCTCGTAGCCATGGTAGATCGCGTCCCAGTTCGGAGACCCGTTCAAGGCGGCCGCCCACAGCGGAACCTGTTCGGCCTGATTGTGCAGAACTTCTTCCATGTGGTGACACGGACCCAGGCCCAACCGATTGATTGCGAGCTTGAGAGAATAGGTCCCCGTTCGACCCACCCCGACGCCGATGACCTGCATTGCCATAAGCACACCTTTCCGCACAGGAGACGCGATTGCCCGATAGAATGCACCCGTTCCCGCCCCCGGACTAGGCCTTCTCGGCCATACCGCGGGTTGCGAAAGCTGGCCGGCTCGAGCCGCTAGCCGAAGCGGCCGGGAAGACCGGTTATGGCTTTGTCCGGCCGTGACGGCCGGACTCAGATCACGTCCCCTTTGCCCCCAAACCGGACGTGGAAGGCCCGGACGGCGGATGTCCGGAAATGACCCGAAGCGGACGTCGTGCTGCGCGAACGGTGGGTGTTAGAGTCGATCGATCAGTCGGATCCGATCAATTCTTGCAGCGCGGCCTTGAGGTCAGCGAACCGCCGCTTACCGAGCTGGCGCTCCCAGTCGGCTTCGATCTGGCGGACGGTCTCAACATTCGATTCAACGACTCGCCACCCACGTTCGGTGAGGTGAACTGTGGTGTGCCTGTTCCCGCGTTCGCGGCGGCGTTGCAGATAGCCAAGCTTCTCGAGCTGACCAAGGAGATGGTTCAGCGCCTGTTTCGAGACGCCGAGGTGCTTGGCCAGAGCGGCAGGCCGCATGCCGTCTATCGGCGGGTACTGGAACAGGCCGAAATACGCTTCGTTGATGTCGTCCAGACCGCGTTCGGCCAAGGCCTGGAGCAAACGAGAGCGCACCACCCGGTGGGCGAGGCGCAACAGCGCGCCGACGTAAGGAGCCTTCTCGATCCCGGGAATTTCCTTGACTCGAACGCTTGACATTCCGGTAAAGCCGCTTTACTTAGATAAGTAAAGTCATTTTACCGTTCAAAACGTCACGAATCAACCGCCGAAGGACCCATCAAGATTGGCGGGTTCCAGGCCAGCTATAGCTCGAGAAAGGTGAAGGCGATGCAGCGTGTTGAGCAGTCGGTGATTACGATTGGGCAGCTCAAAGTCCGTTATCTCATGGATGGCACCGTCAATGGGGCCGCGTCTGGGATGTTTGAGCTGACGGTTCCCCCAGGGGCGCGCGTGCCCCCGGCCCACAGCCACAGCGACAACGAGGAGATCCTTTACTGCCTCGAAGGCACACTGCGCACCTCAGTGGCCGATGAAGTGCGTGATCTAGAGGTGGGAGAGTGGAGATATACGCCGCGCGGCGCGGTGCACAGCTTCAGTAACCCGCATGACCGTGCAGTACGGGCGCTTATCATCCTCACGCCCGACATTGGAGCCCAATATTTTCGGGAAGTCGCCGAGGTCGTCGGCGTCCCAGGTGGTCCCAACCCTGCAAGATTGGCTGAGGTAATGAACCGTTACGGCTTGGTCCTGTCACCGCCCAAGGCTGCGGGCGCAGCTGGTTAAAGCTGTTCGCCCAACCGGGTTTCAATAGAACGTCGTTGTTGGCAATTGGGGCGGTGCTTTCATGTCCCCCATGACCACTTGTGGCCAATTCCGGACGTCGGGATCTCGGCCAGGCGATGTCCGCTTCGCCCCCAACTCCGGACGTTGCGCACGCTCTGTGGCGACGACCGCTTATGATCCTGAGCCGACATCGACCCATCCGGGCTGGCTTCCAGGCCTTACGAACGACCAACCGGCGTACGCATGCATTAGCCCAAAGGAAGTCCCCGCGCTATGGTCCGTGCGGGAAGGTTCAAAATAGACCGTCGTCTATGGTCATAGGGATTTTGCTCCCCTCCAGGCAGATACTTGCATGCGCCATGAGCCGTTCGGCTGCCGTCTCAGCACCGTGAGATAGCGACGCTCATCGGTGAATATGGAACCATCCTCGTCGGATAGCTCCAAGATTGCGGTCCCGATCTCGTACGCCAAGTTCCCGATGGACTCGACCTCGTTAGGAATCAGTGTCAGTTTTCTGGCACCCTCCTTGAAGATCTGCGTGAACAAGGCTTCAATCTCCTGTCGACCGCTGGCTACCGGTCGGTCGCCCGGCATTACTGTCGCGTCATCCGTATACGCTGCTGCACAAGCTGCGGCATCGCAACGCTCATACGCCTCTATGAAGTTGTCGGCTGATGACCAGGCAACCTCCTGTGTGTATGCCCGGTGCTCGGCTTTGCTTCCGGCCATGTGAGCCTCTCTCCCCAGCATCGCTTGCTGTTGTTGCGACTGAGCTGGTTTTGGACGGCAGCGGCCGCTTTGCTCCGGATTACGCCAGGAGAGTCAGCGCAAAACTCATCTGGCTCACTGAAAACCCGCGCCGACTGCCTGTCCTTTGAGTTTTCCTTTAATTTTTCGGCCCGGGCTCCAACAGAGCGCCACGGCTGCCCGTCTCCAATTTGGGTCTCGCGTCTGTGACGAGATTTCTTCAGTCTACCAATATTTGGCTCCGGCGCGAAGGACTCCCGTGACTTCCCGGCACCCAGAGCTGCAAGCGTTTGGGTATATCTTCAGAAAGTCGAAGGCAAAAATCCTAAGAACCCCGTCCAAGCGGTACGGAGCCAACGGATCATGTAGCGGGCTCCCGACCAGAGATAACCCTCCCACCACGTCAGCGGCCATCTAAGCTCGCAAACGGCAGAACCACTCCTGACCCAAAGCGGACATCGATTGGTTTTTATCCAGCATCTCGACAGTCTCGCGATCAGCCTCGCTCCGTGGCGCCTTCAGTTAGATTGCTGCCACTCACCCGCCTCGCTTCTATTCAGTATCACCGGGCTCCAGCGAGTCGGCTCTTCGGCGACTTTCAACCCAAAACTCCGGAGCTCCAGGCGTTCGGGCACGACGATCATAAGCTGATACTCGTCAGACTCCGGCCCGCCCGGGAAAAAGGCGTTGAAACGATCTACCCAATAAGATCTCCTTTCCTCGCTTCTCTCCTCAATGTGGCCTTTTCCGATTACCGTGGCATAACCGCGGTTCTCATTGTCCACGTAGCTCAAGAGGACCCTTGGGTCCCTCAAGACGTGCGCATTTTTCCGTGAGTCGGGGTGAGTGCCGATGACAATCCTAGAGAAACTCGTGTCGGGAGGGAACGCGGCTACGGCACGCGAAGAGGGACTGCCAGATTCGTCCAGGGTAACCAACGATGCACAACCAGCTGCAGTGATCGTCTCTTGCGCGACGCGCAAAAGCGATTCGGCGGAAGTCTCTTCGGTCATTGATTCGCTCCACCTGGCTAAAGACACCGCATCCGGGGAGTGACTCGGCCATCGGCCCGGCCTCTCCCGCATTGCTCCTTTGGATTACGGGTATGATAATTCAGTGAACACGCGATATCCAATCGTCCACAGTGGCCTAGGTTATCAGCTCCACGGGCTCACGTGGAGCATCTCTGAATGACGCGCAAATTTCCATGTTTGACTCATTCTGGAGATTCCAACGGTTATGTCGCCGCGCCCACTTCACCTCCGAAGCAGGATGTATCCGACACTCCGGGCCGACGACCGCCTATGACCGAAGGCAGCCGCGCCGGGGTCCGCCCGCTGCAACGCCGCGCCGGGGCCCAGGTGACCGGTTGCTCCAAGTTCCGTCGCTAAGCGTCGCCATGCGCCACCTCCCACGGGGCGATCCAATCGCCCTCGACGCGCAGCTCAACGCCGCCGTCCTCCTCGATCAGCTTGCAGACGGTCATTTCTCCCGCCTCCACGCCGTAGCGTTCGGCAGCCTCCTTGAAGCGCGCGTGGCAGGCATCGGTCAGTTCGCCGCGGGTGCCGGTCTCCTCCATCAACTCTCTGATTAGGCCCAAATCCTTGAGGCACAGCTTGAGCGGGAAAGACGGATCGTAGTGGCCGGCGAAGATCGAGGGTACGTCGTGCTGCATGACGAAGCTGTCGGCGGCACCGCCCTTCATCACGTCCCACCAGACATCCGGGGCGATCCCCGCCTTCTTGGCGCAGACCATGGCTTCTCCGATGGCGGCGGCATGAATCTTCCAAAGCTGATTGTTGACCAGCTTGGCGACATAGCCGTTGCCGTAGCGGCCGACTCGGCGCACTTCACCCATGGCTTCGATGACCGGCCGGGCCTCTTCGACATGGGCATCCTCGCCGCCGACGAACATCGGCATATCGCCGCGAATGGCGGCATCGACCGAGCCGGTCACCGGAGCGTCCACGGGCTTGCCGCCTTTGGCGACGAAATCCTGGATGAGCTCGCGCATGAATCCGGGCGAAGAGGTCGTCAGGTCGATCCAGAGTTTCCCCCGGCAGTCGCCGTGGATCAGGCCGTTCTCGCCCTTGAGAACCTGCTCAAGATGCGGCGGGCCGAATACCATCGACACGACGCAATCGACCCGATCGATCATTTCCCTGGGGCTTTGGGCCCAGTGCGCCCCCATGGCGAGATGATCCTTTGCCGCCTCGTAGCGCAAGTCGAAGACACAGGTGTCGAATCCGGCACGGATGACGTTCTTGGCGGCGTTGCCGCCCATGGTCCCGAGACCGATGAAGCCGACTTTCACGACCCGCTCCCGCAAAAAAATCGTGCGGGTTTGTAGCGAATGGCCGGGTTATCGGCAAAGCAATATCGATTGATCAACTTTGTTGGAAAATCCAAGAGGGCATCATCGGCATGGCGCCGCAGCCGCCAAGACGCCAACCGCAAGTCTTGCTAAGACCGAAGCCCGTTCTCACGACGCGGCTTCCCGATACGAGAACGTCGCGGGGCGCTGCGAAAGCCACAACGGCTGGTCGGTATCAAGCTCCCCCAGCTCAACCACTTATATTTCGATAGTGCAGGCGAGTGCGCCGCGCGCGACGGTCGCCGGGCCATGAGTGCGTCGCGGCGCGAATTCCGGTGCGACGTTTCCCGAAACCTGCGAAGAAGTCTTTCCGTTGCCAGGGCCGTCAGAAGGCGATCGGCCCCGGCGGCTCCCCGAGCAGGAGCCACAGCACGCCCAACAGGATCGCGGTCCCTACGACGAACATCATCGGTCCCGGATTCATGATCGTGCCCCTCCGGTCGTGGGTGGACTCCGCATCACGCAGCATGGGAGGGACCGCACCACGGATCGGCGGCGCGGGTCAACAGGCGATCGATAGGAGAAGATGCACAGATCTCGGCGCCGCGTTGCGAGTCAGCGGCTTGCACCGCTTTGTTGAGCCTCCGAAAAATCGCGTTCGCGGCGCGCGGAACCCGGAGTTGAGAAACAGCCTGCCGCTTCGCGCCCGTCGAGTCGCATGCGCGAAGCGGCATCGGCGGCACGCCGGACCGCGCCGAGGCTCAGATCGACCGCGCCATCAGCACAGCGGGCAACTGCAGACCCGGCCGCAGCGCGAGCGCGATCCGTCGCTGCGACGCGAAACCGAGCGCGGCGTAGAAGCGCTCGGAATTGAGGCTGGCGTAGCATTCGAAGCGCCGCACGCCGCCGGACCGCGCCGCCGCCTCGCAGCGGCGGTAGAGCGCGCCGCCGATGCCGCGCCGCAGCCGCTCGGGATGCGTGGCGAAATGGCGGACGTGCGCGACGCCCGGCACGACCTCGCCATCGTCCGGCCGTTCCCGGGTCCAGCCGCCGCAGCCGACGAGGCGCCCCCCGGACGCCTCGGCCAGGTAGAACGTGCCGGCCGACAGCAGCGCCGGGTTCGCCCGCGTCAGCAAGGGCAGCGCGGCCGCGAGCAGGGCTGCGTCGTAGCCGGCCGCCATAAGCGGCGGGTAGGACGCCGCGAGCAGCGCGGCGACCCGCGCCGCATCCTCAGGCGTCGCGATCTTCAGGGTCACATCGGCGGACACGGGCACTCTCCTTGTCCCCGTCCGTCGATCAGCCTGCGGGACGATCATTCGGAAGGCAACGGCCCGGCGGCCCGGGATGGCCTAGCGCGTCCGCGCCCCGCGTCGCGCCCGGAAGCAAGGCCGGGACTCAGTCTTGGCCGGACTCCGCGACCGCGGGGAAGCCGGCGCGCATGTAGGCTATGATCCGCCAGATCTCCGGCTCGCCGAGCACGTCCTTGTAGGCCGGCATCGCGGTGCCGAAGCGCACGCCGCCCTCGGAAATCGTCCACAACAGGTATTCGTCGACGGCGCGCGGCCGGGCGATCATGTACTTCAGCAACGCGGGCGACGGCGTCAGGTCGCGGCCGGCGTCGCCGTCGCCCAGCCCCTTCGCGCCGTGGCAGCTCGCGCAGTGCGCCGCGTAAAGCCGGCCGCCCTCGGCGATCACCTGCCCCGCCGCGGGATAGGGGCTCTTGCGGTCGCGGTACTCGACCGGAACGCCGCCCTCCATGAACGCGCGGTGCCGCTCCGCGCGCGACAGCACGTCGGGCGCCGTAGACTGCGATTGCCAGTACGGCGCCGCCTCGCGCTGGTGGGTCCAGAGATCCATGCCCGGCACCATCTCGGGCGGCTCCTGGTCGGTCGCGCGAGCGGGCGAGACGGGGAGCCCGAGGACCAGGGCGCAGAGCATCGCGGCGCGTGCGAGGCCGGCAAAGATCGAAGCGGTGTGCGCGCGCTGCATGGTCCTTCCCTCTTTCCCGGTTCGCTCCGTCACGCCCTCCGGCAAAATCCCTAGACGACCCGCACGGCCAGGACATTGAGGTGTATCAAACGCGGCGCCTTTCGCGGATATCCGGCCTTGCCGCCGTCCGAACACCACCCGATGGGGCCTGCCGGACATCGGCCGACCATGCGGAATCGCCCCTCGCGCTCGGCCGTGCTAGGGTTGCCGCCGGACCGCCGGGTCCGACCGTCAATCGCTTCGGAGGAGGGTGCGCATGCCGAAGGTGGACTGGTACGTCGAGGGCGTCGAATACGGCAACTGCAACTGCAACCACAGCTGTCCCTGCCAGTTCGAGGACCGGCCGAGCAGCGGCAGCTGCGAGGGCTTCGAGGTCCTGCGGATCGACAAGGGGCACTTCGGCGAAACCGACCTGAGCGGGCTCAAGGCCGCCGTCCTCTATTCCTGGCCGGGCGCCATCTTCGAAGGCAACGGCCACATTCAGGCGATCATCGACGAGCGCGCCGATGCGGCGCAGCGCAAGGCGCTCGCCACGGTCCTCTACGGCGGCGAGACCGACGAGGCGGCGACCCACTGGTGGGTGTTCCACGCCATGTCGAGCACCGTCCACGAGCCGCTCTTCAAGCCGATCGACTACGAGGTGGACATCGAGGCGCGCACGGCCCGCGTGGCGATCCCCGGCGTGCTGGAGTCGCGCGGCGAGCCGATCCGCAGCCCGGTCGACGGCGCCGAGCACCGGGTTCGCATCGACATCCCGAACGGCATCGAGTTCGAGCTGGCCGAGATCGGCAACGCCTCGACCAAGGCGTCGGCCGCCATCCAGCTCGACCTGAAGAACACCTACGGTCAGTGGAACGTACTGCGCCATTCCGGCTCCGGCGTCGTCCATTCCTGAGCCTTCGCGGGGCCCTGCGCCGGGGCGATCCGTACGGCTTCAGAAGGCGGGCGTCGTCGGATAATACGTGATCCGCTCGTACCGCACGCCGTCGTCCGTCGTTCGCGTGACCGCGGAACCCTCGAATTTCGTTCCGGCGAAACTCCACCAGTGCCAGGTGACGAGAGCACCGTCGGCGTCCGCCTTAACGCGGTCCCGGCTGGTGATCTCACCGCTGCCGCCGAGGCTCGCGACGCGACCTTGCCAACCGGCCATGTAGGCCGCGATCGTGGAGGCGGTTATCGGCTCGGCGACAGCCGGGTCGTCGAAGTAGAAGCCATCCGCCAGCGATGCGTGAAGCAGGTCGGAATCCCAGGTATCCCACGCCCGCGCGTACATCGCCCGAAGCTCGAACCGATCCGGCATTTCTCGCTCCCCTCTTCGCTGCGCTCGCAGGTCTCGGAACGATAGCACGGTCGGAGCGCACCGCGCGCCGAACGACCGCCCGTGCGGCGGCGAGCGGACCCGGCAGGGCTCGCCGGTCCCGTGCCCGCCGTGCTACGCTTCGCGGCACGCGAGCGGAGGGCTCGTTGCGGGTTGGGCCCCTGCGCCACCGGGGAGTCGAGAGGAGTCGGGATGACTATCGCCTTGAGCCATTTCGAGATCCGGGCGCGCGACCTGCCGCGGATGGAGGATTTCTATGTCCGCGTGCTCGGCTTCGTGGTGACCGACCGCAGCGCTGAGGGCACGCACCCGATGGTCTTTCTCTCGGCCAGCCCAGGCGAGCACCACCAGATCGTCCTGGCCGCGGCCCGGGCGGGCGACTTCGCCGCAGGCTCGCTCGACCACATCGCCTTTCGGGCAGCCGACCTCGCGGCGCTCAGGCGCCATCACCGGACCCTGACGGCCTATGGCGGCCTGCCGGTCGAGACGGTCTCGCACGGGACCTCCTGGTCGGTCTACTTCCGCGACCCCGAGGGCAACCGGCTCGAGGTTTTCGTCGACACGCCGTGGCACGTCGCCCAGCCGCTCCGCTTCGCCATAGACCTCGCGATGTCGGACGCGGAGCTGATCGCCTGGACCGAGACGCAGATCGCCGAGCGGGCCGATTTCCAGCCCGCCCAACAGTGGTTCGCCGGGCTCGCCGAGCGCCTCGGCCGCGACGCGCCCCGGTAGTCCGGACCTCGCCCGCGCGGCCGCCCGACACGATCTCCGTGCCGTCGGCGGTCCGGCGTTCCGCTCAGGGAAGCAGGTCGCGCAGCGTCAGCATGAGCCCGAGCGCCATCAGCGCGACGCCGATCACCGTGAAGCGCATCATCAGCTCGCTGTACGCCAGGCGGGCGAGCAGCGGACTGCGCGCCCGGTCCTTCAGGTAGAACAGGCCGAGCACGGCGGCGAACACCCCGGCTCCGATCAGCAGTAGCGTCATGCGCGGCAGCGGTGCGGCAAGGCGGCCCTCCCGGGCGAGTCGATTATGCGACTGTCTCCCGCCGCGCAAAAATGATCAATGCGTGATTGCGACGCGGCCGGGCGGATTCACCAAGCCTGTTGGAGCGCGCTCTGGCGGGATCGCGGGGCCGGGCGGTCGACGATGTCGACGGGCTCGCCGAATGCGCCGTCGAAGGACCCGCCGTCGCCGGGTGGCGCGCTCCATGCGCCGGTCTCCGGCGCAACCGTGTCGGGCACCCGAAGCACCGGCGAGCCGTTCCTGTCGACGGCGACGCAGTCGCAATCGAGGCCGGCCTTGTCCTTGCCGCGATCGCAGCCCGTCAGGGCGCCCTGCATCAGATTCGACGTACTGATCATGCGCTCCGTATGCGGGCTCTCGTAGTAATAGAAGGCATAGCGGACGTCGGCGTGATGTCGCGTCGTATTGGCCCAGTTGACGCAGGCGGCCAGGGCCTTGCGGTTCGTCTCGACGGTCGCGTAGCCGCCCTGGTGTGTCATGATTCGGGTGTAGATGTCGTGCGCCAGCGAGCCCTCCACGCCGGCATCGCCGCCGACGCCCGGCTGCGCACAGGCCGCAAGAGCCGCCGCGGCGAAGGCGGCAAGCCGGGCGCCCCAAAAGCCTTTCATGACGAACCTTCCCATCGCACGCCCCGGCGCGCGGCGGCCGTGCCGTGGCACCGGTCCTTTCACACGATGATACCGACCGCGACGGCAAAGCGTAGGCGCGCGGGATGCCAACCGCCGGCAGGCGCCCGAGGCACCGGCGGCGCGCAAGCTTGACGGGGGAGTCGGCGCCCTCTAAGCGGTTCCGACGAGGGGCGGCGCGGGGCGAACGAGAGAGAGGCGGTGCGACGGTGGACCCGGGAATTCCACTGGCCGAGTTGGCGCCCCTGGCGGGCGCGCTGCTCGTCGCCGGGCTGGTCACCGGTACGCTCGCCGGGCTGCTCGGCATCGGCGGCGGCGGCATCCTGGTGCCCGTCCTCTTCGAGGTCTTCGCCGCCGTCGGAGTCGAGCCCGGCCTGCGCGTCCATCTGGCGGTCGGCACCTCGCTCGCCATCATCATCCCGACCTCGCTGCGCTCCTTCTTCTCGCACCGCGCGACCGGGGCGGTCGACATGGCGCTGCTCAAGAGCATGGCGCTGCCCGTCGTCCTCGGTGTCCTGCTCGGCGCCGTGGTGGCACGCTACGCCGACGACCGCGTGCTCAAGGCGGTCTGGGTGGCGTTCGGCGCCCTGATGTCGGCCAAGCTGTTCTTCGGCCGCGAGTCCTGGCGGCTCGGCCGGGAGATTCCCGGCAACCCGTTCCGCGCCGTCTATGCAGCGGCGGTCGGCCTGGTCTCGACGCTGATGAGCATCGGCGGCGGCGCCTTCGTCACGGCCTTCATGACGCTGTACGGGCGCAGCATCCGGCAGGGCGTCGCCACCGCCTCCGGCTTCGGGCCGCTGATCGCGGTCCCCGGGGCATTGGGCTTCGCCTGGGCCGGCTGGCACGACGCCGGGCTGCCGCCGGGCTCGCTCGGCTACGTCAACCTGGTCGGCGCCGCCGTCGTCATCCCGGCCAGCGTGCTCGCCGCCCCGCTCGGCGTGCGGATCGCGCACGGCATCCCGCGGCGCAGGCTGGAGATCGCCTTCGCCGTCTTCCTGGCGCTGGTCGCGACGCGCTTCCTGGTCAGCCTGCTGTCGTGACCGTGCGGCGCGGGGACGGGGATGCGTGGAGTGGGGATGCGTGGAGTGGGGATGCGCCGGGCCGCGGGCGCGTAGGACGCTCCATGATTCGCGCCCGCCCGACTCTCGCCCTTCTCCTGGCCCTGGCCCTGCTCGGGCCCGCCCGAACGGCCGCGGCGGCGCCGGACCTGACGCTCGCCTACGAGGCCGAGGCCTGGCAGGGCGGCCTTTACGTCATGCGCATCGAGACCGACCTGCACCGCGGGTCCACCGCCTACCGCATCGCCACGACCGCCGAGACCGACGGCCTGATCGGCTGGCTGTTTCCCTACCGCCTGGAAACGCGCACCCGGGGCCGGGCCAGCGCGGACGGCCTCGCGCCGCAGCGCTTCGACGTCGCGACCCGCGAACACGGCGAAACCAAGCGGCGCAGCATCCTGTACCGCGACGACGGCGCTCTCGAGGTGATCCGGCGCCCGGCGGAGCCGCCCAAGGCCGACGCGCCGCCGGCGTCCCTGCTGCGCGGCAGCGTCGACCCGGCGAGCGCGCTCATGACGCTGGCGGAGCGCTTCGCCGCCGGCGGGCGCTGCACGGGGCGCGTCGCCGTCTTCGACGGCCGCCGGCGCTACGACCTGGCGCTCGCCGACCTCGGGCCGGCGCGCCTCGGCAAGAGCCGCTACAGCCTCTACGCCGGACCGGCGCGCCGCTGCCGCGCCACGGTCGTACGCCTGGCGGGATTTCGCCGCCACGGATCGAGTCTCGGCCGCGTGCCCGACAGCATCGACGTCTGGCTCGCGCCGCCCCTGCCCGGCGCGCCGCCGCTGCCGGTCCGCCTGCAGGGCGAGAGCAGCTTCGGCAGCCTGGTGATTCACCTCGTGGCGGCGCAGGCCCGAAGCCAGATCACCGGAACGAAATGAGGCGCCCGGCCCCGGTCCCCTGGCACATGGCGCGCATGCCGTCCGTTCATCCGGGATTCACCGTCGCATCGCGGGACGGTTTCCAGCTAACATGCCGCGTCACAACAATAGGCACAGGGAGGCCATCGTGGACACCTACGTCATCCTGCGACGGAGCGGCTGGAAATCCCCCGAGGAGCTGCAGGCCGCGGCCAAGCGCTCCACCGAGGTGGGCAACAACGAGATGAAGGACGAGGTGCGCTGGATCCGGAGCTATGTGATGGCGGAGGACGGCGGGTCGCTCGGAACCGTCTGCATCTATCAGGCGACCGGACCGGAGGCGATCAAGCGCCACGCCGGCCTCGCCGACCTGCCGGTCGACGAGATCATCCCGGTCGCCGACACGGTCGTCGTCCGACCCGACCCGAAGGCCGGCGATTAGACGACAGCCGACCCCGAACGGCGTGCGGGCACGCTCGACGCCTAACGCCGGCAGGTCCCCTTCGATTTCGCGGCACAGCGCACGCCGTCGCGCCAGACCGTGCCCCACAGGTCGGCGTCGGTGAAGTCCGCCCCCTCGAGATCGGCCGCCGTCAAATCAGCGTTGGTCAGGTCGGCATGGCTGAGGTCGGCGCCATTGAGCCGGACCTGGACCAGACGGCTCGACAGCAGCCTCGCGGCGCGCAGGTCGGCGCCGGTGAGATCGGCGCCCTGAAACACGGCGCCGATCGCGTTGACGCCGTTCAGCCGGGCACGCGCCAGTTTCGCGCCGCTCAGGTCCGCCTCGATCAGATAGGTGCCCGCGCTCAGATCCGCTTCCGTGAGCGTCGCGCCGCGCAGCCGCGCCTTGGTCAGGTCGGCGCCGCGCAGGTCGGCGTGCGTCAGGTCGGCCGCCGTGAAGTCCGCCTGATAGAGGTCGGCCTTGCGCAGGCTCGCGCCGGCCAGCACGGCCCGACGAAAATCGACGTTGGCGAGGCGCGCGCCCGTAAGGTCGGCGCCGGTCAGATCGGCTTCGCCCAAGGTCGCACCGTTGAGGTCGGCGCCGGTCAGCTTGGCATCCCGCAGCACGGCCCGCGTCAGGTCGGTCGCGGAGAGGTCGCCCGCGGCAAGGTCGGCGCCGCTCAGGTCGGCCCCGTCGAGCTGTGCGCCGCTCAGCGAGGCGCCGGGAAGCGACGCATTTGCGAGGCGCGTGCCGGTCAGCTGGGCGCTGTCCAGGACCGCGCCGGTCAGGTCGGCCCCCCTCAGGTCGGCCCCATCGAGTCGCGCGCCGATCAGATTGGCCCCGGCCAGCTTGGCGCCCGCGAGCGCCAGGCCCGATAGCGTCGCGCGCGACAGGTCGCAGGGCGCGCACTGCAGGACGCGCCCGTCCCGCGCGGCCGCCTGCGCCCGCTCCAGCGCCTGCGGCTCGAAGGCCAGCGCCGGCGCGGCGCTCAGCATCAGGACGGCGCAACAGGCCGCCAACCGCGCGGTGCAGGGAGCACGGCCGTCCAGTCGTCGCTCGGGACGCCTCATATGCCTTGCCTCACCCACACGGCCCGCGCCGGCCTCCGCCAGCGGCGGCCGCGACATGCTAGAGCCGCCCGGCACGGACGGCCAGGGCGTTCCGCGTCCTCTGGCGACCGGACCGGCGCCGTGAGGTGCTTGACAGCCCGTTCGGCTCGGCTGTATTTAACCGTTTAGTTACTTAACCGATTGGTGAACGACTGCATGCCCGCGGACCGCCTCAGCGCCACCTTTGCGGCCCTTGCCGATCCGACCCGTCGCGCCATTCTCGCCCGGCTCGCCTGCGGCGAAACCTCCGTGACGGAGCTCGCCGAGCCCTTCGACATGACGCTGCCGGCCGTCTCCAAGCATCTCAAGGTCCTGGAGCGGGCCGGTCTGATCGCACGCAGCCGAGATGCGCAATGGCGGCCGAGCCGCCTCGAGGGCCGGGCCCTCAAGGACGCGGCGGAATGGCTCGAGCATTATCGTCGCTTCTGGGACCAGAGTTTCGGCCGACTGGACGCCTATTTGTCCGAGCTGCAGGCGCGGGAAACGATTGCCAAGCCCGGCGAAGACGTATGACCCGCCGGGAATCGGGCCAGGAATCGGGGAAGGAAGCGCAATGCCGGAGCATGCCAAGAGTGGAGCCACCGAGAGCGACATCGAATTCGTCATCGCGCGTGTCTTCGACGCGCCGCGCGACCTGGTCTTCAAGGTCTGGACCGAACCGGCTCACCTGATGCGGTGGTGGGGCCCGAAGGGGTTCACCATGCAAAAATGCGCTATCGATCTCCGCCCCGGCGGCGCCTTTCACTATGGCCTGAAGGGGCCGGACGGCAGCGACATGTGGGGCAGGTTCGTCTACCGGGAGATTGTCGTGCCGGAGCGGCTCGTGTTCGTCGTCTCCTTCACCGACAAGGACGGCAACGTCGTGCGGCACCCCTGGAACCCGGACTGGCCCTTAGAGATCTTGTCCACCGTGACCTTCGCCGCGCAAGATGGCCGGACCAAGATCACGGTGCGGTGGGTTCCCTACAATGCGACCGACAAGGAACGCGACACCTTCCGGACCGGCCGCGAGTCCATGCAGCAGGGTTGGACCGGCACCTTCGACCAGCTCGCCGATTACCTGATGAAGGCTTGAGAAGGAATGGGCACACGGCAGCACGGCGGGGCGATGGCATGGCGTTGAACGAGTCCGCACCGGAGGCGCGCACGCTCGTCATGACGCGCGTATTCGATGCGCCCCGGAATCTCGTCTTCAAGTGTTGGACGGAACCGGAGCACTTGGCCCGCTGGTGGGGCTGCGCCGGCTCGACCGTGACCACCTTCAAGGGCGACTTCCGGCCCGGCGGCGCCTTTCGCGTCGTCATGCGGCTCAGCGACGGAAGCGACCATCGCGTGTGCGGCGTCTTCCATGAGGTCGTGGCCCCGAAGCGTCTGGCTTTCACCTGGGCCTGGGAGGATTCGGAGAGCCGTCTCGGCCACGAGACCCTGGTCACGGTGAACTTCGCGGAACGCGGCGGGAAGACCGAGGTCACGCTGCGTCACGCGGTCTTCGAGTCGGTGCCGGCGTGCGATCTGCATCGCCAGGGCTGGACCGCAAGCCTCGATCGCCTTGCCGGATACCTCGCAAAGGCAAAGGCGGCATAGTCGAGGCCAAGCCATGCCCACCGTATCGTTCACCAGCGCGCTCGAGCGGTTCGTCAGCGCACCAACCGTCGAGGTCGAGGGCGCGACGCTCGGCGAGGCGCTTGCCGCCGTGTTTGCTGCGCAGCCGGCGCTCAAAGGCTACGTGCTCGACGACCAGGGTGCGTTGCGTCGCCACGTCGTCGTATTCGTCAACGGTCGGGCCGCCGCCGACCGCGTGCATTTGACCGATCCGGTCGGGCCGCAGGACGAGATTCACGTGTTCCAGGCGTTGTCGGGAGGCTGAGGAATCAGGGAATGAGCGATCTTCTGCACGTTGGGACCCGCAAGGGCCTTTTCGAGATCCGGCGCCGTGACGGCGCCTGGGACATCGCAGATGTGCACTTCTTGGGCGACCCGGTGACCACCGTCCTGGTGGACTCGGGAATCACCTACGCGGCCCTCGACCTCGGCCACTTCGGTGCGAAGCTTTGGTGCCGCGACCCCGGCGGCGCTTGGCGCGAGTTGCCCGCCCCCGCGTTTCCGCCGAAGCCGGAGGATGCCGCGGACGATCCCCATCCCTGGACCTTGGGCAAGATCTGGGAGATCGTGGCGGGCGGCGTCGCCGGCCGCCTCTGGGCCGGCACCATGCCGGGCGCGCTGTTCCGCTCCGACGACGCCGGCGAATCCTGGTCCCTGGTCGATGCGCTCTGGCGCATGCCGGAGCGCCGGCAATGGTTCGGCGTCGCCGGCGGTGAACAACCGGGCCTCAGCGCCGTGCTCGTCCACCCGAGCGACCCCGCCGATATTCGGGTTGGCGTGTCCTGCGGCGGCGTCTGGGCGAGCATCGATACCGGCGCCTCGTGGCGGATCATCAACAAGGGGCTCTATAACGAATACATGCCGCCCGACCGGCGCGAGGACCCGATCCCCCAAGACGTGCACCGGCTGGCGCGCTGCATCGCCCATCCCAACGTCATGTGGTGCCAGCACCACAACGGCGTCTTCCGGTCGGAGGACGCGGGCGCGACGTGGCATGAGCTGACGGCGATTCGTCCGTCGAAATTCGGTTTTGCCGTCGTCGCCCATCCGCACGACCCGAAGGCCGCGTGGTTCGTGCCGGCGATCAAGGACGAACGGCGCGTTCCGGTCGACGGCAAGCTGGTCGTCGCACGCACCCGAGACGCCGGGCAAAGCTTCGAGGTGCTGCGCCGCGGTTTGCCGCAGCGGCACGCCTACGATTTGGTGTGGCGTCATGGCCTCGCGGTCGACGAAAGCGGCGAGCGCCTCGCCTTCGGCTCGACCAGCGGGGGCCTGTGGATCTCCGAGGACGGCGGCGAGTCCTGGGTGGCTCCCGACGCCCGCCTGCCGCCGGTCAACGTCGTGCGGTTCGCCGCGCCCTAGGCGTCGCCCGCGCCGCCGGATCCCACGACCGGCGCCTCCCGTCTGCCGCACCGGGAAACGTCATCGATAGGGCGTGCGCTGCGGCCGCAGGGTAATCTCGGTCGGACAGGCGGTCCCGGGCATGGCGAGCACGAAGAGGACGGTCCGGGCGATGTCCTCCGGCTGGATCATGCGCGTGGCATCCAGGGGGTCCGAGGCCGCCATGGCCGTGTTTACGAAGCCGGGGCGGATCGTGCAGACCTTGGTTCCGAATTCCCGGACGTCCTCGAACAACGCGTCGCCGAAGCCGTCGAGCCCGCGGCTCGTCGCAACGTAGGCGCCGCCACCGGAATAGGTCGCCGCGATCGAGCCGATCTTGACGACCGCGCCGCCCGGCGACTTGTTGATCTCCGGCAGAGCGCGGCGCGCCAGATGGAAGGTCGCCCGCAGATTGACATCGAGCACCTTGTCCCAGGCCGCTGGATCGCCGTCGTCGCCCCTGACCGTCTCGTAGATGCCCGCGCAGTTGACGAGGAAGTTGAGCCCGCCGAGCTCATGGATCGCCCGGCCGACCGCGTCCGCAATCGTTTCCGTGCGCGTCAGGTCGCAGGCGACCGGGACGGCGGGCGTGCCGGCCTCGGCACAGGCCTTCGCGACCTCGGTCAATCCGTCCTGCCGCCGGCCCATCAGGGCGCAGGCGATACCCTCGCCGGCCAGCGCGACCGCGATGGCCCGCCCCATTCCGCCATAGGCGCCGACCACGAGCGCCTTCCGGCCCGCCAGCGCCGCACCGCGTTGCGTCTCGCCAACCATCGCTGCCTCCCTTTGCATTCGCGCCGTCCCGCCGGTCCGCGGGACGCCTACCAGCCGCTGCCGCCGCCCCCGCCGCCGCCGCCGCCGGAGGAGCCGCCGCCGCCCGAGCCGCTGGAGCTGCCCGGGGAGCGCGAGGACGAGGCGACCGCGCCGGCGAAGCTGTCGCCCAGGCTGGAAGCGAAGCCGGACAGGCCGCGGCTGGAGAAGCCGCGCCCGGCATACCAGCTCGGACGGTACCCGCCGCCCTCCCCCGGCCCCTGCGCCGCCGCGCCGACGACGCCGGCGAACTGCTCGCTCCAGGCCTGCTCGACGCCGAGCGCCAGCGCGTAGGGCAGGAAGCGCTCGAACAGCTCGGGCGTCCGCTCCGGCGGGTTGTGGAAATTGAGCCGGTCCTTCTCGGCGACCGAGAGATAGAGCGCGAAGCCCTCGATCCGGTCGAGCAGCGTGCGGCCGAGCCGCGTCGGCGCCTTGAGCAGATCGAAGAACAGGGCATCGACGAAGGCGACGAGCGCCAGAGAAAGGGCGGCCGGAATCGTGACGACCTTGGCGAACTGCCAGAAGACGAAGGCCTCGGCCCCGAGGAACGGCAGCGAGAAGACGGTGACGAAGATCGCCGGGATCACGAACAGCACCTTGCCGCGCACCAGCACCAGACGCCAGCTGTCGTAGGCCTGGCGCATCAGAAAGTAGCAGCCGGCGGTCCAGCCGGTCAGCCAGACGGCGAGGAATCCCGGCACCGCCGGCTCGCGCGATGCCAGGGCGATGGCCGCGAGCGTCGCCACGCTGATCGCCAGCCCGGGTATGAAATAGCCCGTGTTCTTGAGAAAGTAGGCCTTCGCGAATGCCCGTTTCAGCGATTCGCGCAGCGCCTTCTGCGCCTTCTGCAGGCGCTTGTAGTTCTTCCGTTCGACGCTCAGGCTGTCGGAGCCCGACGGGAACAGCTTCCTGGCGAGCGCCCGCTCGCCCGCGGAAAGATGCGCCGTCTCGCCGGTGCGCACCAGGGTGTAGTCGCCGTTCCCACTCTCGTCGATGCGCAGGTAGCCCTTGACCGCCATGTCGACGACGGCGGCGGTGAAGGCCGTGTCGTCGTAGCCCATCCGGGAGACGTAGCGCGCCGCCGCCGGCGAGATGTCGTCGGGCGGCACGTAGTGCGGCACGATCGCGCCCGCCGCGGGATCGCGCCCGACCCGCGCCCAGACGATCAGGAAATAGCCGAGCAACACGGCGAGCCCGAGCGCGCCGGCGACGACGGGCGCGTTGTCGCTGAGGAAGAACGCGGCCTTCTGAATCTCGGTCGGCGGGGTGACAAATCCCTTGGGAAAGGAGACCGCCACGGTGAAGCCCTCGCCGGGCGCGAGCCGGCGCGTGGTCTCGATCTCGATCGCGCTGCCGAAGGCGCCGGGCTGGACGACACGGAAATCGCGGCCCCTCTCGCCGGGTCGCCCGGTGTAGGCGGCCCAATCGACGATGTCGGCGCCGGCCGGCAGGTGCACCGCGACGCTGGCCCGCTCGATGACGAAGGTCCACGCGCTGCCGGTCACGTTCCAGTAGAGCTCGTCGTAATCGCCGAAGAAGCCGATCTGACGGTCGGTGCGGTAGGTCAGGGCGTAGGCGTGCCGGCCCTTGTCGACAAACACGTCCTTGTCGCCGATGTAGATTCGCACGCCGTTGCTGAGACTCTCCGTGCGGTAGGGCTCGGGCCGGCCGTCGCGCGTGACGCCGAGAATCTCGAAGCCGACCGTGACCGTCTCGCCCATCGGCCCCCTATAGGTGGTCGGAAAGTCGCGGATGATGCCGTGCTTGATCTGCCGGCCGGTTGCGACCACGGCGATGGTTTCGGTCACCGTCAGGGTCCCGTCGCCCGCCACCGTCGCGTCGCTGTGGAAGTCGAGGATGCGCTCGGTCGTCTGCGCCCAGCCGAGCGCGGGACCGATCAAGAGGCCGAGCAGGAAGGCGATCGCCCGAGTCACGGCGGATGCCCCGCTCAGAACTCGACCTTGACCGGCCGCCGTGCCGCCTCGTCGGCCTCGTCGAGCTCGAAGAAGGTTGCCTGCGTGAAGTGGAACGCACGCGCCACCAGGTTGCTCGGGAACTGCTGGATCTTGACGTTGAGGTCGCGCACGCTGCCGTTGTAGAAGCGCCGCGCCGCCTGGATGCGGTCCTCGACCTCGGCAAGATCGTTCTGCAGGTCGATGAAGTTCTCGTTGGCCTTGAGGTTCGGATAGGCCTCGGCCAGCGCGAAGAGCGATCGCAGCGCTCCGGTCAGCATGTTCTCGGACTGCGCCTGATGCTCGGCGGTGCCGTGGTCGGCCATGGCCTGGTTGCGCAGCCGGGTCACCGCCTCCAGCGTCTCGCGCTCGTGGCCCATGTAGCCCTTCACCGCCTCCACCAGGTTGGGGATCAGGTTGTAGCGCCGCTTCATCTGGACCTCGATGTCGCTCCAGGCCTCCGAGACCCGCTGCTTGAGGCTGACCAGGCCATTGTAGATGAGCACGACGTAGAGCCCGACCAGCAGCGCGAAGCCGAGGACGACGTAGACGACGATCATGGGCACATCTCCCCCGGAGTGAGCCGACTCGGCGAGTATACGCGATGCGGCGCGTTCCGTCTCGCCTTGGCTCCGGGGCCGGCGACGAGACCGCGCGCCGCGCCGCGCCGAGTCCCCCGGCGGGCCATCGCCCCGGAGACGCAGCGCATGCAGCCTCCGGCCGCGCCGAGGTGCGAGAGCCGCACCTGGGCTCCAGCCGGGTGCCGCCGCTGCCCGGAAGCGCGGTTCGCTTTGCAATGCCTCTTCCTTGTCCTTCTCTGGACTGCAATCCACCGACCGCGGCCCGGTCGCGATCCGATGAGAAGGAGGACAAGAGATGAGACGGAGACATCTCGTCGCGGCATTGCCGCTCCTGGCAGCGGTCGTGCTCGTTTCCGGCACCGCTGCGGTTCAAGCGTGCACTGTCTCTGCGGGAGATTCGACCTTTGGGAGCATAATGGGCGCTCTCGGGCCGGACCGCAGGACTCTTACGGTCGAAGGAACCTGCGTTGGCGACGTTTACGTGAACCTGGATGACGTGACGATCGGTGGCAGCGGTACGATCGTCGGCCAGGTAACGGTGGACGGTGCGCAGCGCTTCACGATTCGCGACGTGACCATCGCGAACTCTCCGGAGATCGGCATCTATGTCATTGATGGTTCGTCGGCCGAAATTTCCAACGTAACTGTCGAGTATGCCAACGATTCCGGGATTGACGTCCGATTTGGCTCGTTCGCGCGAATCCTCGACAGCCGCATCGAAAACAATGTATGGGGCCTTTCTGTCAACAAGGGCGGGGTCGTCGACGGCTATCGCAACGTCATGGCGAACAACAGGGAGGAGCAGGTCGACCTAGCGGAACACGGAACCTATCGCGGTTCGGCAGAGACGATCGACCAGGGGCTCGGAACCTATGCCCTTTCCGTTACGCGAAACAGCTATCTCAACCTCCGCCAAGACAGCCGCGTAACGGGGCGCACCTCTATTGTCATGCAATCTCACCTGCGGACAAGAGACCATACGACCGTAACCGGCGACATCTCCGTGGACCTGCAATCCGCGCTCGACTTGGCTGAGGAGACTGCGGTCGAGGGCGACACTGAGACACGGAACCTTTCCATCGTGCGCGTGCTGGACAACGCGACGGTCGACGGAACCGTCCGGTGCTACAGGACAAGCATCTGCATGGAGGACTAGGCGCCACCCGCGCCGCGCGCAGCCCGGCCGCCCGCGGCGGGGCTTTTTCTCGTGCGGAATTGGGGCCGCCCCAGGGCATTGACGGACCGCATGGGGACACACCACATCCGGGGATATGAGCGTGCCCCCCTTCCCCACCTCCGGCCTGTCGCGCGCCGACCTGCGGTCCCTCGAGGCCTTCTGCGAGGAGCGCCGCCTGCGCGGCGTTCCCTCGTATCTCGTCGTCGGTGAGCTGGAGCCGGAGCGGCCCGGCCAGCGGCCGCTGCTCTACGCCTCGATCAAGGACGCGCCGGAGGGCCGGACGGTCTTCGTCGTCGATCGCACCGAGAACGTCTACCGCGTGCGCTATTGGCACACGGCGGGGCGGCAGATGACGCTGGTGGCACGGCACCGCAGCCTCGCCCGCGTCCTGCGCTCGGTGCCGGACTGGCCGGGGACGCTGTTCGAGCGCTCCTCGTCGTAGCGCCTCGCCGCCTCAGGCGCGCTCGAGCGGCTGCGGCATGCGTTCCAGTTCGCCGGCGATCTCGTGCTCCATCTTGGAGTCGCCGGAGTCGCGAATCGCGGCCATGAAGGCGGAGAGATTGCCGTCGCACGCGGCGGTGTAGATCGGATGGTCCTCGCCGACCCGCTCGCGCAGGAACGGCAGCATGGGCCCGAAATCGACCGGCGCCGCCGAAGCCAACGTGGGCCGGCTGCGGCGCTGAGTCTTCGGGTTGGGTTTTCTATTGAATCTGGCCATTTCTCTCTCCTTTCTCTTGTCGTGCGGTGCGGCGATCGGCAACGCGCCGGGGTCAGGCGGCACGGCGCGGGCGCCGGCCGCCGTTGCTCCGGCCGCGCCGCGCACGCGGCGGCACCGGACGTTTGCCGGAATGGCTGGCCGGCGCGCCGCCGGCGACGTCGAGGCGTTGTCGGGTCAGTCTTTCGATGTCGGACAGATAGGGCTGCTCGCTCGGCTCGCAGAACGAGATCGCCGCGCCCGCCGCGCCCGCCCGGGCGGTGCGGCCGATGCGATGAACGTAGTCCTCCGGCACATTGGGCAGCTCGTAGTTGATGACGTGCGTCACGTCGTCCACGTCGATCCCGCGCGCCGCGATGTCGGTCGCCACGAGCACGCGCGCCCGCCCCGTGCGGAAGCTGTCCAGCGCGCGCTGACGGGCGCCCTGCGACTTGTTGCCGTGGATCGCCTCGACGGCGACTCCGGCCTTGCCGAGCTGCTCGGCAACCCGGTTCGCGCCGTGCTTGGTGCGGGTGAAGACGATGGCCCGGGCCAAGGCCGGATCCTGCAGCACGCGCACCAGAAGGCCGCGCTTCTCCGGTCCGGGGACGTAGAACACGCTCTGCGAGACCCGCTCGACCGGCGTCGCGGTCGGCGTCACGGCGACGCGCACCGGATCGCTCAGCATTTCCGAGGCGAGGCGGGCGACCGCCTCCGGCATGGTCGCCGACAGGAAGATCGTCTGGCGCCGGCGCGGCAGGGCGGCGACGATCTTCCGCACGTCGCGGATGAAGCCCATGTCGAGCATGCGGTCCGCCTCGTCGAGCACGACGTGGCGCAGGCCGTCGAATTTCAGGTGTCCCTGGCCATGCAGGTCGAGCAGGCGTCCGGGCGTCGCGATCACCACGTCCACGCCGCGGCGCAGGGCCTCGACCTGGGGCCGCTGGCCCACACCGCCGTAGACCACGGCGTAGCGCAGATTGAGGTGCCGGCCGTAGGTGCGGAACGCCTCGGCGATCTGGATGGCCAGCTCGCGGGTCGGCGCGAGCACAAGGGCGCGGGTTCCGCGCGGGCCGGCCCGCTCGCTGATTCCAGACAGGACCTGCATGATCGGCAGGGCGAAGGCCGCCGTCTTGCCGGTGCCGGTCTGGGCAATGCCCACGAGGTCCCTGCCGGCCAGCAGCGGCGGAATGGCCCGCGCCTGGATCGGCGTCGGGCGGGTGTAGTTTTCCGCGCGCAGGGCGCGGCAGATCGGCTCGTTGAGGCCGAGCCCGGGAAAGTCCTGGGCGTTAACGTTTTCAGTCGTCACGTAAAATCCTTTAAGCGCAGGCGCGCCGCGAATCGGCCAAAGGCCCTGGCAGGCGGCTCCGCGCCGTCGGTGCGTCCCGAGCGCGGCCGGGACGGACGGATGGTCGATTATGCTCTCGGGATGTGGCGCGGCCGGAATCGTCAGCCGCGCTTCGCGCAATCGCGAGACAGGTTCATGGGGCTCAAATGGCCTCTTTACGCCGCAATGTCAACCTGTTCGGCGTCTCGGCGGCACGTTCCGGCCGCAATCGGCGCTATTTCGGCGATTCCGTGGCCGCACCATCGGAGGCCGGCGCCTTCCCGGTGGCCTTACCGGCATTCGCGGCGCCCGGCGCCTCCGACTCGGCCTTTCTGTGATCGCGCGCCACCAAGGTATAGACCGCGGGCGTTACGAAGAGGGTGAACATCGTGCCCACGGTCATGCCCGCGGCGATGACCAGCCCGATGTCGAAACGGCTGCTCGCCCCCGCCCCGCTGGCGGTCAGCAGCGGCACCATGGCGACGACCATCGACGCCGTGGTCATGAGAATCGGACGCAGGCGGACGGCCGCCGCCTCCTCGATGGCCTCCCGCCGGCCGTGGCCCTGCTCCTGCAGCCGGTTGGCGAACTCGACCATGAGGATGCCGTGCTTGGAAATCAGGCCGATCAGGGTGACCAGGCCGATCTGGGTATAGATGTTGACGCTGGTCAGGCCGAGCACGCCGCCGATATTGAGCGGCAGAAGCGCCCCGAACATCGAGGTCGGCAGCGCGATCAGGATGATCACCGGGTCGCGGAAGCTTTCGAACTGCGCGGCGAGCACCAGAAAAATGACGATCAGCGCGAAGACGAAGGTGTAGACGAGGGTGCTGCCCTCCTGGACGAACTGCCGGCTCTCGCCCTGATAGTCGTGCGAGAAGCCTTCGGGGAAGAGCTCCTTCGCCTTTTGGTCGAGAAAGCCGAGCACCTCGCCCATCGTCCGGCCGGGGAACGGCACGCCCGACAGGACGGCGGAGTTGAGCTGCTGAAAGCTGGTCAGCGCGTTCGGCTGCACCGAGCGGCTCACGCTGGCCACCGTGGACAGCGGCACGAGCTCCCCGGCGCCGGTGCGCACCTGATAGCGTGTCAGCCAATCCGAGGTCAGCCGGTAGGCGCGCGGCACCTGCGGGATGACCTCGTAGCTGCGGCCGTAGAGGTTGAAGCGGTTGACGTAGTTGCCGCCGAGCAGGGTGGCGAGCGCGGTGCCGATGTCCTGCATGCTGATGCCGAGGCGGTTCGCCTTGTCGTGGTCGATGTGGAACTCGATCTGCGGCGTGTCGAACTTGAGGTCCGTGTCGGTGAACAGGAACAGCCCGCTTTTCAGCGCCGCCGCCTGCAATTCCGCGATTACGTTGGCGAGCTGCCGGTAATCGTTGGTCGTCGTCACCACGAACTGGACCGGCGCGCCGCCCGTCGATCCGGGCAGCGGCGGCCGCGGGAAGGCGAAGATCTGGGCGCCGGGAATGGTGGCCAGCTTGGGTTGCAGCGAGGCCAGTATCTGCTTCTGATCGCGGGTCCGCTGGTCCCACGGCTTGAACAGGATGCCGGCGAAAGCCTGGTTCACGCTGCCGCGGCCGTTGATCGTGAAGACGTGCTCCTTCTCCGGCACCTCGTTGAACAGCTTGTAGAGCTTCTGCGTCGTCTGCTCGAGGTAATCGAGGTTCGCGTACTGCGGAGTCTTGACGACCGTGAACAGGACGCCCTGGTCTTCCTGGGGCGCGAGCTCCTTGGGCGTCGTCATGTAGGACATGCCGGTCAGGACGATGACCGTGAGGAGAACGAGTATGGTGACTGCGCGGAAGTTGAGCGTCCGATGCAGCCGCCGGCGATAGGCGCCCTTCAGGCTTTCGAAGAGATGATCGAGGAACCGTACGAAGCGGGTGTCTTCCTGCTGCGAGGCGAGCAGCCGCGAGCACATCATCGGCGACAGGGTGAGCGCGATGACCCCGGACACGATCACCGCCCCGGCCAGCGTGAAGGCGAACTCCCGGAACAGTGCTCCCGTCAGGCCCGATACGAACCCGATCGGCGCATAGACCGCCGCCAGGGTGATGGTCATGGCGATCACCGGTAGCGCGATCTCGCGCGCGCCCTTCAGCGCAGCGTCGAAGGGCGTCATGCCCTCCTCGATGTGGCGGTGGATGTTCTCCACGACCACGATGGCGTCGTCGACCACCAGGCCGATCGCCAGGACCAGCGCGAGCAGGGTCAGCAGGTTGATCGAATAGCCAAGCGCCAGAAGAAGGAACATCACGCCGATCAGCGACAACGGGATGGTGACGATCGGAATGACGGTCGAGCGCAGGTTGCCCAGGAACAGGAAGATGACGACGATGACGATGACCGCCGCCTCGCCCAGGGTCTTCACCACCTCCTTGATCGAGGCCCGGATGAACTCGGTCGAGTCGTAGGCGATGGCCGCCTGCAAACCCGCGGGCAGCTCGCTCTGGATCTGCGGCATGGCGGCCCGCACGCCGTCGATGACGGTCAGCGGGTTGGCCGTCGGCGTGCCGTAGATTCCGACGAACACCGCCTTGAGGCCGTCGAAAACCGAGGAGGAATCGACGCTCTGCGGGCCGAGCTCGATCTTGGCGATGTTGCCCAGCCGGATGAGGGAATCGCCCCGGGCCGCGACCACGAGCTGGCCGAAGGCCTTGGCGCTGTCGAGCGAGGTCAGCGCGTTGATGCTGGTCTGGGTGAAATCGCCCTTCACCTGGCCGGCCGCGGTGGTGAAGTTGTTGGCGGCAAGGGCGGTGCGCACGTCGGCCGGCGTGACGCCGAGCGCCGCCATCCGGTTGGGGTCGAGCCAGATCCGCATGGCGAAGGTCTGGCCGCCGAGGATCTCGGCATTGGCGACGCCGTCGACCGTCTGCAGGTGCGGCTGCACGACCCGGGTCAGGTAGTCGGTGATCTGCTGCTGCGTCATCACCTTCGAGTTGAAGGAGATGTACATGAGCGCGAAGCCCTCGCCGGTCTTCTTGGTCACGATCGGGTCGTTCGCCTCGCGCGGCAGGACGCTCTTGACCTGGTTGACCTTGGACAGCACGTCGGTGGCGGCACGGTCCGGATCGGCGTTGAGCCGCAGGTTGAGGGTGACGGTCGAGACGTTCTGCTGCGAGGACGACACAAGCGTGTCGATGCCTTCGGTGCTGGCCACGGCCTGTTCGATCGGCGTCGTGATGAAGCCCTTGATCAAGTCGGCGTTGGCGCCGGGATAGGTCGTGGTGACCGTGATCGTCGTGCTCGACAGCTCGGGATACTGCCGGACCGGCAGCTTGAGGACGGCCTGCAGCCCGACGAGCAGGATCAGCAGGCTGACGACCGTGGCCAGCACCGGGCGGCGAATGAAGATGTCCGTGAAGGCCATCGCGCCGCGCCTACTCCCGCGGAAGCTCCGCCGGCGGCGTCAGGCCGGAATTCGGCTGCACCACCACGCGGGCGCCCGGGTGCAGCTTGATCTGCCCCGAGGTGACCACCATCTCGCCCGCTTTCACGCCCTCGGCGATCGCCACGCGGTCGTCGCGGGTATCGCCGAGCCGGACGAAGCGGCGCTCGACGACCTGCGCGGGCTGGGCCTGTTCCGCGCCGCTCGGTGTCTCGTTTTTGACGACGTAGACGCTGTCGCCATAGAGGCTGTAGCTGACCGCGGTGCGCGGAACGGTCACGACGTCCTGCGCCACGCCGGCCACAACGGTCACGTTCGCGAACATGCCGGGGAGCAGCAGGCCGTCCGGATTCGGCACCTCGGCCCGGACCAGGATCGTGCGGGTGTCCTGGTTCACCTTGGCGTCGAGCGACGCCACCTTGCCCTCGAAGACGCGCCGCGGAAAGGCGTCGACCTTTATCTGCACGACCTGGCCGATCCTCACCCGGTCGACCTCCTGCTCCGGCACCGGAAAGTCGGCGAAGATCGGATCGAGCTGCTGCAGGGCCACCAGGTTCTGCCCGGCCTTGACGTACTGGCCGAGGCTGACCATGCGGATGCCGAGGCGGCCGGCGAAGGGCGACGCGATCTCCTTCTCGTCGATCACCGCCTTGATGCGGGTGACCGCCGCCGCCGCGGTATCGCGCTGCGTCTGCGCCGCGTCGAAGCTCGCCTGCGAGGTGTTGCCGCGGCCCAGAAGCTCCTGCTGCCGTGCGAGGTCCTGGCTGGCCTTCTTGAGCTGCGCCTGGGCGGACCTGAGGTCGGCCTGCTCGACCGAATCGTCGAGCTCCACCAGGAGCTCGCCCGACTTGGCCTCGTGCCCCGAATCGAAATGGATGGCGGTCACGATGCCGTCGACCTCGGGGGCGATCTCGATTCCCTGGACCGCCTGAAAGGTGCCGATCGCGGGCAGCAGAGGCCGCCAGCTTTCGGTCTTCGTCGCCTCGGCGGAAACGGTGGTCGGGGGCGGCACGTTGCCGGAAAGGGCGCCTTTGATCATCTCCGGCTTCAGCACGAAGTGGAAATAGCCGAAGCCGCCGACCAGCCCGGCCAGCACCAGAAAGACGACGAAAAAGATCAGGCTGCGCTTCATGAAGTCCGATACGGCGGATGGGAGACGAATTGGAAGGAGATGGTCTTCTAGACCGCCGATGGCAAGCGTGCGACCCAAAATTCGCCATGGCACGGATGAGGCGAAGGCATGGCGGGGCCTGCCGCGTCATCCCTGCGGTGGCGGCCGGGTTACGGTCGCGGCGGCACCCCCGACGCCGCCCTGGGGCGGCAAAGGCCCAAGCAGGCCACTCCGGAAACGGCGCACTCCGGAAAATTTTCTTATACCTTTCAGTCGATTAGGCTCCTCCGGCGGGCTTCGTTCCGGGATCCGGGCCGGCGCGGCGCTACGCCCTGCGGTAATCCATCGCCCGCCGCACGCGGGCCGTGGCGAGCGCGACCGCGGCGGCGCGCGGCAGGCTGCCGCGGCGCTTCGCCTCGGCCAGCACGCGGTCGGTGTTGTGGCGGATCTTCTCCTCGATGGTCTGGAAGGCCTGGCCCTGCGTGCCGCCGTGGTACTCGACCGCGGCGCAGATCACGCCGCCGGCGTTGGCGATGAAGTCGGGGATCGACAGAATCCCGCGCGCCTGCAGCGCCGCCTCGGCCTCGTCCGTCACCGGGATGTTGGCCCC
>Ga0210144_1000095_pt1 | contig 49889 bp, 38 predicted proteins | sample Muzzi_PWA_D2_FD_185532 | JGI IMG/M metagenome (GOLD analysis project Ga0210144, IMG submission 185532) | Wetland microbial communities from San Francisco Bay, California, USA, that impact long-term carbon sequestration - Muzzi_PWA_D2 (SPAdes) | ecosystem: Environmental > Aquatic > Marine >...
CTGGCGGCGGCGACCGGCGGCCAGAACTACATCGAGACGGTGTGGGGGCGCGGCTATGTGCTGCGCGAACCCGACGAGCACGACATGCGCGAGACCGCCTGACCACTTTCCTCCCGTGGTGCCAACAAGAACAGCGCCCCGCTTCCTTCCGGCGGGGCTTTTTTTCGGGGTCGCGGGCATTCGCCGGCGGCCCGAGCGTGTCGGCCATTGCCAACGGTGTGGAGCGGATGCCACACTGTCGCCTACAGGCTAGCAATACCCTTCGGCGATGGCGACCGGCCGCGACTCCATCAGAGTTTTCGTCAGCTACGGCCGACGTGATGCGTCCGCTTTCGTCGACAAGCTCTGCCAGGATCTCAAGCAGGCCGGATACGACGTCTGGCGCGACACGGCGGAGCTCAACGCAGCCCGGCCCTGGGACGATCAGCTGCAGACCGCGTTGAAACGGTCTGATGTGGTGATCGCGGTCCTGACGCCGCACGCCGTACGAACCGAAGCCGGACCGGACACGGATAGCGACGCGTCAGTCTGCCTCGACGAACTGGCCTTTGCACGCTTCAGCCTACCGCCGACCCCGATCGTGCCCCTGCTCCTGATGCAATGCGAACCGCCATTCGTCATCTACCGGCTGCAATATCTCGACTTCCTCGGCGCCCCGAACGACGAGACAGCGTACCGAGAAGCGTTTGCCAAGCTTGTCGAGGCGATTGAATCGGCCGGCACAGGCGCGCCCGTAGCCTACCGCGCCACCGAGTTCGAACCACTCGACTTCGACCTCTATCTGAAGGTCAAGACCCGGGACTTCGTAGGCAGAGAATGGCTGCTCTCCAAACTGCTCGAAGATCTCCAGCAGCCAGACTCCCCTTCGGCGCACATCCTCGTCGGCGATCCAGGCTGGGGCAAGACGGCATTTGCCGGTTATCTTTTTGGCGCGAACCCGGCCGGGCAGCTTCTGGCGGCACATTTCTGTCGTGTCGGTCGCACCGACAGTATCGATCCCCGCCGCCTCATCGAAAGCCTGGTGGCCATGACCGCAGCAAGGCTTCCCGCAATCGCGCCACTCCTCGGCGACCTTGCCCAGCGGCACAAAAAGCTGCTCGCCGAAAGCAAGTTCCATGATGCCATGGAACGGCTGTTCATCGAGCCGATTGCCACACTCGATCCGACAACGCTCGGGGCGCTGCCGCGCTACATCCTGGTCGACGGTCTCGACGAGGCAGCCGCGGCGCCGATGCGGCCGACGGTGGATCGCCTCCTTGCAGAGACTATCCACCTCTTTCCAGACTGGCTCAAGCTTGTGGCCACGAGCAGGGTCAGGTCCACGCTTCTCGACGGCTTCGGATCGGCTGAGATCACCCGACTGGACGACAACGACGTCCGGAACCGCGATGACGTGCGATCAATCGTGGCGCACCTGCTGGCGGTCGGCGAAGTCGCGGCAAGCACCGATGACGGCGGTCTCCTGGAGATAATCGATGACAAGGCCGAGGGAAATGCCCTCTGCGCGGTGCAACTGGCGCAGGCCGCGCGCCGCAGCGGCATGGATCGGCAAGCCATTGCCGAACTGCCGCGCGGCCTGGCGGCACTCTACCGAACGATCCTGCTCAGACGATTCGAGCCGGGATCGGACGACTGGAAGGCCGTTCGCGAAGTCCTCGAAATGGTCGTCGCCGCAGGAGCGCCCCTGCCGATCAAATTTGCCGCGATCGCTTGCGGCGATACATCCGAATATCTGACGCGAGGCGCGGTCGAAAGTACCGCCGACCTGCTCGTCATCGACAACGACAGGGTGCGCTTGTTTCATCAGACTTTCGCGGAGTTCCTCACCGATCCCGCGTCAACGTTCTTCGTCAACCCCGTGCAGGGCGCATTGCGCCTCCTCGATGTGGTCACCGAGGACGACCTCTTCGGCTCCCTTCCGGAGCCACTCAGAGCATTTGCCCGAGATAACTTCATGACCTGGATCGGGCAATGCGACCCGCGCGAAACGCGCGCCGGGAGCCTCCCGGCGATCATCGACCGGCTCGTCTTCAACAGGACTGTCGATGCGGTTTCGAGAATTGTCGATTCGGTGCGTCTCGATGAGGCCGACGATCGCATGATCCGTCGCTTTGTCGGCGCGGGGCTGAGCGCCCCCCTCGTCGAGACGATCAAACTGGCCTTTGCCCGCGCCGACGACCACCTGCGGGCATCCCGGTATTCTCCCATGGGTCCAGAACGGCTCGCTGCCGCCTCCGGACGACACCCTGAAACCCTCCATGGGGAGAGAAATCGAGACGAGCTTCAACCTTGCCAGCACGGGGCTTGCCTGGACGAGGGCCCTCGCCGAATTGCGGCCCGACCTTCGGTCACGGCTTCCCGCAGTGATGTCCGGCGCGGACGGGCTCCGTTGGGCGATCGGTTGGCTGGATATCGCGTCCGGATGCTATATCCTCGAAATATCCCGCTATTTCGAAGACCAAGCATATGCCCTCCGCAGCGACTGGAGCGAAATCGGGAAAGGGCTCGCGTAACCAGAGCAAAATCCCCCACCCGAATTCCCGACGCCGTGCAAGCGGCCCGTCGCCGGTCAGAGCAGACCGACTTCCTTCAGCTTCGCCTCGACGATCTCGCGATCGAACGGCTTGAGGATGTAGTCGTCGGCGCCGGCCCGCATCGCCCGGGTGATATGGCCGACGTCGTTCTCGCTGGCGCAAAAGACGACGGACGGCCGGTCGCCGCCCGACATGGCGCGGAGCGAGGTGAGGAACTCCACCCCGTCCATCACCGGCATATGCCAGTCGACCAGAACCATGTCCGGCATCGAGCGGCCGCAGACGGCCAGCGCTTCGCTGCCGTCCTCCGCCTCGCTGACGGTGAAGTCGAGATCCTCGAGGATGCGGCGCGCCACCTTGCGGACGACGCTGGAGTCATCGACGACGAGGCAATGCTTCATCCGGCTCTCCCTGGCCCGGCCGAACCGGCCCTGGCGCTCCGCCCGAACACATGGACGGCAGGCAACGCGCACCCGGTGAGGCTATTTCGGGAGGGTTAATTTCCGTTGAAAACGAAAGGCCGCCGTCAGCCGGCAGGCTCCGCCGCGATCACCACACCACCGTCTTCGATCCGGGCGGCGATCGTCATGCCGCAGTTTCGCGCCAGCGCCCCGGCGTAGTACGCCTGCACCGACTGGGCATCGACATCGATGCCCTCGAGGTCCCCGGGGACCAATCGCTCGAAGGCGGCGGGGACTCTTGCGCTCGGCCCGCTCGACCGCAGGATGAAGCGCGGCGCCTCGGTCTCGCCCTCGACCGTCACGCTGACCGTGCCACCGCGCGGCACCGCGGCGTTGGCGAGCAGGATGAGGTTGAGGAGGAGCTTGACCAGGTTCTTCGGCATCAGCACCCGCGGCACCGACCAGGCGAAATCCGCCTTTTCCCCCTCCATGAAGCCGGTAGCGACCTTCTCGGCATCCGCGAGGTCGATCTCGGCTCCCGCCGACCCCGCCGCGCCAAAGGCGAGCCGGGCGAACTGGAGCTTGGCGGAGCCTTGCCGGGCGCTGCGGCGGATGAGGTCGAAGGCGAACGCCTTCATGTCCTCGCTGTTGTCCTCGTCGAGAACCTCGAGGCCGTTGATGATGGCACCGACCGGCGAGATGATATCGTGGCAGACGCGGCTGCACATCAGCGCCGCAAGATCGAGCGCGTCGAGTTCGGCCCGGTCGGTCATCGCACCTCTCGCCTTCCCTGCAAGGCCGGGCGAATCGGCCCGGACGGCGGCTTTGGTTCCCGATACACCGGCAACACCGGCGTGCCAACCGAGGAGCGTCCCGTCTTCCCGCGGCCGTCGGAGCGCCGCTCTCCCGCCCATTTTTGGAATAGACTCGTTGCCGACCAATCGATTCGCCGGAGGCGCTGCCAGAACCATGCAGGGGACGAAGCGAATGATCGTGATTGCCCGTCGGACTGGAATTGCCGCGGCTCTTATCGGGCTGCTGGCGCTTTCGGTCCCCGATCCGTCGCCGGCACTTGCCCAGGGCGTCGCTCCCGATCCTTCCTATCCGGCCGATGCCCAAGTCTATCCCGCCCAGCCCGGCGTCGGCGAGCCCGCCTCCCCCGACCAGCCGGGCACCGCGGTCGCTCCACCGCCCGCGGCCGCCGGGCCGCGCTCGGGCTTCAGCGCCGCCGAGCTGGTCGAGGTCGGCCATCAGTTCTTCGGCGATGTCTCGCAGGGGCTCGCCGGGGTGGTCGAGCACGCGACCAGTGCCTACGGGCTGCCGAACGGCTATATCGTCGGCCAGGAAGCGAGCGGCGCGGTCGTCGGCGGCGCCCGCTACGGCGAGGGCGAGCTCTATACCAAGAATGCCGGCCAGTACCACGTCTATTGGCAGGGCCCCTCCATCGGGCTGGATGTCGGGGCCAACGGCGACCGGGTGATGATGCTGATCTACAACCTCCCATCGGTGGATGCGCTGTTCCGCCGCTATGTCGGGGTCAACGGCTCCGCCTATGTCGTCGCCGGCCTGGGGATGACGGTGCTGTCACGCAACGGCGTCTATGTTGTGCCCATCGTTTCCGGGGTTGGTGCCAGGCTTGGCGTCAATTTCGGCTATCTGAAATTCACCAGCCAGCCGACCTGGAATCCGTTCTGAACGGGCTCGGCCGGCGCTTGTGACCCAGGTCATTGGCCGTGGCAGCGGCTTTTGGTTTAGGATAGGTGTAAAGGCATTGCCCTAGAGGGCGTCGCCGACAAATGCCCGTGTGGCCTCCGGCGCGGTTGGAGTCGAGGATCCTTGATCCAGGCGGTGATGTATTTCGTCCTGGGCCTGCTGACGGCGGGTCTGCTCGCTCTGGCGATCGCCCCGGCAATGTGGCGGCGCGCCGACCGGCTGGCGCGAGCCCGCATCCAGGCGGCGCTGCCGATGTCGCTGGCCGAGATCCAGGCGGAAAAGGACCAGTTGCGGGCCGAATTCGCCGTTTCGGCCCGGCGGCTGGAGATGAAGGTCGAGCAGCTGGAAGGCGGCGCCAACGGCCAGCTTCTGGAAATCAGTCGCAGCCGGACCGAGATCGCCCGGCTCGAAGCCGATCGGACCGCCAAGGCTGAAACCATCGAGGCGCTCGAAAGCCGCGTCGCCGAGCTGGTGAACGACCTGGAGGGCGCCGAATCGAACATCGCCGCCGGCAAGGTCGAACTCGCCGCCCGCGACGCCGAGCTGGCCCAGCGCGCAGCCCGCATCAGTGGCCTGGAAGGCGAGTTGGCGGCAGCGGTGCTCCTCACCGAAGAACAGAAGCTCGAGCTGGTGGCGCGCGACACCACCATCGGCAACCTCAACGATTCGCTCGCCGATTCGAAGGCGGCCGAGGCGCGCACCGGCCTCGCCCGCGACGGGCTTGCCGCGGCGCTGGAGGAGGAACAGGCGAAGCTCGCCGCCGAAAAGCGCCGCGCCGAGGGACTGGAAGGGCGGATCACCGCCTTCGAGGCCGAGCGCGTCGACCGCCTGGCGACGCTGGAACGCCGGGCCGCCGACATCAAGGCGCTGCAGGCCGAGCTTGCCTCCGAGCGGGTGCAGCGGGAAAGCCTGGCCGCCGAGATCGCCCAGCTCGAAGCCGAGCGCACCGAGCGGCTGCGGGAACTCACCCGGCGCTCGGAAGAAGTGGAGCGGCTCAAGACGGAGCTGCAGGCGGCCAACGAGGCCCGCCTGCAAGCCGCCGCCAGCGCGGTGGCCGCGACGCCGGCGGAGGGCGCGCTTCCCGACGGCGACAATATCCGCAAGGCGATCGCCGCCACCGAGGCCGAGAAAGACGCCCTCGCTGCACAGCTTGCGGCGCTTGAGCAGGATCAAGCGAAACTGCGGGCCGAAAATGCCGAGCTCCGCCGGATCGCCGGCGCCGAATGGGAAACCCAGCGTGCCGCCGACCAGCGGCTCCGCGACCGCCTGTCGGAGGTGGCCTCGGCGGTGATGAGAATCACCCAGCCGGGCGAGGCGGCCATTGCCGCGTCGCGCCTTGCCGAGAACGGCAACGGCGACGCCAGCAAGCATCCGACGCCGATCGCCGGGAAACCCCCGTCCGAGCCGCCGCCCCGCCGCGAGACAGCCGACGCGCCCCGACCGGTCGAAGGCCGCTCGCTCGCCGAGCGTATCCGCGCGCTTCAGCACGCCGCGGCCCGACAGTAGCGGCGGGCCGCTAAGGACTCCTCGGAAACCAGTTGCCGCGGGTCCTTTCGCCGATCAGGCAGTCGGTGCGGCTCTCGCCCCGCACTTCCGCAACGCGCATGAGTCTTGGCGGCAGCCCGGCGATCTCCAGCACCAGCTTGCGACGCACGGCCTCGCCAAAGCCTTCGAGGTCGTGGACCGGGACGATGAAGGAACCGGGGCCGCCGATGACGCAATCCTTGTAGTAGACGTCGAGGTCGCCGATCCGGGTGCGGCCGAAGTTGACGCTGCCGTTGACCATCACCGAAAGACCGTTGATGACGATCCCCTGTCCAAGCACCGCGTCCCGCATCCGATCCACCGGCTCGCCCATATTGTTCGGCCCGTCGCCCGAAACGTCGATCGCCCGGCGCTCACCGCGGGCGCCGCTGTAGTCGAACCGGCTCGCGGCGAAGGCGAGACCGGAGGAGATCGACGTGCCGAAGGCATTGCGGATCGGCGAGGCGGCAATCGCATCGGCAAAGGCGTTCGCCGTCGCTTCGTCCGAGACGATCGACCAGGGAACGACGACCTGCTGGAACTGCGGCCCTGCCCACTCGACATAGGTGACCGCGATCTTCCCGATCGCTCCCGACTGGATCGCCTGGATGACGTCGGCGTGGCGGAACGCGGCGACGTAGCCCTGCTTCTGCAGCTCGGCCTCCTCGCTGTCCATCGACCCCGAAATGTCGACCGCCAGCACGAGTTCGAGATCGACACTCTCCTGCGCTATCGCCGCCGAAGCCAGCGTGCCGCAGAGGAAGGCCAGCGCGATGGCAAGCGCCGCCGGGCGATGAAGCCTCGCGCCGGTCAATTCTGGAAGAGCCATCGGCTGCGGGCCTTCTCGCCCACCAGACAGTCAACGCGCGGCGCCGGCCTGACATCGGCGACGGGCAGGACTCGCGCGCCAATCTCGCTCGGAGGGCTTTGCGGCGCGGCCCCGGCAATCTCGAGCACCAGCTTCCGCCGGATGGCAGAGGCGAAGCGGGCCGGATCGTCGACGGTGACGACGAAGGCGCCCGGCCCCCCGATCACGCAGTCCTCGTAGTAGATGTCGAGGTTGGGAATATTGTACGGACCGGCGGTGGTGACGGTCTTCAGCATGATCGGCAGGCCGTTGATGGTGATGCCTTCGGCGACGATGCGGTCGCGCATCGGCGCCACCGGCAGGCCAACATTGTTGGGCCCGTCGCCCGAGATGTCGATGGCACGCCGCAAGCCTCTCGCTCCGCTCGAAGCGAACAGCCCGGACGAAAAATCAAGCCCCTGCGAGATGGACGTGCCCCGCTCGCGCTCAAGCGGCGCGGCGGCGATGCGCTCGGCGAAGGCCTCCGCCTCCTGCTGGTTCGAGATGATCGACCAGGGAACCAGCACCGACTGGTAGGCCGAGCCAGCCCACTCGACATAAGTGACGGCGATCCGACCGTTGGGGCTGGTCTCGATCGCCCGGATCACTTCGGGATGGCGGAAGGCCTCGACATAGCCTTCACGCTGCAGCCTGAGCTCGTCGAGATCCATCGAGCGGGAAATATCGATCGCCAGGACCAACTCGAGGTCGACATCGTCCTGGCCGAAAGCCGCCGCCGGAAACGTCGCGGCGATCGCCGCCACGGCGAGCGCCTTCAACGCGCTGGGGACATGGGTCATGCGGGCGCCCTCGTATCGCCATCGCCCCCCGGCACGAGTGTCTCTATGGTAACGCGCCACTCGCGCCCGTCAATTATCAGCGACCGCCCCGGGGAAGGCCGCCTCACTCCTGCATGGCAGCGGCGCGCAGGAATTCGACGTCGCGCCGATGCCACACGGCGACCTCGCCAATGTCGCGCCGCTCGAAGCCGCGCGCCGACAGCGCCGCGGCGATCACGGCGTGGTCCGACAGCGCCTCGCCGCCAAGCCCGACCGCCACCGACGGCGGCTCACCGACGAGGAGGGCCAGGCCGATGTCTTGCCAGCTGAAGCCGACGGCCGTCGCGCCGCCGTCCGCCGCCGCTGCCATATAGCGAATCCCCTTCGGACCGACGCCGACCCGAAGAAGGCGGCGCAAGTCGACGCCCGGTGCTGCATCGCGCACCGCAACCGCACGCGCCTGCCGCCAGTCGGCGAAAGCAAGGGGGTCTTCGTCGTGCTTTCGATCGGGATCGCCGCGAGCGGGATGCGCGACAGCCAGCCGCGGAGCGCGTCGGCCGCACCGCCTTCGGCCGCAGCCGCGGGGCCGGCGGCGATGGCGATCAGAAGAACAAGGGCAGTCGAGGCTCTGATCATGGTCAAATCCCGCCATTTACAGGGGAAACGACGGACTGATAACGTCCCGCTGTCAACCGGGCGAAGGAACGGCCACATGCTGAAGCGGCACCTGCTGACTGCACTCGTTGCGACGGCCATCGCCGGTCCCGCGGCAGCGGCAACCGCTTTCGACCCGGCCGCGCCGTGCGCCCAGATGCTCAGCCCGGAGAGCGGCATCCCGCAGGTCGGCATCGGCTTCTGGGCGTTCGGCTTCATCGACGGGGCGACCGCCAAGCCGCATCAGGTGACGCCGGATGGCCTCGAAACGATGGTCGGTGAGCTTCGCCAGCGCTGCGCCGCGGCGCCCGAAGCAAGCCTCTCCGACATCGCAGCCGAAATCGGGAGGAGCGGTGGGGCTGGCGGAAACGGCGGTGAGCCGGCCGTCGCCGAAGAAGGCCGCGCGCTTCTCCAGCGCTTCTTCGACCCAGCCGAGGATCACGGCGCGCTAACCCTGTCTCTGAAGCCCTCACCCGAGGACGTGCGCGCGGTCTACGCCGAACCGCTCGCCTCGGCGCTGATCGATACCTATGAGGGGCTGTTCGTGCCCGGCGCGGTGATCGAGCCGAAGCCGGAGCACAAGCAGCTGCTGACCACCTTCACCACGACCGGCCGCCTGAAGGCCGGTGATCCGGTCCTCGACGAGTTTCCCGGCGGTTACAAGGATGTCCTGCCCTACATCGTCACCGACGTGCCCATCGCGCGCTTCAAGTTCGTCGAACCGGGCGAAACGCTGGGCCTTGCCTTCGACGGCCTGATCCATGTCAACGACCACTGGGTGTTCATGCCGAAGCCGTGGCGCGGCCTGCCCGACGCGCAATAGCCGCCGGTTGCTGCCTGGGGCGATCACGGACCGCCGAACAGCGCCCGAAAAATCACGCCGCCGAGAAACAGGCCGAAGCCGAATGACAGGTGGCTGGTGAAATCGTGCGCCATCACCGCGGGCGGCTTCGGCGTCTTGCTGGCCATGACGCCGGCGCCGAGGATCGGCTCCATGACGAACCAGGTCACGCCGACCGAGATCGCGCCGAATACTATGGCCGAGATGAAATCCGGCGGCGATGCAAAAACGAACCACATGAGACCCAGATAGACGATCGCATAGCCGATGCCGACCACGTAGTGGACGATCCAGCCAAGGGCGAGCTCGTTTGCCACCGGTGCCGCCTTGCCGATGTCTTCGTGGACGAACTGTCCCTCCGGGACGTAGGCGGCCCAGCGGCCGATGATCGCCCAGTCGGTGATCGGCATGCCGAATGCAAGACGGTAGATCTGCTGCCAGACATCCAGCGCCAGCGTCGCGACAACACCGACGACGATGATTTCGAGAATAGCCATCCTCAATGTCCTTGATGAGGCAACGGCACGTCAAAGCAGGCGTTGACCATGGCGATCATTGTGTAGAAGCCACACAGGGTTACGATTTCGAGCAGACCCTCGGTTCCGAAGCGCTCAATGCAGCGATCCTGCGGGTCCTGGGGAATGGACCTGTACGCAAAGGCTTCCGTAGCGATGCCGCTGACCAGATCGAAAGGTTCAGGAAAGGCGGTATCGCCTTTGTCGATCGCATCGATAATCGCCTGAGGCAATCCGGCCGCGCGCGCCGCCGCGATATGATTGGCCCAGATGAACGCCACGCCGGAGCGTTTGGCCATGCAGAGAACGACGAACTGATAGACGTCGCGCGGCAGCTTCGCCTCATATTTGTAGTAGTAGCCCAGGCGCTCGATGTATTTGGCGAGTTCCGGGTGATTGAGTAGTGGAAGATACGGACCGAGATGATCGACACCCTTGGCCGCGAGCCGCGTCCGGATGTCGTCGTAGATCTTCCGTCCCTCGCCTTGCAACGCGGGAGTGGGGTCGGGCAAGGTAGCCATGACACACGCCCTCCTTTACTCCTGATAGGACCACGCGGCTCGGGCCTCGGCATACGGTTCCACCGGGGTGGCCGCGGCCCGATCGGTTTTCACGTCGATGACGACCGTCTTGTTCGACTCGAGCGCCTGCTCAAGTGCCGGCGCGAATTCCTCCGCCTCCCGCACGGTCGTACCCTCGGCGCCAAGAGCGCGGGCGAAGCCGGCCCAGTCGTGATCGACCGTCTCGGTGAGCTGCATCGGGACAGGACCCAGTTCCCGCATCCGCAGCCACACATTGCCGAGAGCCTGGTTGTTGCTGACCACGTAGATGACCGGCAGCCCCGCCCGTGCGGCGCTCTGCACCTCGATCCCGTGCATCTGCATGCAGCCGTCGCCGGTGAACACCACCACCGGGCAATCCGGCCGTGCCGCCTTAGCACCGATGCCGGCCGCGATGCCCCAGCCCATCGGCCCGAGGCCTGAGGCGGTCAGAAACTGCCGCGCACCGTAGCTGTCCCAGTAGTGGACGCCGAAGGCGCGATGGGCGCCGCTGTCGACGATCGCGATGGTGTCGCGCGGCATCGTTCTGCGGGCCTCGGCGACCATCCGGGCGGGGTGGATCGGGACCTGGTCGCTGCTCGTGTTCTCGAAGTCGTAGTAACGCGGCGTCGCGCGGATCGCCGCCAGCCATTCCTTGCGCGCAGCAATCCCGCTGACGAGTGGTTTTGCATCGTCCTCGGTGGCGTCGGCCAGCCACCTGGCAAACGCCCCTCCGTGGCCTCCGACATAGATTTCCTGCTCGACATGGCAGCCGATGTGAGCCTCCGAAACATTGACGGACAGAACCCCGAGCTTCGGCGCCAGGCGCTTCGACCAGTACATCGAGTCGCGCACGTTCAGCGTCGCACCAAGCACCACGAGCAGATCGAGCGGCTGCACGAGAATCGCTTCGGAGGCGTGGCGTGTGCCGGCATAGCCGAACACACCGAGTGAAAGCGTGTGATCTTCGGGAAACAGTCCCTTGGCGTGTTCGGTCGTCGCCACCGGAATGTGGAACCGCTCGGCCGCCTTGACCAAATCAGCGGCGTTCTCGTCCGAAATCACCCCGCCGCCAACCAGCATCACGACCCTGGGCGCAGCGTCGACGCTGCCGAGCAGGGTCCAGAGGTGCCCTGCCGCGACCGTGTCCAACGGCTCCGAATTGAGGAGGTCCGTGGCTATCGGCAGCACTTTGAAGTCGACCTCAGCAGTTTGAAGGTCGCTCGGAATGCTGAGATGGACGGGAACCCGCGTGCCATCGAGCATGCGCTTCACACCGCCCCTGTACTTGTGCGGCAGCAACCGGATATCCGGAAAGCTGTAAGATTCCGCTGTGACCGGCGCCAGGATCAGGCTGTCATCATAGGTTCCTGCGCTGGCATCCTGGAAAACCCCAAGCCTTCTATGTAGTTGGCGACCTCGCCGGTGATGACCAGCACGGGCGATTCATCGGTATAGGCGGCCGACAGCGCCGTGACGGTGTTAGTGACGCCGGGGCCGCCGATGCAAAGGCACGCGCCGAACTTACCGCTCGCCCGCGCATAGCCGTCCGCCATGTAGGTGGCACCGCCTTCCTGGGCAGCGACGACAGGCATGAGTTCCGGAACCCGGCCGATCGCCGGCATGAACGGGTCGACAAGCCCGCCGGGGACAAGGAACAGATGGCCGATGCCGTCGGCGACCAGCGACCGCAGAATAAAATCCGTGCCGAGCATGTTGTCTCCCGGGCGGGCCGCGACCACCAGGAAGCTCTCCAGCCTTGTCCCGCGGCCGGCAATCCCGAACTCCCTTTGGCTTCCGACCCAAAGCATATCATCCGACGGTGGTAAGGGAACCCGCCCGCGACCCCGATTGTCGATCGAGCTAACGGCAGGTGAACCGATCGACGGAACGCCGACCAGGCGCCCCCGCTGCTGAGGAACCCTGCCTATCCCGGAAACAGCGTGAGGCCGCCGTCGACGCGGAGGATCTGGCCGTTGATAAAGCGGCTCCGTGGTCCGGCCAGGAAGGCGACCGCGTCGGCGATTTCGGTCGGCTCGGCGTAGCGGTCGAACGATTTGATGTTCGAATCCATCTTGCCGGGATCGACGGTTCGCGTCGCCTGGAAGCGCGCCGTTTTGGTCGGGCCGGGGCTCACACAATTCACCCGCACGCCGTGATCCATCAGCTCCCTGGCGAGGCAGCGCGTGTAGTGGGCGACCGCCGCCTTGAGGATGGCGTAGATGGCGCCGTTGGAGACGCCGAGATGGGCGGCGGCCGAGGCGAGGTTGACGACCACGCCGCCGCCACGCTCGCGCATCGGCACGACGAAGGTCTTGCACACGATGATGGTGCCGACGAGGTTGTTGTTGACCAGCGCCTGGATGTCCTCGAGCGGAATGTCGAGGGCGTTGTTGGGATCGGGCTTGCCACCCGCCGCGCCGATGTCACCGCCGGCGCAATTGACGAGGATGTCGACCGGCCCGAGCTTCGCCTCGATATCGTCCTTCATCTTCGCCACCGCCGCCGGGTCGCCGATGTTGCCGGTGACGGCGGCCACGCGGGTGCCATGCGCGGCGAGCTGACGGACCACCTCGCCGAGATCAACCGCCTCGCCATACTTGGCCGGCGCCGTCCAGTCGAGATCGTGGATCGCCACGTCGGCGCCCAACTCAGCCAGCCGCTCCGCCATCATCCGGCCAAGACCGCGCCCCGAGCCTGTGACAAACGCGATCTTTCCAGAGAGTTCCTTCGTCATCCCCGTTCCCCTTGCATGATGCCGAGCGCCTTCATGTTCGCCGCGCTGCGGCGGACCTGGCTGAGCTCATAGTCGATCAGCGTCTGGCCGTCCTCCTCGCGCTCCCACGGCGTGCGGTAGTCGGCGTCGTCCGGCAGGCGGCGGTGACGCGCCGCGGCGAAGCAGGCGGCGAACTCCGGCGCGAAAATCGGCGGATAGCCGCTCCACCACTCCGGCCTGAGCAGCCTGACGTGCCGCGCTTCCAGCGCCGCGATCTCGATCGACGCGGTCAGCGACTGGTGATGCTCGGCGAGAATGGCGACAATGTCGGCGATCGGCATGGCGCCGTCGCCGATGGCGCAGCGGACGAGGCGATAGCCTTCGTCAGTGAACTGGACGTTGTAGTCCTTGAGGTGGACGTGGCGCACCTTGGCGGCGGCGCGGCGGGCAAAGTCGAGCGGCGCCTCCGCCACCGGGAAGCTGTTGGCGATATCGAAGCAGATGCCGACGTTCGGCCCGGCTTCCTCGCAGAAATCGACCAGCTCCTGGCTGCCGAAATCCTGATGGTTCTCGATCGCCAGCATGACGCCGGTGTCGTCGGCAAGTGCCGCATAGCGGCGAATGCCGTCGCGGACGTCGGCGACCAGCGCCGGCCAGTCGGCGCCGAGCGCCGCCCGATCGCCGCAAAGGATACGGGTGAGCGCCAGCCGGATGGTTTTGGCGCCGAGGGCGACGGCGGAGCGGATGGCGGCGCCGTGCGGCTCGTGCGGCAGGCCGGAGCTGACGATCGGCACCATGCCGAGGCCCGCCAGCCGGTGGCGGAGCGCCGCGAGCGCGTCATCCGACATCCCGGTGAGCCAGCCATTGTGGATCTCGATGATGCGGGCGCCGATCTCCGTCGCAATGTCGATGAAACCTTCCAGTCCGCGCGCCTGCGGATTTTCGCGGGGCGTGCCGCGCCCCTGCAGCCCGAGGGTGTAGGTCAACCCGTACGGGTTCAGTCCGACCTGAAGCATTGGGTTCTCCGTACCAGGAGGGGTTCAGCGCATGCCGGCGTCGACGACGATGCACTGCTTGGTGATCATGCGGCTGTCGTCGGCGGCAAGGAACAAGGCGGTCCGCGCGACCTCGTCGGGCATCAGACGGCGCTTGATCGCCTGGCGGGCGGCCATCTCGTCCGCCTGTTCCTCGGTGTACCACAGGCGGAGCTGCCGCTCGGTAACCACCGCGCCGGGCGCGATCGCATTGACGCGGATGCTGTCGTCGCGGCCGTCCAGATCGCGAAACCGAGGGCCGGCAGGTTCCAGCACATCAGCGCGAAGCCGCACCGCTCGACGATCTCGCCGAGGTGGTTCGGACAGGAGACGAGGGAAAACAGGCCGCCGCGCGGGATCGCGTAATCCGGCGCGCCTGGCCGGCGGAGGGCGATGAGGCGATTGTCGGCCCGGACGTTGATGGCGGAGCCGGCAACAAACAGGATGAGCCCGACGACGAAGCGCGGATCGCCCAGCCACGCCGCGGGATAAGGCGGCGACAGCGTGCCGAGATAGAAGCCGTTCAAGCCGGCATTGACAGCGTTGAACAGTGCGCCGGAGACGACGATCAGCACCGGGATCCGCTTGCCGGCGGTCCTGAGGCGGAAGGGGAAAATCAGGCCGCGATAAGCGTAATGGGCGACCCACGCCGTGAAGAAGACCCACATGACGGCTGTCTTCCCGGCCGTGCCGCCGACAAAGAGCGGGATGAACACGATGAGCGGCACGACCTCCATCGCCATCCAGCCGAGCCGGTTGGACAGTGCCGGCCCCCAAGCCGGGCCGGAGGTGACGGCCGTACGGCGCCCGGATCCTCAGCTGGACGGGAAGGAGCGCCAGCGCCAGGGCAATCCATGCCAGCACCAAGATCGTGAAGTCACTCATTCCCATTTCCCGACCGGCACGACAGCCACGACTGGCCCCAGTGATTCTCCGGGACGCCTGGCGGCGCCGGAAGAGGGCGAGCAGAGTAGCCGGAGATCCGCCATGCTGCCGCCCTGACCAGCGCGGCAAAAGAAAGTGATGGCATCCGTCCAAATCGCGCCGGTCCAAACGTCATCGGTGTGGCAGCGCGCGGTGCGTGTCCATGACGGAAACGATGGAGACCAAGATGCAGTACATGCTGATGCTCTACGTGAACGAGGCCGGCTGGCCGAAACTGACGCCGGCGGAGCAGGAACAGGGGCTCGCCGCCTACCGGGCCTACACCGAGGCGCTGACCAAGGCCGGCGTGCTCACGGGGTGGAACCGGCTCGAGACAAGCGCCGCCGCTACCACCGTGCGCGCTGCCAACGGCAAGCCGCAGGTGCTCGACGGTCCCTATGCGGATTCGAAGGAGCAGCTCGGCGGCTTGTACATCATCGACGTGCCCGACCTCGACGCCGCGCTCGCCTGGGCCGCCCGCTGTCCGACCACGGACCACGGCGCAGTCGAGGTACGCCCGCTGTGGAATGCGCCGGCCTGAGCCGGAGCGTCGATTCCTCGACCGAGCGGAGAGACAGGATGCCGAGATTGACCGTCTTCAACCAGGTGAGCGTGGATGGCTACATCGCCGATCTGCACGGCGACATGAGTTGGGCTCACAAGGACGATCCGGAATGGAACGCCTTCGTCGCCGGCAATGCGCAATCCGGCGGCCGGCTCCTGTTCGGCCGCATCACGTACGAGCTGATGACACGTTACTGGCCGACGCCGGGCGCGATGGAAAACGCTCCCGTAGTCGCCGGACAGATGAACGTGCTACCGAAAATCGTATTTTCGCGAACGCTCGCCGAGGCGACGTGGAACAACACGAGGCTGGTGAAGACGGATCTGATCGGCGAAGTCCGCCGCCTCAAGAAGGAACCCGGCGAGGACACGGTGATTCTCGGAAGCGGCAGCATCGTTTCCCAACTGGCGCCGGAGGGCCTGATCGACACTTACCTGATGGTGGTGAACCCGCCGGCACTCGGGGCCGGAAAGACGATGTTCGAGGGCATCCCGGCAGCCCTGGCCCTGAAGCTCACCGGCAGTCGGGCCTTCCGCAACGGGAATGTCCTCTTGTCCTACGAACCCGCGGGATGAACTCCGGCGCCGACCATGCCGACGCACGGCGGACGGCCGAGAGGGTGGCACGGCAGAGTTACGGCAAGCTCGTCGCCTTTCTCGCCGCCCGCACCTGCGATGTGGCGCAGGCCGAAGACGCCCTGTCGGAAGCCTTCGCCGCTGCACTGAAGGAGTGGCCGGTGAACGGTTGTCCGTCGAACCCGGAAGCCTGGCTCCTCACGGTCGCGCGACGAAAGCTGATCGACCACATTCGCCGGCGGGCTAGCGGCGAGGCCGCGGCCGGAGACCTTCGCATCCTGTCGGAGGGCATGGAGGCCGCGGCGGCGGAGCCGGAAATCCCCGACCACCGGCTGGCGCTGATGTTCGCCTGCACCCTTCCCGCCCTCGACGCCGGCATCCGCACGCCGCTGATGCTGCAGGCGGTGCTCGGCCTCGACGCGAAGACCATCGCCGCGGCCTTCCTGGTGGCACCGGCGATGATGGGCAAGCGCCTGGTGCGGGCAAAGAGCAAGATCCGCCAGGCGGGGATCGCCTTCGCAATTCCGGAGGCGGGAGAGCTGCCGGCCCGCCTCGCTACGGTGCTCGACGCCATCTACGCCGCCTTCGCAGAAGGCTGGAGCGACCCCGGCGGCACCGACATCGTCCGCCGCGAGCTGACATCGGAAGCGCTGTTCCTTGCCGATCTGCTCGTCCAGCTCCTGCCGGAAGAACCGGAAGCGCTGGGACTCCTTGCGCTGATGCTCCACGCCGAGGCACGGCGCCGAGCGCGGCGAAACACGGACGGCGATTACGTGCCCCTCGCCGAGCAGGACCCGGGGCTGTGGGACGCTGCGATGATCGGGCAGGCCGAGGCGCTGCTTGACCGCGCGGCGCTCCTCGGCCGCATCGGCCGCTATCAGCTGGAAGCGGCAGTGCAGTCGGCGCACGTCCATCGCCGCCGGACCGGCGAGGCAAACTGGTCGGAGGTGGTGCAGCTCTACGACGCCCTGTTCACGGTCACCGCGTCGCCGGTCGTCGTCATCAACCGCGCCTTGGCGGTCGCCGAGACCGACGGCGCCGAGGCAGGACTGGCGGCCATGCAGGCGGTGGCAGGCGACAAGCGGCTCGCCGACTACCAGCCCTACTGGGCGGCGCGGGCGGAACTGATGGCGAGATCGGGCGCGCATGACGAAGCGGGCCGCGCCTACGAGATCGCCATCGGTCTCGAGCCCGATCCTGCCGTCCGCCGCTTCCTGCAGCGGCGCCAGACGGCGCTGACCGGTTGAGACAGCCGGACCGGCCTTCGGTTCTGTGCGGGCTGCTATCTGTGCTAAGCAACGTGCAGACAGAACCCAATAAGGTCGGCCGTGAACTCATTAAATTCGCCGGCCATCCGGCCGAGAGTCCGCTTTGGGCTGATCTCCGGAAGTCGGTCATGGTCTGAGCCACTTCCGGAATCCGCAAATGCAGACATAGAGCGCTCCGGCATCCGCCGTTTAATGCCTGGACCGATGAATTCGTCTTTCGCCTTCTATATGATCGATCACGCGGCGCCATTAACCGCTTCAGATCTGTACTTAATCGGATGTCCCAGAACTTGCTCAAGACAATTCATGCAGCGCGCGACGCGTACCGACGCAACGCATGGGCCGATGCGACCGAGCTGTTTCTGCGTGCAGACGCCGAGGCCGAGCTTGAGATCGACGACCTTGAAGCGCTTGTCTGGGCGGCGGCTGTCTCGGCTCACGATCGAGAGATGCTATCGGCGCTCGACCGAGTCTACACATATCACGCCGAAAAAGGGGATCACGACAAATCCGCGCGGGCAGCGCTCTGGAGCGGCCTCCGGTCGATGATGATCGGAGATATCGGTCTCGGGTCCGGATGGCTTCAGCGCGCCGGCAAGCATGCCGAGCAGACCGCGCCCGACTCCGTGGAACGCGGCTACCTGTTACTGCCGCAGGTTTTCATGCACCGCGGCAAGGGCGCATATGAAACCGCGGTCGAGATCGCCGACAAGGCAATTGCCATAGGCCAGACCCGGGATGAGCCGGACCTGATCGCCCTGGCCGGCAGCCTGAAGGGCGGAATACTCTTCCAACTCGGGCGGATCGACGAGGGCTACGTCCCGATCGATGAGACAATGCTCCTGGCCAACAGCAACCGTCTTTCGCCGGTCGTTACCGGTGTCGTCTACTGCGAGATCGTCGCCTCCTGCTGTCGGGTGCTGGAGATGGTGCGCGCGCGCGAATGGACCGCGATCCTCGACGACTGGTGCCGGCGCAATCCCCAGGCGAAAGCCTTCAACGGTGTCTGCCAGGTGCACCGGGCCGAGGTCCTGCAGCTCGAGGGAAACTGGAGCGAGGCGTTCGCGGAAGCCGAACGCGCGGGCCACGGTCTCGAGGGCACGACCGAGCAGACCGCCATGGCCAACGCTGCCTACCGACGCGGCGAAATCCTGCGGCTCCGCGGCGATTACAACGCCGCCGATGCCGAGTATCGCCTGGCCGGCGAGAGTGGCATCGACCCGCAGCCGGGGCTGGCCCTCCTCCGGCTGGCGCAGGGCCGGCACCCGGAGGCGGTCGCCATGATCCACCGGGCGCTGCAAACCGCGGGCGACCTGCCGCGAAAGAGCGCGCTGCTACCGGCGGGCATAGAGATTTCCATCGCCTGCGATGATCTGGACACCGCCGAACGCCTGTGTGGCGAGATGCAGGAGATCGCGGAACGCTTCGGCACGGAAGTCCTGACCCGCGTCGCCGACCAGGGCTATGGGACGCTGGCGCTAGCGCGTGGCGCCTTTGCCGTTGCGGTTCCCGCGCTGATCCGCGCGCGGCAGTATTGGTCGGAATTCGGCGCGCCCTACCTGGTGGCGCGGCTGCGCGTCGACATCGCGCGCGGCTGCACCGAGCTTGGCGACATCGAGAGTGCCGCGATGGAGCTCGATGCGGCCGAGAAGCTGTTCCACGAACTCGGCGCCGAACCCGACCTGGCGCGGATCCGAACACTTCGGGCGCATGGCAAACCCTCCGCCTCGGACATCCTCACCGCGCGCGAGCGGGAAGTGCTGGCGCTGATGGCTGCTGGAGGCTCTAACCGCACGATTGCCGGGGAACTCGGCCTCAGCCCGAAAACGGTGAACCGTCATGTCGAGAACATCTTTGACAAGTTAGGCGTCTCCTCGCGGGCCGCCGCCGTCGCCAAGGCGCTCAAGACCGGCACGATCTGACGCCGACGGAATGGGTCAAACGCCCCATCAAAGAAAATTTGCGGCATGGGTCGTCCTCACGATGCAGGCGGGCGGGCGCCTAACTAGGCTTGTCTCCAGTAACGCAAGATTGGAGCAAGCTGATGACTACGACGCCCACGTCTTCGATCGTTCGCGGCAGGACCGGCCGCCATCCGGCAGACCTAATGGAACCCGGCAATCTGCTGAGAACCCAGCCCGGCGCGTTTACCGAGGCTGCGACGACCCGCGAGCCGGCCCGGACCGCCGCGCGGCGCCACGACGTCGTGGTGATCGGAGCAGGCCAGGCCGGGCTGTCGGTCGGCCATCACCTCAAGCGGAAGGGCGTCGACCACGTCATCCTGGACGCTGCCTCCCGCATCGGTGATGTCTGGCGACAGCGGTGGGATTCGCTCCGGCTCTTCACTCCGGCGAAGCTCGACGGGCTCGACGGCTACCGCTTCCCGGCGGACAAGGACACGTTTCCCACCAAGGACCAGATGGCGGAGTACCTTGAGAGCTACGCCGCCCGCATGGACCTGCCGGTTCGCCTGAACGCCCGCGTCGACCGGCTCTGCAAGGTCGATGGCCGCTTTCGCGTGGAAACCACCGGGGGCACATATGAGGCCGATCAGGTGGTGGTCGCGGCGGCAAGCTATCAGAAGCCGCGCGTGCCGGAATTCGCCCGCGACCTCGGGCCTGACGTCAACCAGCTGCACTCGCACGAATACCGCAACCCCGCCCAGATTGCCGACGGCCCGGTGCTCCTCGTCGGCGCGGGCAATTCCGGCGCCGAGATCGCCATGGACCTGGCAAAAACGCACAAGGTCTATCTGTCCGGTCGCGACGTCGGGCACGTCCCTTTCAATATCCATGGCTTAGCGGGGCGCAAGCTGCTGGATCGCATGGTCATCCGCGGCCTGTTCCATCGTGTCCTGACGATCCGGACGCCGATCGGGCGGAAGTTCCGGTCAAAGATGCACGGCCACGGCATGCCGCTGGTCCGGACGCGCCCGGGCCAGCTCGAGCGCGCCGGCGTCATCCGGATCGGCAAGATCACCGGCGTGCGGAAAGGCCGGCCGGTGTCCGAGGACGGTACCGATGTCGCATGCGCCACGGTGATCTGGTGCACCGGTTTCCATTCCGGTTTCGACTGGATCGACCTGCCGGTGCTCGACGAGCACGGCACGCCCCGCCACCGCCTCGGCAAGGCGAGCGACCTGTACGGGCTCTACTTCGCCGGGCTCCCTTTCCAGTACGCGGTGTCATCGACCCTCGTCTCCGGCGTCGGCCGAGACGCACGCCGCATCGCGGACTGGATAGCGGCGGACCGCTGACGATCCACCTTCTGTTCCCCTATGTCGTACCAGAACCCAGGAGAAAGACCCATGAAACGCCTTCTCACAGCAGCCATTCTCGCTTGTATGCCGGCGGCCGCGTTCGCCGATACCATGGTCGTGCCGTCAGCCGGCAGTGTTCCGGAAACGGTGGAGCGCCTGAAAGCGTCGGTTGAGGACGCGGGAGCGCGTGTCTTTTCCGTCGTCGACTTCGGCGGCGGCGCGAAGAGCATCGGTGAGGACATTGGCGAACTCCAGCTGGTGATCTTCGGCGACCCGAGGATCGGCGCCGCGGCGCTATCCGCCGATCCGATGGCGGCCCTCAGACTTCCCGGCAAGGTGCTCGTCTACGACACCGGAAGCGGCACTGCGATGGCCTATGAAATCCCGGCTGACATGCTGGCTGAGTGGAGCATTCCCTCCGATGCGCCGGTCCTGCAAGTGATGGCCGATACCCTGGACAAGATCACGACAGCCGCCGCGAAGTAGTGCTCCGGAAAACTATCAGCGCTTCTTCGCGGCCGACGGCGGCATGGCGCTCGAAGTGGGCATGACGACAGCGACCGCGGTGAAGTAGCGGCTCAACCGGAAAGGCCGGCCAGGATGCGCTGGAAGGCGAGCATGCCCGGATCGTCCATGCCGACCGACTTCTCGGCGAACATGCGGGCCCGGCCGAGCTTGTTGGGCTTGCCGCGGAATTCATCCATCGCGGTAGCGGTCGCCGCCAGGGCCGCCTCGCGCATCGTCGCGGGATCGTCCATGCCGTCGACGGCGCGGGCAACGGCGTCGAGCGCGTCGAGCACGCTCTTGTCGCCGAGCGTTCCCTTGCCGCGCTCCATCATGGCGTCACGCGCGGCCGCCACCAGCGCCGGCACCTCCGACCACGGGACGTCGGTGTGTCCCTTGGTTCGCTTGGCCGCCGCCATCAGCGCGGTCGCCGTCAGCGTACCGTAGGAGGACGACGAGACGCGCTGGAACGCCTTGGCGGCGGCGAGAAACGCCATGCCGACGTCGTCAGGCATGGCCGCGGCATCCTTGGCGACTTCCTTCCAGCCGGCAGAGACGGTGATGCCGAGATCGCCGTCGCCGAGCTGCCCGTCGAGGGCGTTGAGTTCGGCCTCGGCCGACGCGGCCGACAGTGCCAAGCGCGGCGCCGCAGCCTTGAGCGTGTCGGTCGTCAGCCCCATCGTCGCCTCACACCACCGTCCAGAAGGCGCAATGGCACGGCGCCTTGAGCAGGCGCTCGAGCTCGTCGTCGAGCTTGCAGAGCGTGATGGTGGCGCCGGTCATCTCCATCGACGTGGCGTAGCGGCCGACCAGCGGCATGACGATCGACACGCCGAGATCGGCGAGCCGGCGGCTCGCCCGGCGGTACATGATGTAGAGCTCCTCATGCGGCGTCGCGCCGAGCGAATTGACCAGGATCGAGGCGCGATCGCCCTTGCCGAGCGGCATGTCGGTGGTGAGCCGGTCCATCATCTCGTCGACGATCGCGTCGGCGGGCTTCAGCTTGTCGACCCAGATGCCCGGCTCGCCGTGGATTCCCATGCCCATCTCCATCTCGTCCTCGGCGATCTGGAAGGTGGGCTTGCCGGCCTGCGGCACCGTGCACGGTGTCAGCGCCATGCCGATCGAGCGGCAGGCGTCGGCTGCCTTCTGAGCGGTGGCGGTCACCGTGTCGAGGTCGGCCATCTCCTCGGCCTTGGCGCCGGCGATCTTGAAGGCGTAGACCATACCGGCGACGCCGCGCCGCTTGGCCGCCTCTTCCGGCGGCGCCGAGGCGACGTCGTCGGCAAGCAGCACGGTGGTCGACCGGATGTCGTTCTCCATCTCCACCGTCTCGCCGGCCATGTCGAAATTCATGACGTCGCCGCCATAGTTGCCGTAAAGGCGAAGCACACCCGCCCCGGAATCGGCATGGCGCATGGCGCCGGCCATCTGCTCGGCCGAGGGCGAAGCGAAGACATTGCCGATGGCGCAGGCGTCGAGCAGGCCCTTGCCGACATAGCCGGTGAAGATCGGCAGGTGCCCGGAACCACCGCCGCTGACAATGCCGACCTTGCCTGCCGTGGCACCGCCGCCCCGCGCGATCACCCGCGGCTCCGGCTGGGCGTAGATATCGGGGTGGGCGGCGATCAGCCCGTCGAGCATCTCGTCCACATAGTTCGCCGGATCGTTCAGGATCTTTTTCACTGCCGTTGCCTCCCCTCGCCGCCCGCACCACCGACCGTGCGGCGCACCATGCGCCCCCGTCTCTGCGAGGCGTTGGAACGATCCCACCTCACTTCGCGCCGTCCGTCCGTGTCGCGGCGCGACGACCGGACCGGCAGCGGGCGCACTATGTCCCGAATTTCGGCTGGCGCTCAAGAGCGGAAAGTCGGGATTGCAGAGGTGGCCGAGCCTTCTGATCGCCAAGCGATGAATATCCGGGATGGATATTTCAGGCATCGGGAGCCGGCGGCCGCCTGATCTATGCTCGACCGGCTTCGGCGGGGCGCCTGTCCGGCGGCGACGAGCCCCGCCAGATCGCTGCGCTGCCGTCGCGCGCAGGGGCGGACGCGGACCCAACCAGGCCGCTCCGGAAACGAACAGGGATACAGGCGAAAATGACAAATGCGTCCTTTACGGTCAGCTTGCCCGACACGGTGATCGTGTCCGGGGCGTCCTCTGGCCTCGGCCGTGCGTTGTGCCGGCTTCTGGTAAAGGCGGGCGTGGCGACCATCGGCGTAGACATTGCAAAAGCGGCTGACGATCTCGCCGGCGTTGCCGGGTACCGCCACGTCACCGGCGACGTATCCGACGAGCAGACCTGGGCGGCGGCAACGTCGAGCCCGGAAGCAACCGGCGCCGCGACTATCGGCCTAGTCACCGCGGCGGCGATTCTCGACGTCGGCGACATTGTCGACCTCGACAAGGCGGTGTTCGAGAGGACGCTCCGCGTCAACGTCGTCGGCACCGGCCTCGCCATGAAGGCGGTGCTGCCGCTGATGATCGAGCGGGGCGGCGGCGCGGTCGTCTCGATCGCCAGCATCGACGCGACCTTCGCCGAGCAGCAGCTTGCCACATACGCCGCCTCGAAAGGCGCGGTCAGGCAGCTTGCCCGGACCGTCGCCATGGACCACGCCCGCGACAACATCCGGGTCAACGTTCTCAGTCCTGGTCCGATGCGGGCGGGACTTTTCGAGCGGCATCTCCAGTCGGCGAACGACCCGGAGAAGTTTCTCGCCACCCGCGCCCAACGACAGCCTGGCGGAGAGATCCTTTCCGCCGACGATGTGGCCCAGGCGGCCATGTTCCTGCTATCGCCGGCCGCGAACGCGATCAACGGCGCCGAGGTCATGGCCGACGGCGGCCTGACGACCAGCTTCGATTTCCGGACCGGGGCGGAAGGCGCCTCGGTCTAGCGACAAACCCCAACAAACCGCGGGAGGAAACATGGACACGGGCCTGGCCGGCAAGGTGGTTCTGATCACCGGCGCCGCGAAAGGGATCGGCAGCGCGACGACCCTCGCCTTCGCCCGCGAGGGGGCGAAGCTCGCACTCCTCGATATCGACAGCGAGGCGCTCGAGGGCGTGAAGGATGAGGCGACGGCACTCGGCGCCACAGTCTCGACGGCGATCGCCGACCTGTCGAAGAGTGACGCGATCGCGAGCGGCATCGCCGCCGTTCTCAAACCCTTCGGCGATACGCTCGATGTGCTCGTCAACAATGTCGGCGCCGGCGCCGTGCGCACGTTCGACGAACTGACGGACGCCGACTGGGACGCTACGCTGAACCTCAACTTCATGAGCTACGTCCGCACCTGCCGCTCCGTCCTGCCCCGCATGCGGGATAAGGGCGGGGCCATCGTCAACAATGCCTCTGACCTCGCCCGCCAGCCCGAACCGGTGCCGGTCGACTATTCGGCGTCGAAGGCGGCCGTGCTCGCGCTGACCAAGGGACTGGCGCGGTCCGAAGGTCCCAAGATCCGCGTCAACGCAGTGGCCCCCGGCCCGATCTGGACGCCGTTCTGGACCAAGCCCGGCGGTTTTGCGGACACCTTCGCGACGTTCCACAAGATGCCGCCGCAGCAGGCCGTGGAACACGAGCTGTCGCTTCGGCAGCTGCCGCTCGACAGGCTCGGCCGACCCGAAGAAGTGGCCAACGTCATCGTCTTCCTCGCCTCCGATCTCGCAAGTTTCGTCACCTCGGCGGTCTGGGGCGTCGACGGCGGCAGCATCCGCAGCATCATCTGACGGATGGCGTGGCCTGCCTGGTGCTGTCATTCAGCGCGAAGCCAACACAGGGAAGCTGTCCTGCGGTGGAAAGGTTGCTGCCGCCGCGAGCCGATCGCCCGTCGCTCGCCGTTTGGCACCATGGCAAAGCGCCACTTGGTTTGTCATAACAGCGTGTCAGGATTGTCATTCTGAATGACCCGATGCAAACCGGGGCCTCTCACTCGGGTGCGTCTGTGACAGGCCAAGGATGCGGCAAATGCTCACCGCATGTCCGTCTTGCGGGAGAAGGAACCCGGTAGGCGCCAAGTTCTGCTCCGAATGCGGCGCCGGCCTCACGCCACGTGCCGCCGGGTCACCGGCGCGCGCCGACGATGGCGTCCAACCGCAGGGCCGGCCGGAGGCATCCGGGGAACGGCGGCAGCTGACCATCATGTTCTGCGACCTCGTCGGTTCGACGACGTTCGCCTCAAGACTCGATCCCGAGGACACGCGGGAGGTGATCGGCGCCTCCCTCCGCATGGTCACCGACGTCGTCAAACGCCATGGCGGCTACACCGCGCGCTATATCGGCGATGGCGCCCTCGTCTATTTCGGCTATCCGCACGCCCATGAAGACGATGCGGAACGGGCGATCCAGGCCGGCTTGCAGATCATCGAGGAGGCGGCTTCCCTGACACTGCTGGGCGACCTGCGACCGCAGTTTCGCGTTGGCATCGCCACCGGGCTTGTCGTCGTCGGCGATATCGTGCGCGCCGGCGCGACCGGCGAGCGGGACGTCGTCGGCGAGACGCCCCATCTCGCTGCCCGGCTTCAGACCCTGGCCGAACCCGGTTCGGTGGTCATCTCCCACAGCACGCGGCAGCTCGCCGGCGGGCTGTTCTCGTATCGGGACCTTGGCGGCGTGGCACTGAAGGGCTTTGCCGAGCCGGTGCAAGCCTATCGCGTGCTCGGGACGACGGGTGCCGAGAGCCGGTTCGAGGCGCTGCGCGGGAAAGAAGACAGCCCGCTGATCGGGCGCGACGCGGAACTTGACACCCTGGTCGGCTATTGGCGGGCCGCTTGCCAAGGCCGCGGCCGGGTCGTGCTGATTTCCGGCGAGCCGGGGATCGGCAAATCGCGCCTCACGGCCATGCTCTCGGAGCGCATTGCGGACGAACCGCATACGCGCCTCCGCTACTACTGCTCGCGGCACCAGCAGGCGTCGCCGTTCCGGCCGTTCATCAACCAGCTGGAACGCGCCGCCCGTATCGGCCGCGGCGACACGCCCTCCGGCAAGATGGAGAAGGTCACGCGTCTGCTGGGTCCGGCGGCCCGTGACGAGGACCGGCTCCTGGTGGCCGATCTCCTTTCGATACCGCACCAAGATCGCGGATCGCGAACGGATCTGACGCCGCGACGGCTCCGCGACAAAACGATGGACGCGCTGTTGCATCAGGCCGAGCTGCTCGCTGCCAGGAGGCCGGTCCTGATGGTGTTCGAAGACGCCCACTGGATCGATCCGAGCTCCCTCGATTTGCTTGGCCTAGCGATCGAGCGGATCGCCAGGCTGCCTACCCTGCTGATCGTGACGTTTCGACCTGAGTTCGAACCACCCTGGTCTGCAGCCCATGTGATGTCGATGCCGCTTTCGCCGCTGTCTCGCGACGACAGCGCCACGCTTGTGCGGGCGAGCGCCGGCGACTCACGGCTCCCATCCGCGGTCGTCAACGAGATCATCGAGCGGGCCGACGGGATTCCGCTGTTCGTCGAGGAGCTGACTCGCACCACCGTCGACAGGCTTGGCCGGTCTACCGCGAGCGAGGGCAAAGGCACATCCGAGACAGTCACGGTGCCGACGACCCTCCAGGCGTCGTTGATGTCTCGCCTCGACCGCCTGGGGGATGCCAGGGAAATAGCTCTGATCGGCGCCGCGATCGGGCGGGAGTTCAGCTACGAGCTCGTGGCCGGACTGGCCCGGCGGCTGGAACCGGTGGTTCGAGAAGCGCTCGAGCAACTGACGGATTCGGGCCTCGTCCAGCGCCGGGGGGTACCGCCCGGGGCGACCTATCAGTTCCGCCACGCGCTTATTCACGAGGCCGCCTACCGCTCGATGCTCCGCAGCAGGCGGCGCGGGCTTCACGCCGAGATCGCCGAGATTTTCGAAACCGACTTTCCGGAGACGGTGGAGCTGCAACCGGAACTCCTCGCCCATCATTGTGCGGAGGCCGGGCTGACCGAGAAGGCGACCGGCTACTGGCTGAAAGCCGGGCATAGCGCATTGGCGCGCTCGGCGATCGTCGAGGCGATCGGCAGGCTCAAGAAGGGGCTCGACCTGGTGTCGACGCTTCCCGAAAACGAGCGCCGATACAGGCTGGAGCTCGACTTCTGCCTCTATCTCGCGCAGGCGCTGGTCGCGAACACCGGGTACACATCGAAAGCGACATTCGAAGCGGTCGAGCGGGCACGTCGCGCCTGCGACAAGCTCGGGCAGCCACCGCAACTCGCGGCAGTCCTCAGCGGACAGTGGGGCTACGCGCTGATCAGCAACAGGCTGCAGACCGCAAGCCAGCTGTCCGCCGAGCTTCTCGACCTCGGGCTGGCGCGCGGCGACCGGATCTGGACCTTTCTCGGCTATCGTGCAAGCGGGGTGACCGACTTCGCGCGTGGCCGCTTCGTCGGGGCGCGGACCAACCTCGAAGAGGCGCGGCGCATCTACAAGCTCGCCGACCAGGCGGCCTACGCGGCGCTCGGCGTGCAGGACGCCCGCGTGGTGGTGACAACCTACCTTTCCTGGGTCCTCATCTATCTCGGCTTCTTCGACCAAGGCCGAAAGATGCGCGACAGGGCCGTCGACGAGGCGCGCGACCTCAATCAGGCCTACAGCATGGCCCATGCGCTGAACGGCCTCGCCTTCACCGAACTGATGCTCGGCGAGCCGCAGAAGGCGCTCAGCACCCTCCAGGATCTCGAGCATCTCAACGAGGAGCACGGCCTCGCCTATTACCGTCCCTTCGTTCTCATATTCCGCGGGCTGGCGCTCGCCGACCTTGGCGACGCTGCCGATGGCATCAAGCTGATCGAGACCGGCATTGCGGCCTACCGCAATGCCGGAGCGCATCTCTACACCACGACCTTCCACCGTTGGCTGGCCTCGGCGCACCGACAAGCGGGGAGCCATCACGAGGGTCTGAAGCAACTCGACGAAGCGACGCGCATTGCGGTCGAGTCGGAAGCCTATGGTGACGAAGGAGAAATCCATCGCGTCCGCGCCGAGCTCCACGTCGCCCTCCACGATCCCGACGGCGCGGAGCGGAGCTATCGCGCCGCTCTCGACGCGTCGCGGCGACGCCAAGCGAAGCAGTGGGAACTGCGGGCCGCGACGGGACTCGCGCGCCTGCTTGCCGATCGAGGCGAAGCGTCAGAGGCGCGGACATTGCTCGGCGAAGTTTACGGCTGGTTCACCGAAGGGTTCGACACTCCGGACCTCAAGACGGCACGGGAGATACTTGACCATCTGGCGTGATTGATAGAGGCGGGAGCCTGTGGGGGGCGGACGGCTGAGAGGAGGCGCGATATGCCCGTGAGCAACCCCGTTTCGGAATCCGCCGCAGGACCGGCATCCCCGGCGGCGCGGCCGGATGACTCGTTCGGGAGCGATTTCGACCCGCAGGACCTGCAGCCGACACCTGGGCTGAAATCGTCGATCGCGTCCTGGCTGCTGGCAAACCTGCCGACCGTCCTTCGCCTTATGCGCCGGTTCCGGCCGATCATCCGCATCCCCTTCACCGGGCTGACCTTCGTCACCCGCTACGACGACGTGCAGGAGGTCCTCGCCAACGACGAGGCCTTTCCGGTTCCCTTCGGCGACAAGGTGAAGGAGCTGAACGACGGGCCCAATTTCGTGCTCGGCATGGAATCGGGGCCCGACTACTGGCTGTACCAGCGCCAGGTGATGCGGGCCTTTCGGCGCGAGGACATCGCCGACATCATCGCCCCGATGGCGGAAAGCCTCTCGCGCGAAATCGTCGACGGGTCGGATGGCCGGCTCGACGCGGTCGAGGGTCTGATCACGCTGGTGCCGACGAGAATCTGCGAGGACTACTACGGGATCGTCTTGCGGCCCGAGCAGCGAGTTCCCTTCTCGCAGTGGACGTTCGCCATGAGCATGTACATGTTCGCCGATCCGTTCAACGACCCGAAGCTCAAGCCCCCTGCCCTCGCCGGCGGCAAGGCGGTGCGGGCGGTGGTCGACGCTTCCATTGCCTCCGCCCGTTCAGCTTCGCCGGACAGCGACACGGTCGCCCGCCGGCTGCTCGCCATGCAAGCGAACAATGCGGACGGCCCGAGCGACGAGATCATCCGGACCTATCTCGTCGGCATGATCGCCGGATTTGTGCCGACCAACACCATGGCCGCCGGCAACATGCTCGAAATCCTGCTCCAGCGTCCCGCGTTCCTCGCCGTCGCCCGTCAGGCGGCATGCGACGGCGACGACGAGCGCCTCCGCCGGTGCCTGTTCGAGACGTCGCGCTTCAAGCCGATCAATCCGGGTCCGTTCCGGGTATGCGGGACGGACACCACGGTGGCGCTGGGAACGCAGCGGGCGAAGCGCTTTCGCAAAGGAGACGTCCTGCTGGTCAGCACCCAGTCGGCGATGTTCGACGAGCGCCGCGTCGCCAACCCGTGGGCCTTCGATCCGGACCGCCCGCCGACCGACTACATGCTGTTCGGGCACGGACTGCACTGGTGCCTCGGCGCGTTCATAGCCGAGGCGCAGATCACGCAGACCCTCAAGCAGCTTGTTGCGCGAAAGAACCTCCGCCGGGCGAAAGGACCTTCCGGAAAGCTGCAACACCTTGGATCGTTCCCGCAGCACCTTATGGTGGAGTTCGATCCGTAGAGCGCGACAGAGCATCGTTCCACCAACACACGGGGGCCGCAATGCCGCACGCCTTTGTCACCGTCGCCATACCGTTCCAGGCCGAGCGCACCGCCGCCGTCGAGGCGTACCTCGACGAGCTGGGCAACCCGCCTGCAGAGGCGGTCAGGCAGAAGCTCGACGATGCCGCCTTCGTCCATTTCATGAGCATGTGGGTCGTCGGCAGCGACGGCGGCGCGCCGAACCACATCATCATCGAAGTGAACGCCGACGGGACGGTCGAGGAGGTGACCGGGAAGCTGGCCGAGACGATGGGAGCGGAGATCTCCGGGCTCCTGGAAAAGGCTGGCGTCGAACGCAAAGAGGAAAGCCTCGCCAAGTTCCTGGCGGAGCGTCATCAGGGGGTCGGACAAAGCTGGTTCTCGGCGCCCGGCGTCAATTTCGATGGAACGCCTCAACTGACGGTCGGACAGATCCGCCGGGAAGCCGAACTCGCCCATGACGTCGCCGACATGCTCGACTCGGTCGGCGGCAAGACGGCGCTCGCCACCCTCGATGCGGTGCGCGAGCGCCTCTGGAACGACGGGGCCAAGAAATGGGCCTTCGTCGCGGCGCCGGCACCATCGCTCGACCCGCCGCCGCCTCCGTCCCGCGCGATCGGGCCGATCGTCTCGTCGCTGATCGCCAACTTCTTCTGGCCGTTGCTCGCTCTCGCGGCCGTTGTGCTGATCGTCGTATGGGTGCTCGGCGGATTCGCCCTCGCCGCCTGGATCACGCTTGTTGTCGTCGCGGTCGAGCTCGGGCTGGTTCTCGCGCTCTACCTGGCGCTGCGGCGCGCCGAACAGACCGATATCCCCGACGACCTTCCTCCGTCGGCGGAGCGGGTCGCCGAATGCATGAAACGCGAGGGGCATGCGGCACAGAGCCATCTCGCCGCAGTGTCGACCCTGAAGCCGGGCTCCCTTCGCTATCTCACGCTTCGACTGGGCTTGTGGTTCGCCGGCATTCTTGCCGCGCATTTTTCGCGGCCGGGCTTTCTCGGCTCGACCGGCGTCATCCACTTCGCCCGCTGGATTCTTCTGCCGGGCAGCAACAAGCTCTTGTTCATGTCCAATTATGACGGCGTGTGGGAGAGCTATCTCGAGGATTTCATCGAGAAGGCGAGCCGGGGGGTCACCGGAATCTGGAGCAACACCGTCGGTTTCCCCAAATCCGAGAACCTGATCTTCAAGGGGGCCGACGACGGGGACCGGCTGCGGCGCTGGACCCGGCGACAGCAGCAGACGACCTGGTTCTGGTACACCGCCTATCCCGACCTCACCCTCAACCGGATCCGGGTGAACGCGGCGATCCGCCAGGGCATCTCCCAGGCCAAGAGCGAGGCGGACGCCGCCGACTGGCTCGCCTGCTTCGGCTCGGAACCCACCCTCCCTGGAACCCTCGAGACCAGCGAGATACCGACTCTCGTCTTCGGCGGGCTCGGCCGGCTTCCCCGTTCGCGATGCCTGTTCGTCCGGCTCGCGGCAAATGTCGACGACGCCAAGGCGTGGCTCGGCGGACTGGAGGCGGAGATCGCCTATGGCGACACCCGTGGCGCGACGAAGGCGGTGGTTGCCGGCTTGTCGACGTCGGGTCTCATCAAGCTCGGCCTGATGGCCAGCGATCTCGAAACCTTTCCGCTCGCCTTCCAGCATGGCAGCACGGCGCCATGGCGCGCCAAGGCACTGGGCGATACCGGCCGCAATGATCCCGCCGGATGGCTATGGGGCGGTCCGATGGACGAAGTGGATGCGATCCTCGTTCTCTACGCGACGACCCAGAAAGCGCTTGACGAGATGACGGCGTCACAGCGCAGGCAGGCGCGGTCGCGTGGACACGAGATCACCGACGAACTGCCGCTGGCGCCACTGCCGACGAAGCCGGACAAGTCCGGGGTCCGCGTGCGCGAGCCATTCGGCTTCGCCGACGGCATTTCGCAACCGCGCATCCGCGGCGCCGGGCGCGCCACCGGCGGCGACCGGGATATCCACACGGTCGAACCGGGCGAGTTCATCATCGGCTACCCCGACAACCTCGGCTACCTGCCGCCGTCGCCGTCGGTCCCTGCCGAGGCTGACCCGGACGACATCCTTCCAGCCCTCGGCGCCGACCCCTTCCGCCAGCGGCCGCGATTCGTTCCCACGGCTCCCAACGCCCGTCACGACCTCGGCCGCAACGGCACGTTTCTCGTGGCACGCCAGCTCGAGCAGGACCGCGCGGGATTCGACGCCTTTCTTCAGGAGACCGCTGCCCGGCTTACAGCCGACGGCAAAGCGCCCGACACCGGCGCCACCAGCGTCGAGGACTGGATCGCCGCGAAGATGGTCGGCCGCTGGAAGGACGGCTCGTCCCTCGTCCGCAACCCGCTCGCGCCATCGACGCTATCGCGGGGTTCGGGAACGGCGCAGCAGGACAATGGCTTCCTGTTCGAGGAGGATCCGACAGGACAGCGCTGCCCCCTCGGCGCCCATATCCGCCGCGCCAATCCGCGCGAAACCTTCGATCCCGGATCAGAGCAGCAGCTGACGATTTCCAATCGTCACCGGATCCTGCGCGTCGGGCGACCCTACGGTCCCGACGGCGACGGCAAGCAGGGACTGCTGTTCATGTGCCTCAACACCGATTTCGACCGGCAATTCGGCTTCATCCAGCAGACCTGGGCCCTTGCGCCGAGCTTCCACGGCCTCGAAGCGGAGGTCGATCCCTTCGTCGGCGTCAGTGCGAAGCGCGATCTCTTCACGATACCAACAAAAAGCGGACCCGTTCGCGTCAAGGGGCTGAGGGACTTCGTGACGGTGAAGGGTGGCGCGTATTTCTTCCTGCCGGGACGGCAGGCCGTCAGGTACCTCTGCTCGCCCAATCGTGTCGGCGGCGCCGGCGACGAATCCGGCACGGATCAGGCCTAGCTGAAAAGCGTCGGCGCAAGGACTCCGGGAAGCCGGGCCCCGGCCTTACGTGGAAAGCGCGATCGCATCGGACGTGATCGGGGATGGCCAACGACGCAGCTCATGCGCCAGCGCATTGAGGCCGGCACCGCCAGCCATGCAGGACCCAAGTGGCAACGACGACCAAAACGATCCAGCAGATCACGGCTATGCTCAGCGTGATGCCGTCTATTCTGAGGAGGCGCAATTTCACTCGGGATAGATCTCGGCGACCCCCCGGATCTCCTGTTCCGCGCCCGCCTTCTCGGCGCCGAGGAAGCCCCACAGGCCACCGACCTTGACGGGAGCGAGCCCCTCCTGGAAGCGGAACACGTCCTCGAAGCGCGGTGCGACGAACGCCGAAATCTTCCCGCCGGCATCGATCTTCAAGAAACCGCGCGCCGTCCCCTCCCGGACAACCGCGTAGCCCTCGTTGAACGAATAGGCGGCGTCGTAGGTCGGCCGCAGCACCATCTGGCCGCGTTTGTCGACGTAGCCCCATTTGCCTTTCTGCATCACCGGCGCAACTCCTTGTGAGAAATCGCGCGCGCCTCCGAAGGTCTGGGAGAACGCAAGCTCGCCGTCCTTGGTGAGATACTGCCAGCGGTTCTTGGCAAAGCTCACCGCGGCCAGGCCTTCGCTGAAGGAGCGCGCTTTGAGGATCGTCCGGTCCCAAAGCCCAATTGGAGCGTCGTAAAGAGTGAGAAAGGCGACGCTGCCGTCCGGCATGGCAGCGACGGCCATGCCGTCGGACAAAGGCGCGATATCGACCGGTGCGCTCGCAGAATAGAAGTCCTGGAACCGGCCAAGGCGATCGACGACGCCCCAGTGTTCGGCGATTCTGACGAAGGCGAAGCCCGCCTCGCGCGGCGTCGCCCGATCGTAGATGAAGGGTATTGCGGTGGCGCCAAGAGGCGAGATGTAGCCCCACCGCCCACCGCTTTCGACCGCCGCCACACCGTCGCTGAAGGCTTGCGCGTCGTCATATTGCGGTTCGATGACCAATCTTCCGACGCTGTTGATGTAACCCCAATTGCCATCGCGCCTGACGCCAAAGCGGCCGTCGGCGCCGGCGAGCACGGCTTCATAGGTGGGCTCGACGACCCACTCGCCGTTGCGGTCGATGAAGCCCCACCGACCGTCCTCCATCGCCGGGGCGAGGCCTTCGTGGAAATGACCAACCGCGGCAAACTTGGGTTGGATCGCGAGCTTTTCGGCGGCGCCGGCGTCGATGGCAAAGCTGATCGTCGCAGCGAACACCGCCGCTGCAAGAAGCCTGGGCACCGGATGCCGGTCAGGATCGGGCGAGGGGCGCATGGCAGGGGGCTCTCTCGCTTGGCATGACAACTTTAATGATAGAGACATTGTCGCGGGGCGTCATCCCGCCCCACGATCTGCGTGAGGAGAACGGACCATCCGAAGTCGTTCATATCCGGCACGAAGCGATCTTGCGGCAAGGTGGGTTGTCCTCGCGATCGCCTGGCTGGCGTTCCATCCCGGTTTCGCGGCTGCCGCCGAAACCGCTTTCATGACAGCGGCAGGCGACCGCGGGATCTTCGAGAATGCGATTGCCGCCGAACGACCAGATTTTCAGCCGCCCCGCGGTGTCACCGGCATCACCGTCCCACACCATCTGCTCGCCGCCGACCTGATCGCCCGCGGCTTCTGGGCTGCATCGGCCAACGACTATGACCGGGTGATCCTGCTCTCACCCGACCATTTCCGCGCTGTCCACGGCCGCTTTGCGACGACGCGAGACAATGTTGGCACGGTGTTCGGAACGATCGAGACCGACACCGCAGCGGTCGACCGTCTGCTCGCCGATCCGGCTCTGTTCGAGGAGGTCAACCTCGCCCATGAACACGGCATACACTCGGTGGCGCCTTTCGTCCGCCATTTCTTCCCGCATGCCAAGATCGTGCCGGTGGTCGCCTCGGTGTCGACAACAAGCAAGGACTGGGAGCGCGCGGTCGAGGCGCTCGGTCCGCTCGTCACGGAGCGGACGCTCGTCGTCCAGTCGACCGACTATTCCCATTATCGGTCGCTCGGCGAAGCGATCCGGCGGGATCAGGAATCGATTGGCATCATAGCGGCACAGAACCCTTCGGCGGTAGCGCGCCTTCTCCAGCCGACCCACCTGGATTCCAGGGCGGCACAATTCATCCAGCTCAGGCTGCAGGCGGCGGAAGGCGCCCGACCGGTGGTCATCGCCAACCGCAACTCGGCGGACTATGCCGGCAGCAAATCGTCCACGACCAGCTATGTCGTAACCGCCTTCCTTCGAGACCCGGCGGCCGGCTCCGTGCTCGCCTATGACGACCAAACGGCGGTCTATTTCGGCGGCGACGTGCTCCTCGGCCGGTTTCTCACTTCGATTCTCAGCGACGAAGACGCCCTGCGGTCCATTGCGAACACCGTGCACGCCATAACCAGGGGTGCGCCACTGATTGTCAACCTGGAAGGGGTCATCCTCGACCAACCTGTCATTGGCGGCAGCGGACAATCGCACCTCATGCAGAAGGATCTTGCCGGACCGATCTTGCGAAGGCTCGGGATCGTCGCTGCGGGCCTCGCGAACAACCACAGTCATGACTTCGGCCAGCTGGGCTTTTCGGAAACACGGCGGCATCTTGACCGCCTCGGCATCCGGCCGCTGGTTGCCGGACAGGTTGTCGATCTGGGCGATTTCCGACTGGTGGCCCTCAACTTCGTTCCAGGCAAGGAACTGCTTGGCAAACCGCCTCAGCCGCCCGATGCGCGCTTCGTCTGCGATCTCGCCGGCGACCCGCCGCTGATCGCCTTCGTTCACTGGGGTGAGGAGTTCACGAAAGTCGCCGGAGAAGAAGAACGGAATCTCGCCAGCCAACTTGCCGACTGCGGAGTGTCGGCCGTCATCGGCGGCCACAGCCATCAAGCCGCGCAAGAGGTCGAGGCGGTTGCCGGCGGCGCGCTGCAAGGCGTCTACTCGGTCGGCAACTTCCTGTTCGACCAGAGCATGCCGCAGAGCTCCGGAGCGCTTGTCGAAGCGCGTGTCTTCCGTCAGGGAACGATCGCCATCCGCCTCGTCCCGATCCCCAACCTGTTTCTCTCCGGCCGGCTCACGCTCGAGGCCTCGGCTCACGATCGCGGCTTGAAGTAAAGGAAGTCGATCGGCCGCGAAGCGACACGCCGCCCGTCGGCGAGCTGGAGAACGATGCGAAAATCGTGCTCGGAACTCTTCGCGGCATCCAGCGTGATGCGCCAACGCCCGGTCACGCCGGCCGGAACGTCGTCGGTGAGCGGCACGGCGATGCGATAGTTCTCCCTGTCGAGATCGAAATTGAATACCCGCTGGGCGACTTCGGAAGGTTGGCCCCCTTCCCCGCACTCGGCGCCGTATTCGAACGTCCCGAGCACGATCCACTGGTCAAACGGCGATGTCTTGGCACGCCGGTTGCCGTTTGCGTCGCTCCAGCTGTAGTCGAGATGCCCCTTGACCGACAGACCGACATTGATGTCGTTGACGGAAACGAAGGGTGCGAGCCTGCCGAACGTGCCTTGCGCCCGTGCAGCGGCGAGGCATTGCGGGGTGCCTTCTTGCCAACTGCCTTGGGGGCAGGCGATCTTCTTTCTCCCGAGGGATGCGATGTCCACGCCGAACCGCTCCAGATCGGGAGCGAGATCGACAACCGCCGATCGGTCTATCGATCCGATATCCTTGCTGACCGGCTCTTCAAAAGCGCGGCCGTCGTCGCCGACCAGATTCAAAGTCACCTTCGCGTCGTCGGCACGCGCCCAGCCGTAGTTCTCCAGACGGAATCTCGGACTGCTGATATCACCTGCCGTGCAGGCGTTTTCGCTTTGCTCGACGACGAGGTGGATGGCGGGATCGAGATCGGAGGCGCTGCGGGCGACGTCGAGGAAGCCGCCGACGATGCGCACCGGCTCGTCGCCGGAGTTCTCCAGTTCGAACACGACGGCCACCGGCTCGTAGCGGTAGCGGGATCCCAGGAAGCCGCGCTCATAGTTGTAGTAGTCCGACAGTTCGCCCCCGGTCAGCTGGATCTCGTCGCGGCCGCGCCACACGTTCAGCAGGCGTTGGTCCGCCGGAGCGATCCTCAGCGTTTCGCCCTCGCTGTCGCCGGCATAGGGGAGAGGCGTAATCGGCTCGTCGACGAAGCTTGGCCGCGGATCGACCAGAACACCGATGCGCAGGCCCGGAATCTCCTCGTACTGGACATTGGTGACCGCCGCGGCGATCAGGCGGCGGGTCCCGGGGAGCTCGCGGCCGGCTTTCCAGCTGGCGCGATAAACGCCGCCGTCAGGCCGGCGAACAAGGCCGGCGCCATCGCGAAGACCGGCGACGAAAGCGCCTTCGTAGATCGTTCCGGTCGCATCGACGTAGACGCCGGCACCATGCAGACGGCCACCCGCGAAGCCGCCGACATACTGGTCGCCATTGGGCAGCGAAAGGCGCCCCTCGCCATCCATCAACCCGTTGCGCCATTGCCCCTTGTAGGAAACGCCGGAGCGGTGGACATAGGTGCCTTGCCCCTCGGCCCGGCCGTCAACCATGTCGCCGACATAGGCGGCGACCTCGGCCGAGCGATCATAGGAGGGTGCGCCGGGTTCTCGCCACGCAACACGCCCGTGCCCGGTAATGCGGCCACCGGCGGCTCCCGCCGCGGAATCGGGCATCCAGACGAAGTCCAGGCCTTCCGACGCAAGCGTGTCGAACAGCTTGTAGGTGCGGCGGATCAGCCGGCTGGCTGACGGATCGAACACGAACTGCGTTCGGCTGCGCCAGGCGCCTTCCGCGCTTGGCAGGACGACCGGGTCGTTCGGCGGGGCAAGCGCTTCGATCTTCTCGACCTCCGCGGCCTGCACGACCGCAGGCAGCGTCAGAAGAGCCAGCACGCTCGCTGCAAACGCCAAGGCATAGCGGCTGCACCACAAATGCGATTGTCGGACCATGCCCCTCTCCTTCTTGCGGCCGTCGTGTCGATCCTTCACTTCACTATTCGAACGTCACGCCGGTCAATTGTGCCGCCCGAGCCCGCCAGCGCTCGGCGTTTGTCTCCATGATCTCGACGCCGCCAGCCACCGCGGCAATCGCCAGGCGACCGCCGCCGATCCAGGTCATGGCGGCCGCGAGCCGCTGGCGTGTGCCCAGCCGCCCGGCCTCCGAGCGCTCCGGCACCGCCTCGACCGCGACGATGCGCGGCGCATCTTTCTCTGCCAAGTCCCATAAATAGAGCCGTCCGTCACCCCCGAGTGCGGCGAGGCGGGCGCCCGTCGTCGAGAACGCCACAGCGTTGGTGCCGGAACCATCGAGGGCAAGATCGCGCGGCGGGCTGTCTCCGGCCAGGTCATAGACGACGATTCGTGCATCCTTGCGCGTCGTGGCCAGCCGCTGACTGTCGGCGCTGACCGCGATGCTGCTGGCCCCGCCACTCCCCGGACCGGCCTGCTCGGCGCTGACCAGCACGCCGGCGTGGGTTCGGTCGTCCGTGTCCCAGACGTGGATCGACCCGTCCGTATAGCTGACGAAGAGCCGCCGACCGTCCCTGGCGCCCGCCAGGCCCCACGGCTCAAGCGCAGCATCGAAAGGATCGAGATAGGCGATGGCGGAGCCCGGCTGCGGCTCAAGCAGGGCGATCCGCCCGTCATCCAGCGCGACCGCCACGGTTTCTCCGACAAAGGTGAGCCGGCGCGCGCCGGTCAGCGGTTCCACCCGCTGCGGCGCGTTCTCTTCCTTGCCCCAGACGACAACGCCGGCGCCCTGATAGGCGGCAGCGACATGCCCGGTCGCGCTGGCGGCAACCGAGGTGACCGGTGCGACGAAACCCGACGGCGGGTCGAGGCGGTCGACCAGCCCTCCCCCGGCGTCCCAGATCCAGAGTCGTCCCGCGTCGTCGCCCGCCACCGTGCGAGGGCCGGAAGGATCCAAGGCAATCGCCTGGAGGCTGGCCGGCGCCCCGGTTCGGAGCGTGTAGCGGACGTCGCGGTTCTCCTCACGCGACCAGAGCCGGAGCGCATTGCGGTCGTCAACGGTGACGAGGCGGCGGCCGTCGGGCGACCAGCGGAGCCCGGTGACATTGCCACGGCCGAACAGGCGGCCGGCGTCTTGCCAATGCCCGCTCGCTCCCGCCCCTTCGGCGAGAAGACAGACATCGGTGCTGTCGCAGACGAAGGCGAGCTCAGCCCGCGAGGGCGACCAGCGGACCCCGGAAATGATGCGTGCGGGACGATCGCGAAAGACCTCGCGAAGCGAGTCGCCGGCGGTGTCGAAGATCACCAGGTCACCGGTGACGGTGCCGACGGCCAGCAGCGAACCGTGATCGGCCCAATCGATCGCCAGAACGCGCCCGCCGACATTCGCTTCGGCAAGCGGCGCTTCGCCACCGACTGCGTAGAGCCCGATGCCGCCATCCTCGTCGCCGACCGCGATGCGCGTGTCTTCGGCTCCGATGGCGACAGCCGAGGGAAAGCCGACCGCAATGGTTTCGTCGCGACAGCCGAGCCGGTCGACATCAGCAGCCTCCGCCTGGCAGTGGCGGACGATGACGCCCTGATTGAGCGACGTCTCGACGATCAGCGAGCCGTCGCCGTTCGCATCGACCGCGTGCTGTCCCAACGAGCCGACACCGGGCCCGGCTGACGGCGCCGATCCCGGCGTCGCTTTGGCGACGTCGGCGAGCCGAACGACATCCTCGCTCACCAAGACAGCCAGGACAGCGCCGTCTTCGAGCGGGAGAAGTGCCTTTGCCATGTCATCGAGGGCACTGCTGGCGTGCCGCGTCACCGGTCCCTTCCCATCGGAGGGGACGGTCAGCCATTGAACCGCGCCGTCATTGGTGGCGACAGCCAGGGCATTGCCGACCGGCCAGGCAACAGCCATCGGCCGAGCACCGCCGAAATCGTAGACGGCCTCCAACTGCGGCGACACTTCCATCAAGGCGGTCAAGGCGGCCGAGCGGGTCTCGACCGTGTCGAGAGTGGCCAAAGCGTTGGCGGCCTCGCCGACAGCGCGCTCCACATCGCCATCGCGCAGCGCCGCCTGGGAGCGCACGACGCCAAGCGAGGCAGCCGTTTCGCGCAGCGCTCCGTCCGTCACCGTCCACGCCCAGTAGAGGCCGATCGCCGCCGCCGCCAGGATCGCCGCGGCGGCAATAACGATTGCGCGCTGCCGGCGCAGCGCGGCGATCTCCGACTGTTGCCGCTCGGTCTCTGCCCGCCGCGCAGCCGCGATATAGGCGCGCTCGGTCGGCTCGAGCAGCCCGGCAAGGTCGTCACGCGCCACCGCCTGCTCGGCGTCGGCAAGACGCGCGCCGGCATGGATAAGCCACTCGGAGCGCTTGTCATTCGCCGCCCAGTCACGGGTCGCCCGGCGCAGATCCTCGAGCGTTGTGAGGACCGGCAGATCCTCCTCGAGCCAGCCCTCCAGCAGTCCCCATTGGCGAAGCAGCGTCTCATGCGCCGGCTCGACCGTCACCTCGCCTGACTCCGGATCGCGGTCGGTGGCCAGCAGACGCTGCTCGACCAACAGGTCGACCAGCGGTCGCGCCTCGGCCGGAATCTCCGACATGCGCGCGATCCGTCGGCGCGGGCTCCCGGTATCCGGGTCGATCCCCGCCAGCCACGGGATAAAGGCCCGGCGAAGGAGCGCCAGTCGGGCCGTCTCGTCCCGCGGAATCGCCGGATTGCCGTCGGCGAGCTGAAAGACGCGGTCGACCGCCGCCTCGATGGCACCGCGGATTTCGCCGAGCGACTGGTACTCGGCCAGCGTCAGATCGCCGTCGCTGCCGTGCTCTCGGTAAAGTCGCTCCAGCGTGAAGGCGAGGAGCGGCAGCGCATCCTTGCCCCCGCCTGCTTCGATATCCGCGAGCAGCGCGTCGACGAGGCGGTCGTCGATCCTGAGCGGCCGATCGGTCTCTGCCAGCCGGCGGGCGGGTCCCTTGATGACCTCGCCGAACGCACCCGTCGGCATAGGCGGCAGGTTGAGGAACTGCTGGCGGATGCCTTCAAGCTCGCTCGCGGTCTGAAGGCGCTCGTAGCTGTCGGTGCGGATGGAGAAGATGGCGATGACCCCGGCGCGATCGGAGACGACCAGGTCGCGAAGAAGGGCAAGAAATACGGCCGCTTCCTTGGCTCCATCGGCGAGGAACAGCTCCTCGGCCTGATCGACGGCGATGACGATGGACGGCAGGCGCGGCGTCTCGCCGGCGGTGGAGCCGAAGACCGGCCCGCGAACGCCGATCAACTCGCCGAGGAGCGCGCGAACCCCCTCGGCACCACCGGCCACCGCCGTCCGGATATCGGCGCGGTTTCGTCTGAGGCCTGCCTGTCGCAGCGCGCCTTCAAGCGCGGCAACAAACCCCTTGTCGCCGGAGAGCACCGCACGCTCCGGCCGCACCACCGGCAGCGGCAGGAAGTGCAGGTCATCCCGGGCAAGGCGCGGCAGCAGCCCGGCGCGCAGGAAGGACGACTTTCCCGATCCCGAAGCGCCGAGGATCACGGCAATTGCGGGCTCGCCGGCGTTGCGAATGCCGCGAATCAGTTCGAGCCCGGCGGCCATCGGGCCATCGCGGCCGAAGAAGATCCCGGCGTCCGCGGCTTCGAGCGGCCGCAGACCGGGATACGGAGGGCGATCGGGATCGTTGGCGGGAGGCCAGGGGAAGAATGCCGGATCGAGTCCGGCGGCCCGAAGGCCGGCTTTGAGGCGGTCGAGGCCTTGGGCGGAAAAAGCAACGCTGGCCGGCTGGCCGTCCGGAGGGACCACGACCTCGAAGATCGTATCCCGCTCACCCGCGGTCAGATCGACAAGCTGCCATTCCGCGGTCATCTCGACGGGTATGTTCTCGAGCGGCGTCGGTACGACGATGACGCCGAAGACCTGCTTGTTCAGCTGCTTGGCGAGGAGGAATTCCGCCACGCACCATTGCGAGCTGGCCCACTCCGGCGAGATGAGAAACAGCACGAGCTCGCAGCGTTCGGCCGCGCTCTTCAGGGCCGACTGCCAGCGCTCCCCCGCCGCCAGCCCACGCGCGGGGTCGAAGTCAAGAAAGATATCGGTCCAGCCCTGTGCGGCAAGCCAGTCGCGAATGGCGGCCGCTTCGCGATTGTTCGCGCTGGCGTGGCCAATGAATATCGATCCCATAGGCTGCCGCTATGTGTGGTTTGGCCGATTATCGCCTCTGCAAGCGCTGCAGACAAAATCCCTCTATGAAAATGGCAGGGAGCGTTCCGGCTTGCGCCGCCGAGAAAATCCCTGGCGAACCGTTCTTTGCCGTCTTGAAGAGAGCGGGTTGAAGGGCGTGGAGCTTCACAAACGGCGCCACCATGCGGTCCGAACCGAGGGTGAACCACAGCGAGGCGGGATCGACCCTTGGACGGTCGCCAGGATGATGGTCAGTCGGCACCGCTGGATCAACTGCCTGACGTGAGCTTTGTTCGCGTCCGCCGTGCGTCGCTCTATTCCTCCGATGCGTGTCAGTCGTATGTCGCGTGAGGATTGATCCCGAGTTGACGATCGGGATGCTGATTGTCGGTTATCGCTTCGCTCGGAGCGACCACTTTGGCATCCGTAACTCAGACCAAGCGGCCAATGGTCTATACGACGCCGGTCCCCGGTTTTGCTCGCCGAGCGATTGACTTGTCTCACCGGAATGGCCTATCCAAAGTGGTCTGTCCACTTTCGCCGAGCCATTGGGTGGTGGACCAAGACCAACTATCAAGGGAGGAACCGCAATGCGTGAACTTTCTCGGAGGACCGTGATCAAGGGTGCAGGCGCCCTCGGCGCGCTGACCGTGCTGGCATCGGGTAAGGCTCTGGCCGCCAACGATCCGCTCCAAATCGGCGTTGTCGGCAAAGTCAAGATTCCTTGGTTCGACAATGTCGCCAAGGGCGTCGAGAAGGCGGGTGAGGACCTGGGGGTGGATGCCTCCATTATCAATCCAACGACCGATGATCCGGCGGAGCAGGTGCGGGCGATCGAGGACCTCATTGCCAAAAAGGTCGACGTGATCGGTGTCGTCCCGAACGATGGGAAAGCCCTGGAGCCCGTGCTGAAGCGCGCCCAGGATGCCGGCATATATGTGGTCATGAACGAGTCGCCGGGCCAGAAGAACGCCGACTGGGACATCGAGCTCATTCAGGACAAGGCCTTTGGCGAAGCGCATCTGGAGGCCTTCGCGGATGCCATCGGCGGCGAGGGCAAATACGTCGTCTTCGTAGGTGGTCTGACTGTCGCCCTGCACAATCTGTGGGCCGATTATGCCGTGGCGCTACAGAAGCAGAAATATCCCAAAATGGAGCAGATCGGGGATCGCTTCGGCGTCTCCAACAGCGTCGAGGATAGCTACAAGACCGCGATCGACCAGATGCAGGCACACCCCGACCTCAAGGGATTCCTCATTTTCGGCGCCAATGGTCCAATCGGTGCCGGCCAGGCGGTGGCCGACCGCGAGAAGATCGGCAAGGTCATCGTCGTCGGCCCGTTCATCCCCAGCCAAGGCATCAAGCTGATGAAGGAAGGCGCGATCACGCGCGGCTTCCTCTGGAACCCGATCGACTCTGGCTACGCCATGGTCGCCCTCGGCAAGACGCTAGCGACCGGCGGCGAGATCAAGGACGGCATGGACCTGCCCGGCATGGGGCAGGTCCAGGTGGACACGAGCACCCACGTCATCCGCGCCAACAAGCAGATCGACCTCAATCCCGATACGATCGACAAGTGGGCCGAGATCATCTGACCGGCAAACAGAGCACCTTGCGGCCAGACGATCAATCGGTGCTAGGCTGCGCCCCATCGTTCTCCCGGTGGCGGCGCAGCCGTTTCAACTGCATCGTGGCAGCCCCTCTCGGGACGGCCTGAGGATTCCGCGCTTGAGATGACGACCGCGGTTCTATCTTCCACTGCCCCGGAAATGCCCTTCCTTGCGCTCTCCGGCATTAGTAAACGCTTCGGAGGAACGGTGGCGCTTGACGCGATCGAATGGTCGGTTGAGCGCGGCGAAGTGCATTGCCTGGTCGGCGAGAACGGTTCCGGCAAGTCGACGCTGATCAAGATCCTGGCAGGCGTCCACGCGCCCGATACTGGTGGAACGATAAGCGTCGAGGGTGTGCCCCACGCGGCGTTGACGCCACATCAGGCCAAGTCCCTCGGCATCCAGGTCATCTTCCAGGACCTTTCACTATTTCCGAATCTCACCGTGCTCGAGAACATCGCGATCGACCTCGAACTGGGTTCTCCATTTCGACCGCCGCCGCAGCACGCGATGCGCCAGGCTGCCCAGGAGGCGCTGGCCCGACTTGAAGCCGACCTGCCCCTTGACGCGCGTGTCGGAACACTGCCGGTCGCGCAACGACAGATCGTCGCGATCTGTCGCGGCCTCGCCGTCAATGCCCGGGTCCTGTTCATGGACGAACCGACCTCATCGCTGACGCGGCATGAGGTTGAACTGCTCCTCGAAACGGTCCGCCGGCTGAAGGCGCAGGGGGTGGCGGTGGTTTTCGTCAGTCATCGCCTCGAGGAGGTGGTCGAGATCGCAGAAAGGGTCACGGTGCTCCGCGATGGTCGGAAAGTCGGCACCTTCGCTGCAGCCGAGGTCAATGACCATCGACTGGCCGAGTTGATGACCGGCGAGACCATCGAGCACACGGTCAACGCCCGCGTACTTGCAGAGCGTCATCCGACGCTGGAGGTCCGCCATGCAACCCGGGAGGGCGAGTTCGAAGACGTCTCGTTGGTGCTGCATCAGGGAGAGATCCTCGGCCTCATCGGCCTGCTGGGCGCCGGCCGAACCGAGCTCGCCCTAGCGCTGTTCGGCATGACGCCACTTGAAAGTGGAGAAATCCGGCTGGATGGTGCGCCGCTCCGGCTTCGGTCAAATCAGGACGCCATCACAGCCGGCATCGCCTATGTCTCCGAAGACCGTCTGTCGCTCGGCCTCAACCTGAGACAGTCGATCGCGGAAAATATCTCGATTTCGGTGCTCGACCGGCTCGGCAATTCGCTCGGGCTGGTCGCACCCCGCCGCAGGAACGAGCTTGCTACCAGCTGGGTAACGCGATTGGGGATCAGGGCAGCCAACGTTGGTGCGCCGGTGCAGACCCTCTCCGGCGGCAATCAGCAGCGGGTGGTGCTTTCCAAATGGCTTGCGACAGGCCCCAAGGTTCTGATCCTCGATAGCCCCACAGTCGGCGTCGATATCAAGAACAAGCAGGGCATCTACGACGTGGTGCGTGAGCTCGCGGCACAGGGCGTCGCCATACTTCTCATCTCTGACGAGGTTCCCGAGGTCTACTTCCATTGCGACCGCGTGCTGCATATGCGCGGCGGACGGATCGCTGGCGAGTTCGTGCCCGGCACGGCAAATGAACACGCGTTGTCGGAGGCGCTCTATGCCTAGGGCCTTCAGCGTCGTCTTCGGACGCACAGAGACGGCGCTGGCCGCGGCGATCCTTATCGCGGCGGTCATCCTTTCATTGTCCTCTCCCTATTTTCTGACGCTCCCGAACTTCGTGAATCTGATCGAAGCCTATTCGGTGACGACCGTTCTCGCCGCCGGCGTCTTCGTCGTCCTGGTCTCGGGAGGCATCGATATTTCTTTCGCAGCAACCGCCTCGGCGACGCAATATCTCGCCGCCTATCTCGCCACCAGCTACGGATTTCCGGCAGTACCTGCGCTCGCGCTGGCCGCCGCTCTCGGCGTTGCGATGGGCAGCATCAACGCGCTCCTCACTTACTATCTTCGTGTTGTTTCGATCATCGTGACGATCGCCACGTCGAGCATCTACTACGCACTCCTCATCTACCTCACCAATGCGACCGAGATCTACAATCTGCCGGACTGGTGGTCCAACCGCTTCGCCTTCGTCCGTTACGTGACCGCCTCCGATGACGTTGTGAAGATCACCTTGCCGATCGTCGTCATGGTCGCGGCCGTCGTGCTGACCCAATATCTCATGGCCCACACGCGGATCGGTCGCCAGGTTTACGCCCTCGGTGGCAATCCCGAAGCGGCCAGTCGGATCGGTATCAACGTCCTCGGCGTCCAGTTGCTTGCCTACGGTTATCTGGGATTCCTTGCCGCCGTCGCGGGCTTCATTCAGGCCGGTCGCGTTCACCAAGCGGTCCCGACCGCCATGGCCGGTCAGGAGCTGAACGTGCTCGCCGTTGCGATTCTCGGCGGTGCCAGCCTGGTCGGTGGCATCGGATCCATGGGTGGCGTCGTTCTCGGTGTCCTGTTCCTCGCCATGTTGCAGAACGGCCTGAACCTTCTCGGCGTGTCGCCGTATTTCTTTGGCGTCGTCATCGGTCTCGCAATTCTCATCTCCATCAGCATGACCGGCTATGCCGAGAAGCACGCGCGCCGGCGTCATGTGGCGAGAGCAAGTTGATGCGGCATGTGGCGCCCTGGACCGGCGGCGCTGGTCGCGGCATGACGGCCCAGTTTGACGGGCTGGTAGCCGCCCTCCGCCGCGGTTCCGTCAATGTCGGTGGCCTGCTCGTGCTGCTCGCTGCGCTGGTCGGCCTGTTCTCCTTGTTGATGCCGACGACATTCCCCCGTGTGACCACGCTGCAGGCCATGATGTTCCAGGTGCCGGAACTCGGGCTTCTGTCGCTGGCGATGGCGATTCCGCTTATCTCCGGCGGGATCAATCTCGCCATCATCGCAACGGCTAATTCGGCAGGCCTGCTGATGGCTTGGATCCTGACCGCAGTGATGCCACCCGACGCCGGCGGCGCCACTCTGGCTTTTTGGATGGCAGGCGCGCTCGCTGCCGGGTTGTTGCTCTGCGTCATTGTCGGCGTGATGACGGGCCTGCTAGTGGCTGCGCTGGGGGTGCACCCGATCCTGGTGACGCTCGGCACCATGACCTTGCTTCACGGGTTCAGCATCTATTTCACCCGCGGACGAACGCTTTCAGGATTTCCCGACGCCCTGATTCTAGTTTCCAACGAGACCGTCTGGGGCGTGCCGATCTCGTTCGTCATCTTCACCGTCGTGGCGGTCATCACGCACCTGCTCCTGACGAGAACGGCGCTCGGCGTCCGCATTCACATGATCGGCTCCAACCTTGAGGCGACACGCTTCTCCGGCGTTGACACTCGCCGCGTGCTGGTCTCGGTCTATGTGATGTCAAGCCTGCTGTGCTGGCTTGCCGCGGTCGTGATGATGGCCCGGTTCAATTCAGCCGGAGCGGATATCGCCCAGTCGTACCTGTTGATCACAATCCTTGCCGCCATCCTCGGCGGTGTGGACCCATACGGCGGCTTCGGCCGCATCGTCGGCCTGTTCGTCGCCCTGTGGATCCTGCAAATGATCGCCAGCGGCTTCAATCTCATGAATATCAGCCCGCATCTGGCACTCGCCTCGTGGGGCTTCATCCTGCTTTTCGTAATGGCCGTGAAGCGCTTTGCAGGATCGCTTCATTTCGGTTCGCGCACTCGGCGGGCGAGAGCTGACCTGGACCCCAATTCCGGACGATCCGGTGGGATAGGCGAAGCCAACGACAGACGGACGACGCGGAGCGGTGTGTAAGCCTAGTGGGAACGTACCGGGCCTGAGAACCTGTAGTAGCGCTAGGGACCGCATGTAGCCGCCAACGGACCGCACCGAATCCACTTGGCCGGAAATCCTAGTCTGCGTCTCACCTAGTCCCGTTTTCCGCGCTCGAAGTGTCCCACCGGTCCGCAAACCCGCAGAAAACAGCCATTCCTAGAACGGGGTGGCGCTCCCTAGGGGACTCGAACCCCTGTTTCTGCCGTGAGAGGGCAGCGTCCTAGACCGCTAGACGAAGGGAGCGGAACCGGCCGGCAATCTATAGCTATCGGCGCTGTCGACTTCAAGGCTGCGGTGCCGGCTCACCCTCTCGATGGGGGCCGGCGGCCACCGGCAGGCGTGTCGGGTGACCCCTCGTCGGAGCCTGGCGGGATCCTCAACCACTCCTGCACGAGCTCGTAGGCGACAGCCAGGATCACCGGCCCGAGGAAGACGCCGATCAGCCCCCAGGCAAAAAGGCCGCCGAGCACGCCGACGAAGATGAGCAGGCCTGGCAGATGGGCGGCCCGGCCGGCAAGCAGCGGTCGCGAGAAGTTCTCGACCGAATAGACGACCAGCACGCCCCACACCACCACGAAGATCGCCCAGCCTGGCTCGTTGCTGGCGACAAGCCACACCGCGACGGGAATCCACACCAGCGGTGCGCCGATCTGGACCAGCGCCGCAAAGAAGGTAAGGCCGCCGAGGAACAGCCAGGCCGGCACGCCGGCGATGAAATAGGCGAAGGTGGCAACGATGGATTCGGCGATGGCGCTGCCGACAACGCCACGCACAGTGCTTCGCGTCGTATGCACCGCCCGTTCCAGGAGCGCGTCGCCGAGCGGCCCGCCGATCCGGCCGAAGAAGGTGTCGACGAATGCGGACAGGCTTTTCCTGTGGGCGAGGAAGACGCCGGCGAGCACCACGCCGAGCGCAATCTCGAACATGAAGAGGCCGACATTTTCGATCTGCTGCACCCCCCACGCCAGCCACGCTTCGATATCGGTGCGGAAGTGGGCGATGTAGGACTTCCCCTCGGCAGCGATCAGTTCCCAGTTCCGGCTGAGGAGATCGCCGACCCACGGGATGTTCTTGATGCTCTCCGGCGCCTGCGTGACGCTGGTGCTCGACACCTCGTCCACCCAGGCAAGGACCCCCGGCGTGTAAGTGATGATGCTTCGGGTAAGTCCGATCGCCGGGATCACGAAGATGAGCACGAGGATCAAGCTGGTCAGCGCCGCCGCCAGCCGGGGCCAGCGCGGCATGTGCCTCTCGATCCACGCGTGGAGCGGCGCCGACGTGATCGCCAGCACGACCGCCCAAAGGATCGCCGGGAGGAACGGCTTGAGTGTGATGGCGGTCGCCAGCAGCAGGAAGCCGACCACGATGGCAGCCAGCACGCGGTCGAAAGTCGACGTTTGCGGCACCCCGCCTTCCGTGGGTTTTCGCTCCACTGGTCAGCCCTCGTGGTCGACGGCCGGTTCCCGGCCGGTCAGACATACCGGATTCGACCAGCCGGCAGAAGCCTAGTCGGCCGTCACCCGCAGCCGGCTGACGACCGCCATCTCGGGCAAGCGGAAGATGATCACGGTGGTTCCGTTGCCATCGGCATAGGTGAGGGCAAGGGTGTCGCCGTCGAGGGCGGCAGAGACGATCCGCGCGTCGGGCGGCAGCCCGAGCGCCGACAGCGAGACGGTCGGCACCGCCCCTTCCTTCGGCAGCGGTGCCGGTGCGCCAGGCTCCGTCAGCGACAGGCGGTAGACGATGCCGCCAAAGACGGCGAGGATGCCGATTCCGAGCGTCAGGCCGGCGATCAGCATCAGCCGGCCGAGCTTCTGCCTGACCCGCGCGACGGCGGGGTCGAGCGGCTTTTCGTTGTCGTCGAACGGATCAGCCATGTCAGCCGGCGAAACCGGTCATCCTGTCGAGGTTGTCGTCGGCGAAGCCGATGCTGGTTCGCGGCTCGATACCTATCTCGCCGGCGCGGTCGCCGATCTGTCGCGAAGTCGCGCCAAAACCCTGATCGTGTCGGGCAGGGTCGCGGTCGGCGGCGCGACGATAGTGGAGGCGAAAAGGCCGGTCAAACCGGGCGAACGGGTCGTCGTCACCCTGCCGCCGCCGGAGCCGGCGAAGCCGGCCGGCGAAGCGATCCCGCTCGACATCGTCTACGAGGACGCCGAGCTGATCGTCATCGACAAGCCGGCCGGCATGGTGGTGCATCCGGCCGCAGGGAACCGCACCGGGACGCTGGTCAACGCCCTGATCGCCCATTGCGGCGCCTCGCTCTCCGGGATCGGCGGCGTCATGCGGCCGGGCATCGTCCACCGCCTCGACAAGGACACCAGCGGCCTGATGGTAGTCGCCAAGACCGACCGCGCCCACCACCGCCTCGCCGCCCAGTTCGCCGACCACGGGCGGGAGGGACCGCTCGAACGGGGCTATCTGGCCGTTTGTTGGGGGACGCCGGAACGGAGCCGGGGCACCATCGACGCGCCGCTCGGGCGGGCGGCGCACAACCGGGAGAAGATGGAGACCAAGCGGGAGGGAGGGCGCCGCGCGGTCACCCATTATACAGTCGCCGAGCGCTACCGGCGGGCGGACGGCACCAGCGTCGCCTCGCTCATCGAATGCCGGCT
>Ga0210144_1000097_pt1 | contig 49810 bp, 38 predicted proteins | sample Muzzi_PWA_D2_FD_185532 | JGI IMG/M metagenome (GOLD analysis project Ga0210144, IMG submission 185532) | Wetland microbial communities from San Francisco Bay, California, USA, that impact long-term carbon sequestration - Muzzi_PWA_D2 (SPAdes) | ecosystem: Environmental > Aquatic > Marine >...
GCACGGTCGACACCGGCTACAGCGCCTGCTTGTCGGGCAGCTCCAAGTTCACCTGCCCCGGCGGTCAGACCATCCACGTGACGACCTGCCACTGCACGACGGCGTTCGAGGCTCGCTGCTGCTCCACGTTCCCGGCGTGCATCTGCGTCTTGTGCGACGCGTTCACGAGCACCTCGATCTCGTGCCAGTAGGGCGGTGACATCGCCCTAGGACCGGGTTCCCCCGGGGTCGTCCGCCAGGCGGTCGGCCCCGGGGAAACACCCCCGCGCCTCCGCCCCGACCCCCGTGCTATCGTCGCCGCGGAGACCGGTCGATGGCTGAGGAACACATCTACAAGATCCACTTCTTCAACCAGGGGCAGATCTACGAGATCTTCGCCCGCCACGTCTCCCAGGGCAGCCTGTTCGGGTTCATCGAGGTCGAGGAGCTTCTCTTCGGCGAGCGCACCCAGGTGGTGGTCGACCCCTCGGAGGAGCAGCTCCAGCGGGAGTTCGAAGGGGTCAGGCGGACCTACCTGCCGATGCACGCGATCGTGCGCATCGACGAGGTCGAAAAGCAGGGCGTGAGCCGGATCACCTCACCCAAGAGCGAGGGCGGCAAGATCGCCACGTTCCCGTCGCCGATCTATACGCCCGGGAAGTAGCAGGGATCGAAGGGTTCGCCGGGGGCGGCAGGCGAGCGCTGCGAAGGTGGATCGGCCGGGAGGGAGGGGCCTCCACGGGGTGCTCGGCGACCGCGCCCACGAGGTCACGTCAGAGGGAAGGACGGCCTGTCGCGGGCGTCCGGGCAGGCGAGGAACCCTCCCCGGAGCTCATCCGTCCGAGCCGGCCCCTGGAGTCCCTCCCTCCCGGCCGATCCCGGCAGACCTCCCGGCGGAGGACCCCTAGAACTCGACCTTGCCTGCGGCCAGCGTCGCCAGCGCGCTCGCGTGGACGCCACCGTTGGACGCGACGATCCCCTTGCCTTTCAAGGACTTGCCCGAGCCGTCGTAGACGATCGGGTCGCCTTCGATGTTGGTCACGCGGCCGCCGGCTTCTTCGACCAGGATGTGGCCGGCGGCCACGTCCCAGTCGTGGAGGGTGAGGTAGTCGCCGAGGTAGAGGTCGGCTTCGCCGCGGGCGACCTGGGCGAGCTTGATGCCGGCGGAGTAGGTCTGGGTCGCCGCCTTGGCCCCGAAGGCCGCGAGCATCTTGCGCTCCCCTTCTTCGCCCTGGGAGCGGCTCATGGTCAGGAGCGCCGGTGTGCCTTGGGTCGCGGTGACAGCACACGTTCGCGGCTGGGCGTCGAACGGCTGGCGCACCCGGCAACCGCCGCCCCGGATGGCGTAGGTCACCCGGTCGATCGCCGGCTCGTGGACCGCGCCGAGCACCGCGCGCCCGTCCTCGACCAGGCCGATCATGATCGAGAACTCGCCGTTCTTGCGCGCGAAGCCCCGGGTGCCGTCGATCGGGTCCACGACCCAGAAACGGGCGGCGCCCCCCGCTTCGGTGGCGAAGCGATCGCTCGCCTCCTCGGCACAGAGGCCGTCGCCGGGGAACGCCCGGTGGAGGCTCTCCAGGATCATCTCTTGAGACGCCTTGTCCGCCTCGGTCGAGATGTCGGCCGGCGCGTCTTCGATGCGCTCGAAGCTCCGGTAGCGGCGGAGGATCTCCTCTCCGGCACGGCGAATGGTCTCCAGCACGAGCTCCAGCTCGCGGGCGTAGTCCTGCATAGGCTCGCTCCTCTTCGCGTCAGTGGCGGGCGGTGACCGTCAGCCGGAGGATCGGCCGCTCGTCGGCGTCGCCGAAGGCCTCGTCGAACCGGCTTCGGTCCATGCTCAGGGTCAGCGTCTTCTCGAGTCCATCGCCCCGGTTCTGGGCCAGGATCGAGCGCCCCACCGAGATCTTGTCCAGGCTCGCCGAGGCGAGGGTGTCGCCCTTCCAGACGAGGTCCGCCGTCAGGTCCACATGGTGCAGCACGTCCGGGCTGTGCAGCACCACCACCGCCTTCACGTCGACCGTCTTGCCGTGCTTGTGGCGGGAGAGGGTCACGCGCTGTACGGAGACCCCCTCGGAGACGTAGACCGAGGTCTCCTTGCTGCTCCAGGAGTACCCCTCCGGGATCGACTGGATCGGCCCGATCGGCACCTCGAGCACCATCGGGGACTCGAGGAAGATCTTGTTGCGCTTGTCGAGCGGCACCTCTTGATCAGGCACCACGCCGGAGGAGGCGCGCACGGCGCCGGAGGACGGAAGCTGCGCCTTTGGGGGCTGGGGAGCCGGCGCAGCGGGGGTGCCCGGCACGCTGGGCGGTGGGGCCATCGGCGCCCCCGAAGCCATGGGCTGTCCAGAGGCAGCGGGCGCTCCAGAAGCCGCGGGCGCTGCCGGGGCCGGCGTGCCTGCCGCCACGTAGGTGACGTCGAAGACGGCTTGCCAGGAGGTGCCGCCGTCGTCGGAGTGCTCGATCAGCACGTGCAACCGCTGGTCGCCGACCGGATCGACCGTCAGCCGGGAGAGCACCGCCTTGCCGTCGGGGCGGACCGACTCGCCCTCGAAGCGCAGGGCGCCGCCGCCGACCGCGTCCGGGTTCTGCTCCGCCCGGGTCAGGGTGCCGGTCGAGTCGATCCAGAGCTGCTTCCACAGTCCGTCCGCCGGGTCGACGTAGCTCAGGCCCTCGCCGGTGACGGCGCCGCCGTCCGTCGACCAGACCTCCCGTACCAGGCAGCCGCCGTGGAGGCGCTCGACCCGGCTGGTCCCGACCGCCTCGCCGCCGGCACCGATCACCTGCCAGTCACCGACCCAGAAGTCGAGCCGGTGGTGATGGGCGTCGTCGCAGCGGGTCCCGGCCTCTTGCGCCACCGCCGGCAGGGCGAGCACCCCGAGCACCAGGACGCAACAGAGAACCAAGAGGGCCACCGCGGGACGGGGTGCGTTGCGCTCGGCGCGGGACGAGGCGAGCGAGTGAGCCGCGCCGGCTGGACAGAATCGGCGGGATGGGCCGGATGGGCCGAGGGGGGACGGGCGGCGAGTGGATCGTCGTTCCATGGTGGTCTCTCCCGAGAGGTCGGAGGATCGTTTGATCGGGCGGCCCGACTCTACCGCGGAGCCGGCCGGGGCAGGTGCTGCGCCAGGGCGTCGGCGCCGCGGCCGAGAGCGTCCGCCAAGGCGCTCTCCATCAGGTCGACGACCCCGGCCACGTCTTCTGCGTCGCCGTCCTTCGTCGCCTCGAAGCGCCCACGCCAGAGCTCGGCCCCCGGCGCCGCTGCCCGAGGATTCTGCAAGATCAGCTCCAGCTCGACATGCGCCTGCTCGCGCCCCGGCAGGTCGACCTCCTCGAGCGCCAGCAGCCGCCCCTGGACCACCAGGTCGTACGCCCCGTCCGGGTCGGCCGGCTCGGCGATGGCCACGCCGGGCCGCTCCCCGAGCAGCCGGGCGCTCGCCCGCGCGAGCATGCCGCTCAACGGGCTGTCCCACCGGTGGTAGGCGTAAAACCCGACCTCGTTCGGTTTCGACGCCACCCGGTAAACGATCCGGGCCTGGTCGTAGGGCGGATCGACCCGGAACGGCTCCACCCCGAGGCGCAGGCCGCCCCCCGAGGTACCCGGCACCGCCGGCGCCCCCTGGGGAGCGAGCTGGTAGTAGCGCACCGGCGGCGAGCTGGAGCATGCGGTCAGGCCCAGCGTCACCAGCATGGCCGCCAGGGCTAAGCCCCTCCTGGCCAGACCTCCGCCCTTCCTGGCCAGACCTACGCCCCTCTTGGCCCAGGCCCCGCCCCTCTTGGCAAGACCTCCGCCGCGCCTGCCGGCACCGTCAAGGGATCTCATCGCGGCCGTCTCCTCCCGTCGTCGTTCTTCCCGGTTCCTCCGGACCCCACGCCCTCGCCCGGGCGGCGGTCCGCCGGCGCGCCGATCCCCAGGATCCGCGACGGGCGCTCCTCGAGCTCGCGCGTCAAGTCCTCGAGCGCCGCCGCCGCCGATCGTAGGTCGTTCAAGGTCTTCTGGAGGTCGCCCCGGCTGGCGCCGACCGTGTCGAAGGCCCGGCCGGCGGAGTCCAGGCTGCGCTGGGCGGCGTCGAGCGTGTCGGAGAGCCGGTGGCCGTCCGGGCCGAGCGCCGTGCGCAGGTCGCCGGCCACGCCCGAGAGCTGGTCGACCAGGGCCGGCAGGTCCTTCGTGCCCTTCTCGGCAGAAGCCGCCACCCGGTCCAGCCGGTCGGCGATCGACGTGATCTTCGGTCCGGCATCCTGCGCCGCCTGCCGGAGCGCCACCAGGGTCTGGTGAAGCTCCCGGGTGTTCTCCGGCGACAGCACGTCCTCCATCCGGGTAAGCAGCGGATCGGCCCGCTCGCTCAGCCGGTCGATCAGATCGGTGGCCGAGGCGACCAGTTTGACCGCCTGGGCGGCCACCTCCTCCGCCCGCTCCACCGCCTGCTCGATGCTCGCCTCACCGGTGCCGTGGATGGTGGCGCCGTCGGGGAGCTCCGGGGCGCCAGCGGGCCCGGGCTCGATCTCCAGGTAGATGCTCCCCAGCAGGCCGTCGCTGGTCAGGCGGGCGCTCGCGCCCTCGTGGACGGCCAGGCCGGAGGCGAGCGACACGTCGAAGACCACGGGATCGGCCTCCCCGGGATGGAGCGTGACCCCCTCGATCCGTCCGGACGGCACGCCGGCGATCCGCACCCGGTCGCCGCGGCTCACGCCCGCCGCCTCGGGCATGGCGACCTCGAGATGGCGGCGCGCGCCGCCGTAGGGGAACAGACCGACCATCCACAGGGTGACGACGCCGAGAAGCACCGCCGCCACCACCACGAACAGGCCGACGCGGACCTCCCGTCCCCTTCCGTCAGGCATGGTTCCTCCTCTCCCGGAGCCCATCGAGCAGATGGCCCTCCATCGCTTCGCCCTCCGGCCGCCGGTCCAGGAAGTGGCGGACGACCGGGTCGTCGCTCGCCCGCAGCGCCTCCGGCGTGCCGGTGGCCCGGACCCGGCCGCGGTGGAGCAGCGCGATCCGGTCGGCGATCGAGAAGGCGCTCTCGAGCTCGTGGGTGACCACCACCAGCGTGACGCCGAAGACCTCCCGCAGCCGGAGCAGGAGCTGGTCGATGCCGGCCGAGGTGATCGGGTCGAGGCCGGCTGATGGCTCGTCGCAGAACAGGAGCTCCGGGTCGAGCGCCATCGCCCGGGCCAGCGCCGCCCGCTTGACCATCCCCCCGGAGAGCTCCGACGGCAAGAGGTCCCGCGCCTCGCTCAGGCCGACCAGGGCGAGCTTGATGTCGACCACGATCCGGCGGGTCGACTCCGGCAGCCGGGTGAACTCGGTGAGCGGCAGGTCGACGTTTTCGGCCACCGTCAGCGAGCCGAACAGGGCACCGCCCTGGAAGGCCACGCCCATGCGCTCGCGGAGCGCCGCCACCCGGTCCGGGTCGTCACCGAACAGGTCGATGCCGCTCAGGCAGATCCGCCCGGCATCCGGCTGCTCGAGCCCCACCAGGCAGCGCAGCAGGGTGCTCTTGCCGCTCCCCGACGCCCCCAGGATCACCAGGATCTCCCCCCGGCGCACCACCAGGTCGACCCCGCGGAGCACCGGCTCGCCGCCGAAGGACTTCTCCAGCCCTTCGATCTCGATTGCCGGTCCGCGGGGGTCGTCGCCGCTCACGCTCCACCCCCGGCATAGAGCAGGCCGGTGACGAACAGGTCCGCGGCGATCACCAGGACGATCGAGCGGACCACCGCGGCGGTCGTGCTCCGCCCCACCTGCTCGGCGCCACCGCGGGTGGCGAGCCCGCGCTCGCAGCCGACCACGCCGATGATCGCCGCGAACGCCACGGCCTTGGCGATGCCGCCCCAGACGTCGTCGAGATGGAGCGCGGTCAGACTGTTCATCAGGTAGCTGGTCGCTCCGAGCTGGAGCACGCCGATACCGACCAAGAAGCCGCCCAGGATGCCGACCGCGTCGCCGAAGACGGTCAGGCAGGGCAGGGCGATCACCAGGCCGACGATCCGCGGCGCCACCAGGAAGTGCACCGGGTCGATGCCCATGACGGTCAGCGCGTCGATCTCCTGGTCGACCTGCATGGTGCCGAGCTCGGCGGCGATCGACGAGCCGACCCGGCCGGCGACGATGATCGCGGTCAGGAGAGGCGCCAGCTCTCGAGCGACCGAGACCGACACCAGCCCGGCGACCAGGTCGACGACGCCGAAGCGGTCGAGCTGGTTGGCCGACTGGAGGCCGAGGATCATCCCCACCAGCAGCATGATCAGGGCGACCAGGGGGAGCGACTCGGTGCCCGCCCGGGCGACCTGGGCGAGGGTGGCGCGCCAGCGGATCGGCCGGCGCCGCAGGGGGGCGATCAGAACCTGGCGCAAGACGCGCGCCGAAAGGATCGCCATCCGGCCGGCATCGCCCAGGAGAACCAGGGTGCCGCGCCCGATGCGGGCCGCGAAGCCGGCGCCGAACCGGCTGGAGGGAGGGTTTGCTGTGCCCGGCACGCCCGTGTTCCGGCTCAAGAGGCTCGTTGCGCGAGGCGCCGCTCGGCCTCCTCCCGGCAGGAGTGGCACGACTCGAGGGCCTTCTGCAGGCCCGCGAGCCGGAACACCTTGCGCACCGGGTCGCCGGCGCCGCAGAGGAGCAGCTTGCCGCCACGCTCCTCGCTCGCCACCAGCCCCTCCACCAGCACCGCCATGCCGGCGGTGTCGATCGAGTGGACCGCGGACAGGTCGACCAGGATCGGGCCGGCACCGACCTCGTCGATGGCCTCGAAAAGAAGGGCGCGGAGCTCCGGCGCGGACGTGTAGTCGATGCCGCCGGAGAGCTCCAGCAAGCAGGCGCCGGACTCACAGGAGCCGGCGCGTTCGGCGTGGAAGGGCTCGGTCATCTCGATGGTCTCGTTCGGCCGGCCCCCTGGGGTGTCCCGAAGAGCCCGGCCTAGCTCGGGCGCCAATCTATCACCCGGGCGCCCACGAGCCCGGAGGCGGCCGGCGCCGGCTCGGGCACGTAGCCGTGCCGGCGGAGGTTTTCCATCAGGGCGCGGGCCTGCCCGGGCTCGAGCGCCTGGCGACCGTCGCACAGTGCCTGGCAGGGCTCGGCGTGGACTTCGACCAGCAGACCCTGGGCACCGGCGGCGATCGCCGCCTGGGCCAGCGGGACGACCAGGTCCCGGGCGCCGGCGGCGTGGGACGGGTCCGCGATCACCGGCAGATGGGACAGCCGCCGGACGATCGGGATGGCGGCGATGTCGAGCTGGTAGCGGGTGGCCACCGACGCCGGCGGCAGCACGCCGCGCTCGCACAGGATGACGTCCGGGTTGCCGGCGAGCAGCACGTACTCGGCCGCCATCAGCCACTCCTCGACGCTGGTCGCCGGCCCGCGCTTGAGCAGCACCGGCCGCCCGGCCTTGCCGGCGCGGCGCAGGATCTCGTAGTTCTGCATGTTGCGCGCGCCGATCTGGATCACGTCCATGTCGTACTGCTGGAAGAGCTCCAGGGTGGCGGCGTCGCGCATCTCGGTGACGATCGGCACCCCCAGCCGCTCGCGCACCCGGGCGAGCATCGCCAGCCCCTCCTCGCCCAGACCCTGGAACGAGTACGGGCTGGTCCGCGGCTTGTAGGCGCCGCCGCGGAGCATCTGCGCACCCGCCTCGAGCGCCGCTTCGGCGGAGCGCATCAGCTGATCCTCGGTCTCCACCGCGCAGGGACCGGCGATCAGGACCGGCGGATGGTCGCCGCCGACCGACCGGCCGCGCACGCGCACGACCGTGTCCTCCGGATGGGCGCGGCGGGACGCCAGCCAGTAGCCCGGCGCGCTCGGCTGCACCGTCTCGACGCCGGACATGGCAACCAGCGTCTGGGGGTTGATGTCCGCGCCGCGGACGGCGAGGAGGATCTGCCGCGGGCGGTGGACCTCAGCGGCTCCGCCCAGGGATTCGATCCGTCCGAGGACCCGCTCCAGGTCTTCGGCGGTTGCGTCGGGCTTCAAGATGACAAGCATTGGATTGCTCTCCTAGAAATCAGGGGACTGGCTCGTGACGAGTGCGTCGCGTTCTCTGGGACAGCTGCCTGTCCGCCCCGATCGACCTGGATGATCCACTGGACCCCCGCCCAAGGAGCCGGTCGTCGTGGGGCGGGAGGTCTTTGGAAGACTGGAGGGTATCGGTGACGGCGCGGGGGCCAGCGACCGCTCGGTCCCCGCTTCCAATGCGTCGAGCAGCTCGCGCGCCGCCAGGTAGCCGGCGCGCGCGTCGGCGTCCGGCGCGCCGCCGAACCGGGCGGCATAGGCGCGGGCGAACCCGGCCGGCGGGGCGCCCTTCGGCGGGCCGGCGACCCACGGCACGCCGGTGTAATGCAGCAGGGCGGATGGATCGTTGACGGTGATCATGGGCCGGCGCAGCTTGGTCGCCACCTGGGCGGCGGCGTGGCTGCCGGCGTGGTCGAGCAGCGTCAGCACGCCGACCGCACCGTCCCGGACCATCAGGTCTCGGGCGAACTGGGAGGCGGTCGTCCAGGGACCGGTCACCTCGGTCACCACCAGGCGGTCGCCCCCACCCGGTCCACCCTGGCCGGCCCGCCCGCCGCGCTCTGCGATGGCGAGGCGGATGCCGCGCTCGGCCGACACGCCGGCGTCGCGCAGCGGGCCGCTCTCGGAGCGCAGCAGGCCGATGGTCATCGCGTCACCGTCGGGCTTCCAGCCGTTGGCCGGCCGCTCGTCGTAATGGAACGCCCCGTTCTCCACCGTCGCCAGGAAGACCGGGCCGACGTCGTTGAAGGTGTTGTCGAAGACGATCAGGCCGGTGGCTCCCTGGTAGCGCTCGACCGCCGCCAGGGCGTTCCTGATCCGCACCCGGTTGAGGCCGCCCTTCTGCACCGCGTCGAGGACCAGATTCATGCCGTCGTAGGCGTGGGCGGCGTAGGCGTCCGGCTCCTCGTCCCAGCGCTCCTTGTAGGCCGCGCGGAAGGCGGTCCAGGCCGGGTTGGCGGAGGTCGGATCGAAGGTCGAGACCGCCACGAACCCTTCGGCCGCCTTTCCGGCGTCGGCCAGGAACTGGTCGCTGATCACCCGCGCCGGGCCATAGGCGGGCACCGTGAGGCCCAGCTCCCGCGCCCGCGCCAGGGCCTTGCCGGCGAGCTCCGCCTCGCCCCAGATCACCAGGGCGTCGGGCCGGGACGCGAGCAGGCGCTCGATCAGGGGATCGAAGCTCGGCGTCGCGGGCAGCCAGTTGACCTCGGCCGCGAACGGATGGCCCAGGCGGCGGGCCGCGTCGCGCAGCTCGGCGATGCCCATGCGCCCGTAGCGGCTGTTGGCGCGCAGCACCGCGACCCGGGTGTGGCCGTCCTCTTCGAAGATCTTGCGCGCCAGGGCGTAGCCCTGCTGGCGGCTGTCGGCGATGCAGCGGAAGGCCCACGGGATCCCGGTCTCGGTCAGGGTCGGGTCACCGGTGGCGGTGTTCATGATCGGCAGCAGCGCCTTCAAGCCCACCCGGATGGCGATGTGGCTCGAGTCGCCGGAGACCGAGCCAACCGCCGCCCAGACCTTGTCTTCGTAAGCCATCTTGACGACCTTGTTGCTCGACGCTCCCCAGAGCGGCAGGTCGTCGTACTTGATCAGGTGAAACGGCAAGCCCTTGTAGCCGCCGCCGGCGTTGGCCTGCTCGACGGCGAGGGTCGCGCCGCGGGTCATGCTCAGGCCGACCCGCCAGTCCGGCGAGCCTTCGGTCGGTGCCAGCAGGCCCAGGTCGACCCGGGTCAGGCCCTCCGGGTCCTTCGCCTCGGCGCCCGGACCGTAATAGGGCAGCGGCTCCGGGAAGAGGGTGCGCCGGTGGAGCTCGCCGTAGTCACCGTATGGCACGAGCTCCTTCGGCGTGTTGGCGTAGACCTTGTCGCGGGACGGCTCTTGGGTGGCCTGATCGACCGACGCGGCGGCGCCGTCTGCCGATGCCGGCGGCGCCGGCGCCGCTCCCGCCGCGAGAGCGAGCGCCAGGGCCGAGCAGAGGGCGAAGAGCGGAGCGCGGCGCATGACCTACCTCGTGCGATCGGACGGAATGACCGCGATCGCTTCTACCTCGATCAGCAGGTCCTCCCGGCAGATGGTGGCCTGGATGGCGGTGCTCGCCGGGTAGGGATCGACGCCGCGGCTGTCGTAGAAGCCCTTGCGGATCTCGTTGAAGTCGACGTAGTCCCGCGACATGTCGCGCAGGTAGCAGGTGGTGCGCACCACGTCGTGCCAGTCCGCGCCCTCGGCCTCGAGCAGGGCCTCGATGTTCTCGAAAGTCCGCTGGGACTGGGCCCGGACGTCGCCCACGTGGACCGAGGCGCCGTTGTCGTCGACCGCCGAGGTGCCACTGATGTAGAGCATGGAGGCGCCGGGCATCTCGACCCGCATGCCCCGGGTGAACGGCACCGGGGTGTCGTAGTCGTAGGCTTCGTTCAGCGCCCGGGGAGCGCGGATCGGACGCTTGCCGAAACGCAGGCGGCCGTGCTCCTCGACCAGGTTGGGGGCGAGGCTCGGAGAGGGTTCGGTGGCGACGGTCATGATCGGTCTCCTTTGGCGGTGTGTTCGGTGCTCGAAATGCTCGAAGCGCTCGATGAGCGCGGGTTGTCGGTCGCGGCGGCCCCGCCGGGGCCGCTCGCGGTGCGATCGGTTGCCGGACGGCCCAGGCCGAGGCCGTGTTCCGTGGCGGTCCAGACCTCGTCCCCCCGGCGAACCACGCCGAGGATGTAGTCGGACGGCATGGAGCCGTGGAGCGGGACGATCCGCTCGCCGCCCGGCCCGTCGATCTTGGCGGTGCCGCCGTCGGCGCTCTGGCCGTGGCTGTACGTGATCCAGGTCACCCCGTCCGTGTGCACCAGCCCCCGGTCGGTGGCGAGCCAGGCGCCGGTCCCCTCGGAGCGGACGAAGTTGATGAAGTTGCTGACCAGCGGCGAGTCCTCCTTGGCGAAGCTGCTCCACCGCCGGCCGTCGAAGCGGTTGACGCCGAAGTAGGTGCCGGCCCACAGCACGCCGTCGGCGTGGGACACGGAGGCGACCACGTCGCTCACCGGCCCGTCGTCCCGCAGCAGGTCGAGCTCCAGCTCGCCGTCCGGGTCCCGGTAGTCGCGCCAGCGCTCCCGGTCCCGGTCCCAGCGCAGCACGCCGCCGCCCCACACCGCCATGTAGAGCTCGTCGCCGTCGACCGCCAGGCCGTAGCACCAGATCTCGTGCATCGGCGCGTTGGTGTTGGTGAAGATCTCCCAGCGGTCCTTCCAGGTGTCGAAGCGGCTGGCGCCGGCGGCGGTGGCCGCCCAGACGTAGCGCCCGGCCGAGGCGATCGCATAGACCACGTCGTTGGCCAGACCGCTGGTCATCTGGGTGTAGCTCTCGAACCGGCCGCCGGAGAAGCGGCTGACGCCGCCCAGAGTGCCGATCCAGAGGTCACCGTTGTCGGAGTCGACGGCGAGCGAGGTGATCACCGGGTAAACCAGGCCGTCCTCCCGTCCCCAGGAGGTCCACTTGCCGTCCTTGTAGCGGGCGAGCCCGTTGTCGGTTCCGGCCCACAGGGTGTCGCCGTCGGCGACCACGGAGAAGACCACGTCGCTCGGCAGTCCGTCGGCGGTGGTGAAGGTGCGCCACTCGGTGAACAGGGGTGGAGCGTCCGCCGGCTGGGTTGGCTGGGCTGGCTGGGTTGGGGTCGCCATCGGCGCCTGGGCCTGGGCTCCGGCCTCGGTCCCTGCCTGCGCGTGGAGGGGCGGTGCCAGCGCCAGCGCCAGCGCGACCACCCAGCCGAGCAGCACCAGCAACACCAGCCGGGCGGTGGCCCGGCCCTCCCGGTGAGCCTGCCTGTGTGGCATTTCGAGAACTGTCGTGTGCATCGTCGACTCTCCGTCGTCAGAAGGTCTTGAGGTACTCGATGAGAGCGTTCAGGTCTTCTTTGGCCAGGTCGTTCGCCCGACCGTGGCGGTCATTCGGGTTGTAGGTCGTCCACAGCTCCTCCAGGGTCATCGCCTTGCCGTCGTGGAGGTAGGGAGCGGTGTCGACCAGGTCGTTGAGCCCCGGAGTGTCGAAGATCCCCTTGTCGTCGTGGGCCGAGCGGGTGCCCACGTCGAAGGCCCGCTGGCTGGTGCCGCGCGGCCCGGAGTGGCAGAACGAGCAGCGGTTGGACTCCGGAATCGGCTTGCCCGTCTTGTCCACCGTGCGCTCGAAGATCCGCTTGCCCCACGCCTGGAGCGGGGTCAGCTTCTGCTTGGCGCCGCTCGGGTCCTGGGGAATGACCGTGCCGATCCGGTCGCGGTTCGGCTCGAGCGGGATCTGGGCCATGTAGGCGACCACGTCCTCGGTTCCCTGCTGGCCGAAGCCCATCGACCGGTTGATGAACAGCGCCGCCCGCGGCCCGCACTGGGTCAAGAGGTCCGGGTTGTGCCCCGACCACTTGAACGGCGCCGTGCCGGCGACGCCGTGGAGGGTCTTGACGTCCACCAGGTTGCGCCCGAGGCCGTCGGGCGAGATGTCGTAGACCTGGCCGTCGTGGGCGCTGTCCGGGTGGCAGGTGACGCAGGTGAACTGGCCGTGGAAGGTGGCAGCGGAGTTGTGGAACAGCACCTCGCCCCGGCGGACCTGGGTGATCGTCTCGTGCATGCCCAGGGCCCCGGCCAGGTCCAGCCGGCCCAGCACCCGCCGCCCCCTGGTGTCGACCACGGTGAGGTCGTCCTCCAGCCGGTCGGCGACGTAGGCGCGGGAGCCGTCCGAGGACAGGGTCACGGCCCAGGGGTTGGAGCCGGTGGGAATCGCCGCCACCACGTAGAGCGGCGCCAGGTCCAGTCGATCGGCCAGGCGCGCTCGCTCGGCCGGCGGCACGTCCTCCGGCACCGCCCGGAGGGCGTCCAGGTCGAGCACCAGCAACCGGTCGCCGCCGCCGGAGGTGACGTAGGCCCAGCGGCCGTCGGGCGAGATCGCCGCCGCCTTCGGATCGGCGAAGTGGGCGCCCCGGGTGTCCACGAGGAGCTGGAGAGGCGCCGCCTTCGGGTCGTCCGCCGCGCTCTGACCGCCGGGGGGCACCAGGGCGACGCCGTTGGTCATCTGCCAGCCGCCGTCCACCTGGATCAGGGGGATCATGTTCTTCGGCCGCATCATCGGCACCAGGAACGAGCCGTCCGGCAGGGCGGCGACGTCGCGCAGCAGGTTGGTGCCGGGGACCGCGATGCGCTCGGTGATCCGCCCGGTGACGAGGTCGATCAGGGTCACCTGGCCCACCGGCGGCTGGTCAGGCCCGTGGAGGTCGGCCAGCAGGTTGGCGACCGCCAGCGTCCGGCCGTCCGGCGCCAGCGCCAGGGCGCGGGGCCGTTCCCCGGCGTGCAGGCGCCGGACCTCGTGGGCATTCGCCAGGTCGGTGACGTCGATGAACGAGACGTCCTTGGTGATCGCGTTGGCCGTCAGCACGGTGTGGCCGTCCGGAGACACCAACACGTCCTGGGGCGACTGGCCGGTGGCGATCCGGGCCAGCACCGCGCCGTTCGCCAGGTCGACGGCGGTGACGGTGTCGTCGTCGCGCCCGGCCACGTAGGCGGTCTCACCGTCCGGGCCGAGGGCGACGGCGGACGGGTGGCGGCCCACCGGGACCACGTGGCGGACCGTGCCGGCCGGCAGGTCGAGGACCAGGAGCTGGTCGGTGCCGGCGCAGGTGACGGCCAGGGTGGCGCCGTCCGGGGTCAACGCCAGATCGGTCGGGTCGAGGTAGGTCTGGGTCGGGGTCCCCTCCGGGCCCGGGGTGGGACTCGCGGCCGAGACGGACGTCGGAGGCGTCGCACCGAGGGTCGCCAGGGCGAGGGCCGCGGCGACCGCCAGCGCGGCCGGCAGGGGCAGAGCGGACAGGCGGCGCACGGTCTTCATCGCCCTTCCTCCACGGTGACGTAGCGGTCCGCGGGGACCGCCTCCCGGGTGGTGACCTCGCCCGAGGGCCAGCGGACGCTCACCCGCGCCGCCTCTTTGGCGGGGCCGAGCCCGAAGAGAGCCCGCGGGTCGCTGCACGACAGGTAGCCGGAGCCGGCGTGGATCTCCCGCTTCTGGCGGAGCACGCCGCCGGTCGCCCCCTTCCCCGCCGTCTCCACCGTCACGACCGCGCCGATCCCGTCCGGGTTGCCGGCGCGGCCGACCAGGCGGACGCCGAGCCAGTGATTGCCGGTCTTCAGCTGCTCCTGGTCGTTCTGCAGCACCACCGCCGGTCCGGCGAGGACGTTCATCACCAGGTCCGGATCGCCGTCGTTGTCCAGGTCGCCGACCGCCGCGCCCCGGCCCATGGTCGGTTGACTGAAGTGCTCTCCGCCGGTGCCGGCGGCGTCGACCAGCCGGCCGTTCCCGTCGTTGTGGAGCAGGATGTCCTCGGTCGGCTCGATGTCGTGGAGGTCGCCGGTGGTCATGAAGAGATCGAGGCGCCCGTCCAGGTCGTAGTCGATCAGGTGGCCGCTCCACCCGACGTACTGGGCGGCGACCAGCGCCAGACCCCATTGGCGGGAACGGTCGTGGAACAGCTCGCCGGACTCCGGCCGGTAGAGGGTGGAAAACGACATGTCCGGGACGAAGATCTCTTGCGCTCCGTCGCCGTCCAGGTCGCCGAACTCCACGCCCATGGCGGCGGTGGCGTCCCCGTTCTCCGAATAGGCCACGCCGGAGACGAGCGATACGTCCTCGAAGTGGCCGTCACCCCGGTTGAGGAACAGGGAGTTGGCCATGGCGTCGTTCGAGACGAAGATGTCCGGCCGGCCGTCGCCGTCGACGTCGGAGACGCCCACGCCCATCGCCCGCCCCTCCGGGTTGTCGATGCCGGCCGCCGCCGAGACGTCCTCGAAGTGCCACGCCCCGGAGGCCGTCGTGCGGTTCCGGTACAGGTGGTCCGGCGAGCCCGGGTAGGCCAGCGGCCCGGGGAACCGGTCGGTCGTGTAGTAGGCCCGGTAGGCGGGGTCGAAGCGGACGTAGTCGCCGACGTAGAGGTCCAGGCGGCCGTCGCCGTCGTAGTCGAACAGTGCCGCGCCCATGCTCCACGACGGGTCGGCCAGGCCGGCCTCCTCGGCCACGTCGGTGAAGTGGGGAACGCCGTCGGGGCCCGGACCGTCGTTGCGGTATGCCCGGTTGGGCCCGTAGTTGGTGACGATCAGGTCGCGATCGCCGTCGCCGTCCAGGTCGCCGGCCACGCAGCCCATGCCGAAGCCGGTGTCGCCCACGCCGGCCTCCGCGGTCACGTCCTCGAAGCGGAGCGGCCCGCCGGGCGCGGTCCGGTTGAGATAGAGCCGATTGGTCGGGAGCTCATCCGCCGGCGGCGGCTCTTCGCCCTCCGGCAGGTCGCTCACGCCGGCCTTGATCGTGCCGTTGACGAAGTAGATGTCCAGCCGGCCGTCGCCGTCGGCGTCGAACAGGCAGACGCCGTAGCCGCTCGACTCGACCAGGTTGCTCATGTCGTCGTCACCGATGGTTTGGACGAAGTCGACCCCGGAGGCGGTGGTGACGTCGGTGAAGATGCCCGCCGCCGGCTGCGGCGCCGCCGGCCGGAGATCGGCCTGGGCGGTCCGACCGGCCTGACCAGACGGGGCGCCGGCCGCGGCACTGGCGGGGAACCCGGCCAGCAGCACGGTCAGCAGCAAGACCGGCAGCGCGACCGGCAGCGGGGCGGCCGCGAAGATCGGGCGGATGGGTCGTGGGTTCATGACAGCAAGCTCCATGAGTCGCGTTCGCTTCACGATCCCCTCAAGAAGAGGGGCAGATGGGAGTCGTCCCGGACCGGGGGCGGCGCCTGGATCGCCGGCGCCAGCCGCTTCGCCTCTTCGGTGGTCACCACCCGGACCGCCGGGCGGCGCTTCGGCGAGCGGCCGAGCGCCAACCGGCGCGACAGGCGGGTGCCGTCGCGCGGCGGCACCGGGCAGCGCAGCTCGCACAGACCGCAACCGGTGCACCGGTCCGCCAATACCCGCGGCACCTGGCCCGGCGCCAGGTCCCCGGCGCGCACCGGATCGAACGCCTCGTAGGGGCAGACCTCGACGCACGCCCGGCAGTCCTCGCCCCCAGCGGAGGGGGTCCGGAGGCAACGGTCGGCCTCGACGATCGCGGTGCCGATCACCCAGGCGCGCTTCTCCTCCGGCGACAGCGGCGCGATCGCCCCGGTCGGGCAGACCTCGCCGCAGCGGGTACACGCCGGGTCACACCCGCCCAGGCGGAGCACCAGCTCCGGCGCGAACAGGCCGGTCAGCGTCTCGGGGGATAGATCGGGCTGGATGACGTTGGTCGGGCACGCCTGCATGCAGACGCCGCAGCGCACGCAGCGGTCGAGCAGCTCGGCGCCGGAGCGGCTGCCGGGCGGGCGCAGGGTGCCGCCCTCCGGCGGCGACGCCAGCGGCACCCGGTCGAGGACCAGGACGCCGCCCAGGGCGCAGGCACCGCCGGCAAAGAACTGGCCGAGGAAGCGGCGGCGGTCGATGCCCCCCGCTCCGACCGCCGCCGCCGCGGGCACCGAAGGCCCGTCCTGCAGAACCGTCAGGGGCGACCTCTTGGGCGGCGTGAGCTCGAGCGACACGGAGCCGGTCGGGCAGGTGTCGGCACAGCGCATACAGACCAGGCACTCCGCCGGCGCCGAGCCTTCGGGGCCGTCGGCGAGCGCGCCCAGGGGGCAGACTTTGCGGCACTTGGTGCAGGCCAGGCAGGTCACCGGATCGACCCGCCGGCGCAGCCACGGGCGCGCGCCCGCCAGAGAGAGCAGCGCGCCCAGCGGGCAGGCGACCCGGCACCACAGGCGAGGCGCGATCCGGTTGGCCACCAGGATCACCCCCAGGAGCACCGAGGAGACCACCGCGCCGGCGAAGATCCGTTGGGGCACAGTGACCGCCAGGGGCGTGGTGGTGGCCAGGTGGTCCAGCACCTGGCGAGCGCCGTCCAGGCCCAGGCCGGCCGCGGCCAGGGTCAACGGGTAGGCGACCAGGGCCAGGGCGCGCCAGAGGATCGCCAGAGGATCGAACAGGTACGCCAACGGCACGCCGGCCACCGCCCCGACGACCAGGACCGCGAGCAGCGCGTACTTGAGCCAGCGCCAGCGCGCCAGAGCCCGGGCGCGCTCGGGACCCATCGCCCGCTTCGCCGCCTTCGTGCCCGGCCGGGGCGCCGTCCAGTCGAGGCAGGCGCCGAGCGGACAGAGGGAGCCGCAGAAGACCCGGCCGAAGACCGCCGTCCCCGCCAGCAGCAGGCCGGCCGCGGCCAGCGGCACCACCAGCAGCGCCCCGGCGGCCAGGGCCGCGGTCCCGGCGAGCAACGGATCGGTCAGGAAGTAGAGCTCCACCGGCACCCATGCCGGATGGGTGAAGCCGGCGGCGGCCAGGGCGAAGAGCGCCAGGAAGAGGGCTACGGACAGCCCTTGCGCCACCGTGCGCAGGCGGCTCATGCGGCGCGCGGCACTGCCCGCTCCGGCCAGCGCCACAGACCTGCGGAGGGAGTCAGTAACCACCCTTCCCCCCTCCGCCGCCCTGCCCTCTGTCACCGCCGGCGGCCTTGCCGGCGCGCTCGGCCGCACCGCTCCCCTCCCCCTGGAAGGCCGCTTCGGTGGCCGCGCTCAAGATCGCGCGCGAGGTCACGGTCGCGCCGGTGACGGCGTCGACCTCGAGGCTCTGGGATTCGAGGATGCGGTCCGGCAGCACCCGGTAGGCGTCGAGCGGCCGCTTGTCGCCCAGGTCGGTGACGTGGAGCTCCGTGCAGCGGCCAGCCTGGAAGGTCAGCCGCACGCCGATCGGTGCGTTGTAGCCGTAAGCCTCGCCCTCATAGGTGCCGTCGGCGACGCGCGAGAACGCCAGGCCCTGGGCGCCCAGGCGGCGAAGCGCCGCCCGCGCCACCGAGCCCGGTGCCAGGAAGTTGCTCGGCGTCCCCTCCGGCAGACGGCCGGCGGCCGCGGCGGCGGCCCGGTAGGCGGCCTCCGAGGCGGCGGCATTCTTCTCCGACAGCTCCGCGTCGCCGACGTGGAGGAAGATCTGGGGCAGCAACAGGGTGCCGTACGGGTCCGGGTCGAGCAGCAGGTCGCGGGCGAGCAGACGGTAGAGCGCGACCGCGGCCGGGCGGCGACCCAGCCCTTCGACCGCGCGCGCGGCGGCCAGCCCCGCGGCGATCCGGTTCTGGCGTTCCTCCGCCGGGTCGGCGAGCGGCGCGCCGGCACAGCGGAGCGCCCAGCCCAGAGCCCGCGCGTCGTCCTGGAGGGCGCCGTCGTAAAGGTGGGCGATCTCGTGGCAGACCTTGAGCCAGGAACGCAGGCGCGCGGGATCGTTCGGGGCAGCCGTGCCGCCGGAAGCGGGTGCCGCGTCGTCGGCGATCTCCTCGAACAGCCGGACCGCCTTCTGCGGCCGTCCCTTTTCGGCGTAGGCGACCTGCACGAACCGGATCCGGCCGTCCAGGTCCGCCGGGTCGGTGCCGACCGGGAAGCGCGCCGCCGCCTGGTCCCACCAGGGCGGCTTCGACGATCCCTGCGCGGCCAGGTCACCGTGCCAGAGGGCGGCCTCGACCAGGGCCGCCACGGCGCCGCCGAAGACCGTCACGCCGGCGGTGACGGATGCGCTACCCGCCGCCGTGCGCGGCGCGATCCCGGTCGGATCGGCCAGCCGCGGCGGCCGGACCAGGACCAGGTTGTCGCCGGCACCGAAGCCTTTGCCGTGCACCTCGATCCGCGCCGCGGAGCCGTCCGGGGAGCGCTGGGCGACCCGCACGGCGAGCGCCGCCGGACGCCCGTCGGCGAAGACGGCGGTGATCGCCTCGCCCTTGCGCGCTTCGCCGGGTGCCATGGAGAGGGGGAAGGTGACCGTGCCCGCCGCCGCCGCCGGGCTCACGGAGACCAGGACCGGGACGGCCCCGCCGTCGAGGGCGGCCTCCGCCACCGTCCGGCCGCTGCCGGCGTCCAGCGCCGTGGCGGCCAGGACGACCAGGGCGACGCCGATGGCAACGATGGGAACAGCGCGCCATGGCTGGCGCCGCGCCGCCGACCGCGCGGACCGGTCCTCGGGGGTACACACCGCCATGATCAGTGACTCCCCTCCTCGAACTCCGAGCGCGGGCTGACCCGCTCGGCGCCCCAGCCGACCCACTGCGGCGGCGCGAGCAGCGCCTGGGGGCGCTCGTTCGGCGGCGCGTAGCGCCGGGAGACGTGGCAGCCCATGCACGCCCGCCGTTCGTTGGGCCGGACCCAGAACGGTCCGCCCGGCGGTCCGAGGAGCGCGCCCGACCTGCCGATCAAGGCGAGGCCCAGGGGACGGTCGGCCGGCACCTCCAGGTAGAGCGAGCCGTCGGCGTCGGGCGTCACGTCAACCGCGCTCTCCCCGCTCGGGCCGTCGGCCCACGGGAAGACGCGCACGGCCGCGAGGTCGCCGCGGTCGATGCCGGCGAAGGCGGCCTCGTCCGAGCGGAGGGCGTCGAACAGCACCAGGTAGCCGGTGTTGAGCTCCGGCTTGACGATGCTCGGGATCTGGGTGTCCGCCGCGCGCGGCTCCAGGGCGACCGGCTGGAGCGCATCGCCGTCCAGGACGGCGACCTCCTCCGGCGCGCCGCCCGCGAGGGTCAGGCGGACGATGTGGAACCGCTTCCCGGGAGACGGACGGAACGCCGCCAGGGCGCCGCCGCCGGGCAGTGGGGAGGGATCGCGGAGGGTCGCGCCACCTGTTCCGTTCTCTCCAGCCGGCCGGAGGGCCGCGAACGGATCGGTCAGTGAGCCCAGCCACAGGCCGCCGGCGCGCCCCGCCGCGGGCGCGACGGCCAGCAGGAGCTGGTCCGGCGGCAGCGGGCGGACGGCGGTCAGGCCCGGCACCGGGTCGTCCCGCCAGCGGGTCGCCCAGGTTCCGTCCGGCTGGGAGGTCAGCAGGACCGGCATCCCCGCCCCGTTCTTCGTGGTGAGGAGCAGGCGTCCATCGGGCAGGAGCGCCACGCCGTCGATCGCCCCACCCGAGGAGGTCAGGCGGACCGGCTCGGCCGCCGCACCCCGACCAGGATCGGCTCCAGGAGCGGCCCCAGGAGCAGCTTCGGGAGCGGTGCGGTAGACGTCGCCGCCACACAGGAAGCCGATGCCCCCGTCGGCGAGCACCAGGGGGTGTTCGCAGCTCCGCTCGCCCGGGGTGATGGGCTCGGACGCGCCGCTGGCCAGATCGAGGCTCCAGATGCGCCACGGCGCCGACGCCGTCTCCCGGCCCCGGTAGACCAGGCGATCCGCCTGCGGGTCGAGGGCCGGATCACAGGCCGCCTCGAGCGCACCGCTCAGGACCTCGGGCGAGCCGGAGCCGTCGATCCGGACCAGCCGGGCCCCGGAGACGCACGGCGCCGCCTCCCCGGCCGCGGCCGCCGGCGCGAGCGTGACGATCATCGGTGGCGCCTCGGCGCCCGCGGCGCCGCGCTCTGCCGCGGAGACGGCCGGCGCATCGGTCAGGGCCGGCGCCACGAGGCAGCCGAGGAGGACCAACGCCGCCGGCCACATCACCGCCGGGCGGACAAGCGAAAATCGGACCTGAATTTCTGAAATTGGGCGCACGTCACCTACTCCACAAGCTCGAGCGTAGCGCTCACCTGCCGCTTCTTCTCCGCGGCACGCACCAGGTCCACCAGCGAGATGGTCTTCATCCGGCGGCGGAAGGTCGCGCGGTAGCTCTTCCAGAAGTCGTGCATCGGACACTTGGCGTCATCCGAGCAGATGTCGAGCCCGAGCATGCACTCGGTGTCGGAGATCGGGCCTTCGACCACGCTGATCAGGTCGTACAGGCTGGTCTCCTCCGGCGAGCCCACCAGGCGGAAGCCGCCGCCGGGGCCCTTGGTCGAGGTGAGGATGCCCTTGCGCGCCAGCTCCTGCAGGATCTTCGACAGGAAGTGGTAGGGGATCCCCAGGGTGTCCGCGATCTCCCGCGCCTGGATCGGATGGCCGTCGCAGCACCCCGCGAGGTGGCACACGGCCCGGATGGCGTACTTGGTGGCAGCGCTCTGGATCATCGCGGCGTCTCCGTGAGCTGTCGACCGACTCGGTCACCGGCGCTCGAGCACCGGTGTCATGGGCCTCGGATACGGAAAGAGACTAATAGATCCGAAACTCCGGGTAAACCACCCCGTGGGGTGGGCCGATGCCCGTGGCGCCTGGCCTAACGGGCCGCGCGGGGTGGGGCCCAGTGGGCGATGAAGTCGAGCATCGCGGGCTCGGAGTAGCTCTGGCCCGTCTCGAAGTCACCCGTGCTCTGGGAGTGGAGCAGCGTGCCGCTCGAGTCGAGCACGAAGAGGTGGGGATAGCCCGGGATTTCCGGGTACTGGCGGAGGAACTTCTCGTTCTTGTTCTCGGGCGAGTAGTTGACGTCGACGGTGACGAAGGCGTCGTCCCAGGCCTTGCGTACCTTGCCGTGGCTGGCGAGGAAGTCGTGCAGGTGGTGGCACCAGATGCACCAGTCGCCGCCCACCTCGAGGACGATCCGCCGGCCGCTCGCCCGCGCCTCCTCCACCGCCGTGGCGAGCTGGGCCGCCGGGTCGGCGCCCGGATCGTAGAGCGCCTCCGCCGCCGCCTTGGCCGGCGCGGCAGCCGCCGCCAGGGCCGGAGCCGAACCCACACCTGCCCATGCCAGCAGGGCACAACAACCGATCACTGCCCAACCGAAGACCTTCATCCGTCGCTCGTCGCGCATGGTGTCCGTCCTCCGTGGTTCTTCGCGCGGTCCGGTCCGCTGGTCACCGCGCCGCCCGGCGGGGCCGCGGCCGCCGGGCCGGCGACGCGCCATCCTACACCGGGCAGGGCGGCGCCCCTCCATTCCCGGCTCCGTGCCAACCGCGACAGGCGAGCGCTGCCACCGGTGGCACAGCCGGCATGGGCAATTCCGAGCGGCATCGGACCGTCTTTTCGTAAACATCTACAAACAATCCACTTGACGTTTCTTCTTCCGCCCGGCCCGCAGGCGGCGGGCTGGCATCGGCCTTGCCCTGGTTCCGCGGTGCCAGCGCAGATGTCGCCGGCCTCCCCTGGCTACTCAACTCAGTCGAAGGAGGGGTCGACATGTTCAACTGGAGACTCTGCATCGGTTTGTCGAGCGTCGCCGTGGTGCTGCTCCTCGGCGTTCCGTCGATGGCACAGGACCATGATGACGGCGGGGGCGGTGGCTGCGGCGACGTGTTCGGCGACCTGATCCACATCCTACGGAACCCGGACACGGGGCAGCCGATCCTGGCCCAGCGCTGGATCGAGCTGCCGGCGGAGATCCCCGGCTACGGCTGGGGCTACTGCCCGATCGCGGTCGACGCCAACGGCGACGAGCTCGCCTTCCTGCCCTATTCGTGCGACGTGGCTGACCCGACGGCGGTCGAAGAGGTCGACTACTTCGGTCGGCTCAACGGCGGCCGCACGAAGGAGCGCAACAACCGGATGCACTTCAACGAGGTCATCTCGACCATCAAGGAGGCCGAGGCCGTCAAGCAGGAGCAGACCGGCCGGCTGATGCTCGGCTACGACTGCGTTCCCCTCGGCAGCGAGCAGGTGCAGTGCGCGGAGTGGAGCACGATCGACTCCCCGATGGAGAGCCTGGGCCTCTATACCCGGCTGATGAAGTACGGCCACCTCCAGACCGATCCGCTGGAGGTCGATCCGTGGTTCCACGGCGACCCCGCGCTGGGGGTCCAGTACCACCCGGCCCTCGGGCCGGAGGACTGGCCCAAGTTCCACCAGTCGGTGCGCCATCTGCTGCCGGGTGACGGCGCCGCGGCCTGCTTCACCGCCGCCGGCTTCGACCCGGCCTGCGCGATGCCGGAATCGCTCACCGACCGGGACTTCGTCCGCGGGGGCTCGTTCCTGGCCGCTGCCGCGAACAAGACCGGCATCATCACCGCGGACCTGGTCCAGTACCTGAACCGGATCCTGAAGATCGCCCGGAACACCGAGGTCACCTTGTCGACGCCGGACACCCTGCCGGCCCTGGTACGGGACTGCTGGGACTCTGCCGCCGATCCGCCGACGCCGTCCGAGGAGGATCCGGCGTTGGAGGACCCGCCGTACCTGCCGGTCGAAGAGTGCACGGTGGCGGATGCCGATCCGCTTCTGCCGAACTTCGACCTGTTCCCGGACGTCCAGGAGCGCTTCGTGGACTTCGATGCCGCCGAGTACTGGCGCGCTGACTGGCGAGACGAGACCGTCGAGGTGATCCTGCCGGTCTCGGAAGCCCTCTGGCAGCTCACCGCCGAGGTGCCCCTGACCGGGTTCCTGGAGTACAAGAACGGCCCGCCCGCCTTCGCCATCGACATCCACGCGTTCGTCGGCGCGGCCAGTGATTCGCTTCGTGCGATCGAGTTCGTCCACAACTACGAGGTGCCGGAAGACCTGGGCTACTACGGGTACTGATCCGGCATCGTCCTGGCGCCTCGTGGCGCCATGGCGGGGCCCTCGCCGACGCGGGGGCCCCGCCCGATCTGTCAACCGGGAGGGGTAAAAGGAGGCTCCGCACCATGACCGTCAGGCAATCGCCCGAGGCCGCGCTCGGTGCGCTCAGCAGCCACGCCCTTCACTCTCTGCTCGACTCGTTGCCCGACCCGACCCTGTTGCTGGCGTCCGACCGCCGGGTCCTTTCCGTCAACCGCGCTTTCCAGACCCTGTGCGGCGACGCCGACTCCGTCGTCGGCCGCCGCTGCTACGAAGTGCTCCACCACCAGCGGACACCGTGCTCGGCGAGCGGCGAAGAGTGCCCGCTCGCCAGCGCCACCGACATCGGCCAGCCGGCCCAGTCTCTCCACGTGCACCACGGCGCGCACGGTGAGGAGCACCACCATGTGCGAATCCTGCCTCTCGGCTCCCCCGGCCGCGCCCCGGAGGCGTACCTGGAGATCCTCCGCCGCTGCGAGGCCGCCTCGGTCACCCCGTCTCCCGATCGGTTGCCCGGCCGGGCGCCGTCGTTCAACCGCATGCTCGGCACCGTCTACCGGGTCGCCGCGACCCGGATGCCCGCCCTGGTCCGCGGGGAGCCGGGAACCGGCAAGGCGCGGGTGGCGAGGGCGATCCACGCGCTCGGCGACAGGCGCAGCCGTCCGTTCGTCGCGGTGAGCTGCTCGGGCCTGGACGCGGACCTCCTGGAGCGGGAAATCTTCGGCCGCGGCCGAGCGCCCGATTCGGCCGATGCGTCCAGCGCGGTCGGCAGGGCGAGGGGTGGCACGCTCTTCCTGGACGAGGTGGGCGACCTGCCGCCCCTGCTCCAGGTCAAGCTGCTCCGCCTGGTCGACCGCGGCACTTACCAGCCGGCGGACGGCGCCGAGACCCTCCGGGCCGACGTGCGCCTGGTCTGCTCGAGCCACCTCGACCTGGCGGCCCACGCCCGCAACGGCAGCTTCCGCGCCGACCTCTACCACCGGATCGCCGCGTTCCCGGTGGACGTGCCGCCGCTCCGCGAGCGCCGCGAGGACCTGGAGATCCTGATCGGCTCCCTGCTGCCGGCGATCGCCGGCGACCGCGCCGTGACACTCCACCCCGAGACCCTGGCGATCCTCGCCGCCCACCCGTTCCCCGGCAACCTCCACGAGCTGCGCCACCTCCTCGAACGCGCCTGCCTGCTGGCCGACGGCGACACGATCCTGCCCCGCCACCTACCGGCCGAGTGTCAGACCGCCGGGCGCCGGACGGCGGCGGCTCCGCCGCCCGGGCGGGACGCCATGGCAGAGCGGGCGCGCCCTGACGGCCCACCGAGTCCGGCGACGGCGCCGCCGACCGAACGGGTGACACCAGCGGCAGGAACGCCCCCGAAGGAGCCGGTCCCGGGCGCCGCGACCGGCGGCGAGATCCTGCCGCTGTCCGAGGTGTCGACGCGCTACCTGGAGTGGGCCGCCGCCACCTTCCACGGCGACAACGCGACCCTGGCCAAGAAGCTCGGTGTCGGTGAGCGCACCCTCTACCGGCGGCTGCGCCAGATCCGGAACGACGACCGCTGCCGGCACTGAGCCGGCGGTGTGTCGCCGGGGCCGCGGGCGCGCCCCACGGAAGTGCCCGTTCTTCGTGGTTTATGCTCGGGCCGTCTCCACGCTGTGCAGACCGAGAAGGATCCGAGCGCCGCCCGACTCCGGCGGGAGCCCACGGCGTCACCCAAACCACCGCAGGAGGGTTCCGATGACCGCTCGCGCACACCGCTCCCCGACCTCCACACCGACCTCGGGCCGACCGGCGCCGCCCGCCCGGGCGCTCCTGGTCCTCCTCCTGCTGCTGGCCACCGCCCTGGCGCCGGCCGCCACCATTGCCGCCACCACCCCCGGGGGCGACGGCGAGCCACGGCCGATCCTGTTGCGCGCGGCGCGCCTGATCGACCCGGCCTCCGGCCAGGTCACGGAGCCCGCCGAGGTCCTGGTGCGGGACGGGCTGATCGAGCTGGTCTCCCCCAAGGCGCCGCCGCCGGACGCCGAGGTGATCGACCTGGGCGGACGGACCCTGCTCCCGGGGCTGATCGACGCCCACACGCACCTGACCTACAACTACGACGAGCCGTTCCGGCCGAACGACCTCTTCAAGTACGGCTACAGCCCTACCACCGCGGTCGCCGCCCGGGCGCTCATCGGTGCCGCCAACGCCAAGAAGACCCTCGCGGCGGGCTACACCACCGTCCGCGATCTCGGATCCTGGGGATTCAGCGACGTCACCCTCGACCGGGTGATCGAGGCCGGCATCCTGCCCGGGCCGGACATCGTGCCCGCCGGCCACGTGCTGACCGTCACCGGCGGCCCCTGCGACCAGACCCTCGCCGACATACGGGTCTTCGACGGCACGCCGGAGCAGGGGATCGCCGACACGCCGGACGAGATCGTCGAGGCGGTGCGCGCCCAGATCCGCTACGGCGCCAAGGTGGTCAAGGTCTGCATGCAGAGCACCTTCGACGAGGAGGAGCTCGCCCTGATCGTCGAGACCGCCCATCGAAAGAAGATTCCTGTGGCGGCCCACGTGTGGGATCCGGAGGACACAGAGGCCGCCGTCGAGGCCGGGGTCGACTCGATCGAGCACCTGACGGTGATGGACGACGCGATGCTGCAGCGGATCAAGGACAAGGGGATCGCCCTGGTGCCGACGCTCGAGGTGATGATCCACTACCCCCTCGACAAGCTGCCTCCCAAGCTGCGCGAACGGGTCGTGCGCGAGGTCCCCATCCACGAGCAGACCGTGCGCAGGGCGGTCGACTTAGGGATCACGGTCGCCGCCGGCAGCGACGCGGCCGAGATCCCCCACGGCGAGAACGTGCGCGAGATCGAGGCCCTGGTGCACGATGCCGGCCTGACGCCGATGGAGGCCCTGCGCGCCGCCACGGCGAGCGCCGCCAAGGTGCTCCGGCTGGACGACCGGGGCCGCATCGCCCCGGGCCTGCGCGCCGACCTGATCGCCGTCGACGGCGACCCGCGCGAGGACCTGACGGCTCTCCGGCGCGTCGATTTCGTGATGAAGGCCGGGGAGGTCTTCACCACACCGTCGCCGTGACCGGCGCGTACGGACGGTGGGTCACTTCCCCCGGTATGGCACGCCCTTCGTCATCCAGTCCGGCGCCGGCGCACCCTTGAGGAAGTGGTCGAAGAACTCCATCATCTTGATCGAGTAGTCGACCTTGTTCGGGTACTTGGTCAGGTGGTGCGGCTCGCCCCGGTACTCCAAGAAGTAGGCCTCCTTGCGCAGGCGCCGCATGGCGAGGTAGAGCTCGATCGACTGGGTCCACGGCACGGCGCCGTCGTTGTCACCGGCCTCGATCAGCAGCGGCGTGTGGATGCGGTCGGCGTAGAACAGGGGTGAGTTCTCGATGTAGAGGTCCCGGTTCTGCCACAGGGAGGCGCCGAGGCGGCTTTGGGTCTGCTCGTACTGGAACTGGCGGGCCAGGCCGCTTTCGTAGCGGATGCCGCCGTAGGAGCTGGTCATGTTGGAGACCGGGGCGCCCGCGACCGCGGCGGCGAAGAGGTCGGTCTGGGTGATGACGAAGGCGGTCTCGTAGCCGCTCCACGAGTGGCCGTGGAGGCCGATCGCCTTCGGGTCGGCGATCCCCATCTCGATCAGGTGCTCGACGCCGGAGACCAGGCACTTGGTGGCCGACAGCCCGGGGCGTCCGACCTCGAACCGGATGTCCGGCAGGAAGATGGCGTAGCCGTGGCTGGCATAGCGGGGGAAGCTCGGCCGGTGGTTGACCACCGGCTCGTTGAACCGGTCCAGCTGCTGGCTGAAGAAGCGGTAGTAGTAGACCAGCACCGGGTAGCGCTTGCCCTCCTGGTAGCCGGCGGGCTTGATCAACACGCCGTCGAGCGGAATGCCGTCGGCGCTCGTCCAGTGGACCAGCTCCGCGGTGCCCCAGCCGAACTGGTCGATCTGCGGGTTGGCGTCCGTCCGCTTGGCGCGGCCCGCGAGGCGAGCCCCCGCCAGGTCCAGGTCGCCGGTCCACAGATCGGGGAACTCGGTGTAGCTCTCGCGGGTGAAGAGGAGCCGGTCCCCGTCCTTCGCCTTGGCCACGAAGCTGTAGGTCTTGCCCTTCTCCTCGACCAGTGGGCGCGTGCCGGCCTGCCCCACCCGGGCGGTGAAGAAGCCGCGGTGCTTCTCCCGGTCGCTGTAGCCGGTCAGCAAGAGGTCCGCGCCCGGCGCGAGGGAGTCCCGGTCCGCCTCGGTCTCCGGGTCCAGGTCGACGACCCGGTAGATGCGCTGCTGCTCCCGGCCGTCGGTCAGCCGGAGCGGCGTGGCGTCCGCGTCAGGGGCTCCGCCGCCGGTGGGGAACTGCCAGACGTCGTACTTGTCGTAGATCAGGACCGCGCTCTCGTCCTGGATCCAGTCGGCCACGCCGTAGCCCGGGGCCGGCGAGGGGTAGTCGTGGTCCTCGTCGGCGAACGGGACCTCCATCCCCGCGGTCAGGTTGCGGGTCTCTCCGGTCGCGCCGTCGAACAGGAACCAGTCCGGGGTCCGGTAGTAGACGACGTAGCGCCCGCCGGGCGAGAGCGACGCCTTGCCCTCGAGGTCCTTGGTGACGAGCTGCCGCGAGCCGTCCTGGAGGTCGACCCGGTAGACGTCCGAGAACCACCCCTTCCAGGTGATCTCCTGGAGGTAGGGCACGTCGTTGTAGCCCAGGGTGGCGTGCGGGTTGTCGGTGACGTCGATCTCCCGCATCGAGCGGTCGGCGAGCGCCAGCGCCCGGCCACTCTCCCCGTCCGCGCCCCGGTGCCAGACCCCGCGGTAGGTGCGGTCCTTCTCCTCGTCCCAGAGGATCTTCTGCTGGGGGATGATCAGCGGATCGTTCCAGCCCCAGACGTCGACCCCGCGGTCGGCCAGGATCGCGTCCACGTCATAGGGATCGAACGGCGCCTCTTCACCCTCCTCGTCGCTCGTCTTGCCGTCCTTCTTCTCCTCCGGCGGAACCTTCTCGTCCTCCGGCTTGTAACCGAAGAACAACCGCTCGCCGTCGTCACTCCACGACAGGTCGTTGACCGACGGCACGAACCAGCCCTCAGGAGCGCCGGCCGAGCTGGCCGCGACGATCGCCGCGACGGCTCCAGCCTGCCAGACCCGGACGTCGCCGTCGCCGGGCGCGCCGTCCTCGTCGTCGACCGCGGCGACGAAACCGAGCCGCGGCGCCTCCTTCGCCCAGGCGAGGGCGGTGTAGCGCCCCCGCTCCGCCTGGTCGAGGGGTCGGAGCGCGGCGTCCAGCGGCCCGGTCCCGTCGGAGGAGGCCTCACCGAGCGAGCGCACGAAGAGGCCGTTGCCCTTCCCCTCGGGCGCGGCGACGGCCACCGCCAGGTAGGAGTCCGCGCCGCCGGTCTCCGAGAAGGCGTAGGCGTCCACATGGGGGATTTCGACCTCGCGCCCGGTGGCCAGCTCGCGCAGGACGAGCGTTGATCCGACCCGCTCCTCGGCCTCCTTCTCCTCCTTCGCCTCCTCCTCTTGGGCCGCCGCGGGCTCCTCCACCTCCGCGCTCGCGGGCTCCTCGCCGCCGGCGGCGGCCTCTGCCACCCCTGTGGGCCGCGGGATTTCTCCCTCCACCGGCTCGGTCTCCGACGCGGGCGGTTCCACGGACTCCGGCGCGAGCTCCCCGGCCTCGGCCTGCTCCACGCCCTCCCCGGTCATCTCTGCCGCCTCCGCCTCTTCGGACGGCGGCTCCTCCGCGGAGGGCGGCGCGGTGCCCTCGACGGCCTCCGGCTCTGTCGCTCCGCCGCTCTTCTCGGTGTCGTCCGCGGCGGCTTCGTCCTGCTTCTTCTCGGGCAGCAGGTGCACCGCCAGCCAGCGGCCGTCCTTCGAGAACGCGAACGAGTCCACCCTCTCCCAGGTGGCGGTGGCGCCATCCGCGGTGGACAGCAGGGAGAAGCCCTGCTTCGGCGCGTCGTCGCCGCTCTTGCCCTCCTCCTCCGCGCGGACGCTCTCCTCGAGCGTCGGCTGCACCATCGCCCCGACCCAGGCGCCGTCCTTCGAAATCTCCGGCTTCGTCCCCCGCTCGATGGCGTACGCCGCCTCCCCGGCCACGGCCTGCACGCGCACCTCCCCGTCGCCCCGGTCCGGGCGGGCCTCGTAGGCGATCCAGGCACCGTCGTCCGAGAGCACCGCCCCGTGGAGGGTCTTGAGCTTCATCAGGTCGGTCAGCTCGAGCGGCCGCTTGCCGCCGGCGCCCGGAGCTTGCGCCATGGTGCTCGCGGCTTGCGCAGTGGGAGCCGCAGGAGCGGCCAGGGCCACCCCGGGCACTGCCAGAAGGGCGAGCAGGACGCTCAGAGAGAGGGCGACGGCCGCGGCGAACGGCGCAGGGCGGCAGATGGGGCTCCGCATGGGTCTCCTCCTTCAGGGGGAATGGGGATGGACGCCGGGCTCAGGCGATCCTGCAGGGTATCACCCGCTCGGCGGGCGGCTTCGACCGACTCGGCGGCTCCGGCGGCCACGCCCGACGAGCGAGCTCCCGAGCCACAAGGCCGCCGGCACCAGCGGTACCGCGATGGTCGCCACCGCCGTCACTACCAGCTCCGGGCGGCCGCTCGCCAGCCGGGGCCAGTTGAAGATGAACAGATCCGCAGTCCAGTGGGAGAGCACCACGGTGAGGGCGTCGAACCGGAGAAACGCCCAGCCCCAGACGCAGCCCACCAGGGTGAAGACCAGCGCCCGGCCCCAGAAGGGGTCCTCCGGCGGCAGGAAGGTGAGGCCGGTGTGGGTGGTGCCGTAGATCAGCGCCGGCACGACGACGGCCGCGGCCCCCGCGAGGCGCCGCCCGTCGAGGGCCGCCAACACCCAGGAGCCCGCGAAGAAGCGGTAGCCGAGCTCCTCGGCAAGGGCGACCATCAGGAAATAGAGCAGCGTCGACAGGGCCGGCGCGTCGGAGTTCAGGGCGTAGAAGAAGAACCCCTGGGGCTGGATCGGCACCCGGGCGCCCGTGAACGCCTCGAGCGCCAGGAGCGCCGCGGTCAGGACGCCGCCGCAGGTGACGCCGACCAGGAAGCCACGCAGCGAGGCGAGCCCGACCGCCGGCGCGGCGAGCCGCCCCCGGCCGGCGAGCCAGAGTGATGCGCCTCGCCTGCCGGGCAGGGGCCCACGCCTGCTGGGCGGGGGCTCGGAAAGATGATCGGGAGCGTCACCGGCCGGCCGGCCGTCGCCGGGCTGTGCGGAGGCCCTCGCGGTGACCCGCCGGTCGAGGGCGTCACCGGCCGAGATCACCACCAGCAGGACCAGGGTGATCAGGGCGCCGCCGGCCGCGGCCAGGCCCAGTTGCTGGAGGTCGGCCACCCAGCGGGGCCAGAGCGGATCCCAGGCGAGCAGCAGAGCGGCCCCCTCGAGGGCTCGAGTCAGCAGGAAGCAGAGCCCGATCAACGCCGCCCAGAGCGCCGGCTGGCCGAGGCGGGCGGTGCCGTCCCGGAGGCGCAGCAGGAAGACGGCGAAGGCGCCGATCAGGGCCACGCCGAGGGCGCCGAAACCGACGGTCTGGAGGGCCACCACCGGCGCCTGCCGGGCGCGCTCGGTCCGCCGCGCCGCCTCCGGCACCACCAGCGCGAGGTCGACCGCGACCACCCGATCGCCGGCCACGGTCACCGTCAGCCGCTCGCGCAGCTCGGGCCGCTCGGAGAGCAGGCGCTCGAACAGGAACCGGTGGTCGGTCCGCGCCGGTAGGACCTGGTCGGCGCTCCCCTGCTCCCGCCAGGACGGGCCGCTCCGTCCCATCCGCGCCACCACCGGCTCGGCCAGCTTCCGTGCCGCCTCGCGGTCGAGCCGGGCACCTGGAGCATCCTCCTGGAGGCTGCGCCCCCAGCCCGCCAGGCGCACCCGGTCCTTCCCGTCGGGACGACCGGGCCGATCGACCCCGCCGACGCCGCCGGCCGTGCCGCGGTCGGTCTCTGCGGGCCGGACCATCGCCCAGAGGCTGTCCGGTTCGCCCCGGCGCTTGAAGTCGACCTCGTAGACGAAGACGGGCAGGCCGCCGGCGATCAGCTTCTGGGTGCGGTCGAAGCCGAACGCGCGCTGCAGGTAGTCGAGCGCCGCGTCGTCGACCACCAGCCGCGAAGCAGCCTGGTAACCGGCGACGTCCAGCCCTCGCTCGGCCAGCTCCCGCCGGGCTTCCGCCTCGAGCGCCCCGCGATCCGCGACGAGATCGACCGGGGCCAGGGGCCAGAGCTCACCCAGATGGGAGAAGAAGAGCGCCCCGGCGACCACCGCGACCGCGAGGAGTGTCAGATTGGTGCGCCAGACCTCTTGCATGAGAAACAAAATACGCGAACGTTCGTATGGGTGTAATAGACCAATGGGCGGCGGGCAGCAGCTGGCACCGCTCCCGTACCTCCCCGCACTCGTCCCTGGAAGCGATTCGCCGTTCCAGCCCGCTCCGTCCGATTCCAGGAAAGGAGCCTGGTGATGTCGCTGAAGTCCTTCCTCTTCACCCTAGTGCTCGCGTGCGTCGTGGCGCTCCCCGTCACGGCGGCAAGCAACGCTGACACGGCGCCAGCGCCGGTCACTCTCGCTGTGACCCTGTTGAGCACGGACGCGCCACTCGTTCAGGCCAGCCTCCCCGGCCCCGGAGAGCTCAGCGGATGCCACGTCGAGCTCGAGTGCCCCGCGACTGGCACGATCTCTTGCGACGGAAACTACAGTTGCTCGGCCCATCCGAACCTCTTCTTCATCTCCTGCGACGGCAGCCCCACGTACTGCCCGTGCTACGGCTCGGTGTGCTGGGACGGCAGCGACCCGACCTGCGTCTGCTGGTGCCTCGACAGCGGCGGGGGGAGCATGCGTGAGTGCCGGATGGAATGCAAGCAGGAGTGCCCGCCCATCACGCCGTAGCAGCGACCAGCATCGGCGGCACCGGGCAACCGAGGCCGTCGGCTACGGCCCGTAGGAGCTCTGCTTCGGCGGTCGTCACCTGGCGGTCGTGGACCACGGCCGCGACGGCCGCCTGGAGCAGACGCCTTCTCAGCCGGGGAGTGACCTGGGCGAGGCGATCGAGGGCGTCATCCACGGCGGAGAGGCGACAGGCGGCGCTGTCGAGCGTCCGCACCTGAACCAGGCCGCGGAGCTCGGCGGCGCCTGCCTCGACGGCACCGGCGGCCGCCTCCGGGTCGCCGGTGCCCGACCAGGCGAGGGTCGAGAGGAGGCAGGAGACCTCGGCCGACAGCTTGCGCAGCGCGTAGTACTGGACGCCGCCTCCGGGAGCCCCTTCGGCGCCGCCCTTCGCCTCCGCCCCGCGGGCAGCAGGCGCGGCGAAGCGGGGCTCCAGGTTGCGCAAGATCATCCGCTTGAGCGCGTACTCGAACAGGTCGATCCGATGGTCCGCCTCGGCGAGGAGGGTCACCGTGCGGCGGAACCGCCGGTACTGGTCCGGCGTCAAGCTCCGGAGCGCCGGCAGGGCCAGGTCGGCCAGAGGTAGGCGCGCCGACCGCCCCACCTGCTCGACGGAACGCCAGAGCCGCGCCGTCTCGGCCACCGCCTCCGGCGCCGCCTCCCGCTCCATCGCCTCCCGCTGGCGCGTCCGGACCTCTTCGCTCGGATCGAGCAGCAGGGCGTAAACCAGCGCCCGGGCCGACGACGGCTCCCGCGCCGCCTTCGCCAGCGGCTCGGGCAGACCGTCGAGAAGCGCCGCAGCCCAGGCCAGGTGCACCGGGGCGACCGTGCCGGCGGCGGCGGCGAAGTCGGCCGGCCCCGGCACCGGTCCACCGCGGCCGCCACCCGCGAGAGCCGCCGCGCCGGCGAGGGCGACTCCCGCCGCACCCGGTAGCGTCGGGGAGGACGGCACGATCGGCGGAACCGGCGAGCGCCCCCGGGCCCCCATCGCGGCCGCAGCCGGCGGCGTCTCCGCCTCATCCTCCGGCCAGCGGACGTCCGGGAAGGTGCCGTCGAACGACGGGTCGATCCGGCGGATGCGCTCCTGGAGCGGCGGGTGGGTGGCGGTCAGGCCGAACCAGCGCGCGGCGAGACCGTCGGCGAAGAACAGGTGGCTCGCCTCCTCGGCGTGGCCGCTCTTGACACGGGAGCCACCCGAGTAGCCGCCGATCTTCTTGAGCGCTCCGGCGATCCCGGCCGGGTTCCGGGTGTACTGGACGGCCGAGGCGTCGGCCAGGAACTCGCGCTGACGCGACACGGCCGCCTTGATCAACCGGCCGAAAAAGACCCCGATCCAGCCGATCACGTAGAGCGCGAGGCCGACCAGCACCAGACCGCCGCCCTTGTTGCGCCGGCGGCCGCCGCCCCACACCCCGGAACGCATCAAGATGTACCCGATCGAGCTGATCGCCAGGATGCCGAAGACCAGGCCCATCAAGCGCAGGTCGAGCCGCATGTCGCCGTGGAGGATGTGGCTGAACTCGTGGGCCACCACGCCCTGGAGCTCGTCGCGCGAGAGCAGGTGGAGGGTGCCGTCGGTGACGGTGATCACCGCGTCCGATGGGCTGTGGCCGGCGGCGAACGCGTTGATGCCGCTCTCCCGGTCGAGCACGTAGACGTCCGGCACCGGCAGGCCGGAGGCGAGGGCCATCTCCTCGACCACGTTCCGCAGCCGCCGCTCCGCCGGATCGGTGGTGTTCGGGTCGACCTGCCGGCCGCCCAGCAGCCGCGCCACCGCCGGCCCCCCGGCCCGAAGCTGCAGGGTCTTGAAGCCGCTGCCGCCGGCGATCACCAGGAGCGTCCCGATCGTCACGACGAGGAACAGCTCCGGCTGCCAGACCCCGCCCGCCACCTGCTGGGCCTCGGGGTGGTTGATCCCGGCCCCGAACAGCAGCACCGCCACCGCCAGGTAGACCGCGACCACGATCGCCACCACCGCCAGGGCGAACAGCACGACCAGGCGGCGGGTGATCCGCTGCGCCTCCTCCTGGTGAGCGAAAAAATCCATCAGAGTCCCGTCAGACTGCTAACCCGCCTCCGCCCGTCGCAACCCCCGGGCGGGGGCGTCCCTTTCCCCGATCACGAGAACGAAACCTGCGGCGCTTCGCGCTCCTCCGGCGCCTCGATCTCGAACAGCTCCGCGCCCTGGAAGCCGAACATGTTGGCGATCATCACCGTCGGGAAGGTCTCCCGCGCGGTGTTGTAGGTCATCACCGCGTCGTTGAACGCCTGGCGCGAGAACGCGATCCGGTTCTCGGTCGAGGTCAGCTCCTCCATCAGCTGGCTCATGGTCTGGTTGGCCTTCAAGTCCGGGTACGCCTCCGACAGGGCGAACAGCCGGCCGAGCACGCCGGACAGCTCCCCTTCGGACCGGCTCAGCTCGCGCATGGCGGACGGATCCCCCGGGCTGCCGGCGGCCACTTCCCGTGCCTGGGAAGCCCGGTTGCGCGCCGCGACCACCGCCTCCAGGGTCCCGCGCTCGTGGCGCAGGTACCCCTTGGCGGTCTCCACCAGGTTGGGGATCAGATCGTGCCGGCGCTTGAGCTGGACGTCGATCTGGGCAAAGGCGTTCTTGTACCGGTTGCGCAGCGTCACCAGCCGGTTGTACATGCCGACCAGCAAGAACGCCACGATCGCGACGATCACGAGAACGACGAGTCCGCCAATCATGGGCTTCCTCCGGGAGTGTCAGACGAAGTGGTTAGCAAGGGTGAATTCTAGCTGAGGACACAGTGGATCTGCCTTTACCCGCCAGCAACAGGTAATGAGGTTTTATCGGTTGACGACCGATCAAGCCGGAACCCCTTACGCCGGCTCCTGGCTCAAAACGCCTCCCGCGTCACCCTACGCACAGCGTCGGCGATCTGTTCCGGCACCTCCTCCTGGAGAAAGTGGCCTGCCTCGGTGGCCGTCACCGGGGCATAGGGCAGCAGCCGCTCGGTGCGGGCGCGCAGACGGCCCAGGATCGGATCCCGGTCGCCCCAGACGATCGCCGCCGGCGCCTCCCGGCGGGCATGGTCCTCCACCAGCGCCTTACAACGGGCGAGCCCAGCCACCGACGGGTGGTCGAGGGAATTCGGCACCATCCGCGCCAGTGCGATGGGCGCGGCCCGCCGCGACCAGCCGCGGAGCGGGTAACGGTAGGCCTTCGCCACGCGCCCCCGGATCGAGGACGGGTCGCCCTGGACCTTGTGGAGGATGCGCTGGGGGAAACCGAACAGGCGGAAGGCGAGGGTCGAGACCACCGGCCGGTGGGAGAAGCGGTGGAACTTCGTCGGCCGGAAGTCCGGGTTCGGCGGGCCGACGCCGGTGTTCATCAGCACCAGCCCGGCCAGCCGCTCCGGCCGGTCCGCCAGCGCCCGGAGCCCGATCGGCCCGCCCCAGTCCTGGCCGACGAAGACCAGCCGCTCCATCCCCTCCGATTCCCGGAGGCCGTCGAGCAGCGCCCCGATCGCGCGGCCGTGGTTCTCCAACGTGTGCGGCGCGAGGTCCCGCGGCTTGTCCGAAAAGCCCAGGCCGACCAGGTCCGGCATCACCAGCCGCAGACGCTCCCCGGCCAGCGCCGCCGCCACCTTGCGGTAGAGAAAGCCCCAGGTCGGGTTGCCGTGGAGCAGCAGCACCGGCGGCGTGCCCTCGGGTCCTGTGGTCATGACGTGCATCCTGTGGTGGGTGCCCCCGAACGGCACCTTCACCACGAAGCGCTCGAACGGGACCATCGCGGCGAGCCAGGCGGGCAGCTCGGGCGGGGCGAATCGCTGCATCATTCCTCCCGGGTCGGTGGACTGTTCGCTCGGGCGATCGTACCGTTCGCCGGGTCCGCGGGTCACGTCGCGGCTCTCTCAAGCCCCGGGGCGTCCTCCTGCGTGTCGGCCAGGGGACTCCATTGCACGACGATCCTCAGACCCCATCCATCAGACAGTTAAATGATGCGGAATATAGAATCTTCTGTATAATTGGCCGGCACGAGACGTCGCGGGGCGACGAGGCCTTGCGGACCCAAGACCCATCGAACCCAGGAGGAAGACCATGAAGAAAGCGCTCATCGGAGTCGCCGGAGCAATCGCGATCGCGCTGTTGGCGCTCGGTGCAGCTAGCGCCAAGGACCGCTCACCCGAGCCGTCCGATCTCTCCACCACCGTGGCGAGCGCCGTGCCCGGAATCGAGATCGGCCTGCCGCAGCCGGCGAAGATGGCGTGTGTGCGGCAGCGCGCCCAAGCGAACGACGACTACTGGACGACGACGAAAAACACGCCGATCACGGCCAGTCCCCTGGCCAACGACCCTGACACCCCCCAGAACAACCTGGGTAGCTTCGGCCAGCCGAGCCACGGAACGACCGAGCTGGTCGGCCTCGACGCCATCAAGTACACGCCGGACACCGACTTCGTCGGCAACGACAGCTTCACCTATATCTACATTGGGTGTCTTCAGTGCTTCAACGGGTTCTGTAGCGAGCCCGACTCGGACCAGGGGACCGTCTACATCACCGTCACCGAGTAGCCCCCCTCTTCAACACGCAGTCTACGGGCGGCCTCCCCCCGGGGAGGTCGCCTGCTTTCAGGTCGCGGCGGGCTCAGAAGTCGGGCAGGTCGAGGTCGGAGACCCGGCCGTCCCGGAAGCTGACGACCCCCTTGAGGTAGCCCCGGCCGGGCACGGCCCCCTTGTAGATCAGCTTGCGCGAGAACCCGATCTCCCGGGTGGCGCTCGGCTTCCCGAGCAAGGCCTGGACCTCGTCCTCGGACATGCCGATCTGGATCTTCCGCCACGCCTCCTTCCGGGCCCACGGCGGAAGGTCGGCCGGGGGCTCGGCCTGATCCTGAAAGGTGGTCTGAGCGGCGGACGACGCGGCCGACCCAGACGAGGTTGCCGGGGCGATCATCGGCTGGCCCACCTCCTCGGCCGATTCCTCGGTGGCATCGGCCGCCATCGGCGCCGGAGCCAGCTTCGCGAGCGCCGCCTCCAGCGCCGCGATCCGCCGCTCGTGCTCCGCCACGAGCTGCCTGAGCTGCGCGACCTCGGCCTCCAGCGAGCCACTCCGGGCAGCGGAAGGCTCGGCCTGGGCGCCGGCTTGGTCCCCGGGCTGGGCGAGCGCGGGGAGAGCGAGAAGAAGAACCATCGGAACCATCAGGACCATCAAGACGGGCAAAACGGGGGCGAAACGGCGCATGGCTTCCTCCGGTGTCGTTGTTTCGGAGCAGGTCCGGGACAGTCTATTGGCTGAAGGGCGCTCTCGCCGTTTCGTCGGACGATTGTCACCTCCGGCCAATCCCTCCTGCACCTGCGCTGCACCTGTCCAATCCGTAGTGTCCCGGGGGCGCGGGCCTTGCAAGCCTGTAGAGTCTCACTCCCACCCGCAGAGGAGACTCGCGCCTGATGAGCCACGCGCCGCACCAGCCAGCCGACGAGCCCACGACCGCCGCCGCGCCGGCGGCTTCTCCGCCGGGCACTGGGTCGTCGGCGGAGGCCCCGTCCTGGCACACGCTCTCCACCGACGAGGTGACGGACCGCCTGGCGGTCGATCCCGCCTCCGGTCTTGCGCCCGAGGAGGCCGCCCGCCGGCTGGCGGAGCACGGACCGAACGAGCTGGTCGAGGAGCCGGGGCCGGGGCCGTGGGCGATCTTCTGGCGCCAGCTCACGGAGCCGCTGGTGGTGGTGCTGGTGGCGGCGGCGGTGGTTTCGGGGGTGCTCTGGGCACTGGGCGAGGGAGGCGGCCCCTCTCTACCTGGCGGCGGGCCACCGGAGCCCCTGCCTTACGACGCGATCGTGATCCTGGCGATCGTGGTGCTGAACGCGATCCTGGGGTTCGTCCAGGAGTACCGGGCGGAGCAGGCGGTGGACTCGCTCCAGCGGATGACGGCGCCGGCGTCGCGGGTGCGCCGAGGGGGTGCGGCCCGGGAGGTGGCGTCCCGGGAGCTGGTGCCGGGGGACGTGCTGCTGCTCGAGGCGGGCGACCGGGTGGCCGCGGATGCGCGCCTCCTGGACGCCCACAACCTGACGGTGGACGAGTCCGCCCTGACCGGCGAGTCGGTGCCGGTGGCGAAGTCGGCCCGCGCCCTGGACGACACACGGGCCGAGCTGGGCGAGCGGGCGAACATGGTCTTTACCGGCTCGGCGATCACCTACGGCCGGGGCGCCGCGGTGGTGGTGGCGACCGGCATGGAGACGGCGATGGGCGGCATCGCCTCCATGCTCCAGGAGGCGACCGACGAGGCGACGCCGCTCCAGCGCGAGCTGGCCAAGGTCGGGCGCCAGCTCGGCATCCTGGTGCTCGCCATCTGTGTCGTCGTGGCCGTCTCCGGGGTGATCGAGGAGGGCACGCTGTCGGCCTCGGTGCTGGTCAACATGTTCCTCTTCGGCGTCGCCCTGGCGGTGGCCGCCATCCCGGAGGGGCTGCCGGCGATCGTCACGGCGGTCCTGGCGATCGGCGTCCGGCGGATGGCGGCGGCCCGGGCGGTGGTGCGCCGGCTGCCGGCGGTCGAGACCCTGGGCAGCGCCACGGTCATCTGCAGCGACAAGACCGGCACGATCACCCGGAACGAGATGACCGCCCGGCGGGCGCTCCTCGGCGCGGACAGGGAGCTCGACCTGGGGAGCGGCACTGAGAGGACGGAGGAGGACCGGCGCGCGCTCGAGCGCCTGCTCGTCCTGGCCAGCCTCAACAACGACGCCGAGCCCGGGGATCGATCCGAGGGCGACTCCGGCAGCCGATCCAGGCGCCGGGGCGACAACCGGCCAGAAGGCGACCGTGACCGGGCTCCGTTCCACGGCGACCCGACCGAGGTCGGCCTGCTGCGGGCGGCGGCCGCGGCCGGCCTCGACCCGGCGGCGCTCCGCTCCCGCTCACCGCGCCGCGACGAGATCCCGTTCAGCTCCGAGCGCAAGCGGATGACCACCCTCCACGCCCTCCACTCCTTCGACGGTGCGAGTGCCGCCGACCGGACGCTTACCGCGATCGTCAAGGGTGCCCCGGAGGTGGTGCTCGAGCGCTGCGACCGGATCCGCCGCCCGGACGGCTCGACGGCCCCGCTGGACGAGGCGACCCGCCGGTCGATCCACGAGCGCAACGAGGCGTTCGCCGAGGACGCCCTACGCATGCTGGCGTTCGCCTCCCGCATCCTGGACGACCCGGCGGAGCGGCAGGCCGCGGGAGAGGCCGACACCGGAGAGCTCGACGCCGACTGCATCGAGCGGAATCTGATCTGGGAGGGGCTCCTCGGCCTGATCGACCCGCCCCGCGAGGGTGCCGCCGCCTCGGTGGACCGGGCACGCCGCGCCGGCATCCGCTCGATCCTGATCACCGGCGACCACGTGCTGACCGGCCTCGCCATCGCCCGGGAGGTGGGGATCGCTCCTGCTCCGGGTGGGGCTCGGGAAGGCGATCGAGACGGCTCGGGCGACCGGACCCTGGCCGGCCGGGACGTCGAGGCGATGGACGACGCGGCGCTTCGCCAGGCGGTGCGCACGACCTCCGTCTACGGCCGGGTGCGGCCGGAGCACAAGCTGCGCATCGTCCGGGCGCTCAAGGCGGAGGGCGAGGTGGTGGCAATGACCGGCGACGGGGTCAACGACGCGCCGGCGCTCAAGGAGGCCGACATCGGCGTCGCCATGGGAATCTCCGGCACCGACGTGTCGAGGGAGGCGAGCGACATGGTGCTGACCGACGACGACTACTCGACGATCGTCGAGGCGGTCGCCGAGGGCCGGACGATCTTCGACAACATCCGCAAGTTCATCCGCTACCTGCTGTCGAGCAACGCCGGCGAGGTGCTGACCATGTTCGCCGGCATCCTGGGCGCCGGTCTGCTCGGGCTGGATGTCCACGGATCCGGGTCCGGCGGCGGCTTCTTCCTCCCCCTGGTCGCCGTCCAGATCCTGTGGATCAACCTGGTCACCGACGGCGCGCCGGCGCTCGCCCTGGGGGTCGACCCTCCGCGGCCGGGGCTGATGACGCGCCCGCCGCGGCGCCCGGGCGAGCCGGTGATCGACCGGCCCATGTGGGGCATGATCGGCCTGGTCGGCGTCGTCATGATGGTCGGCACCCTGTTCGTGCTCGATGCCTACCTGCCCGGCGGCCTGGTGCCGCCGATCGTCGCCGACCCGAGCCTGACCCACGCCCGCACCGCCGCCTTCACCACCCTGGTGATGTTCCAGATGGTCAACGTGTTCAACTGCCTGAGCGCTAGAGAAAGCCTGTTCCGGGTGGGCCTGCTGCGCAACCGCTGGCTGCTCGCCGCGGTCGCCGGCAGCCTGGTGCTCCACGCCCTGGTGATCTACTGGCCGCCGCTCCAGACCGCCTTCGACGCCACGGCGCTCTCCGCCTTCGACTGGGCCGTCTCGGTGGGCGTGGCGCTGACCGTGCTGGTGGCGGGCGAAGCGGCCAAGTGGCTGATGCGCCGCGCCGGCGACAGTGGCTGAGGAGGGCGACGCGCGCCCGAACGAGAAAGGGGGCCGAGCCCGCAACAGGCTCGGCCCCCCGGGAAGTGAGCGCAGGCGGGTGGCTAGGAGGAATCAGCCCGCCGGGCTCGCTGTCTGGAAGCTGAGAGTGCCGAGCGACCCGGTGAGGGCCGACCGGGCCGTCCCGAGAGACGCCAGGCGCCGGACGAGGCGCCGCTTCGACCGCTCGTCCATCTTCTGGAACGGAGAGAGCTGGCCGTTCTCCACCACGTAGACCCGCGGGAACTGGCCGATGTCGCCCTGCTCGTTGAACTGGATGAAGCCGGTCACGCCCCGGTAGTCCGACAGGCCTCGAAGACCCTTCCACAGGTCGTACGGGTTGGCGTCCTCGTCGGCCACGACTCGGGCCAGGAGCATCATGGCGTCGTAGCCGTAGGCGGCGTAGATGTCCGGCTCCCCGCCGTAGGCGTCCTTGTAGGCCTTGACGAACGACTGGACCTCCGGGCGGGAGCTGTCCGGGTCGAAGGCGCTCCGCGACAGGATCAGCCCTTCGCCGGGCCGGCCCATCTCCTCGACCACCTGGGGCGCGGCGAAGGCCGAGGTGGTGAGGACGGCGCCGCGAAAGTTGTGCTTACGCAAAGCCCCGATCACTTCAAGGGCCGCCGGATCGGCAGCCGCGACTGCCAGATAGACCGCCTGGGGGTGCTTGGCCAGCGCCTGGTTGACCGCTTGCGACACCGCGCCTTCCGCTGGCAGGTACTCGACGACGGCCACCACCTGGCCACCGCTGTGCTCGAACTGGGTCTGGAAGCTCGTCACCAGATCGGTATCCCGCTTCGCCCGCGGCACCAGGATGGCCGCCTTCTTCAGCTTGAGCTCGAGGACCGCGAAGCTGCCGATCTTGTCGGCCTCGCGGGTGGCGCTCGGCTGCAGGTGAAAGACGTAGCGCGACGCGCCGGCCGGATCGTCGCTCGACGCCGTGGGCTCCAGCAGCACCCGCTTCCAGGCGGTGGCGACGTGGGCCATGGCGCGAGCCTCGCCGTCGGTTACTGCGCCGATGGCGGCGACCACGTCGTCGTCGTAAAGCGCCTTCAGGCGCTGCCCCGCGCTGGCCGGATCGCCCCCGGTGTCCGCCGTGCGCAGCTCCAGGGAGTACGGGTAGCTCCCCGCCGCGTACTGCTTCTGGAGCTCCTGGTAGGCGAGCCGCGCGCCCTGCTCGACCGAGGTTCCGTAGACGGCCGCCGGCCCGGACTTGGGAAGCACGAGGCCGATGGCCGGATGCTCTTCGCTGCAGCCGCCGGCGAAGGCGGTGGCCAGCAGAAGCACGCCGATCGCGGCGACCGTGGGCGGGGCGAAGGACGGAGTGCGGAGTCGGATGCGCATGGTGCACTCCAACTTGAGCAAGGCACGTGCCAGCAAGGGAGACCCAGGGAGCGGGGTCTCCAAAACGCACCATCCGCCCGGGAACGTCCTCCGTCGGAGACAATGTCGCGCCGTGTGGCGCCGTCTCGCGCGATCCGCCAGGCGGCGGCCGGGCCGGCGCGCCACGCCGAGCCGAGAAAATTTTCCCCGCAAGACCGGTAGGAAGCTACTCCTTCTCGGAGCGGAGGACCGCGACGAACGCCTCCTGGGGGATCTCTACCGCGCCGACGATCTTCATCCGCTTCTTGCCCTCTTTCTGCTTCTCGAGGAGCTTCCGCTTGCGGGAGATGTCACCGCCGTAGCACTTGGCGGTGACGTCCTTGCGGTAGGCGTTGATCGTCGTGCGGGCGATGATCTTGCCGCCGATCGCCCCCTGGATGGCGATCTTGAACTGCTGGCGCGGGATGGTCTCGGCCAGCCGCTCGCAGTAGACCAGGGCGCGCGCCCGGGCCCGGTCCCGGTGGACGAGCTGAGCCAGCGCATCGACCGGCTCGCTGTTGACCAGGATGTCGACCTTGACGATGTCGGTGTCGCGCTCGCCGATCAGCTCGTAGTCGAACGAGCCGTAGCCCTGGGTCACCGACTTGAGCTTGTCGTAGAAGTCGTGGACCACCTCGGCCAGGGGGAGCTCCGAGGTCAGCTCGACCCGCTTCTGAGAGAGGTAGCGGAAGGTGGTCTCCTCGCCGCGGCGCTCGAGGCAGAGCTCCATCACCGGCCCGATGTAGCGCTCCGGCATCATGATCGACGCCTTGATGAACGGCTCGCGGACCGACTCGATCTCGGACGGGTCCGGGTAGAGGGCGGGGTTGTCGACGGTGATCGTCTGGCCGTCCGAAAGCGTCACCGAGTAGCGCACCGACGGCGCCGAGAGCAGCAGCGACAGGTCGAACTCCCGCTTCAGCCGCTCCTGGACCACGTCCAGGTGGAGGAGCCCCAGGAAGCCGCAGCGGAAACCGAAGCCCAAGGCCGACGAGGAGTCCCGCTCGTAGGTCAGGGCGGCGTCGTTCAGAGCCAGCTTGTCGAGCGCCTTGCCCAGGTCCTCGTAGTCGTCGGTCGACATGGGGTAGATCGACGCGAAGACCACCGGCTTGGCCTCCCGGTAGCCGGGCAGCGGCTCCGCGGCGGGCCGGTCGGCGCCGGTCATGGTGTCGCCGATCTCGATGTCGCTGATCATCTTGATCCCGGCGATGACGTAGCCCACCGCGCCGGCGGTGAGCGCGTCGATCGGCACCTCCTTGAGCTGGAGGAGGCCCACCTCCTCCACCTCGTAGTCGGCGCCGGTGTGCATGAGATGAATGGTCTGGCCAGCCTGGACCGCGCCCTCGCGCACCCGGACCAGCAGGACGACACCCCGGTAGGGGTCGTACTCGGCGTCGAAGACCAGCGCCTGGAGCGGTGCCGCCGGATCGCCGGTCGGGGCCGGCAGCTTGGTGACGATCGCCTCGAGCACGTCGTCGATGCCGGTGCCCACCTTGGCCGAGCAGAGCACGCCCTCGAACGGATCGAGCCCGAGATCCTCGGCGATCTCCTCCCGCGCCCGCTCGACGTCGGCCGACGGCAGGTCGATCTTGTTGATCACCGGCACCATCTCCAGGTCGTGCTCGAGCGCCAGGTAGAGGTTGGCGACGGTCTGGGCCTCGACCCCCTGGGAAGCGTCGACGATCAAGAGCGCCCCGTCGGCGGCCAGGAGCGAGCGGCGCACCTCGTGGGAGAAGTCGACGTGGCCCGGCGTGTCGATCAGGTTGAGGCGGTAGGTCGCGCCGTCGCGGGCGGTGTAGCTCAGGGTGACTGTGTTCGACTTGATCGTGATGCCGCGCTCGCGCTCGATGTCCATCGAGTCGAGGATCTGGTCCCGGAAATCGCGGTCCGAGACCCCGCCGCAGCGCTGGATCAGCCGGTCGGCCAAGGTCGACTTGCCGTGGTCGATGTGGGCGATGATGCAGAAGTTGCGGATCCGTTCCATGGGTGCGACACCTCGCGGGCCGATGATCCTATCTCGTCAACAGTAGAATTTCCGCTGGCGCCCACGAGTTGACGCCCGCTGAGGAGCCCATGACCCGGATCGCCGTCCTCTCAGACATCCACGGCAACGTGCCCGCCCTGGACGCGGTGCTCGAGGATCTGGCCGACCAGCGGCCGGACGAGATCCTGGTGGGCGGGGACCTGGTCGGGCGGGGCCCCCAGGGCAGCGCCGTCGTGCGACGGATTCGTGGGCTCGGCTGGACCACCATCAAGGGCAACCACGAGGATTACCTGCTCTCGTTCCGCCACCGGGACGTGCCGGAGCGCTGGCTCCACGACCCGGAGTGGTCGGCGTCGCGCTGGATGGCCGCCGAGCTCGGCAGCGACGACGTCACCTTCATCGACGCCCTGCCCTTCTCCACCACCTCCCGGCTGGCGCCGGATCTGCGCCTGGTCCACGGCACCCCGCGCTCGAACCGAGAGGGGATCGGCCCCTGGTCCTCGGAGCGGCGCCTGGACGAGCACCTGGCGGAGATCGACGAGCCGCTCCTGGTCTGCGCCCACACCCACCGGCCGCTCCACCGCGAGCTCGCCACCGGGACGGTGGTCAACGTCGGCTCCGTCGGGCTGCCGTTCAACAGCGACCACCGGGCCCAGTACGCGATCTTCGAGCGAGGCAACGCCGACGAGCCCTGGCGCGTGGAGGCGCGCCAGGTGGAGTACGACCGGGACGCCATCCGCCGGATCTATGCCGAGTCCGGATTCCTGGCGGAAGGGGGCATCACCGCGCGCCTGCTCGCGATCGAGCTCGACTACGCGGCGCCGGTGCTGGTGCCGTTCATGGAGTGGGCCAAGGCCCGGGGCGTGGCGCCGGCTCCGGAGGCCCTGGACGAGTTCTTCGAGGACTACGAGCCCGGCCAGCGCCTGGGACCGTTCTTCGAGCGGTTGGCGGCGCTGCGCTCGAAGCTCTAAGACTCCCAGTGAAGCTTCGCCTCAAACCGACGAGAGCTTCGGGTGGGGGCGCCCCCAGCCTCCCCGCGAGGGGAGGAAGGGGGTCGGGGGGTTTGGTGGGGCGATCCGATGGACTGGCGCCCCCAGCCTCCCCGCGAGGGGAGGAAGGGGGTCGGGGGGTTTGGTGGGGCGATCCAGAGGATCATCAAGGTCGATCGGAGCGGCGTCAGCGGAGTATCGAGCAAGCTTGACTCACTCGTCACGAATTCGGTTCTTCTAGATGTCTACAGCTTCAGCACCAGCTTGGTCATGTCGTGCTGGTTGCCGTCCGGGTCCGTGCCGTAGCCCGGCACGGAGACCGACTCGAAGCCCAGCTCCTCGAGCGTCTTGACCGCGTCCGCCTCGAGATCCGAGATCAGCATGCAGGTCAGGTGGCGCAGGCCGCCGGCGCGGGCGTGGGACATGAAGTGCTGGACCAGGATGGTGCCCAGGCCGGCGCCCCGGTACTCCGGGTCGAGCAGCCACTTGATCCTGCCGACCAGGCGCAGCGGGCCGCCTTCGCGCCGGTGGAGGGTGGCGTCGGCGACGATCCGGGTGCCGTCGATCGCCAGCAGGGGGAAGACCTTCTCGTAGTCCAGGTTGCGGCCCCAGCTCTCGATCAGGCCGCGGTCATCGATCCGATCCCAGGCGAAGCGACGGTTCTCGTCAGGCAGGCTCTGGAAGAACTCGTACAGGGCTCCGGTGTCCTTGGCCTCGAAGGGTCGCAGGAGCACCCGGCGTCCATCGCGGAGCGCCGCCTCCTGGGGATATCGGTTCGGCATCGTGTCTCCTCCTGAATTCTCTGATCGGAAAGTGGCAAGCGTGAAGTCCAAACGTGAAGTCCAGGTGTCCGGGCGCACGATGAACCCCTGAGGTCGACACGGAAGCACCCGGAAAGGTGCCCCGACCATACCATCCGCACCGGGGAAATTACCCCCTCTCGGCCTCGTTCCAAGGGCACCGCCGAGGCCGCCCGGCGAGGACCGCAGGGCGCCGATCGATCACTCGCCGCGCAGCGCCCGCGCCGGGTCGACCCGCGCCGCCCGCCGCGCCGGGACGAGCGCCGCACCCAGCGCGACCGCCGGCAGCAACACCGCGACCGCCACGAGGGTCGCCGGATCGAACGGCCGGACGCCATAGAGCAGGCTGCCGATCAGCTTGCCCAGGGCGAGGCCGCCGGCCCCGCCGGTGACGATCCCCAGACCGACCAGCACCGCCGACTCCCGGAGCAGGAGCCCCAGGGCGTCCCGCACCCGGGCGCCGAGCGCCATGCGCACGGCGATCTCCCGCGTCCGCCGGCTGACCGAGAACGCCACCAGGGCCGCCAAGCCGACCGCGGCCAGGGTCAGGGCCACCGCGCCGACCGAGCCGGCGACCACCGCGACCAGGCGCTGCTCCGCCAGCGAGCGCCGAACCTGCTCGGCCAGCGGTGCGAGCTCGATGACCGCGAGGTCCGAGCGCTCGCCGGCGAGCACCCGCCGGAGGACCTCGGTCGACAGCGGTGCCGAGCCGGCGGTCCGAAGCAGCACCGTCATGCGCTTGAGCGGCCGCTGGGCGACGGCGAAGTAGACCAGCGGCTCCGGTGGGCTCGCGAGATCGGCGTAGCGGCTGTCCGCCGTCACGCCGACGATCTCGAACGAGCGGCCGGCCTCGTCCGGGGTCCGCCCGGTGACCAGCTCGATCCGGTGACCGAGGGCGCACCGGGCCGCTCCGTCGTCTATCTCGTCGGCCGCCCGGCCGCTCCCGGCGCCGGCGAAGAAGCGCTCCGCGAAGGTCCGGTTGACCACCACCACGCCCGGCCCGTCGCCCCGGTCGGACGGGCGGAAGCCCCGCCCCGCGACCAGCGGGACACCGAGGACGTCGAAGTAGCCCGTGTCCGCCATGTTGGTGTTGACGGCCACCGGCTCCTGATCCGCCGCGCCGTCACCCAGGCGGATCGTCTCGACGAACGACCCGCCGAAGAGCGGCGCCCGGGCGACCAGCGACGCACCCGCCACGGCGGGGATCGCCGCGATCCGCTGCCGCACCCCCTCGTAGACCGTCAACCGCTCCCGGTTTCCCGCGGTCTCGCGCCCCGGGAGATAGAGCGAGGCGAGCTGCACTCCGTCGACGGAGAAACCCGGATCGGAGCCGCCGATCGCATCGAGGGTCCGGATCAGGAGACCGGCGGCCAAGAGCAGCACCGCGCCCAGCGCCACCTGCACCACCACCAGGGCCCGCCGCGGCCCGCCGCTTCGACCGGTCCGCCCACCGAAGCCGCCGGTGGCGTCCGACTTGAGCGGCGTCACCAGGTCGGAGCGCAGCAGCTCGAGCGCCGGCGCCACCGAGAACAGGACCGCGGTCAGGAGCGCCGCCAGCAGGCTGAACAGGAGCATCCGGTGGTCGAACGAGAACAGCCGGGAGCCTTCGCCCCACGAGCCCATGCCGACCGGCACCACATAGAGCATCGGCTCCAGGGTCCGGGAGGCCCACCAGCCGAGCGCCGTCCCGAAGACGCCGCCCGCGGCGGCCAGAAGCACCCCTTCGACCGCCAGCCGGCGGATCAGCCGCCACCGCCCCGCGCCCAGGGCCGCGCGCACCGCCAGCTCCCGCCGCCGGCCGGCCGCCCGGGCGAGCAAGAGATTGGCGACGTTGGCCGAGGCCAGCACCAAGAGCAGGGCGACTACGCCCATGAGCGCCTTCGACCGCTGCCCCAGCCCCTCGTCGAGGGGCGCCGCGTCGAAGCCGGACAGATGCGCCAGGGCGAACCGCCGCGGCTCGTCCAGCGGATGGGCTTCGTCCAGCCCCCGGGCCACCCCCGCCAGGGCCTCTTCGGCCGCCTTCAGGGAGACGCCGTCGCGCAGCCGGCCGAAGGCGGTGATCCGGGGCATGGCACGGTCGTCCAGGTCGTGGGCGATGTCCGCCCAGTGGGCGAGCGGGATGTAGACGTTCTGGGCCAAGCCCTGCCCCTGGAAGCCCCGGGGTGCCACGCCGACCACCGTGTACGGAAACTTTCCACCGACGGTCACCTGGCGCCCGACGACGCCCGGATCGGCCCCGAAGTGGTGGTGCCAGAACGGGTAGGAGAGGACCATCACCCGCTCCGCCCCCGGCCGGTCGTCGTCCGGAGTGAGCCAGCGGCCGACCGCCGGGCGCTTGCCGAAGAGCGCGAAGTAGTCGCCGCCCACCATGTAGGCCCAGCCGAAGACAGTCCGGTCGCCGATCCGGAGCGACGCGCCGTCCGGGCGGGCGCCCGCCAGGTGCTCGAAGACCTTCTGGCCGCGGCGAAGGTCCAGGAGGTCCGGGTAGGACACCAGCCCATAGGGCACGTCCTTCCAGTGAGCCTCGAGGGAGACGAGCTGCTCGGGCCGCGGCGCGTCGACCACCGGCCAGAACCAGGCGCAGACGTAGGTGAAGAGGGTGGTGTTCGCCCCGATGCCCAGGGCCAGGGTGAGGACGATGGTGGCGGTCAGGCCGGGTGCGTCGCGGAAGCTGCGGAGCGCGGCCCGGGCGTCGCGGACGAGAGCGATCATCGGCGGTTCCCCCGGAGGTCGAGAACGATGAAGGAAACAGGCTTTGCTACACATTACGGGGGAACCGCCCACCGCGTCCACCTGCAACCTCCCGCCCCCACCCTCCGTATCCCCGGGCATGCCCCTCTCGCCGCCTCACTCTCGTCCACTCCGGTCGACCCCACTCGACTCCACTTGGCCTTCCGATAGGATCACCACTCCATGCCCGACCTGATCAGCCTGCGCAACGTCGAAAAGTCGTACGAGATCAAAGCCGGCCGGACCTACGTGCTCCGGCGGATCGATCTCGACATCCGCGAGGGGGAGTTCGTCACCATCATGGGCCCCTCGGGCGCCGGCAAGACGACGCTGCTCAACATCCTGGCCATGTTCGACACCGACTGGAGCGGCGAGTACGAGCTGGCCGGCAACCCGGTGCACGAGCTCAAGGCGAAGCACCGGCGGGAGCTCTCGAAGCAGCTCATCGGCTTCGTCTTCCAGCAGTACCACCTGCTCGAAGACCTGACCGTCTACGAGAACCTGGAGATCCCCCTCTCTTACCGGAACGTCAAGCGCTCCGAGCGCCAGGCGCTGGTCGCGGACATCCTCGACCGCTTCCAGATCGTCGGCAAGAAGGACCTCTACCCGTCCCAGCTCTCCGGCGGCCAGCAACAGCTCGTCGCCGTCGCCCGCGCGACCATCGCGAGCCCGAAGCTGATCCTGGCCGACGAGCCGACGGGGAGCCTCCACACCAGCCAGGGCCAGATGATCATGGACCTCCTCGCCCAGCTCAACGAGGAGGGGACAACCATCGTCCAGGTGACCCACAACGAGCGCTGGGCGGAGTACGGCGAGCGGATCGTGAACTTGCGGGACGGCTGGATCGTCGAGCCGGAGGCTCTACCGGGGTAATCCAGATCTCCCCCCAACCCCTCGATCCCCTTCCCGCCCTCCGGGGGGGAAGGGGACGCCCCCGCCCGAGGGGCGCTCGCTGCATCCGCGGCCTCTTACCTGAACTATTCATGAGACGCCGTAGCGAGAGCCGCAAGTGCGCGTGAGATCAGGTCGCGCACAGCGATGCGCGACGCAGGCGTACTGTACGGTACGTCGAGGAGCAAAGAGCGAGTACGGCCTGAGATCGCGTGCAATCGCGGCTCGCAGTAGGTGGCTCATGAATCGTGCAGGCTAGTACTCGGTCGCAGAAATACGCTCGCATTCGGGCGCCGCTGCATCCGCCCCAGCGGCGTTGCGCTCCCTGCGACAGACCTTCGGGTATGCCTCGGTCGCGCGTCTTGCTGGGGCGGCGCTTCAGCGCCCTCGATACGTGACCGT
>Ga0210144_1000099_pt1 | contig 49749 bp, 48 predicted proteins | sample Muzzi_PWA_D2_FD_185532 | JGI IMG/M metagenome (GOLD analysis project Ga0210144, IMG submission 185532) | Wetland microbial communities from San Francisco Bay, California, USA, that impact long-term carbon sequestration - Muzzi_PWA_D2 (SPAdes) | ecosystem: Environmental > Aquatic > Marine >...
GTTTTGGGGCGCAACCCGAAGGGACGGGGCCCCTATCGCACCTGCCGGCGTTGGTGCGCGCTGGTGTACGTCGAGTACACGTCGCTCGCACCGCCTTGTCAGGTGCGAAATGGACCTCCGTCGCGACGATTTGCGTAGTGTGAACAGGCCCTAGAAGAGCACAGGGGGTGAAGGCGGGATGTTGCCGGCGGTAACAGCGCTCTCGTAAGCGCCGATGTCGTGATCCGAACCCGCGCTGGAGCGAGGGGCGTTGACGAAATCACGAAGAATCGACAACCCGTTGCCAAATGTCGATCTGAACTGATCGTTCAGCGGGACGAGTACGCTGTTTGCCTGATTCACCCCTGCGCCATTGGCAAAAACGTAGAAGTCGGAAACAGACGGGTTTCTGAACATCGGGTCGCCGACGCGGTTTTCGCTTCCGCCGGTCATGCTGTCGATGCCCGAGCCGGACGCAAGCGATGTACGCGAGTTCCACCTGATGGTGATAACGCCGCCGTCATTGTAGAAAAGGTTGTTGCTGGCCGTCGAATTGTTTGCCACGTCATAAACGATATCGATGGAATCGCCGCTGATACTCGAGAAAATGTTGTCGTCCATGGTGATCCTGAGGACCCCCTGCGCCCTGGGCCCCCTGATGCCCTTGGCAGTGTTATGTATGGTATTGAAGCCGGCAGTTACATTGCCCGCATCCGTCTGTTCGATATCTATGCCGATCGATTCGACATCATGGATGACGTTCCCGAGCGCGAACCCGTTGGAGACCTCCTGGAAACGAATCCCCTTGTTGGAATCGTGAACGTCGTTGAACAGGACCCAGACATTGCCGGGCTTGCCATTACTGCCAACCAGGATCGACTCGCCTTCCGAACCGCTTGTGCCCGTGGTACAGCCCGACCCGTCGTCATAGCAGAAACTTGTGCCTGCGACCGCTGGCCAGTGGTTGTAGATTTCATTCTGGGAGATGACGACATTGTCGCAATATTTCAGATCGACGCCATTCTCACGGTTACCGTACATGACATTGCCACCGATATACACATACCGTGGCGGGCTCTGGGTACATAGATTGCAGAACTGGATCCCGTCACCGCCGTTGTGGTGGAGCCGGTTGCCCAGGACCCAGACATGGTGACTTCCCTCCGTGATGTTAACACCGTGCTTGTCATCACCCTGGTGGTGATGGATGGTGTTATTGAAAAGCACGATGTTGCTGCCTTTCAGTTTCACCCCGTTCGGGGTGCCGGCGTTGCCCTGCACCTCGCTATTCCTGATGGTGGCGTGTGACATACCCTTGGTGTGAATGGCGCTGTTGCGCACGAAAAAACCGTCGATCAGGAAATACGTGCCGCTGAACACGGCTTTAGCGGGCTCCAGGACAGGACGATTGACGCCATACAGGTACACCGGCTTGGCCGCGGTGCCATTCAGAGTGAAATTGGCATCCAGGACGTACTGATAGGGTCCACCCCTGACCTCGACCACGCTGCCCGCGGACAGCGTTTCGGGAATGCTTTTCCTGGGTCGTGCCGGATACCCGTAGGTATTTGTGTCATCTGTGGCGTTGCTGTCGGTATTGTCGACGTAGTAGTAGCCCGGGACTTCCTGGCCGGGCCAGCCCGGTGGACGCGTCGGTAGCGGGGCCGTTACGGGATTGCCAAGCACCGATCCGAAGTCGGGAGCAGGGATGCCGATCGGCATGACATAGGCCTGCAGCGCACTGCTGAAAAATAGCAGCAGCGCGCAAGCCAGCGCAGCGAGAGCCTTGTTGAAAGTCACGGTTACCCTTTCATCCTTTGCATATTCGAATGACTGAACCCGGTTGCAGGCCCTGGCGGTTGTGCAGCCGGATGCGAAAAAATCGCCCCTGACGTTCCTGCGGGTGAGGGTTCGCGGTTTTTCCTGAATCATATTGACATTTGTTGAGCGAGGGATCCGGAACCAGCTCACAATCGTGTTCTGCAACGGCAGCGGATGCGCTCACCTGAATATTTGCCACGGCGATCAGAACAGCATGTAAGCAACTTCCGCGCCAAACTGAGGGTCAATGTGAAATTCCTGTTCTTACAATGCGCTGAGGCGACTGACCGGCAACCGGTGCGGTCCTGGATCCAGGCAGGCGTTACTCATGGGTGACAGAAAAACCCGCTTACCTACATAACAATATGATAAATAATATATTTATTCGTATCCAATTGGCAACATGAAAAACAGGGAGGGATTCACGATTTCCCTGTTTTCCGGCACCGGGTCCGGGGAGCAACACCGCGTTGATCCGCGCGTATCCGGCGGGATGCACGAGGCCGGCGCGGCGCTCAGGCACTGTTATGGAGGTCGATCACCTCGTCGTCATCGTCGCGACGTCCCTTCTTTGCGGCATCGCTGCGCAGCAGCTGCAAGTCACTGAGGTAATCGCCGCTGACGTCACCGGTCACGTACTCGCCCGTGAATACCGAGTCGTCGAAGCGCTGGATCCTCGCGTTGCCCTTGCCGACCGCCTTGACCAGATCCTCCATGTCCTGGAATACCAGCCAGTCGGCGCCGATCGCCACACCAACCTCTTCCTCGCTGCGTCCCGAGGCAATCAATTCCTGGCTGCTGGGCATATCGATACCGTACACGTTCTGGTAGCGCACAGGCGGCGCGGCCGAGGCGAAGTAAACCTTGCTGGCGCCGGCATCGCGCGCCATGTCGATGATCTGCGAGGACGTGGTGCCGCGTACGATCGAATCGTCCACCAGCAGTACGTGCTTGTCGCGAAACTCCAGGTCGATGGCGTTCAGCTTCTGGCGTACGGATTTCTTGCGTTGCTGCTGTCCCGGCATGATGAAGGTGCGGCCGATATAGCGGTTCTTCATGAATCCCTCGCGGTACTTGACGCCGAGATTGTTGGCCAGCTGCAGGGCCGAGGTGCGGCTGGTATCGGGTATCGGGATGACGACGTCGATATCGTGGTCGGGCCACACCCGGCGGATCTTGTCGGCCAGTTTGTCACCCATGCGCAGTCGCGCCTTGTACACGGAGATATGGTCGATAATGGAGTCCGGCCGTGCCAGGTACACGTATTCGAAGATACACGGCGACAGTACCGCGCCTTCCGCACACTGCTTGCGATGCAAGCGTCCGTCCAGCGTGACGAAGATCGCCTCGCCGGGCGCCACGTCATCGATGAGTTCGAAATCGAGTGCATCCAGTGCGACGCTTTCGGATGCCATCATGTAATCCGTGCCTTCCGGTGTCTCGCGCTTGCCATACACCACCGGTCGTATCCCGCAGGGATCGCGAAACGCCACGACGCCGTAGCCGGTGATCATCGCCACCGCCGCGTAGGCGCCGCGACAGCGACGGTGCACCCCGGCCACCGCCCTGAAGACATCGTTGACATCCATCTTGAGCCTGGCGTGCTTCTGCAGCTCGTGCGCGAATACGTTGAGCAGTACCTCGGAATCGGAGTCGGTGTTGATCTGCCGCAGGTCTTCCTGGAACACGTCCTGCTTCAGCTTGTTGGCATTGATGAGATTGCCGTTGTGAGCCAGGCAGATGCCAAAGGGAGAATTGACGTAGAACGGCTGCGCCTCGGCAGACGTTTCGCAACCGGCCGTCGGATAACGCACGTGGCCGATACCCATATTACCCTGCAGCTGGCGCATATGACGGGTATGAAAGACGTCGCGCACCAGACCGTTGTCCTTGCGCAGGTGCAGCCTGCCGCCATCGCTGGTGATGATGCCGGCGGCATCCTGTCCACGGTGCTGCAGGACGGTCAATGCATCGTAGATGGCCTGGTTGACAGGGCTGTGGGCAACGATGCCTATGATCCCGCACATACTGGAACTTCCAGGTTGCCCCTTGGCGTGCTGCTAGGCGTAGTTGATATTGCTGGCGATCTCTTCGGGCAGGAAGCTCCGCATCCACAGCGCAAAGTCTTCGAAGTAACCGAGAAACTGTGAGTCCTGCCACCACGAGTCGTGCGGGAATGGCGTCAGTCCGGCCAGCAGCACCAGGATTGCGACGATCACGCCGCCGCGCGCGACTCCGAACACGATTCCCAGCATCTTGTCCGTGCCCGTCAACCCGGTACGCGATACCAGCTTGCTGGCGAGGTAATTGACCACCGCACCGAGCAGCAACACGCAGACGAACAGCACGGCGAAAGCGGTAATCTTCTGTGCCGATGCCAGCGTGATCCACTGTGACAGCCACGCGGCGAAGGGTTCGTAGAACGACATCGCCACCCACAGGGCGACCAGCCACGTCGCGAGCGCCAGTGCTTCCTTCACGAAACCCCGGAACAGACTCAGGACGGCTGAAAGCACGATCAGTGCCAGTATCACTACATCAATCCAGGCTATTGCCATATCGACCTCATACTCCAGATAGGTGCGGCCTGCCGCGCCGGCCACGGTGCGATATCCGGCCAAGTCATGATTCTAGCAGATAAACGCCGGAAATCGCCATGTTCACGTCACCCCGCCGATGCGGACAACTCGATGACGATCCCCTCGATTTTCAGGTCCTTCGCCAGTTTCCGCAGCAGCGTCTCCGCCAGGTCGCGCGTCTTCTCGGGCCCGACCAGGACGCGATAGCTGCTGCCCTTGCCGGTATCGGTCTGCTGCAGGTGCGCGCGGTATCCGGCCTTGCCAAGTCGCGCTTGCAGTCTGGCGGCGTTTGCCTGCTGACTGAAGCTCCCGACCTGTGCGTACCAGCCATTGGCCAGCGTTTCCGGTGACGACTGCTGCCGGGGAGGTGGCTTTGGCGCAGGCGGCTTAGGCGCAGGGGGCGGTGCGGGTTTGGGCTTCCCGACCGCCGTCACGGGCACCGGCGGTGCGCCGCCACCGTCCTCCGGCACTGTCTCGCCCGGTACCGGAACGGGTGAACCCGTCGTCGCGGCATCACCCGCCTCATCCCCGTTTTCCGGCAACGGCAACTGTGAATCCGCACGATACTCCAGTGGCGGTGGTTCCGGTATGCGCTGGCGACGCGGCGCCAGCTCGTCACGCGGACCTTCGAGTATGATGGGTATGAAAATGACGGCCAGCGAGACCAGCACGACCGCACCGACCAGTCTTTGCTTGAGTTGCTGCTCCATGAAAACTCCGTGATGATTGGCGCTTCACCGCTGTAGGCGGGTCGAACACTATACCTGACCGACCGTCATTTCTCACCGGGACAGCCGCCCTCCGACGGCGCCTCGCCGGGTGGTGCACGGCTGTCATGCCCGCAACCTCACTTCACCGCCGCGCACGACCGCCGTGCGGCAGCACGGACGGGCTGACCAGCGCCTCTGACACGGTCATGAAGGAACCGCTCACCACGATCCTGTCATCGGGTGCGGCATGCCCCATGGCGTGTGCCAGGGCCGCCGCGACGCTGTCGAACAGCTTCATGCGCCGGCCGGCACCGGCGATGCGCTGCCCGAGCTGCACGGCCGGCAGGCCCCGCGCGCCCCCGAGTCCCGCCAGACACCAGCGATCGACACAGCCATCCAGCGCATCGGCAAAGGCACCGGTCTCCTTGTCTGCCAGCATACCCAGCACCAGCCAGGTACGGCCTGTCACGGGGTCGTCCTGCAGCTGGCTGGCCAGCATGCCGGCGCTGTCCGGATTGTGCGCCACGTCGAGGATGAGCTGCGGCGGTCCGGATCGGACCTGGAAGCGACCGGCGAGGCGTGCCGTTAGCAGGCCCTGCTCGATCGCGGCCCGACTGACCGGGAGGCGTTCGCCGAGCAGTTCGACGACGGCCAACACCCCGGCGGCGTTGTCCAGTTGCCGCTCCCCGCCGAGCACGGGAAAGGGCAAGCCCTTGTAAATCCCGCCCCAGCCCAGCCAGTCCCAGACCTGACCGGTGCGGCGATGCATGAAACCCCGCCCCGGGGCATACCACAACGCCCCGCAGTCGATCGCGGCCTGCCGCAGGCTGGCCGGCGGTGACGGGGTCGCGCAGACGGCCGGCCGATCGCTGCGAAAGATACCAGCCTTCTCCCGCCCGATGGCCTCGCGGTCGGTACCCAGCCAGGCGCTGTGGTCGATGCCGATCGAGGTCACCAGGGCGACATCGGCATCGATGCTGTTCACAGCGTCCAGGCGGCCACCCATGCCGACTTCGAGCAACACAATGTCGGGCCGCGCCGCGCTGAACACCTGCAGGGCCGCAAGCGTACCGAATTCAAAATAGGTCAGCGACAATCCTTCGCGCGCCCGGTCGATCTGTTCGAACGCCGCGCACAGCACGGTATCGCTGACCTCGCTGCCATCGATACGGATTCGCTCGTTGTAGCGCAGCAAATGGGGCGAGGTATAGCTGCCCGTGCGGTAGCCCGCATCGCGGTAGATGGCTTCCAGCAGGGCGACGCAGGACCCCTTGCCATTGGTGCCAGCCACGCTGACCACCGTCGAATCCGGGTGCAGCAGGCCCAGACGGTCCGCCACGGTGATGACCCGCTGCAGGCCCAGGTCGATGGCCTGCGGGTGCAGGCCCTCCTGCCAGGCCAACCAGTCGGCAAGGGAGTGGAAGCGTGGCATGGCGGACGGAGCGGGGGCCGGTTAGCACCGACGCGTGCGACCACGCACAGGTGCCCGACCGGCATGCCTCACTCGGCCGGAACCGGCTGCCGGGTGAGAATGTTCAGGATGCCGGCGATGCGATCACTCATCTCCCGACGGTCGATAATCATGTCGACGGCACCGTGCGTGAGCAGAAACTCGCTACGCTGGAAGCCTTCCGGCAGGGTCTCGCGCACGGTCTGCTCGATCACGCGCGGACCGGCGAAGCCGATCAGCGCACGCGGTTCCGCGACATTGATATCGCCGAGCATGGCGAAACTCGCCGACACGCCACCCATGGTCGGGTCGGTCAGTACCGAGATGAACGGAATGCCCGCCTCCGAGAGCTTCGCCAGCGCCGCGCTGGTCTTCGCCATCTGCATGAGCGAGAACAGCGCCTCCTGCATGCGCGCGCCGCCGCTGGCGGAAAAGCAGATCAGCGGTCGTTTGTCCTTGAGGCACAGCTCGACGGCACGCACGAAACGTTCTCCGACCACCGCACCCATGGAGCCGCCCATAAAGCGGAATTCAAAGGCCACGGCCACCACCGGCAGGCCGCGCAATGTGCCCTTCATGGCCACCAGGGCATCGGTCTCGCCGGTCTCCTTCTGGGCGGCGTTCAGACGGTCGCGGTATTTCTTGCTGTCCCTGAACTTGAGCACGTCGACCGGATCGATGTTCTTGCCGATCTCGCTGCCGGAATCATCGTCGAGGAACATGCCCAGGCGCAGCCGTGCGCCGATGCGCATGTGATGACTGCACTTGGGACAGACATCGAAGTTGCGCTCGAGCTCGGAGCGATACAGTACGGCGCTGCAACCGTCGCACTTGACCCACAGGCCTTCCGGTACGGTGCGCCGGTTGCCGCCAACAGTACGGATCTTGGAAGGTACGAGTTTACTGAACCAGCTCATGGGGGAAATTGTACATGGCGTGACGTCGTGATGATATTCGGCGAGCGCCTCAGGTGACGGCGTCGATGGCCGTGCGCATGTCCTTCACGGTGGCCGCCAGCGCCGCGGGTATGCTTTCCGGCCGCTCCAGCAGTCCGGGTATCTTTCCGACCAGGGCACTGCCCACCACCACGGCATCCGCCACACACGCCACCCGCGCGGCCGATTCGGCATCGCGAATGCCGAATCCGACGCCGATCGGCAGGCGCGTATAGGTGCGGAGCACCCGCAGCCTGTCACCGACCGCGTCGACGTCGAGGCGGTCGGCGCCGGTGACGCCCTTGAACGACACGTAATAGAGGAAACCGCTCGCCGCCTCGCTGACCAGCCGCAGACGCCGTTCATCGCTGGTCGGCGCAAGGAGGAAGATGGCGTCGATGTCGTGGCTACGCAGTGCGGACACCAGCCCGCCGGCCTCTTCCGGCGGCAGGTCCACCGTCAGCACGCCGTCCACACCCGCCGCCGCGGCCGCGTCGGCAAAGTCCCCGTAGCCCCACACCTCGATCGGGTTGAGATACCCCATCAGAATGACCGGCGTCGACCCGTCCCGGCGGCGGAATTCCCTGACCATGTCGAGCACCTGGTGCAGCGAGACGTGGTGCTCCAGCGCCCGCTCGCAGGCCGCCTGGATGACTGGCCCGTCGGCCATCGGATCCGAGAACGGTACACCGATCTCCAGCAGGTCGGCACCGGCGTCGACCAGCGCGTGCAGCAGTGGCACCGTAACGGTCGGCAACGGGTCGCCCGCCGTGACATAGGGTATCAGCGCCTTGCGCCGCTGCTGTCCCAGACGCTCAAAGCAGCCTGCGATGCGGCTCATACCCGTATCCCTTCCAGTGCGGCCACCGTGTGCACGTCCTTGTCCCCGCGCCCGGACAGATTGACCACCACGGTCTGGTCCCGACCCATGGTGGGTGCGAGTTTCGCGGCATATGCCAGCGCGTGGCTGGACTCCAGTGCCGGCATGATGCCCTCGACGCGGGTCAGCTGGTGAAAGGCCTGCATGGCCTCGCTGTCGGTGACGGCCGCGTACCGCGCACGGCCGGTGTCTTTCAGCCAGGCATGCTCGGGGCCGACGCCCGGATAGTCCAGGCCGGCCGAGATGGAATGCGTCTCGACGATCTGGCCGTCGCTGTCCTCCATCAAGTAGGTACGGTTGCCGTGCAGCACGCCCGGTTTACCGGCGCACAGCGGCGCGGCATGCCGACCGGTGTCGATACCGTCGCCGCCGCCCTCGACGCCGTACAGGGCAACGGCGGCATCGTCGAGGAACGGGTGAAACAGGCCGATGGCGTTGGAACCGCCGCCGACACAGGCGACCAGCGCATCCGGCAGCCGTCCGGTCATGTCCAGCATCTGCTGGCGGGTCTCGCGACCGATGACGGCCTGGAAATCGCGTACCATGGCCGGATAGGGGTGCGGCCCCGCCACGGTCCCGATGATGTAGAAGGTGTTGTCGACGTTGGTGACCCAGTCGCGCAGCGCCTCATTGAGGGCGTCCTTGAGCGTCTTCGACCCGGAGCTTACCGTGACGACCTTCGCACCCAGCAGGCGCATGCGGTAGACATTGATGGCCTGTCGCCGGATATCCTCCTCGCCCATGTAGACGACGCACTCCATGCCCAGCCGCGCCGCCACCGTTGCGGAGGCGACGCCGTGCTGGCCGGCGCCGGTCTCGGCGATGATACGGCTCTTGCCCATGCGCTTGGCCAGCAGCGCCTGCCCCACCGTGTTGTTGATCTTGTGCGCACCGGTATGGTTCAGGTCCTCGCGCTTGAGAAAGATGCGCGCCCCGCCGACCTGCGCGCTGAGACGCTCCGCGAAGTACAGCGGTGACGGGCGACCGACGAAATGCGCCAGATCGGCGTCCAGTTCCGCCTGGAATTCCGGATCCTGGAGGTAATTCCGGTAGGCCGCCTCCAATTCGCTCAGCGGTGGCATCAGGGTCTCGGCCACGAAACGACCGCCGTATACCCCGAAGTGCCCACCCGCATCCGGCAGGGTTTCGCCGCGCACGGCCTGTTCACCCGTGTGAGTCTGTTTCACTGCTTGCCACTCCTTTCATGAAGGTACGGATCTTCCCGGCGGACTTGATACCCCGGGTCTCCTCAACGCCACTGCTGACATCCACCGCGTAGGGTCGGACTTTCCGGATCGCCGTCTCGACGTTGCCAGGCGTCAGCCCGCCGGCCAGGATCAGCGGCGCGGGCGCAGGGACCGGAACCCGGTCCCAGTCGAAGACCTCGCCGCCGCCGCCGTGGATCGACGGTTGCCAGGCATCCAGCAGGAAGCCGGCGGCATCCGGGTACTGCGCCATGACATCGACGATATTCACACCCGCCCGCATGGCGATCGACTTGATGAACGGCACGCCGTAACACACGCAGTCTGCGTTGGTTTCCTGACCGTGAAACTGCAACAGACCGAGCGGCACCTGCGCAAGCACCTCGCGTATCGCGGCTTCCGCTGCATTTACGAACAGCCCGGTCACGGTGACAAACGGTGACACGGTCCGGGCAATACCACGCGCCGTATCCATGTCCACGTAGCGCGGACTGTGCGGATAGAACACCAGGCCGAGGGCATCGGCACCGCTATCCACTACGATGCATGCATCCTGGCGCCGGGTAATGCCGCATATTTTAACGCGCGTGCGCATACATACCATCCAAAGCAGCTTTCTGCCTGCGAATGTAACAGAAATCCTTACGCTGTAGTTAGTTATCGCGTTAATTGAGAGTAACTTATTGCGTCAGTTCGGTTCGAACGCCGGCAACCAGCCGGCCGATGGCACCTGAAACCGGTCTGCGTAGACCACATCGACCAGGTAGAGCCCGGCGGCCGGTGCATTGACCCCGCCCGCGGTTCGGTTGCGAGCCGCCAGCAGCTGACCGGCCCATTCCGGTACCTGTTCGCCGCGCCCGACGGCGATCATTACCCCTGCGATGCAGCGCACCATGTGGTGCAGAAAGGCGTTCGCGACGACATCGATATAGATGCAGTGACCGGCACGTGCGATATCCAGCCGGTAGACCGTCCTGACCGGGGTTTTCGCCTGGCAAGCCGCCGCCCGGAACGAGCTGAAATCATGTTCGCCCAGCAGGTACCGGGCCGCGAGTTGCATCGTTTCCACGTGGAGCGGCAGGCGTTCCCAGCAGACCCGGTCACGCAGCAGGGCCGGGGCTGACGGACGGTTCAGGATAACATAGCGGTAATGACGCCGGCGTGCCGAGAATCGCGCATGGAACTCGTCCCCGGCAGCCATCGCCCACTGGATACGGACATCACCGGGCAGGTTTGCGTTCGCACCGCGCACCCAATTGTCGGCATCGCGCCGGGCATCGCTGTCGAAATGGATGACCTGACCGGTGGCATGTACGCCGGTGTCGGTGCGTCCCGCACACACCACACTGATCGATTCATTCGCCACGCCGGAGAGTGCATGCTCCACGCAGCCCTGCACCGTACGTCCTGCGTTCTGACGCTGCCAGCCCAGAAACGCGGCCCCGTCATACTCGATGCCCAGCGCAATACGCATGCTTGTCGCGGCAGTGGATCGTCGTTCAGCGCGCTACCGATGCCGGCAGGTGCCTGGCCGTGCGCCGTGCCAGCAGCGGCTGCTGCTCCGGGCGCGGGCCGGCACGTAACCTCAGGCGATTTGCGCAAAAATCTTCTCGGCTTCCTGCTTCTGTTGCGCGTTGCCCTCTTCCATGACCTCGCCGAGGATGCTGCGCGCGCTGTCCTTGTCATCCATGTCGATGTAGGCGCGGGCAAGATCGAGTTTGGTTGTCACCTCGTCCTCGCTGGCGAGCATGCCCTCGAGGGTGTCCTCGTCTTCCAGTTCGTCCAGACCGTATTCCACGTCCTCCGGCGCACCCTCCGCGCCGTCCTGGCGTTCAGTGGCATCGAGGCCGAAGTCGTCGTCAGCGGCATGCCCTGACGCCGCGTCCATGCCGGACAGGTCCATGCCGAAGTCGGGATCGCTGTCCTGCACTTGCGTGGAATCACTGTCGCTGTCCGGCTGTGGCGCACCAGCGCGGTAGAGTTCGTTATCCGGGGACATGGTGTATCCCATGGAGGCTACCTTGAGCCAGCGTGCGTCGTCTTCCGTCACACCATCGCGGAAATCGCTCGCGGCCTGCTCGAACGCCGCCGTGTTGCCGGCGATATGAAAGACCTCTAGCAACTTGAGCCTGACGGCATCGTTGTCGGGTTCCCTTTGCAACGCCGCCTGGAGCACATCCTCGGCCTGCTGTATCCGCCCGTAGGCAAGATAGACCTCGGCCTCCGTGATCGGATCATGCTCCGCCGGCTCCTGAGCGACGTGTTCCGTCGGTTCCGATACCGTCTCATCGTCGACGTCGAACATCGGCTGCGGCCAGTTTCGTTCGGCTGGCACGGGCTTGGCCAGGTGGGTCTCGAGCGTCATTTCGTCCTCGAACATGTCTGAGGTGTTTTTCTGGCGATTCGCCAGCCACAGGAAACCACCCAGCAACAACGCCACCAGGATACCCGCACCCGCCAGTACCGGATTGTCCATGACCTTGCTCATGATGCCGGCCGGCGTGCCGTTCGTCCCATCGGCTGGCGTCGGTGCGGCAGCGGATTGCGCCGCCCCGGTATCCGGTGTTTCGGCCGTGGCCGGCTGCGTTCCGGTCTGCTCGTCCCCGGTGCCCTGCGTGTCGGCCTGCTCATCCGCACCGGCAACCTTGCCCTGCAGGCCGGCGAGTGCGTCGTCTTTCAGTTCCAGCAGGCGTTTCATGGTTTCGACCTGCTGTTCGAGCTCGTCGACGCGCGATTGCAACTCGAGTGACTGGGCCTTGCCGGCCTCGACCTCTTCAGTGGCCAGCGCCAGCTGCTGGGTCAGATCCGCGACACTGCCAGGTTCTGCCGTGGCGGCCTCGGGATTGCCAGGTGCGGCGGCACCCTCGACTGCCTCGCCTTCCGGCGCCACCAGTTGCAGGCGGGCGCCTGCGGGCGCCTCCGTCCGGGCGGTCGCGGTTTTCGCCGGCGCTTCGGTCGCTGGCGTGGCGGCGGCCTCGGTGGATGATGTCTTACCGGATTTCCACTCGTTGTACTGGCGTCGCGTCTCGGCCAATGCCTCGCGGGCACTGATGGCGACGATCTCGTCCTGCCCGGGCACCTTCAGGGTCACACCGGCCTTGAGCAGGTTCATGTTGCCGTTCACAAACGCGTCCGGATTCGCGCGCAGCAGGGCCAGCATCATCTGGTGCATGCTGATCGCGCTGTCGGGCCTGACCCGCTCGGCGACGGACCAGAGCGTTTCGCTGCGCCGGATCGGGCCGTATTCGTCAACGGCCGCGGGGGCCGCCGTGACGGTGGCCGGCGCCGTGGCGGGGCGCGAAGCCGGCGGGCGGACCTGGCGCACCGGTTCGGGTGTGGTTGGCCGCGCGGCCGCCTGTGTCACCGGTGCCGGCGGCACCGACGGGGTTGCCGGCATGGTCACGGGCGGATCGACAAGTACCGTGTACTGGCGCAGCAGGTGCCCGTTGGGCCATTCAATTTCCAGCAGGAATTCCAGGTAGGGTTCACGGACCGGGTCGTGGCTGGTGATATGCACCACGGCATTGCCGCCACTTCCCTTCTCCACGGTGAACTTGAAATCCATCAGCGCGGCTGACTTGGTCAGGCCGGCACGCTGATGCGCCTCGAGGGAGGCCAGTGATACCTTGATAGAGTCGATGGGGGTTCCCGCGGAGGATGTCAGGTCTATGACGGCCTGCATCGGCTGGTTGAGGGCCGACTGCATGGTGATCTCGCCTAGCCCGAGGGCAAACAAACGGGGCGCCATCACCATCAGCAAGGCCGCGAGAACAGCCGATTTTCTGAACATAACTGAATCCCCTCCTGGTTAACTCATCCCGAGAAGCCAGTTCCACATCAACAGCTTGTTGGCACGCTGGCAGACTATAACTTACAAATACCCATTAACCAATATTTCAGCGATCTGTACGCTGTTCAGTGCAGCGCCCTTGCGTACATTGTCGGCGACTACCCAGAGATCCAAACCCTGCGGGTGAGAAATGTCCTCACGGATGCGCCCGACGAAGACGGGATCAGTACCCGCCGCCTCCGACACCGCGGTCGGCCAGCCGCCGTCCCGGCGTTCATCGATCACGACCACGCCGGGCGCCTGCTGCAGCAGCTCACGGGCCCGCTCTGCCGTCAGCTTGTGGCGGGTTTCGATGTGTACGGCCTCGGAGTGACCATAGAAAACCGGCACGCGCACCGTGGTCGGATTCACGCGTATCGAATCGTCACCCATGATCTTCCAGGTCTCCCAGACCATTTTCATCTCTTCCTTGGTGTAGCCGTTCTCCTGGAAGACATCGATCTGCGGCAGTACGTTGAAGGCGATCTGGCGCGGATAGACCGTCGGCGTGACCTCGTGCCCGTTCAGCAGATCGGCCGTCTGTTTCGCCAGTTCCTCGATGGCCTCCTTGCCGGTGCCGGACACGGCCTGGTAGGTGCAGACATTGATGCGTTCTATACCGGCAGCATCGTGCAGCGGCTTGAGGGCGACCAGCATCTGGATGGTCGAGCAGTTCGGGTTGGCGATGATACCGCGCGTCCTGTAACCGGCGATGGCATCCGCATTGACCTCCGGCACCACCAGCGGGATGTCGTCGTCGTAGCGAAACTGAGAGGTGTTGTCGATCACCACGCAGCCGGCCTGTGCGGCGAGGGGAGCGAACTTCGCCGAGAGGGACGCCCCGGCCGAGAACAGGCCGATTTGCACCTTCGAAAAGTCGAAACCGGCCAGGTCCTGCACGGTGAGATTCCCGCCCTTGAAGGCGACCCGCTTGCCGGCCGAGCGCTCGCTGGCCAGGGGATAGACCTTGTTGACGGGGAAATCCCGTTGCTCGAGGATCTCCAGCATGGTCTCACCGACCGCACCGGTTGCACCGACCACCGCGACATCAAATTTTGCTGACATGTTATAAAGACCTGTTGAAAGTGTCCTGTTAAACCCGCAATGCTGCGACGACAGCATCACCCATTTCCCGCGTTCCCACCGTACGCGTACCCGGCGCGGCGATGTCCGGCGTTCGCAGTCCTTCATCCAGTACGCGCCCGACCGCCTGCTCGATACATGCGGCCAGTGCCGGCTGCCCGAGGCTGTAGCGCAACATCATCGCCACCGAGAGTATCGTCGCCAGCGGATTGGCCACACCCTTGCCGGCGATGTCCGGCGCCGAGCCGTGGATCGGCTCGTACATGCCCTTTCCGCTGTCGTCCAGCGAGGCCGACGGCAGCATGCCGATCGAGCCGGTCAGCATGGCGGCGGCATCCGACAGGATGTCACCGAACATATTGGATGTCACCATGACATCGAACTGTTTCGGTGCACGGACCAGCTGCATGGCGGCATTGTCGACATACATGTGGCTCAGTTCGACATCTTTGTACGCCTGTGCAGTCCGCACCACCACCTCGCGCCACAGCTCGCTGCACTCCAGCACATTCGCCTTGTCGACCGAACACAGCCGTCCGGATCGCTTGCGCGCGGTCTCGAAGGCCACCCGCGCGATACGCTCGATCTCGGATTCACTGTAGATCAGCGTGTTGAAGGCCTCGCGCTCGCCATCCGGGCGGGCGCGGATGCCGCGCGGCCGGCCGAAGTAAATCCCGCCGGTCAATTCGCGCACGATCATGATATCCAGGCCGCTGACGATCTCCGGCTTCAGGGTCGAGGCTGCGGCGAGCTGGGGATAGAGCAGGGCCGGACGCAGGTTGGCGAACAGTCCCAGTTCGGAACGCAGGCCGAGCAGGCCTTGTTCCGGTCGCAGGGCGCGATCGAGACTCTCCCAGCGCGGCCCGCCGACCGCGCCAAGCAGGACAGCATCGGCGGCCTGTGCGAGCGCCAGTGTCTGCGCCGGCAGCGGTTGCCCATGTGCATCGTAGGCTGCGCCACCCACCGGCGCATGCTCGACCTCGACGGCCAGGCCGTAATCCGAACGCAGCACGGCGAGCACCCTTTCCGCCTCGGACACGATCTCCGGTCCGATGCCATCACCGGCCAGTATTGTTATTTTTGTCATTTATACAGTAAGTTATTCGATTTTTCAGGGATCTTCATTAAATAACCACGGGGCCTGGCCACGCCATTTCGCTTCGAAGGCACGGATTGCATCGGCTTGCCGCAGCGTTTGTCCGATATCGTCCAGACCGCGCATCAGGCAGTCCTTGCGGAAGGCGTCCACATCGAAGGGGAAATCCCCCAGTTCGGGGGCACGGATGACCTGCGCGGGCAGGTCGACCTCAAGCTCATAGCCGGGTTTCTCCGCCGTGGCGCGGAACAGCCGGTCGACCGTGCCGGCATCGAGGACGATCGGCAGTACGCCGTTCTTGAGGCAGTTGCTGAAGAAGATGTCGGCGAAACCGGGGGCGATCACCACGCGAAAGCCGTAGTCCAGCAGGGCCCAGACCGCATGTTCGCGCGACGAGCCGCAGCCGAAATTCTCTCTGGCCAGCAGTATCCGTGCACCCCGGTAACGCGGTGTGTTCAGCACGAAGTCGGGATTCAGCGGCCGACCGGTATTGTCCATACCGGGCTCGCCGTGGTCCAGGTAGCGCCATTCGTCGAACAGGTTCACCCCGAAGCCGCTGCGACCGATCGATTTCAGGAATTGCTTCGGAATGATGGCGTCGGTATCGACGTTGGGCCGGTCCAGCGGTGCCGCGACACCTTTGACGGTGGAAAATTTCTCCATGGCTCGACCCCGGGCTAGACCGTATCGGTGCTGACGTTGGCGAAATGACCGGTCACGGCAGCCAGCGCGGCCATGGCGGGACTGACGAGGTGTGTGCGTCCACCCTGCCCCTGGCGGCCCTCGAAGTTACGGTTCGAGGTCGATGCACAGCGCTCGCCGGGGGCAAGCCGGTCGGCGTTCATGGCCAGGCACATGGAGCAGCCGGGTTCACGCCACTCGAAACCGGCCGCCCGGAAGACGCCGTCCAACCCCTCGGCCTCGGCCTGGCGTCTCACCAGGCCGGAACCCGGCACCACCAGCGCCTGCTTGATGCCCGGCGCCACCCGGCGCCCGCGTATGGCAGCCGCCGCCGCGCGCAAATCCTCGATACGCGCGTTGGTGCAGGATCCGATGAATACATGATCCGGACGGATGTCGGTGATTGCCGTGCCCGGCTCCAGCCCCATATAGACCAGCGCCTTGCGCATCCCTTCGCGCTTCACGACATCGGGTTCATCGGCGGGATCGGGCACGACGCCGTCAACGGAGGTCACCATCTCGGGCGAGGTGCCCCAGGTCACCTGGGGCGCGATTGCACTGGCATCCAGCACCACAGTCTTGTCGAATTCGGCATCGGCGTCGCTGTGCAGCCCGCGCCAGGCCGCCACGGCCCGACCCCACAGCGCGCCCCTGGGCGCGTAGGGACGGTCCCGGAGATACTCGATGGTGGTGTCATCCACGGCGATCATGCCGGCGCGCGCGCCGGCCTCGATGGCCATGTTGCAGACCGTCATGCGCCCTTCCATCGATAGTCCCTGGATGACCGGACCGCCGAACTCGATGGAATAACCGGTCCCGCCGGCGGTGCCGATACGCCCGATCACGGCGAGCACGGCATCCTTGGCGGACACGCCCGGGGCGAGACGGCCGTCGAGGCGGACCAGCAGCGACTTCGTCTTGCGCAGGATCAGGCACTGGGTGGCGAGCACGTGCTCGACATCGGAGGTACCGATGCCGAAGGCCAGCGCACCGAATGCGCCGTGTGTGGAGGTATGCGAGTCGCCGCATACAACGGTCATGCCAGGGAGGGTGGCGCCCTGCTCCGGGCCGATCACGTGTACGATGCCCTGGCGTGGATCATTCATGGTGAATTCGGTGATGCCGAAATCCGCGCAGTTCCGGTCGAGGGTCTCTACCTGCAGGCGCGACACCGGGTCGGCGATACCTGCCGCACGCGCGGTGGTGGGCACGTTGTGATCGGGCACCGCGAGTATCGAACGACGTCGCCATGGCCTGCGGCCGGCCAGGCGCAGGCCCTCGAAGGCTTGTGGCGAGGTGACCTCGTGTACCAGGTGCCGATCGATGTAGATCAGCGCCGTGCCATCGGCCTCCTGGCGCACACAATGCGCCTCCCAGAGCTTGTCGTACAACGTCTTGCCGGACATCGAATCAGATCCGCGATAGGGACATGTGAAAACGTGGAATTATATAATGATGAACCGGATGAAGCCATCCATACACTCAATCGCGCCGGTCGAAACGGATTCCGAAGAACACCACGATCACAGCCGCCAGGCTGGCGCCCGCCGCCAGCAGGTACATGGCCTGCGCACCCATGCCGGTCCACAGGTAACCGCTGAGCAGGCTGCCGACGGCACCGCCAGCACCAAAGCTGACACTGCTGTACAACGCCTGGCCGCGTCCCTGGTGCGCCCCCGTAAACAGCCTGTGCACCATGAATATGGCCACGGCATGATACAGGCCGAAGCTCGCGGCATGCAGGGTTTGTGCAAACACCATCACCGGCAGGCGATCGGCGAAACCGGCGATCAGCAGCCAGCGCAACGTGGTGAGGATGACCGCGCTCAGCAGCAGCCGGCGTGCGCCGAAACGCGGCAGCAGCCGCGGCATGAGCAGGAAGACGCCGATCTCCGCCAGCACGCCCAGCGCCCAGAGCTGGCCAATCAGCGCCGTGGAATAACCGTAGTCACCAAGGTAGATGCTGAAAAAGGCATAGTACGGACCGTGGCTGGCCTGGACCAGAAAGCACACCGTGAGCAGCGATACCACCACCGGGCGGCGCAGCACATCACGCAGCCGTTCCTGGTCAAGCGGCAGGTGAGCGGCGGCAGATTCCGGCACGATCAGGCTGGTCAACCAGATCAGCATGAACAGCACGGCAATGATCCGTGGCAGCACAGCGGCACCGGCTGCATCAAGCAACGGTCCCAGCAGCACCACGGACACGATGAAGCCGACCGATCCCCACAGCCGGATGCCGCTGTAGCGATGCGGCTCGCCACCCAGGTGATTCATGGTGGTGGCCTCGAACTGCGGCAGCGAGGCATTCCAGAAGAAGCTGAAGGCGACCATGACCAGTGCCAGCTGCCAGAAGCCATTGGCCAGGAACACACCCGTGAAGCTCAGCGCCGCCAGCATGGAGGCGCTGCGTACGATGGTCATGCGGTGACCGGTCCGGTCGGCGATCCAGCCCCACACGTTGGGCGCCACAATCTTGGTGGCCATGAGGATGGCGAACAACTGGCCGATCTGGGTGACGGAAAAGCTGAGTGACTTGAGATAAAGCCCCCAGTACGGCACCAGGGCGCCGAGCGAGGCGAAATAAAACAGGTAGAAACCGGACAGCCGCCAGTAGATCATGCCACGGGACAACGGTCTCCGCTCACACGCGGGCGTCTAGTCGGCGGCGCGCGCTGGCACGATCGGCGTGCTGGATGCGACGTCCTGATTCTGCGCCCGGTGCCGCAGGGCATGGTCCATCAGCACGATGGCCAGCATGGCCTCGGCAATCGGCGTAGCTCGAATGCCGACACAGGGATCGTGCCTGCCGGTCGTGATCACCTCGACCGGCCTGCCCTCGACGTCCACCGTCCGGCCCGGAATGCGGATACTCGAGGTCGGTTTCAGGGCGATGCTGGCGACGATGTCCTGGCCGCTGGATATGCCACCCAGTACGCCGCCGGCATGATTGGATAGGAAACCCTGCGGCGTGATCTCGTCCCGGTGTTCGCTGCCCTTCTGTGCAACGCAGTCGAACCCGGCGCCGACCTCGACACCTTTCACGGCGTTGATGCTCATCAGGGCATGGGCGATATCGGCGTCGAGCCGGTCGAAGATCGGTTCGCCCAGTCCGGGGGGCACGCCCGTAGCGACCACATTGACTCGCGCACCCACGGAATTGCCTTCCTTGCGCAGGGCATCCATGTAGTCTTCCAGTTCGGCGACCCGTGCCGGGTCCGGTGAGAAAAACGGATTCTGTCCAACCGCCGTCCAGTCCCGCAGCGCGAGTCGGATAGGCCCGAGCTGAGCCAGGTAACCGCGAATCACGATGCCGTATCGCTCGTACAGGTATTTCCGGGCTATCGCACCGGCCGCCACGCGCATGGCGGTTTCACGCGCCGAGGAACGCCCGCCACCACGATAATCGCGCAGGCCGTATTTCTGCTGGTAGGTGTAATCGGCATGGCCGGGCCGGAAGCGGTCCATGATCCGGGCATAGTCCCTGGGCTTCTGGTCGGTGTTATGTATCAGAAGGCCGATCGGCGCCCCGGTGGTACGTCCCTCGAAGACACCGGACAGGATCTGTACGGCATCGGACTCGCGGCGCTGCGTGGTATGCCGCGACATGCCCGGTTTGCGCCGGTCCAGATCGACCTGCAGGTCTGCCTCGGACAGCGCCAGTCCCGGTGGACAGCCATCGACGATGCATCCGAGCGCCGGGCCGTGACTCTCGCCGAACCCGGTAACGACGAACAGTTTTCCGAAGCTGTTGCCAGACATCGGATTATTGTAGCGACTCTTGTCCCGGGCGTCGCCACTTTCTTGTCAGGCCACGTGACATCACCGCGGATTAAAGCCCGGCACGCACCGACCGATAGCGTCTGTGTACCTGTCCTTCGTTCGAAATCAAGGAGCACGCCGTGTCACAACCGCATACCCTGAGGGGCACGCAAGTAGGAAACTACCTCGGCCAGCCGATCTACGAAACCATCACCTCACGCAACGGAACCTATGTCTTTGACCGTATCGCCGAGAACATCGATGGCGAATTTCCGCTGGACCAGCTGAAAGAGAATGAATTGCTGATCAGGCCGGGACTGATCTACCGACCGGCCGGATAAACGGCCTCACGGCCCCGTGACATCCAGACCTTCCCGGTGGGTCTGGTTGATCCGGTACAACAGGCGGATGCACGGCAGTTCCTTCTCGGTGTATTTCTTCACGATACGCATCATCGGCAGATCGTGGCGTCCAAACTGGTAACTGCCATCCGCCATGGCAGCCCGCATCCCGCGCAGCTCCTTCAGCAACACCTCCACGTAGCCAAGGTTGTGCTCGACCTCGTCGAAATCGAATCGCGCCGCCTCCTCGATATCCTCCAGCTCGAAGATCGTCTGCCTGACCAGCGCAACATACTCCTCGGCCGTTCTGGGACGTGCGCTCATATGCTAATTCCCGTGGATTCGATTCATCCCGTCGTGCCGGGCACGCCGGCCGCCTGCTCGAAGCTGGCCAGGTGCTGCTCCAGCTGAGTGCGCTCGAGCAGGAATACCCCGTCCCCGCCATAGGCAAAATCCAGCCACAGGAACGGAACCGCCGGAAATCGCGCCGCCAGGACATCCTGGGTATTGCCGACCTCGACGACCAGGATTCCGGACGCTGTCAGATGACGAGCCGCATCACGCAGGATGCGCACCACGATATCCAGGCCCTCGAGGCCTGCGGCCAGTCCGAGCGCCGGTTCGTGCCGAAACTCCTCGACCAGCCCAGCGATCTCCGCCTGCGGCACGTAGGGCGGATTGGATACTATGATGTCATAGCGGCGCCCTGCAAGGGCCGAGAATACGTCGGACTGCAGGACGCTGACACGATCACCGAGACCGTGCCGGGCGACGTTGATACGCGCCACGGCCAGCGCATCGGGTGAAACGTCGGTAAGCGTCAGCCTGGCTGCGGGGAAATGGTGTGCACAGGCAATGCCGATACAACCGCTGCCGGTGCACAGGTCCAGTATCCGTTGCACCCGGTCCGGATCCACCCAGGGCAAAAACCGGTCCTCGATCGTCTCCGCCAGCGGAGAACGCGGGACCAGCACCCGCTCATCGACGTAATAGGTCCGCCCGGCGAACCAGGCCTCCCGTATCAGATAGGCCGCCGGCTTGCGGGTCGCGACACGCCGCTCCAGCAACGCGACGGCACGCGCCCGATCCGCGTCGGAAATCGCACCATCGAGCGCCGCCTCGGGCTGCTCGTAGCCGATCCGCAGCGCATGCCGCACCAGGACGGCGGCCTCGTCGAGGGCGTTGTCTGTACCGTGATAATAACCGAGACCTGACGTCGCGAAATACGCGGCACCGCGCTGAATGAGATCGCGCGCAGTTCTCGCGGTGTTCAGCGCGTCGTGGTTGGGGCTGTGCGGATCGGCCGGTGTCATGATGAATCGCCGCCTGCTCTGTGGAATAATCGCGGCCATGGCAGTGTTCAACCGACCCGGCCGCCTCCTGGTGGCCGTGATTATAGCTGCAATCGCCGTTTGCGCCGGTATCTGGGCGGCAGGTGGTCTGTTCGTGCGACCCGGCCCGGCTGAGACGCTGTCGGCCACCCGCTTCCCGGTCGCCCGTCCACTACAGCCGTTTCAGCTCGTCGACCATCGGGGCAAGCGCTTCGACAATACCTCGCTGCAGGGACACTGGACCTTCCTGTTCTTCGGCTATACCCACTGTCCGGATGTCTGCCCGACGGCCCTGTCTGTACTCAATGGTGTCGCGCAGCGACTATCCGATACCGGCGCCAGCACGCACTTTGCCTTTGTGACGGTCGATCCTGAACGTGACACGCCGGAGCAGCTGGACCGGTTCGTCACCTACTTCAACGGTGATTTCATCGGCGTCACAGGAGAGGAAAGCGCGATCGAACAACTCGCCGGGCAGCTTGGCGTCCTTTCGATGCGGGTCGAGCAGGGGACCGGTGCTGACGGCTATCTCGTCGACCATACGGCGAGCGTATTCCTGATCGACCCGGCCGGCCGCTACCTGGCGGTGTTCACGCAACCGCTCGATGCGGAGGCGATCAGCACGGATTTCCGCACCATGCTGAAGGATTACCCGTGACAGCCCCCAGGCGTGCACACTGGACCGGCGTCCCGTTCCTGAACGGGCTGCTCGCCTGGACGGCGCAGGTCGGGGGCAGGCGTGTTTCGGTGCGCGAACCGGTCATAAGCCGCTCCGACGGCGACCATCCCCCTCACTAGCCCCCGGAGTCCAGCCGCATGACAGACCATCGAGCCAACCTGCTCGACGCGCTCAGGTCATGGCCGTTGATGCTGTTACCCCACCAGCTGCTGTCACACCTGGTGCGCCGCGCCACCCGCTGCCGCGCGGTATGGTGGAAAAACCTCTTGATCCATGTATTTACCCGTCATTTCCGGGTCGACATGACGGAAGCGGAGCATGCAGAGTCCAGCGCCTACCCGGACTTCAACAGTTTTTTCACGCGTGCGCTCTCGGCCGGCGCCCGCCGTCCACCGGACGCACCAGCCGCCCTGGCCTGTCCGGTCGACGGCCGGGTCAGCCAGGCCGGCGCCATCGCGGGAGACCGCATCCTGCAGGCCAAGGGGCATGACTTTTCGCTCACCACCCTGCTGGGCGGCAATCCGGCGCATGCGGCGCACTTCACCGGCGGTCAGTTCGCCACGCTCTATCTGTCACCGCGGGATTACCACCGCGTTCACATGCCCTGCGCCGGCAGGCTGATCGAGACGATCTACGTACCCGGACGTCTGTACAGCGTGGCGCCGCACACCACGCGCACCATCCCGGGGCTGTTTGCGCGCAACGAGCGCCTGGTCGCGCTGTTCGCGACACCGGCCGGCCCGATGGCCATGGTCCTGGTCGGAGCCATCTTCGTCTCCTGCATGGAAACCGTGTGGGGCGGGATCGTCAACCCGCGGCGACGCATGCGCCTGCAGAGCACGCGCTTCGACATTCCCGGCGCTATACCGATCGAACTCGAACGCGGCGCCGAGATGGGACGTTTCAACATGGGATCGACCGTGATCCTGCTCTTCGGTCCGGACCAGGTGGCATGGTCGGAGACCCTGCTGCCCGGGCAACCGGTCAGGGTGGGACAGTGCATCGGCCACGGGCCGGCCGGGAACGGCTGTCCGCCCTGTTAACCAAATACGGACCTCCGCGTTAGCTGTCATTGTGACAACCTACACAGGAGCAGCACCATGAAATTCCGTTCACTGATCAGTTCGAGCCTCCTTGCCGCCTGCCTGGGCTTCGGCATCAGCGCCCCGGCGCAGGCCCATGACGACGTCACCGTATGGCTGTACGACTGGGGCAACCACCACCCGGGCCGCTTTCTTAACGGCTACTACGTCGAGCACCGCTACCAGAAGTTCCCCGCACGCTCCTGGAAATGGCATCACCGGCGCGGTTACTGGGATGACCACCGCGACCGACGGCACCACGACGGCGATCGCTACGACCGGGGTCACGGGAGACATGATGACCACGACGGGCACCATCGCCGCTGAGGCTCGCAGGGACCGTGCTTCGGGTATACTGGTCGCCACACGGTGGCGCGGAACGCTGCAGGCACGCACCGGCGGGCCGGAGCACCCGGGCACGGTCATAACACTCATGTACAGCCTGCAAGAAACCGACGAACCCAACATCCCTGGGACGGCCTTGGACAGATCAACCGACAACAACCAGGCGCTGGCGTCGTTCTTTATCGAGCACGAGGAGAGGGCATTCTACGTCGCCTACGCGGCACTCTGGGACAGGGAAGCGGCCATGGACACGGTGCAGGAAAGCATGTTGCGACTAGTCCAGTATTACCGGCACAAGCCGGTGGAGGAATGGCCAGCGCTGTTCCGCACCATATTGAACAGCCGGATCAACGACGTCCGACGCAGGCGCCTGATCGAACAGGGCAGACACAAGCTGGTATCGCTGACCGGGCTGTTTCGCGGCAGGCACAACGACGGGCAAGAGAACGTCGAATTCGAACTGCCGGCCGAAACCCGCAGCGACGGCGTGACCGCGCCGGAGGTCGAGTACCTGGCACAGGAAATCAGGCAGCTGGTCACCCAGGCGCTGCAGTCCCTGTCGGAAAGACAGCGTCAGGTCTTCATTCTGCGGGAATGGCGTGGTATGAGTATAAGTGAGACGGCCACGACGCTGGGCTGCTCGGAAAACAGCATCAAGCAGCACCATTTCCGGGCCATGCGTGAACTGCGCAAACAACTGGCAGAGGTATGGGATTATGCACAATCGACAACATCCTGACCCGGAACGACTGGATCGCCTGCGCGCCGGTCTGCTGGATGAGCAACCCGACGAGAAGGCCGCGCTGACGGCACACCTCGAACATTGCGACAACTGCCAGGCGCGCTACAGCAGCTGGGTCCAGCTTGGCCCCGGTGCACTGGGACCCGAGCTCGAGCCGGCGGCACTCAGGCGCGACCTGCGCGCGGCCCGGCTCACTGCACTGGACAGTAGTGCCCCACGGCACCGGCACGCCTTCGCGTCCTATGCGACCGCCGCCCTGGTGCTGGTCGCCGTCACGCTCGGCATATGGACGGGCCAGAACTGGCTGCAACCGCAGCCGCAAGTCACCGTGCAGGCAATGCACGAGGTCCCGGATATCTACGAGGACCTCGATTTCTACCTCTGGCTTGCCAACCAGAAGCAAACGGAGCCCGACACGCTCAGTGATAACCCGAACAATACCTGACATGAAAGCGACAACAGCCATCGTCACTGTCGCATGCGCGCTCTACCTGGCCTGCGGGATGCCAGTGGCGCTGGCCGGCGGAATCCCCTGGAACAGCCTGAACCAGAATGAACAGTCCGTGCTCAGCAAACACCGGGGAGAGTGGTCCGGCCTGAGCGAGGCGGAACAGCGCCGGCTCGTCAGCGGCGCCAGAAAATACCTTGATCTGCCACCCGACAAGCGCAAGGCGGTCGAGGACAAGCGCAAACAGTACCAGCGCATGTCCCCCAAGGAACGGGAACAGCTGCGCGACAGGTACAGCCGGCAGCGACGATACCGCTGACAGTACGCGTTTCGCGCGGGGCCGGACCGGCGATACCGCGGACCGGCCTTCTCTGGTATGCTTCGCAGCCATTTTCCGGGCACGCAGACAAGTCCATCTCATGCAACCCATGCTCAACATCGCTGTTCGTGCCGCACGCAGCGCCGGCAACGTCATCATCAGGAACCTGGACCGGCTCGACAGCCTTGCCGTACACACCAAGGACCGCAATGACTTCGTCACCGAGGTCGACCGGAACGCGGAACGCGAGATCATCGCCATCCTGCGCAAGGCCTACCCGGGTCACAGCGTGCTGGCGGAGGAAAGCGGTGCGCATGACGGTAACGATTTCCAGTGGATTATCGACCCTTTGGACGGGACGACGAATTTCCTGCACGGTTTTCCGCAATTCGCCGTTTCCATTGCACTGCGACATCGCAACAGACTGGAGCAGGCCGTGGTCTACAACCCGCTGAGCCAGGAACTGTTCACTGCATCACGCGGCGCCGGTGCCCTGCTCAACGACCGGCGCATGCGCGTAAGCAACCGCAGAAATCTGGACGGCGCCCTGCTGGGAACCGGTTTTCCCTTTAAGGACGAGGCCTATCTCGAACCGTACCTCGATATGTTCCGCGCCCTGTTTCCACGCACCGCCGGGATCCGGCGTGCCGGCTCGGCGGCACTCGACCTGGCGTTCGTCGCCGCCGGCCGGCTGGATGGCTTCTGGGAGATCGGCCTCAACCTCTGGGACATGGCGGCGGGTGTCCTGCTGATCCAGGAGGCCGGCGGTCTGTGTAGTGATTTTGTCGCCGGACACGACTACCTCAAGAACGGTAATCTGGTCGCCGGCAATCCGAAGGTGCTCGCGGAAATACTCAGGGCCATCCGGCCCTGTGTCACGGACGACCTCGCAGCAAGACACCCACCCTCGCACCGCGCCTGACGTCCGGGTGCGAACGCCGTGCTCAAGCGCAGACCGGCGGTGCCGATGCCCTCATCAATAGCGCTGATATTGGCTGAACCCGATGCAGTTTCAGAGCGAGGGAGGAAGGCGTCATGCAGAAAAAACAGCAGGACAGAAGGATCAACGGCGCAGCACTGGAAAACATCATGCAGGACGTGCTCACCGGGATGCAGGATTTCACCCTTGACGCCTGCTGCGGATGCAATGCGGCGAGTCTGGAAATTCTCAGCGTGGAACCGACCGGCAAGCCGGCCACCCGCCCGGTAGCGGCCCTGCGGTTTCCGTCGCGCCGCATTGGAACCCGCCGGGGCTGACAAACACCGCCGGGCGGCCCGTGACGGTCAGGGCTCCGACCTCCGCCTGCCCTCTTCCGGCTTGCTGACCAGCAGGTCCGCCTTGCTGACACCCAGTGCAAGCGCGATCGCGCTGGCCACATAGACCGACGAATAGGTGCCGACCAGGATACCCAGGATCAGCGCCAGCGAGAAATTATGGATCGTTTCCCCACCGAAGATAAACAGCGCGACCAGCACCAGCAGCGTCGTCAGGCCAGTCATGATGGTTCGCGACATGGTCTGGTTGATCGCGATATTGATGACCTCGTATGAACTGGCCTTGCGGATGCGGCGGAAATTCTCGCGGATGCGGTCATAGACCACGATGGTATCGTTGAGCGAATAACCGATCACGGCCAGGATTGCCGCCAGTACGGTCAGGTCGAACTCGTACTGGAAAAACGAGAATACACCCAGGATGATCACTACATCGTGCACGGTCGCAATGATGGCGCCCGGGGCGAAGCGCCACTGGAAACGCACCATGACGTAGATCAGGATGCCGATCAGGGCGTAGATCATCGCCAGCCCCCCCTGTTCCGCGAGTTCCTCTCCGATTTGCGGGCCGACAAATTCGACACGGCGCATCTTTACCCCAGGATTCTGCGATCGGAGGGCCTGCATGGCGTTTTCGCTGAGCTGCGCGCTCTCCGTGCCGGGTTCGGGGGCCAGCCTGATCAGAACGCTGCTGGAAGTACCGAAATGCTGCGCCTGCGCATGCGGGAAACCACTCCCGGCCAGCGCGCTGCGCACATCCTCAAGCACCACCGCCTGCGGATAGCCGACCTCGAGCAGGGTGCCACCGGTAAAGTCGATGCCGAAATTCAGGCCGCGCGTGGCGAGTGACCATATCGTCAGCAGCACCAGCAGCGCGGAAGTCAGGCCGACGAAGTAGCGTATCTTCAGAAAATCGATGCTAGAGGTTTTCTTGAACAGTTCCATGATGGTTACCCCGCGGCGCCTAGATGAGTAGCCGCGCCTTGCGACGCCCGCCGTACAACAGATTGATCACCGCCCGGGTACCCATGATCGCAGTGAACATGGAAGTCAGAATACCGATCGAGAGCGTGACCGCGAAGCCCTTGACGGGGCCACTTCCGAAGCTCAGCAGCACGACGGCGGCGATCAGGGTGGTGATATTCGAATCAGCGATAGTCGAGAACGCCTTCTCGTAGCCGGCCTGGATACTTGCCTGCGGGCTGTTGCCGCTGCGCAATTCTTCCCGGATGCGTTCGAATATCAGCACGTTCGCATCGACAGCCATGCCGACGGTGAGCACGATGCCGGCGATGCCGGGCAGCGTCAGCGTCGCCTGCAGCATCGACAGGATGGCCACGGTAAGCACCACGTTCATTGCCAGCGCCAGATTCGCCACCATGCCGAAAACCCGGTAGTACCCCGCCATGAACGCCAGCACGAGGCAGAAGCCAATCACCACGGACTTGAATCCCTGCTCGATATTGTCCCTGCCCAGGCTCGGACCGATGGTACGCTCCTCGATGATCTCAATCGGCGCGGCGAGTGCGCCCGATCTGAGGACCAGCGCCAGTTCATGCGCCTCCTTCGGGCTATCCAGACCGGTGGTCTGGAAACGCTTGCTGAAAACGTCCCTGATGGTCGCGACGCTGACGACCTCCTCGACCTTGACCGCCTTCCTCACCGGCTTGCCATCGACCAGTGTGGTTTCGGTCCTGTTTTCGATAAACACGACCGCCATGGGTTTGCCGACGTTTTCCTTGGTGAATTTCAGCATGCTCCTGGCGCCCTTGGCATCCAGGGTCACGGATACCATCGGTGAACCGCTTTGCGGATCGAAGCCGGAGCGCGCATTGACGATCTGGTTGCCGGTCGCGATAACCGATTTCTTCAGCAGTACCGGGGTACCGTTTCTTTCGTAATAGAGCCTCGAACCCGCCGGTATCTTGCCCGCCACGGCCCGTTCGACATCATGCTCGATGTCCACGGCGCGGTATTCCAGTGTCGCCGTCGCGCCAAGAATGCGCTTGGCCTGTGCCGTATCCTGCACGCCGGGCAACTGCACGACGATACGCTGACTGCCCTGCTGCTGGATGACCGGTTCGGCGACCCCGAGCTCATTGACGCGGTTACGCAGTGTAAGGATATTCTGCTGCAGCGCGAATTGCTTGATCTCCCTGACCTCCTGTTCCGGCGGCCTTACCACCAGGCCGATCTTGTCCGGCTCGTCCAGAGAATCGACGATCAGCGCCGGAAAGTCCTTGCTGATCGCGCTGCCCGCGGCGTCTGCATCCTGCTGATTCCTGAACTCGATACGGATATCGGAACGTTCGGGCCGCAGCAGGGTGTAGCGCAGCTTGGCCTCGCGCAGGAGGGTTCGGAAGTCGGTCGCATAGCTCTCGACCGCCTGCTTGAGCGCCGCGTCCATGTCGACCTCGAGCAGAAAATGGACGCCGCCGCGCAGATCCAGGCCCAGATACATGGGCAGGGCATTGAGTTTTTCCAGCCAGGCGGGGGTTGACGGTGCCAGGTTGAGCGCAACGACAAAATCATTTCCGACCGCGGCCTTGACGAAGTCGACGGCCTTGAGCTGGGTCTCCGTGTCAGAGAAACGCACCAGCAGGGTGCCGTCCTGCAATTCTGTCTTCTTCACCGCGATACCCGCCTTCTCCAGCGCATCCGTCACGGAGCGGGTCAGCACCGCATCGACCTCGGCCTTGCGCGTACCGGAAATCTGAACGGCGGGATCCTCCCCGTAGAGATTGGGTAGAAAGTAGATCATGCCCACCACCAGCACGGCGATGATGAGCAGGTATTTCCATAATGGGTACCGGTTCATGGTTCTCTCATTCCCTGGCAGGCTCTACAGCCCCTTGATCGTTCCCTTGGGCATGAGGTTGGCGACGGCGTTACGCTGCACCCTCACCGTGACACCTTCGGAGATATCCAGCTCGATGAAACTGTCGCCCACCTTCGAAATGCGGCCCAGCAGCCCGCCATTGGTGACCACCTCGTCCCCCTTGGCCAGCGCCTCGACCATTTGCTTGTGTTCCTTCGCCTTCTTGGTCTGCGGACGAATCAGCAGAAAGTAGAAGACCACGAAAATAAAGACCAGCGGGAGAAAACTCATCAGGGGATCACCCTGCCCCCCCGGTGCCGCCAGTGCGTCAGATATAAAAAAAGACATGATTGCTCCTCAAACGATCCGGTTCCGTACCTCCGGCATGCGCACCTGCCCCGCCGGTGGCCGGTCAAACCAGCGCATTATGACACAGCGCCGCGTCCGGCGTAAAAATCCTTGCGGAAGGCGGCCAGCGCCCGCTGCGCGATGGCCGCCCGCAACCCGGCCATCAGGTCCTGGTAGTAGGTCAGGTTATGGAGGGTGTTCAACCGCGCGCCGAGGATCTCGTTGCACTTGTCTAGATGGTGCAGGTAGGCCCGGCTGTAATTCCGGCAGGTATAACAACGGCATGACCCGTCCAGCGGCCGGGTATCCGAACGGTTCGCGCTGTTGCGTATCCGCACCACGCCATCGCGCGTGTACAGGTGGCCGTTGCGGGCATTGCGCGTCGGCAGCACGCAGTCGAACAGGTCAATGCCGTGGCTGACGGCCTCCACGATGTCCTCCGGTGTCCCCACGCCCATCAGGTAGCGTGGCGCCATGGCCGGCATCTGCACCACGAGCGCTGCCAGGACGGCCTCGCGCTCCGTCCGGCCCTCACCGACTGACAGGCCGCCCAGTGCATAGCCGTCGAAGCCTATCTCCAGCAATCCGGCCAGCGACTCCGCGCGCAGGCCCGGATACATCCCGCCCTGTACGATGCCGAACAGGGCGGCGGGATTGCCCGCATGCGCCGCACGGCTGCGGCGCGCCCACCGCAGCGACAGTTCCATGGAGGCACGCGCCTCGGCCTCGGTCGCCGGGTACGGCGTACACTCGTCGAATACCATGACGATATCGGCACCCAGCTCACGCTGCACCTGCATGGACTCCTCGGGACCCAGAAACACGCGATCGCCGTTGACCGGTGAACTGAAGGTGACACCCTGCTCCGTGATCCGGCGCAGCGCACCCAGGCTGAACACCTGATACCCGCCGGAATCGGTCAGGATGGGTCCGTCCCAGTGCATGAAATCGTGCAGTGTGCCGTGTTGCCGGATAATAGCGGTCCCGGGACGCAGCATCAGGTGAAAGGTGTTGCCCAGGATGATCCCCGCGCCGGTGGCGCGGACTTCTTCAGGCGTCATCGCCTTGACCGTGCCATAGGTGCCCACCGGCATGAACGCCGGTGTCTGAACCGTACCGCGCGCTAACTTGATGGCGCCGCGCCGGGCTGCACCGTCGGTATGTGTACAGGTAAATTTCAAGCTGTCACCGTCCCCACGTCAACCTCGTCCCGCGCGGCGATGAACATGGCGTCGCCGTAACTGAAAAACCGGTATCCCGCGTCAATCGCATGCCGGTAAGCCCGCATGATGCGTGCGTGGCCCGCGAAGGCACAGACCAGCATCAGCAGGGTCGATTCGGGCAGGTGAAAGTTCGTCAGCATGGCATCCACCGCACTGAAGCGGTAGCCTGGCCGGATAAACAGCGCCGTCTCGCCACGGCAGGGTTCCAGCCTGCCCTGTCGGGCGGCCGATTCCAGCGTGCGCACCACCGTGGTACCGACGGCGATCACGCGCCCGCCACGCCGGCGGGCCGCAGCGATTCTGTCACAGGTGGATGCATCGATCTCGAAGAATTCGCGATGCATCACGTGCGCATCGAGATCGTCCACCCGCACCGGCTGAAAGGTACCGGCACCAACGTGCAGGGTCACAAACGCCGAATCGATACCCCGGTCCGCGAGCCGCCGCATGACAGCCTGATCGAAATGCAGGCCTGCCGTCGGTGCCGCCACCGCACCCGGTCTGTCCGCGAATACGGTCTGGTAACGTTCACGGTCCAGCGCCTCGTCCGGACGTGCGATGTACGGCGGCAGTGGAACATGCCCGTACCTTTCCAACCACTCCAGTACGTCATTGTCTGCCGGGAAGGCCAGCTCGAACAGGTCTCCGGCTCGCCCCGTCACCTCGACCTCGAACGCGCTGGCCAGGTACAGGCGGCCGCCCGGGCGCGGCGCCTTGCTCGCACGTACATGTGCCAGCGCTCCGTGCGGCGCCGTGATGCGCTCGACCAGAACCTCGACGTGGCCGCCGGTGTCCTTGGTCCCCGACAGCCGCGCCGGTATCACCCGGGTGTTATTGAACACCACGATATCTTCAGTGCGTACCAGATCCGGGAACCCGCTGAAACGGCAATCCTCGATCCGGTCGGTGCGCGGATCGATGTAAAGCAGACGGCTGTCGCTGCGCACCGGGCAGGGTCGCATCGCGATCAGACCGGGCGGGAGTTCATAGCTGAAATCCTTACGCTGCATGGCGCGGCATGTTAGCACAGGAAATTCAGGCTGCTGCTTGCCCGGCTGGCCGGATTCCCCGATACTAGCGGGCCTTGCCGGTACGAGGCCGGTACGACATGCCGAGGTGGTGAAACTGGTAGACGCACTGGATTCAAAATCCAGCGGAGGCAACTCCATGCGGGTTCGATTCCCGCCCTCGGCACCACACCATCAGCCCGGTATGCACGCTCAGTGCGGGGCGGGCACCAGCCAGGCGAGCACGAGAACCGCCAGTAGCAGGGTCAGTAACAGCATCCGCACACGGCCGGCATTCGAGCCGCCCCTTGCAGCCGGTCCCGGCATGCCGAACGCGTACAGATCTGCCCTGCGATGGACTTCCAAGCGCCGGCGGTCCCTGAGCACGCGCCTCTCCACCGCGGCAGCATCGAAGCAGGGACAGGCATCGCGACGCCTGTCGGTACGGCGCTCATCAACCTTCATGCGCGCCTCGATATAGCGCTGGTATTCCTCCCAGCTCGAGAGATTCAGCATTTCGTGCGGCAACAGGCCGGTCAGCGACTTCGCCACCGTCCACGTTGCACGGTCCCGGCTCAATTCGTCCTCGAGACGTATGCGGCCGAGCAGAAGATAGCGGGTGATCTCCGTGGCCGGAAACGGACCGCGTATCACGCCCTCACGGCGGGTGAACCATGTACCGTTTTCTTCCCGCCGCTTCATGACCGCGCCGCGCGAGACTGTCATTCACTCAACCACTCCCCCATGCGTGCCCGCAGTCGGATCAGCGCCTGGCCGTGAATCTGGCAGACCCGCGACTCGCTGACGCCGAGAATTTCGCCGATTTCGCGCAGGTTCAGCTCCTCGTCGTAATACAGCGCCATCACCAGTCGTTCGCGTTCGGGCAGACCCTTGATCTCGTCCGCCAGCCCCTGCTTGAAATCGCTCTTTTGCAGGTTTTCCAGGGGCTGATCGGCATGACGTCCCGAGTCCGTCATACCCTCTTCACCCAGCATGCCGGGATCCTCGAAGCTGAAAATACGACAACCCGTGGAATCCTGCAGGATCTTGTGATATTCCTCGAGGCTGATGGCCATCTCCTCCGCAACCTCGATGTCCCGTGCGTCACGACCCTTTTCGTTTTCGATCTTCCGTACCGCTTCGGCAACCTCGCGGGCCTTGCGGTGTACCGACCGGGGTGTCCAGTCGGTACGCCTGATTTCATCGAGCATCGCGCCACGTATGCGGATGCCGGCATAGGTTTCGAAACTTGCACCCTGCTCCGGATCGAACTTTCTGGAGGCCTCGATCAGGCCTATCATGCCGGCCTGGATGAGGTCGTCGGCCTGGACGCTGGCGGGTAAACGGCTCATCAGATGGTATGCGATCCGTTTGACCAGTGGCTCGTGCAACACGACAAGCTCATTGCTCGATGCAAATTCCGCGGCGGCCTTTGCTGCGTTTCCTTTCATGACCTCACCTCCATTCCCCTGTTCTCATTCTGGATAAGCCGTTCGACAAAAAACTCGAGATGCCCCCCCGCATAAAGCTGGCGCGGCCATTTCAATATCTGCCCGGCAAGATTCTTCAGCGCCATCGCTGAGCAGCTGCCGGGAAACGCGTTCAGCACCGTCTGGCGTTGTGCGATGGCCTGCTGCATATGTTCGTCACGCGGCACATAGCCGCAGCACGAGAGCACCAGGTCATGATTGTCTGAAAAGCGCTCGAGCAGTCGCATAAACAATTCGCTGGCCTCGCCCGCCGACGCAACCATGTTCGGCAACACGTGAATGCGCGGAATACACTGGTCCGTGTAAAGGGTATCGATGAGCGCGGCGGCATCCCTGATCGAAGCCGGCTCGTTGCAGACCACCACCACGATGTCGGTTGCCGCCCGGCAGAAGACGGTTACAATATCGGTAATACCGGTCGCGGTATCGATAATGAGGGTATCAATCGGCTCATCCAGGTCGCTGAAGGCCCGCATAAGGCCGGCACACTCGGACGACCCGAGTCCGGCCATCTGCTTTGCCCCCGAGGCAGCCGGAATGAACAGCATACCCGCCGGTCCCCGCGTCACGATCTCCCCCAGCGACTTGTCGCCGCAGAGCACATCGTGCAGGGTGTAATCGACATCGAGCCCCAGCAGCGCATCGATATTGGCCATGCCAAGATCGGCATCGAGCAGCAGGGTGCGGTTCCCCGCGTTGCTCAACGCCTGCGCCACGTTGACGGCAATGCTTGACTTGCCGGTGCCACCCTTGCCGCCGGTGAACGCGATGACCTGCACCGGGGGATGCGTGAGCGGCATGATCTGTTCGCCGGGCTGACCCAGTTTGATGTCAGCAAGGTGCATGGAAGTGGCCACGACCAGTCCGGCTTCTATAAGGCATTTGCATCTACGATACCTGCTGCTGATTCACGGTAAGTCTGCTTGCTACACAGATAGCAACATGCATACCAACATCGCCAGCAGACGGCGGCAGCCCTATTTGACAGATAACTTAATGTATTTAAATGGAATTGTTTCTAACAGCTTTGGGGAAGATTTTTCGGACCTACGTCACACTTTTGACTTCACGGGCCCTGACGACGGCAAACTGACTTCTTTCGCCGACAGACCGGCATGTACGGGGGGCCGGATGGTCGGTCGCTGTCCGGGCGGCGTCCCGGCGCGCGGCTACAGGGGCAGACGACCCGTTTCTGAGACCAGCGTGGTGAAATGCACTTCAGGCAGGGGGCGACTGATGTGAAAACCCTGGGCCACGTCACAGCCCAGGGTGACAAGCAGTTCCCATGACCTGATGTTCTCGACGCCTTCGGCTACCACCTTGAAACCCAGACTGTGGCCGAGATCGATGATGGTACGGACGATCGCGATATCCTGCTTGTCGAAGGCGATGTCCATGATGAAAGACTGATCGATCTTGAGAGTATCGATGGGCAGGCCCTTCAGGTACGACAAAGACGAGTAGCCGGTACCGAAATCGTCGATCGCTATCGTGACGCCGCTTTCGCTCAGCCGGCTCAGCACGTCTGAAGCGCGATCGATATCCTGCATCAGCGTGGCCTCGGTGATTTCGATCTCGAGACATTCCCCCTCGACCTCAGCCTCGCGCAGTGCCCATTTGATCTTGTCGAGCAGACGCGGATTCTGGAATGAACGTGCTGAAACATTCACGGAGATGGGGATGTTCAGACCTTCATATTTCCATTGCCGGCACTGCCTGAGTGCGGTGACCAGCACCCAGTCCGTGATCGGCGTGATCATGCCAAGCTGCTCGGCCACCGGGATGATGCGTTGCGGCATGACCGTGCCCTCGACGGGGTGATCCCAGCGCAACAGCGCCTCTGCGCCCACGACCCTGGATGTCCGCAGATCCACCTGCGGCTGGTAATGCAGGGTGAACTCATTGTTCTCGATCGCCGACTTTATCTGCCCGGAATAACGTAGCTGCTGGGCTGCACTCACATCATTGGCCGGGTCGAAATACTGGTACGGCAGACCATTGCGTTTTGCCCGCTGCATCGCGCTTTCGGCATTGTTCAACAGCGTTTCCTCGTTGTCGCCGTCGCCGGGGAAACACGAGATTCCCAGTGTAAGGCTGACCCACAACTGCTTGTCCATGTGGGTGAAGGGCAAGTCGAAGGAATCCAGGATCTTTGTTATCACCCGCTCGGTGGCCTCACCGATGTTGTAAACGGGCTGCAGCAGGATGCCGAACTGGTCGCCGCCCAGACGAGACAGCGAATCCGACTCACGCACGATTGCATTCAGCCGTTCCGAGATACTTCTCAGCAGGATATCACCGACGTCACGACCGAGCGTATCGTTGTACATCTTGAACTGGTTGATATCCAGCGATATCACCACCACCTGCGAGCCCGGCACCCGGCGCGAGGCCGCCAGCGCCATGTTCAGGTGGTCGGTCCACAGTGCGCGGTTCGGCAGGCCGGTGAGGCAGTCCGTGGTAGAGAGCTGCTGCAGCTGCTTGCGCTCCGCGACCTGGTGATTGATATCCTCCAGCACACAATGCACGACGGACGGGCGACCCTGGCTGCCTTCAGCCGGATACAGCGCCACCCTGTACCAGTGCTGATCGGATCCCGCCAGTGACATGCGGATCTCGACCTGGCGGCCGTTGCCGTTGACGGCATCCTGCCAGGCGGAGAGCAACAGTTCCGTGTCCTCGCCGTGTGTATCGGAAAGACACGGGAACGGGGCGGCCATTTCCCGATCGTACAGGACCCGCAGGGAATAGTTCGCATAGTGGATCCTGTTGGAACGGACATCCACCGTCCAGAGGTAATACGGGATGCCGGCCAGAAGTTCCTCGGCCTGGTTGTGGCGCAGGATTTCGTGGGCCAGCGCGCCGCGCAGCTCATCGCCGGCACTGGCCCAGTAACCCTCAAGCGTCAGACCAAGGTCGTGCAGCAGCCTGCGGACCAGCAGCGACTCGAGCGCCTTGCGTTCCGTGTTTGAAGGCACCAGCGCGGGCAGAAGGCCACGGAGATACTCGATGAAGAGATCATAGGCGCCGATGACCCAGGCCGGTCTGAAGCGGTGTTCGAGGTGCAGCGTGCCGGATTCCAGCAAGACATCGACGCGCTCCCTGAGGTTGCCGGAGGTGACCGAGTTCAGGAGATTCTGCAGTTCGGTGCGTGCGAACAGCCCGACATCTCCACCGTCACGCTCGAAGGCATAAAGCACATCCGCGATGTCGGGATTGTCGAACAGGTAATTGTAGTACTTCTCGGCGAACCCGGCCGTCGCTCCCGCCAGCGTGGCACGATGGGTATCGAGTAATCTGGCATCACTGTCGGAAAGGTGGAACAGGTAATTATAATCCCTGGCCAGCAGTTCGCGTGCGGCTCGCTGTCCCAGACCGCCGGCGGCCTGCTCACCGGAGCTGCGCTCACTGTCTCGTCTCTTCACAGCCATCGCGTTTGAAGTTGGTTTTATTATCCGGACGGCAAAGTATTCGCATCGCCGTTAACCGGTCGTTAGCAGACACACATTTCCGCCCCGGGCCCCGGGCAGGCGGCCGGTCGACTGAAATCCGTTTAATGTGATACCCGTGCTACTGAAATTGTTATTCCAACTTTTATTATTATTGACTACTGCATTTGCACCGAATCTAGCACAGGGCCGCGTGAAAATACAGCACGACCGCGTGCGGAGGACGCGTGGATACCGTCGTTCGCAGGAGTATGGCCTCGATGAACAGACCGTTTACAGAGGCCATCAGGCCTGTCGCTGCATGCCGTATTTGCGCAGTTTTTCCACCAGCGTGGTCCGACGCATGCCAAGCCGCTTGGCCGCGTGTGCGACGACGCCACCGGAGTCCGCCAGCGCCTGCCTGATGTAGCTGACCTCGAGGTAACTGAGGTGTTCCTTTAGATTCATGCCCCTGCGCGGCAGGCGGGGATCGAGGTCGTCGGCTGTGAGTTGCGACCCGACCAGCGCGTCCATCAGTTGTTCAGAGGGTGTATCGTCGACGTTCCGGAATTTCTCGGGTAAATCAGCGACGTCGACGATGCCGAAGGGATGCAGGATGGCAAGCCGCTCGATGAGATTCGCCAATTCCCTGACATTACCGGGCCAGCTGTACTGGCAAAGCGAGTAGATCGCCCCCGGCGACAACCTGACCGAGCCGCGATTCTCGTATTCGATACGACGCACCAGTTCGTTCACCAGCAAGGGAATGTCCTCCACCCGATGTGACAGTGACGGCATTTCGATGGGAAACACATTCAGTCGGTAGAACAGGTCCTCGCGAAATTCCCCCGTGGTTATCGCTTCCTCCAGATTCCTGTGGGTCGCGGCAATGATGCGTACATCGGATGTCAGTGTCTGGTTGGAACCGACCCGTTCGAAGGTGCGCTCCTGCAGCACTCGCAGAATCTTGACCTGCATCTGCAGGCTCATGTCTCCGATTTCATCCAGGAACAGCGTTCCGCCCTCGGCCATTTCGAAACGACCCTGCCGGTCGTTGATGGCACCGGTGAACGCGCCCTTCTGGTGGCCAAACAGCTCGGATTCCAGCAGTTCGCTCGGGATGGCCCCGCAGTTGACCGGGACAAACGGCTTGTCTCGACGTGTTGAGTAATAGTGCAGGTTTCTGGCGACGACTTCCTTGCCCGTACCGGACTCACCCAGTATCAGCACATTGGCATCGCTGTCGGCGACCTGTTCGATCAGCTTGCGCACCTGCTGGATCGCCCGGCTACTGCCAACCAGACTGCGAAACAGGTCGACCGGTCGCTGGCTGGAACTGCTGGTGAGCTGTGATTGCGCGTACATCTCGGCCTGATGCAGTGCACTGGTCAGCTGGGCGTAGTTCGGTGGCAGTTCGAGGCGGCCGAGGATGCAGGATCCCGTGTCGATCGTCACCGTGGGTTCCCTGCCCTTCCTGGACAGCAGGTAGATTGGCAGGTGTTCATCGTGCTTGTGAATCTCGCCCAGCACGCTGGAGAGCATCTGGTCGGAACCGCAGGACCCTACCAGTACTGCGAGGAAATCCTCCTCATCATCGGCTACCGATTTCCATTCCCTGCAATCGGTCACCCACAGCGGGGGGTGATTTATGAAGTTGAGGATGGCTTGAAGCTCACTACCGACAGCCTCATCGGATTCAATAACCAGGACCTTGGGTTCTGTGTGCATTCGAATTCCCGCTCGAATAACGTTATCGGCAGGGGATTATTATAAAAACCCGAGAAATATTAAAGTAATTTTTCTCCCCCTACACTCCATGGCGATGTTAACCAGCGGAAGAAGGCATGTCAAAGCAATGTCGTGCACACCGGCCACAGGAAATAAATCAGCGTGGGCGTCCCTGTGAGCACCTGCTTTCCCGTATGTTTTTCCTCGCAATTCCAGGGCGCGCCCGATTTCCGGCACAAGGCACCGCCAGGTTGTCCCGACCCCGCCCCGGCACGAGACCGATACGAGAGATCGAGCCGTCTCACCTTGTTTCGAGTACCGGCGCGCACAACCTGCCGGAGAGGAATATCCGCGTGTCGGGCAATCACCCGCTTTGTGCGCGGTGCCTCAAATCACGCCTAAATTCGCCATGCCCACGGACGATAGTCTTACTGGTTCAGGCGACATGCCTTTCCAGTACAAGGACCGTCGAACAACAATGCATGGACTGCCGTTCTATGATGCAAAATCAGCGCCCTGTTCTACCCGATATCGACACGCATCGCGTCCAGTCTCTACGGAACCTGATCGCGGAAGAAGTCTATATCATCAATTCGCGCCAAATTGCAGACAAGATCATCGACCTGGAAAATGCACTGTTTCACCCGCAGCAGCGCCCGGCCTAGAACGCTTGCGACCGGTGCCTGACCGAATCTGCCCTTCACCTGCCACAGGCTGCCGGTACATGTGGCGGGGTCCCGCAGGGCTTCGTTGGCAGCAACCCCCGGACCAGTGCTAGAATAAGCGACCGACGGTGGTTGCACCTGCAGACTCCCTGTCGGAAACCAGATCAAGATACAGGGGCCGTAGCTCAGCTGGGAGAGCGCTTCGTTCGCAATGAAGAGGTCGGGAGTTCGATCCTCCTCGGCTCCACCACTTCCCTGAATCGTCCCTGCCCCGGTAGCTCAGCTGGATAGAGCGGGCGCCTCCTAAGCGCCAGGTCGGACGTTCGAGTCGTCTCCGGGGCACCATTTCACGCGGCAGATACTGCCCGACGCCAGTCTGTCCATGGGAACGGAATCTCCTCCGATCCGACCTTCCGGCATTCCATCGCGCCATGCGTCGCGGCACGAGCCGCATGTAGGTGCAACCGGCGATGCTTTCCCGGTCGGTGAGGCGCCACACCGCTCCCTGCAAACCACCTGCAAACTCCGGAGATCCCCACCCGCCGGACCCGTGACAACCCGGGCAGGACCCGGATGCAAGACAGCCGCTCATACCTTGCGCCTTGCCGTGATGACATTGGGCAATTGGCTGATCTTCGTCAGTACCCGGCTGAGCTGGCTGATATCCCTGATTTCCAGGGTAAGCAGCATGCGTGCGATACCATCGTGTTCGTCGGTTGAAGTATTGGCGCTGCTCAGATTGATACTCTCATTGGAGAGCAACGAGGTGATATCGCGCAGCAGGCCTGAACGGTCGTAGGCCTCGACCAGGATATCGACCTGGTAGGCGCGGTCCGTCGACAGTCCCCAGTCTACCTCGATCAGGCGTGTACGATCTTCGCCCTGCAGTCTCAGAATGTTGCCGCAGTCCCGACGATGTACCGTGACGCCGCGACCGCGCGTGATATAGCCGATGATCGGGTCGCTGGGTACCGGTCGGCAGCAGCGCGCGATCGTCGTCAGCAGATTGCCGACACCCTGGATGCTGATCCCTTCATCGATGCTGCCATCCGTACGCCTGACGGCGCGCCGGCTGCGTGGACGCAGTACTTCGCCCTGCGGCACAAGCTCGCTGACCGCGCCGGCCAGCTGGGCGGTCGAGACATCGCCGCTGCCCAGGGCTGCGAACATATCGTCGGCCTGGCGGAAACCAAGCCGCTCGGCGATCCTGTCGATGGCCAGACTGGACACGCCGAGCCGGTGCAGTTCACGGTCTAGGATCCCGCGGCCGGCACTGATATTGTGTTCATAGTCCAGATGCTTGAACCAGGCCCGTACCCGCGATTTCGCGCGCGAGGTCACGAGGTAGCCCTGGTGGGTGTTCAGCCAGTCCCGGCTGGGTTTGCCCTGTCGCGTGGTGAGTACCTCGACCTGTTCTCCGTTTTTCAGCTGGTAGGTGAGCGGCACGATTCGCCCGTCGACCTTGGCACCGCGGCAGCGGTGGCCGATTTCGGTATGTATGGCGTAGGCGAAGTCCAGCGGCGTCGCACCCTGCGGAAGATCGATGATCCTCCCCTGCGGCGTCAGCACGTAGACCCTTTCCTGAAAGGCCTCGGACTTGAAGCGGTCCACGAAATCATGCGCGGTATGCTCCTCGTCCTTCCACTCAAGCAATTGGCGTAACCAGGCGATCTTTTCCTCGTAGCCGGCGTCGAAGCCGCGTCCTTCCTTGTAGCGCCAGTGCGCCGCGACGCCCAGTTCGGCATGCCGGTGCATGTCGTGGGTGCGGATCTGCACCTCCAGCGTCCGTCCTTCCGGACCGACCACCGCGGTATGCAGCGAGCGGTACAGGTTCTCCTTGGGATTGGCGATGTAGTCGTCGAACTCCCGGGGGATATGCCGCCATAAGCCGTGCACGATACCCAGTGCCGCATAACAGTCCTTTTCCTCATCGACCAGGATGCGCACCGCGCGCGTGTCGAATACCTGGTCGAAGTCGATATGCTTGCGCTGCATCTTGCGCCAGATACTATTGATGTGCTTCGGGCGGCCGGATATCACCGCCTTGACACCCGCCTTCCCGAGTTCGGTCGTCAACGTATCGATGACTCGCTGGATGTAGCGCTCCCGGTCCACGCGCTTCTCGGCAAGCTGATTCGCCAGCGCCTGGTAGGCATCCGGTTCGAGATAGCGCAATGCCAGGTCCTCGAGTTCCCACTTGATCTGCCAGATACCCAGGCGGTTTGCCAGCGGCGCATAGATCTCGCGTGTCTCGCGTGCGATCCGCTGCTGTCGCTTGCCGTCCAGGTGCTGCAATGTACGCATGTTATGCAGGCGGTCGGCGAGCTTTATCAGCACCACGCGAACGTCCTCGGCCATCGCAAGGAGCAGCTTGCGCAGGCTTTCGGCCTGGTACTGCTGCTTGCTGTGCGCTGTCGCCGTCTGTTGGAACTCCCCTATCCTTTCCATCTTGGTGACACCATCGACCAGGCGGGCAATGACCGGACCGAAATCCCGGCTGATGTCTTCCAGGGTGATATCCGTGTCCTCGACGACATCATGCAGGATTGCCGCGGCCAGTGTCTCGTAATCGAGGTCCAGCCCGTTGAGGATCTCGGAAACCGCCAGCGAATGGAGATAGTAAGGCTCGCCGGAGACCCGCTGCTGTCCGTAGTGGGCACCGCGTGCGAGTTGCGCGGCCCGGGTGATCATCTCCCGTTCCGGTTCGGCGCGGTCCACCAGCAGCGCCATCAGCCGACGTTGAAACGGCTGATCGTCAGGGCGTCGGCCCGTGTCATCCTGTATCTGGTCTTTCATTGGCGTGTGATATCAGCCGCCCGCCACGGTGTGCCGTAACACCCTGGCCCAGAGCATACTCATAACTATATGATTTATAGATGCGTTTTTCCAGATATGCCCAGAGGGGGAGCGGACGGGTACAGAAATACGCCTGCCGTGGCGACGTGCACAAGCCGACAGGTTCAGCCCTGTGCTGCGCCCTGCCGCTCGCCGGCCTCGCGTGCCGGAATTTCCCTGTCAGGAGCGGCAGTCGGTGACACAGGCACCGCAGGCGTCCGCGCGGGCATTATTTTCCCGGAAGGATCGGTGAAGCGGTCATTCAGGGTCTGCACCTGCTGGTTGGCGTCAGCGATGACATGCTGCAGGCGCTTGCGGTTACCCTGCCGCCAGCCGACGGGATGTTTCATGAAGATGCTCAGCCACGGCCGGGTATTGAACAGGAATGCACGTATCAGGCGGCTGCGGTAAAGCCCCGGTGCATACTGCCTGCCAATCTGCTTAACGATACGACCGGCCGCGAACTTGCGTATCTTGAAATGCAGCCACGCGATCAAACCGACGATAATGGCAAGAAAAACCAGCACCCCGATCGTAGTGGACGTGGAACCCTGCCACCAGTGTGGCCAGGACCAGCGCCAGCCGTCTCGGAAGCCCAGTGGACCTGACAGCACTACGAACACGACAGACAGCAGAATACCCAGCGCACCATCACCCCACAGAACCATTTTGCGCCACTGCGTCTTGTATGCCGACAGCTGGGGTATCACCTTCTCCCCTATCTGGTGGGCCAGCTTCTCCAGCGCCCCGGTAATCCGGTAGGCGCGTTCGACATTGACACCTTCAATACGCCGGTAGATCTCCTCAAGATCGTGATCACGCTTGGTCTCATAGCGCCGACGCAGTGCCTGGTCCTCGATAGTGACCGCCACATCCGGGTTGTAGATACAGTAAAACCGACCCGCTGAAAGCCCCTCCTGCGCCAGCGCGCGCTGCCAGGCACCGACCACCTCCTCCGGGTTGTCGTCCCGTGCCGTGGTGTCCATCTGGTTGAGAATGAACAGGAACTTGGTGGCATCGGGGCGCTGTATGGTCTGGCCTACCAGATGCGTCAGGGTGTCACGCATCGCACCCGGTTCAGGATGACGGGCATCGAAAAAAACCAGCACGAGATCGGATAGATCGATGATGTGGTCTGTGAGGCGCAAGGTCGCGTTGCGCTGCGAATCGGCATCGAAGCCGGGCGAGTCGATGATAATGCGACCGCGCAGCTTTCCACTGGCACTGGTTTTCAACTGCAGGTAGGCATCGACTCGGCGTCCTTCCCCGCGCGCCACGTGCTCCAGTTCCCTGCTTATCTGGTAGAAAGGGAATCGAGGGTCCGCATCGAGTGCCGTCCCCGGGATAGCCTGGGCGTGTCGCTCACTGCCGTAGCAAATGACCGTGAACTTGTCGTCAACGGCCTGATTGCCGGTGTTCTGCAGCAATTCATCCAGGTATTGGTTGATGAAAGTTGACTTGCCTGCCGAGAAGGTGCCCAGCACGGAGATCATCGGCCACCACGAGATCTGCGTGGCGAAGGACTGCTCCACACTCAGGAGTCCGATCGCGCGTCCCACCCTGTCCAGCTGGCGGTAACTCTGTACCGATGCCACCAGCACCGGATTTTCCCTGCTCAGGTGCTCCTCTAGACTGTTGAGGCGCTGCCTGATGGTTTTTCCTGCAATGGACATCGGTCGCTTCCTTGTTTTACATCCAGATCAGTCATAAAGCCGCGCAGGGCCGGCGATATCGATACGGTGTAGGCGGATCGTCTTCCGGTATGGCCCGCCACCACGTCGGACCTGCGATTGGATTCGATGCTCAGAACTCGCCGCTCGCCCCGCGATTCATGATATCGAGGATCGTATCCTTGACCTGATTTGCCTCCGCATAGAGGTCGGGTGGGAGCGACTTGCCACCGTGGATCATCATGTCCATGTTCTGCGTATAGATCCACAATTTACCGGTCTTGTCCTCGACCAGTGAAATGCGGCAGGGCAAGTAGGCCGAGAATGCATCGGAGTATTCGATCATCTTCGCCGCCGTCAGCGGGTTGCAAAACATGTAGATCTTCCAGAATCGCTGTGGCTCGCCGGTCATGGCTGCAACCTGCTCCGAAAGCGGCAGTTCACCGACGTTCTTGATGTTATGCTCGTTGGCAACAAAGCGCATGGTCTGCTCGACGTCTTCCGTGCTCAGTCCCGCCGCTACCGGAATCTTCCATACGGTCGCCTCTGCTGCATTTCTGCTCTCCAGCAGGCTTTTTGCCATGGTCAGGTAAACTTCGGACGCCTTGGGATCGAAATCAGCAAGACTGCCGACACTCCTCAGGCCCTGTACACCAAAATTGCCATTGATGGCCAGCCAGATGATTCCCGCGACAACCACCAGCCCGACAAGCGCAAGCAGATTCCAGATTAATCTGATCATGTCCCCCCCCGGATTTGCATGGTCAGTATCAGTTTGCAGATGACTCCGCTTCGACGATCCGCCGTTCCAGGTCGTCGGCCTGCTTCCCGTTAAGGCCGCGGATCACCTCGACCAGTTGCCGCGCCCTGTCGTACAGACCCTCCGCAGTCAGCCGTAAGCCCGCATCGTAATAGGAAGCGGATGCCTTGTCCCAGTCGCCCTGCGAAAAATACATGTTTCCGAGTTCGCCGTAGCCATCCGGATTATCGGGATCCTGGGCGATGAGCTCCTCATATTTCAGCTCGGCGACTGCATAATCCCTGAGCCAGTAGGCTTCACGCGCCGCCGCGAGAATCTTGTAAGACGTCTTGGGGGCTGCGGCATGCGATCGAGAAGTATCGCCTGTCACGGTTGCCGCCCCGGAGCTATCCGTTCCGGTTTCTGCAGGTACGTCCATGTTTCCAGGGTAAGTCTCCTCCGCCCGTTCGACCTCGCCTGAGACGACAGTCGCATTGTTCTCCCCTAGTCCAGCCATTTCCGCCGCGCCGCTGCCTTTCTCGGCCGTCGCGTCATGTGCCGGCATGTCGACCGGAACGGCAGCGGTGCCCTCCGGCTCCCGACCGGGTGACGGAACGAGTTCTCCCGGTGACGCGTGCACGGCACTGGCCGGTGAACCGGCTTCTGCAACGCCCGCAGACGGCAGCCCGGCCGCGGGTGCCTGCCTCGTTTCCTGTCCCGCTGCGGCGCTGGCGTCGGCCGCCTCCGTCGTCCCTCGATCGATTGCAGCAGACGGGGCCTGTGCGGCCTCAGGTGCTGCAGGCATGGCGCCCGCGCTCACGGCACCGGCCGACTGCGCCCGTTCGGATTCCTCAAGCCTGCCGGTATCAGCCCGGGACTCGGCGCCGGCGTCCTCGTGTTCCTGTCCGAAAGAAATAAAATCCGGCAATTTCCATTCCGGGAACAACTCACCCCGGTAGATCAACCCGATTGCCAGCAGCGCGACGACGACGAGCGCAAAACCATGGCTCAGGATACGTGCGAAGAGATTCATTAGCTTACTCCTACCTACCTGTTAATTCAGTCTGCCGACCACGTCGGGATAAAGTGCCGCTGCAAGAACACGGAATTCGCCAGCCGCTTTGCTTTGTGGCCACATCTCGAATACAGCCAGTCCTTCACTTAGTGATCGCCTGAAGCTGGTGCGCATCTTCAGCCGTTGCGGCATGACCTCGTCGATACCGGGCAGCATACGCAGTGCGGCTTCGGTTTCATGTGTCTCGCGGATCGATTTGTTCGTATCCGCTCGGTTTACAAAGGCCATGGTTCGCTGCCGGCCGTTCATTTTTACCGCTTCCAGATCCGGACCCAGCATGTGCAGGAATCGCTGGGTCGCCCAGACATCCGCCTGGCTGGGCGGAACGGGGATGAGTATCCTGTCGGCCGTGGTCATAGCCTCCTTCATCGCCGCCATATTTGCCGCGCCGACATCCACAAGGACTTCGCAATCCCTGTGTGACATGAGTTGATCACCGAGAACTGCGCGGACTGAATGGATCGTCAGATCGGGACGGATGCCGATCTCGCGCCGCAGACCACCCAGGTCGCTGAAGGTGCATTGCGGATCGAGGTCGTACCCGATTACCCTCCTGCCGTTCTTTTCCAGCCAGACTGCGAGGTTGAATGCGACGGTACTCTTTCCCGAACCGCCTTTCAGATTAGCGATTACAGTAATCATTGTCCGGATCCACCCCCCATGGATAATGGATAACCAGCATGCTTCGCACCCGACGTGAACGCACCGCTAGTGCGTTTCACCTTGTGGCAGACTGACCTCCTTGTAGCCGGCAGGGATCGAGAACAGCTTCTCAGGCTGTGCGTGCTGCTTGATATTTATCAGGTTGCGCGTAAACCCGCCGGGTTGTTCCTCCCGGAGGATCATCTGCAAGGTCGGGTCATACCACTGGTTTGTGACCATGGTCTGCCCGTTGGGATAGATCGCAGTCATCTCCCACTTCTCGGCATTGCGGCCATTGACAGACTCGGTTCCCAGCATCCGCGCCTCCATGGATGAACCGTCAGGCATGATCTGACGAATCGGTATCTTGCGTTCTTCATCGAGCCAGAACTGCATGTTGCCGCCCTGCTCGTCGGCGAGGCTCGTAATCACCCACTTTCTGGCTTTGCGACCGTTGATCATTTCTATGCCGCCCTCCTTGCAGCTCAGATTCTGCATGCCTGCACACGGATTCCGGTTGGTCTTCCCCATGCCCTGCGGCACCATTTCCTGCTGCCCGGCGCTCCTGCGCATAAAGGTCTTTTCAGACGGGTCGATGATCACCGCCTCCTGTTTATCCAGATCGATGATCTGGATAATGGTCTGGCCGTCGATTTCATACTCGGTACGGACCTTGTTCTTCCCGACGTAGAGTTTCCCCTTGTGTTCGCCCTGCTGCGGGTGAGATTCGACGGTGTCAGCTGAAAATTCGACGCCTGCCTGCGCGGACTGTACATTCATGAGCGCCATCGTCAGCGCGGTAAACAATGACAGCAAGATAGCTCGCATGTTGAAACGCCTCATCGTTAGTTAAATGCTGTCCTTGATTGTAAAGCAAACGAGCCAAAACACATCCCTGTGTCTGGCTCGTTCGCAGGTGGAAGTACTACTTGGCTTCGCCAGCCGGTGCGGCCGGTGCAGCCGGGGCACCGTAGCCATACGGTGCATAGCCGCCGTAGCCATAGCCGGGATATCCACCACCACCCCAGCCATAGGGGCCGCCGCCCCAGCCATAGGGGCCGCCGCCCCAGCCGTAGGGCCCGTAACCGCCATAGCCATAGCCACGGCCATAACCACGACCATAACCGGAACCATGGCCACCGGCGCTCATGTTGAAGTCCATATCACCCCAGCCGTCGCCATCGAAGGGACCCCAGTCGGAACCCCAGTTGTCACCGCCCCACGGACCGCCGCCCCACCAAGCATGGGCAGTCGAGAAAGGCGCAGCCATCAGACCGGCCACAGCAGCGGCAATCAACGTCTTCTTCACTGTCTTCATTTCACTATCTCCTGATTATTGTGCTTACAAGTCACCTTGCAAACAGGCCTCCCTGTACAGATAAAACCAGCAATCCAAGGGAGTATGAATTGCTGGTCAACTAGGCCGTGCGGGATCAGGTCATAGCGACCGACCCGGTCCACATCCGGCCTGGGTCACCCGACCGACGGGTTAGCCGCCGTCTCGGTCACCACCACAACCAGGGGTGATGATAACCCGGGTCATGACCGCATCCTCCGGCCACGGCCATCACCCCGGTCGCGACGTCACTGCTCATGTTCATGCCGGGCTCACCATGCCGCAATACCCGCGCCAACGGTTCACCCTGTTTATCACAAATGTCCGCTACTATCCCCCATATTCGATTCCTATCACAAACCCTGATTGGGCAAGCTACCTGTAATATCCAGGTGCAACATAATACTGTGGTGTACCGGTAAAGCCGTTGTTGGCAGGCGGTACCTGGACCGGGTACTGATTTGTCATCTGCCAGGTCTCGAGACTCTGCCTCCCCCCCCTGCTGCTGTTGCCGGTGGAATCTTCTACGGCACCCCAGGGTCTCTGTGCCGGCTGGAATTGCGGCTGCTGTACCTGGTACGGCTGCTGATACTGCGGCACGGGCTGGTACGGCTGCTGATTCTGCGGCACGGGCTGGTACGGCTGCTGATTCTGCGGTACCGGCTGATACGGCTGTTGGTATTGTGCAGCGGGCTGGTATTGCGGCACATACCGATACTGCGGATATGTCTGACTGTATTGCGGCTGGGCGACAGGTTGCTGGCCCTGGACCTGACCATAACTGCTCCAGCCGTCTGTTACAGGATATTGCGTCACACCCGGCTGAGCAGGATACGAAGGCCATGCCGGCGTCCAGGGTCGTCCGGCGTTGTAGGCCTGCCCCGTCTGTGCGGGTGGTGCGGTGATGATCTGTCGTTGCTGCCTGTCCTGCCCCGGGGCAGGTGGAAAGGCGTAAAAGGGCACCTCTTGATAGCGAGGTGACGGGTACCATTCCCTGACCTGCAGCGACTCAGCGGGCTGTACGGGATTCTCATGTGTTGTGGGCACGTGTTGTTCGGGCTCATCCGCTGCACAGGCAGCTATCAGTATTACAGCAACAGAAACAAGAAGTCTTGGGATTTGACAATTGATTAATGGGACTGTCCCCTGATTCATGTCATCACTGCAATCCCGCAGACTAGGCCCGTGTCACCGGGGAACACGTCCCTTCTCTCCAGGATACTGCCTCGAGTCGTAAACGGGCGGTGGCGGGACATACTCATCCCGAGGCCACTCATGTCCCCTTGGATATCCGTATGCTGGCGTGTTCATGTAGCCTGGCATGCCTGACTGATAGGGATATCTGGAGGTCTCCGGATAGCCGTAATTCCGTGACGAGGGCACGGGACGGCTGTAATAGCCGTAACCGGGATAGCCACCACCTCCCGCGGGGTAGCGTTGATCAGCCGGCTGCTCTCTCAGGCGCGCGGCAGGGCCTTCCGGAGGCTCCGGCGCGATACGCCCTGCCGCTGGCGGCATCATGTTCTCATAATAACCCGGTGCGGGCAGTCGTAAAACCGGCCGTTCCTGCATTTCGGTCGCGGATTCCTCAACAGCGTACGTTCCCGGCGTCTGTTGGTCCGCAGGTGGCAATCCCGCTTCCAGCGGCACCTGCGACCTCTCATCTGCCGCCGTTTCTGTTACATTGGCGGGGATTTGTTCCGTCATCCCGGTTTCTGTGTTTTCACCATCGGTCGTCGCAGCCAGCCCGGATTCTCCCTGATCGGCCATCGATGGTTCTGTTTCGGCCGCCACCGGTGCAGTACCCAGTCCGGGTTCCGTCGCCTGCGACGGTTCTGCGGCCGGTACCTGTTGCGCTGTCAGTGACCCGTCTTCGCCGGCCGCTTCCTCGGTGACGGCCGTTTCCGGTGCAGCCACCTGTTCCGGCTCCATCGCCTGCGACGGTTCTGCGGCCGGTACCTGTTGCGCTGTCAGTGACCCGTCTTCGCCGGCCGCTTCCTCGGTGTCGGCCGTTTCCGGTGCAGCCACCTGTTCCGGCTCCATCGCCTGCGACGGTTCAGCGGCCGGTACCTGTTGCGCTGTCAGTGACCCGTCTTCGCCGGCCGCTTCCTCGGTGTCGGCCGTTTCCGGTGCAGCCACCTGTTCCGGCTCCATCGCCTGCAACGGTCCTGCG
>Ga0210144_1000100_pt1 | contig 49636 bp, 50 predicted proteins | sample Muzzi_PWA_D2_FD_185532 | JGI IMG/M metagenome (GOLD analysis project Ga0210144, IMG submission 185532) | Wetland microbial communities from San Francisco Bay, California, USA, that impact long-term carbon sequestration - Muzzi_PWA_D2 (SPAdes) | ecosystem: Environmental > Aquatic > Marine >...
TCGCCCGCGGCGAACGCATCCGCGCCGCCCGCCGTCCCGTCAACCGCACCGCCCACCGCCGCGCCCGTCGCAGAGCCCGCGTCGTCCGCGCAGCCGGCGACGAGGCCCGCCACGGGCAACCGGCGCGCCAAGGCGCCGAGCGGCGCGCCAGCCGCCGAGCCCGCGCCGTCCCCGCAGGAAGCGGCGCTCCTCAAGGCGCTGCAAGGCCTGCGCTGAAGTTCGCGTTCCGGAGAGAAACCGACCCATCATGCGCATTCGTCTGCTCCCCGTTCTGCTGTTGGTCGCCGGCTTCGCCTTGACTGCCCGGGTCGGCGAGCTGTGGACCGGGATCGGCAGTCTGGCGCAGGCCCAGACCAAGACCGGCGCCAACGCAGCCGCCGGTACGGGCACCGCGAACACGGGCACTACCAGCACGGGTACCGCGAGCACGAGTACCGCGAGCACGGGCACCGCCGGCACGGGTAGCGCGGCCGCAGCGCAGAGCCAGGCGCCGTCGTCGGCCGCATCGGGGCAGTCGGCGCAGCAGGCGGCGGCCGGCTCCGGGTCCGCGCCGCAGACCGACCCGCTGATGATGTCGGACGAGGAAATCAACCTGCTGCAGGCGCTGGGAGACCGGCGCCGCGAGCTCGACCGCCGCGAGCGCCAGATCGCCGAGCGCGAGGCCCTGCTGGCGGCGGCGGAGCGGCGTCTCGAGGAAAAGGTCGCCAGCCTGCAGAAGCTGCAGGAGACGATCCAGGCAAGCCTCAAGCAGCGCGACGGCGAGGACACGGCGCAGATCGACAGCCTGGTCAAGATCTACGAGAGCATGAAGCCCAAGGACGCCGCGCGGATCTTCGATCAACTGGCCATGGGCGTCCTCATGCCGGTGGTCGAGCGCATGAAGGAGCGCAAGACCGCTCCGATCCTGGCCAAGATGACTCCCGCCAAGGCACGCGAAGTGACGGCCGAACTGGCGCGCCGCCGCGACGCGAAAAAGGCCACGCCCTGAGCGCAGGAAAGTCGCGCGAAATCCGTAATTTTACAGTGTGTTAACGCAATCTCGTTAGGGTTTGCCGGGTTTGGGACGGAATTGGGGATCCGCGAGGGCGCCCCGGAACGAGAGGAGACTGTGATGGCCGCCGTCGACATGAACATGCCGATCCTGATCGTGGACGATTACAAGACCATGCTCAGGATCATTCGCAACCTGCTCAAGCAGCTCGGTTTCAACAACGTCGACGAGGCGACCGACGGCAGTCAGGCGCTCCAAAAGTTGCGCGACAAGCCGTTCCACCTGGTCATCTCCGACTGGAACATGGAGCCGATGAGCGGCCTGCAGCTCCTCAAGGAACTGCGCGCCGACAGCAAGCTGAAGGAAACGCCCTTCATCATGATCACGGCCGAGAGCAAGAGCGAGAACGTCATCGCGGCCAAGCAGGCGGGCGTCAGCAATTACATCGTCAAGCCGTTCAACGCGGCCACCCTCAAGGGCAAGTTGGCCACCGTTCTCGGCGCCTTCTGATCGCCCGCGGGGCAGGCGGACGGCGGCCGCACCCGATGGGACGACGCGCTTCGGCCCGGGCGAAACCTTCGCGCGGGTCGAACCACGTTCCGGCAAGCGCCGCGATTTGAGCTCGCCGCGGCGAGGAGGCGGACCAAGAGGGCCTGAGGAGAAGGCCTCTCCATGACAAGGGCGCGATCGGTCAGGACGACCGTCACGCAGCCCGGCACGGTTCGAGCCGAGGCGACATGTCCGACGGGACTTACCGGCAAGAGAACGAGACCCGACACGAGGATGCCGGGATCGTGCTCATGCTCAGCCTGCAGCTCATCCTCCTGGCCTTCTTCATTCTGATCAACAGCATCGCCGAGATCGAATCCACGCGCATGCGCGCGGTTCTCGATAGCGTCGATAACGCCTTCAACGGCACCTATCGCTCGATTCCCGATCCGGCGACCGCGCCGGCGGGCAGCGGCGTGCTGACCGAGGCCACGGATGGCCTGAGCCAGGTTCATGCCCTGGTCTCTGCAGCCATCCCCGGCGCCAACGCCAAGTACGTCGGCGATTCGGAAACGCTGCGGATCGATCTGCCGGCGAACGCCCTGTTCGCCATCGGCGAGGACAGGCTGCGTGCGTCTCGCGCCGACCTGGTGCGGCGCCTGGCGCGGGCCTTGATGCCCGATCCCTCAGGCGCCCAACGATACGAGGTTGAGGTCTTGCACGGCACCGCGCGGCGGTCGGGGCACGAGGCGCCGGCGCCGGACGGGACCCTGCCGCTGGAGATCCGACGCGACGGCGCGCTGGCCCAGGCGCTGCGGGCGCAGGGATTGCCGGCCGAGGCGTTGTCCATCGGGTTGCTGCCGAACCGTCCGGAGCTGATTCGCCTGATCCTGCGGGCAAGGAACGGTGGTGGAAGCGCGGACCAACGCCGTGACGGAGCGTCTCCATGAGCAAAGGCCGGGACAGGTCCCCAGACCAGCGGATCGCCGACGAAGAAGCGGCGGCGGCCGACGGCTTCGGGTCCGCGTCGCCTGGTCTGCACGAGGCCGGCGGCGCGGAGGCAGCCGCGCAGGCCCTGTCCCTGCCGAGCCCCTTCCGCTCGCTCGGTGGGGCCTGGATGATCACCTTCACCGACCTGATCGCCCTGATGCTGACCTTTTTCGTGCTGCTCTATTCGATGTCGAGCCTGGAGAAGCAGAAGTGGCGCGAACTGGTCGGCGCCTTCTCCGAGCAGCTCAACACCATGACCCCGAGCGACGCGCCGCGGCCGACCGTCGTCCTGCAGATCAAGAAGGAGCAGGACCCGGCGCCGGGTGCCGATCTCGATTACCTCGAGCCGATTCTGATCGAACAGCTCGCCGCCGATCCGGAGCTGTCCGCCTTGTCCCTGCGTCGCGGCCGGCGCGGCGTGGTCCTGTCGCTGCCGGCGGGCTCGGTGTTCGACGGGGCCGGTGCCGGCACGACGGCGGCGGCGCGGAGGCTGGCCTATCCGCTCGCCCGCTTGCTGGCGAATCTCGGCAACAGCATCGAACTCACGGTCGTCACCCGGAGCGACGTCGTGGAGCCGGGCTTCCGGTCGCCCTGGGCCTTCGCGCTGGCGCGCGCCGAGTCCGTTTCCGACCTTCTGGCCCATGCCGGTTACGACGGGCCGCTGATCGCCCGCGCCGCGGTCGCCGATCCATCGAGGGACCCGGCGGGTGCGCCGACCGAGCGCATCGACATCGTCATCACGAAGGAGGCGCGGGGCAGCGAATGAGGCGCCTTCTCGCCGGTCTGGTCCTGGTTGTGCTCGGTGCGCTCGCGGCATTGCCGGCGAACGCGGCAACGACGCAGCGGGTGCCGGTCCGCGTCGGCGAGCACCCCGGTTTCAGCCGTGTCGTCTTCGATTGGCATGGCAAGGCCCGCGCCGCGCTGCAGGAGCAAACGGCCGGCCGCGCCGTTATCCGGTTCGACCGGCCGGGCGCGCTCGATCTCTCGCGCTTCGACGGCGATCCGCCGCCGGGTGTGCGCACCCTGGTGCCGATCTCGGCGGCGGACGGGCTGCATGTCGCCGTGACCTTCGCCGAGGGCTCGCGCCTGCGTCTTTTCGAAAGCGACGGCAGCATCGTGCTCGACGTCTTGGCACCCCCGGCGGCGTCCGAGGCGTCGCCTCCGCCCGAACCGTCGCGCAAGCCGCAGGCGGCGGCCGAAGCGCCGACCGTGTCTGGCGAGCCTATCCGATCGGCGTCCGCGCCGAAGCCGGCCGGCGCCAGCGCGGCGCCCGACGGACCGGCCGCGCAGGGCGCCGCACAGGGGCCGATCCAGCTCCTGCGGCCGGCCGAGCCGCCGCCGCCCACGGCAAAGGCGCAGACCGAACCGCCGTCGCCTGTCGCGAAGGCGCCGGCCGCTCCGCCGCCGCCCGCGGCGAAGGCGCCGGCCGATCAAGCGTCGCTTGCAGCGAAGGCGCCGGCCAATCCGCCATCCTCTGCGGCGAAGGCACAGGCCGCTCCGCCGCTGCCGGCGGCCAAGCCGGAGACGAAGCGGGCCGAGACCGCGCCGCCGGCGACGCCGCCCGGCAATTTCGCGCAGTCGCCGTGGCAGGCGGCCGAGCTGCGCGGCCAGACGAGCCCGGGCAACGCCGGCGCGATCCGCAAGGCGCAATCCGCTCTGCCGCGGGTCAAGCGCGCCGCGCCCGAGGAGATCCTGGCGTCGCGGACCCTCGACCTCGGCGGTCCGCTGGCCTTGCGCTTTCCGTTCTCCGCGCCGACCGCGGCCGCCGCGTTCCGGCGCGGTCCGTACCTCTGGCTGGCCTTCGACCGGAATTTGCCTGCGGACCTGGTCGCCAAGCTCGACGCCGAAGCGCCCGAGCTGGCGCCTTTCAGCCGCTACGAAGTGCCCGGCGGAACTCTGGTACGGATGATGGCGCCGGGGCTGCGGCAGCCCTACCTGCTGCGCGAAGGTCAGGACTGGGTCGTGGAGATCGCCTCCGCTGCCGATCGCGCGCCGGAGGAGCCGCGCGTCGAGGTCGACGGTGCGGCGCAGCCGGCCGAGGTGCGGTTCCACCTGGCCGAACCCGGCGCCGTGATTTCCTTCACCGATCCGGACTACCTCGACCGCATCGCGGTCGTGCCGTTGCGCCGCGCCGGCATCGGGCTCCGACGGATGCGGGCCTACCCGCAGTTCCGCGCCCTGGAGAGCCTGCAGGGCCTGGTGTTGCAGCCGCTATCCGACGGGTTCGCGGTCACCGTCGACGGCGACGTCGCGCAGGTGCGCGACAGCGACGGCCTGATCGTCTCCTACGGCGGCACGCTTGCCCTGTCGCCGTCGCATGCGATCGCGCCGCGCCGCGGACCCCGCCTGTTCGACCTCGACGCCTGGCGCCGCGGCGGGACCGACCGCTACCAGGTCAACCGGCATGCGCTGCTGAGCGACCTGGCGCGCGCAGCGCCGGGGCGCCTGGACGTGGCGCGGCAGACCCTGGAGCGCTTCTATTTTGCGCATGGGATGGCCAGCGAGACCCTCGGCCTGCTGGCCCTGCGGGCGGAATCCGACGCCCGCCTGACACGGGGTCCCGAGGCCGTGCTGCTGGCCGGGGCGAGCGAGTTTCTCGAAGGCGATTACACGCCCGCCGCCAAGCACATTCTCGACCCCATCCTCGACGGCGAGTCCGAAGCCGAGCTGTGGCGCGCCGCCCTGGCGACCGTCGGTCTCGACTGGGGCACCGCCGTTCGCCTGTTCGACTTCGCCGATCCCTTGATCGCGGCCTATCCGCGCCCGGTGCGCACGCGCCTGCGGCTGCTGGCCGCCGAAGCGAATCTCGCGGTCGAGGACGGCGAGCGCGCAGAGGCCTATCTCGACCAGGTGCGGGCCGACCACCCGAACCGCCTGGAGGCGGCGCAGCTCGCCTTCCTGGTCGGACGGCAGCGCCAGTTGGCGGGCGACGTCGAGGCGGCGCGCAAGATCTGGCAGCGCGTGGCGCAGAGCGACGATTCCAGCGCCCGCGCCCGGGCCCGCCTGGCGCTGCTCGATCTCGACTACGGCAGCGGCGCGATCGACGAGGATCAGCTGATCGCCGAGCTCGAACGCCTGCGTTTCGCGTGGCGCGGCGACCACTTCGAGTTCACGGTGATCCGGCGTCTGGCCGAGCTCTATTTCGATCGCGGCAGGTATCGCGACGGCCTACGCGCGCTGCGCGAGGTCGCGTCGCGCGTCGACAATGCCGGCCTCGCACAGGCGGCGGCCCAGCGCATGCGGGGGGTCTTTACCCAGGTCTTTCTAGACAAGTCGGCGGCCCCGCTGGCGCCGCTCAAGGCCCTGGCGCTCTACGACGAATTCAAGGAGCTGACGCCGACCGGGCCGGACGGCGACCGCATCGTCGCGAGCCTCGCCGAGCGCCTGATCGCGGTGGACCTTCTGGATCGCGCCGCGCAGATGCTGGAAACGCAGGTGGACTATCGCCTGACCGGCAGCGACAAGGCGCGGGCGGGCCTGCGCCTGGCGCAGGTCGACCTGCTGAACCGGCAGCCGGAGAAGGCGCTCGACGCGCTCGCGCGCAGCGAGATGGCCGGGCTGCCGGACGAGCTTTCCGCCCGGCGCCGGCGGGTCGAGGCGCGCGCCCTGCTTGAAGCGGGCCGGGCCGACGAGGCGCTCGCCGCCCTGGGCGGCGACACCACGACGGACGGTCAGCGTCTGCGGGCCGACATTCTTTGGCGTCAGCAGGACTGGACGGCCGCCGCCCTGGTGCTCGAGCAACTGGTGCCGGAGACGCCGCCCGGGCGGCCGCTCAAGGGCGACGAGAGCGAAGCGGTCATGAATCTGGCCGTGGCGCTGACCATGGCGGGCGACGGGCAACGGCTGACGAAGCTGGCGAAGGCCTACGACAAGGCGATGCAGGCGACTCCGCACGGCTCCGCCTTCGCCGTTCTGGTGCACGATCCCGGGACGGGGACGGCGGAGCCGGTGGCCCGGCAGCTGGCCGAGGTTGCCCAGTTCGAGACCTTCCTGTCCGACTACCGGGCCCAGGTGCAGGCCGGCACCGCCAACTGAGGCCGGCACCGCCAACTGAGGCCGGCACCGCCAACTGAGGCCGGCACCGAAGGGCGTTGGCCGCGGGCGGCGGCGCGCGGCGGCACGGCTCGGCAACGCGAATCCAATTTCTCTCGGGAAGGGACCCCAGCGGCATTGCGCCGGGGAGGGTGCCGCGGCCTCAGCCGCCGTAGCTTTGCACCAGGCTGCCGGCGACCAGGTACCAGCCGTCGACCAGGACGAAGAAGATCAGCTTGAACGGCAGCGAGATCATGATCGGCGGCAGCATCAGCATGCCCATCGACATCAGCACCGAGGCGACCACCATGTCGATGATGATGAACGGCAGGAACAGCAGAAAGCCGATCTCGAAAGCGCGGCGCAGTTCGCTGATCATGAAGGCCGGGATCAGCGAGCGCATCGGGGTCTCCTCCGGCGTCGCCACCGGCCCGCTCTTCGACAGGTCGAGGAACAGGCGCAGGTCCTGCTCGCGGACGTGGCCCAGCATGAAGTCGCGGACCGGTCCGGTGGCGCGATCGAGCGCCTCCATCTCGGTGATGTCCTCGGTGACCAGGGGATGAATGGCGTTGTCGTAGATGGTTTGCAGCGTCGGCATCATGATGAAGGCCGTCAGGAACAGGGCCAGGCTGATCAGGACCGAGTTCGGCGGGGTCTGCTGAATGCCCAAGGCGCTGCGCAGGAACGACAGAACCACGACGATCCGGGTGAACGAGGTGAACATCACCAGGATCGAGGGCGCCAGGCTCAGAATCGTGATCAGCGCGACCAGCTGGATCAGCCGGTTGGCGGTCGAGCCGTCGGGCTCGGAGCCGAGGTCGAGCTGCAACATCTGCGCCGCGGCCGGCCCGGCGGTGAGCGCCAGGAGCGCGACGCCGGCGCCGGCGGCGGTCAGCAGCAGGGTCAGGGTGCGCCGCGTCATGCCGAGCGCCTTTCCGCCGAGGCATGCGGCCGCGCTGCCGCTACGGCCTGCGCAGCGCCGTCGGACGGCGCGGGCAGGCCCGCCTCGACCAGCAGGTCCTGGTTGGGCCCGAGCAGGATGAGGTGCTCGCGCTTGTCGCACTGCAGCAGAACCAGCTTGCGGCGCGAATCGAGGACCTTGACCTCGACGACCGCGAGCCGCGCGCTCTTTCCGGCGTTCGGCGTGAGCTGGCCGCCGAAGCCGAAGCGGCGCGCCGCCCAGGTCAGCCCGCCGATCAGGCCGAGCACCAGGATCAGGGCTAGGAGGAAGCGAAAATAGGTTTCCAGTTCCATGTCCGGTCGTTACGGCCCTTTGCGTGTCGGGACCCTCATTGGCCCGAATCGCCGCGTGCGTAGGCGCTGCGCGCGCGGTTGCGTTCCGCCTGGCCGAGCACGTCCTTGAGCTCCGCCATGCGGGCCTCGATCAAAGCGCCGAGCCGCCCGAGTTCGTCGATCAGGGCCAGCAGGCGCGGGCGGATGGTTTCGCCCTCGCCGGCCGGCAGCTGGCCGACGCGTTGGCAAATTTCGTCGACCTGCGGCTCCAGGGCGCCCAGGTCGATCAGGTTGCCCGACTCGAGCTCGCTCTGCGCCCGCGCCAGCAGGCCGGTCAGGGTCTTGATGTCGCGCAGCAGGTCTCCGGCAGCGGTCATGGCATGGGCTCCGCAGAGGCCCGATTCTGGGCCCGGTAGACATAGGAGAGGATCTCCGCCACTGCGGCGAAGGCCTCGAGCGGGATTTCGCTGTCGACGTCGACGGCGGCCAGGATTTCGGCCAGATCGGCGTCGCTGCGCACCTTGATGTCGCGGTCGAAGGCGATCTGCAGGATCTGCTCGGCCAGTGCGCCGCGGCCCTTGGCGACGATGCGCGGCGCCGCGGCGGATTCGGGGTCGTGCTGCAGGGCGACGGCGACCTGGCGCTCGTCGTCGGCTGCCGAGGGCCGTTCTGCCCGCCCGGCGGGCCCCGTGCTGGAAGGATGGTCGTCCACGACGCGGCGGATCCTTACGGAGGTCGGCGCCGGCGCCACGGGCCCCGATGGCCCGGGCGTCGCGCACCCAGGCCGATCCTGTCGCAACATGCTTAACGAAAGGTTTCGAGGCGCCAGAGAGACGCCGGCCCGGGGACGCCGGCCCTGGGACATCCGCCCGGGAACGGTCCCCGAGAGACGCCGGGACGAGCGCACCGGGTCAGGAGCGCCGGGTCAGGAGCGCCGGGGCCGGGGCGTCAGGCGGGCGGCGCGGCGCTTAACGGCTGCTTTTGGCGCCGCTCTGCAGCGTGACGGGATCGCGCAGCGCTGCGCCGTCGCCGGCCGCGGCCTGGTTTTCGGCCTGGATCCGCTCGAAGATCTCGCGCCGCAGGACCGTGGCGTCGGTCGGGAACGTGAATCCCAGCTTAATCGACTTTCCCCGGATATCGACGACGGTGACTTCGATGTTGTCGTTGATGATGACCGATTCGCCGATCTTGCGCGTCAGGTACAGCATACCGGCTCCTTCATGCGCCGGAGTCCCCCACTATGCGGCCGGCCCTTCTGGCGCGGGAGCCGATAGACCGCATTCGCCGCTAAATTTAATCGTCTTTACCCCATCTTAACAAGGGGACGCTGATAATCGTTACCGATTTCGAAATGTCGCGCGCGCAGGCCCGTATCGGGCGCTGCCGGACTCCGGAGACGCATGGACGGCAAGCTCAACCTCTTCCAGGTCATCGGAAAGCGCTTGAACTGGCTCGGGCAACGCCAGGCGGTGCTGGCCGAGAACATCGCCAACGCGGACACCCCGGATTACGTCCCGCAAGACCTCAGCGAGCGTGATTTCCGGCGCGTGCTGCGCGGCGAAATGGCCCGGGTCGAGCCGGTGGCGACGAACGCCGCGCACATGCGCGGGACCGCGATCAAGCCCGGCGAGGCGCGGAGCCACCGCGAGGCGCACCCTTACGAAACCTCGCCGTCCGGCAATGCGGTGATCCTCGAGGAGCAGCTCATCAAGGTCGGCGAGACGCAGACCAACTATCAGATGATGACCAACCTCTATCGCAAGCACATGGAGATGTTCCGCATCGCCTTGCGCGGCAATTGACGCGATTCAGGGTTACGGAGCCGAATGAATGACTGATCTCGTCAAATCGATGAACGTTTCGGCGGCCGGCATGAAGGTGCAGGGCACGCGCCTCAGGGTGATCTCCGAGAACGTCGCCAACGCCGACTCGACCGCCCTGACGCCTGGCGGCGTGCCCTACCGCCGCAAGCTCGTGACCTTCGAGAACGTCTTCAATCGCCAGCTCGGCGCCGAGGTCGTCCGGGTGCGCGACATCACGCGCGATACCAGCGACTTCCAGCAGCGTTACGAGCCCGGTCATCCGGCGGCCGATGCCAACGGCTACGTCAAGACGTCGAACGTGAACACGCTGGTCGAGATCACCGACATGCGCGAGGCCGAACGCAGCTACGAGGCCAATATGCGGGTCCTCAGGGCGTCGCGCGGCATGCTGGAACGGACCATCGATCTGCTGCGCTGACGCAGCGCCGTATTCGGCCGTCAGAAAGACGGCCGCCCAAACGCCAGGAAGGCCCGTGACATCGCAGCCCGCGAGGGCTCGGGAGAGAGAACGTCATGGCCATCAATTTCTCGGACGCCATCTCGGCCTATCGCAAGGCCGTCACCCGTGACGCCATCCCCGGCGGGCCGGCCGAGACAAAGCCCAAGGCGGGCGGGTTCGACGCAGTGCTGCGCGAGGCCACGCAGGGCGCCATCTCCGACCTCAAGGCGGGCGAACAGCAAAGCATTATGGCGGCCGCCGGCACGGCCGACCTGACCGACGTGGTCACCGCCGTCGGCCAGGCCGAGTTGACCCTGCAGACCGTGGTCGCGGTGCGCGACAAGGTGATCCAGGCCTACCAGGAGATCCTGCGGATGCCGATCTGAACGGGCGCGGCGCGGCCGCGAACGGGCAGGCAGTCGGGATCGATCCACAGCGGGGGCGGGGGTCAAGATGAACAGCGCGGATGTCCTGGAAGTCGGCCGCGAGGCCGTTATCGTGATGTTGAAGATCGGATCGCCGGTCCTTCTCACCGCGCTCTGCGTCGGCCTGATCGTCTCGCTGTTTCAGGCCCTCACGCAGATGCAGGAAATGACGCTGACCTTCGTGCCGAAGGTCATCACCATCTTCCTCTCGCTGCTGCTCTTCCTGCCCTTCATGCTGTCGACCCTGACGACCTTCACCCGCGGGCTCATGGACCGCATCGTCGGCCTGGGCTAGCGCGCCGTGCTCGAGCAGATCCTGCCGGCCGAGCTGTTCGCCGTGCTTCTCGTCTTCGTGCGGGTCGGCACCGCCTTGATGCTGCTGCCGGGGTTCGCCGAGCCCTTCGTCTCGCCGCGCCTGCGCCTGCTGTTGGCCCTGACGATCGCGCTGCTGGTCGCGCCGGTCATCGCCGACAAGCTGCCGAAGATGCCGGAGAGCGCGGCGATGCTCGGGCTGCTGATACTCGGCGAAATCCTGGTCGGGGCCTTCCTCGGCACCATAGCGCGCATGTTCATCGCGGCCCTGACCACGACCGGCATGGTGATCGCCTACATGAGCGCCATGGCCAACGCATTGGTCAACGATCCGAGCGCGGCGCAGCAGGGCTCGCTCGCGGGCTCCTTCCTCACGGTGACTGCCGTGCTGCTGATCTTCACGCTCAATCTGCATCACATGATGTTGATGGCGGTGGTCGACAGCTACGATCTCTTCAAGCCCGGCCAGGTCCCGCCGATCGGTGACTTCGCCGACATGGTCACCCATGTGGTCGCCAAGACCTTCCTGCTGTCATTCCAGCTCGCCGCGCCCTTTATCGGCGTCGGCCTGATCTTCTTTCTGGGCCTGGGCCTGCTCGGCCGGCTGATGCCGCAGATGCAGGTCTTCTTCGTCGCCATGCCGATACAGATCGCGGCCGGCATGGTCGTCCTGGCGATCGCCTTGCCGGCCATGCTGCACTGGTTCATCGGCGGCTTCGAAGAGACTCTGCTGCCCTTCGTCGCGCCATGAAGAACCAAAGGGGGGCGGGTTCGGCCCGCTGAGCCATGGCCGAGGAAAGCCAGGACGACTCGCAAAAAACCGAAGAGCCGACGCAACGAAGGCTCCAGGAGGCGCGCGAAAAGGGCCAGTTCGCCCGTTCGCAGGAAATCACCCATTGGTTCGTGCTGCTCGCCGCGACGATCGTCATCGGCGTGTTCGGCAAGACGATCGGCGAGGGCGTGGTGCGCGGACTCTATCGTTTCATCGCGTCGCCGCACCTGTTCCGCATCGGCAGCGAGGACCTGCGCGCCGCCCTGCTCGAGACCGTGACGCAGATCGGGCTGATCCTCCTGCTGCCGCTCGGCATCGTCATGGCCGCGGTCCTGATGGCGGGTTTCCTGCAGACCGGCTTCATGATCTCGGCCGAGTCGCTCAAGCCGAAGCTCGAGAAGCTCTCGCCGCTGAAGGGCGCGAAGCGCCTTTTTTCGCTCCGCTCCCTGATGGAGTTCACCAAGGGCCTGGGCAAGATCATCGTCGTGGCCATGGTGATCGCCCTGCTGCTTTGGCCGGACTGGACGCTCATTCCGACCGCGACCTCGCTCAGCGTCACCCAGTTCGTACACCTCATCCAGACGCTGGCCGTGCGGGTCGTCGCCAGCGTGGTCGCCGTCATGACCGTGATCGCCGCTCTCGACTTCCTGTTCCAGAAGCACCAGCACCTCAAGCAGCTGCGCATGTCGAAGCAGGAGTTGAAGGAGGAGTACAAGCAGACCGAGGGCGACCCCATGGTCAAGGCCCGCCTGCGCCAGATTCGCATGGAGCGGGCGCGGCGCCGCATGATGGCGGCGGTGCCCGAGGCCGACGTCGTGATCACCAACCCGACTCACTTCGCCATCGCCCTGAAATACGACTCCGACTCGATGCAGGCGCCGCGGGTGACGGCGAAGGGGGCCGATCAGATCGCCTTCCGCATTCGCGAGGTCGCAGAGGAAAACGAGGTGCCGGTCGTGGAGAATCCGCCGCTGACGCGCGCCCTCTATCAGAGCGTCGAACTCGACGAGGAGGTCCCGCCCGAGCACTATCGCGCCGTTGCCGAGGTGATCGGATACGTCATGCGGCTCAAGGGCCGGCTGCCCGGCGGCCGGGCGACCCGGCGGGTCTGAGCCGGCCCGGCGAAGCTGCGGCCGCCTTGCGACGCGCGGCGCGGAGGGGCATAAGAGGACGGCACAGCCTGTGCGAGCGGGGGTTCGAGGCATGCAGCGCGGCTTGGGGCTGAGTCTCACACTTGCGGCGAGCGTCAGGGCTCTGCCGGCCACGGCGGCCGAGACGGCAGCGGCGCCGGCGAGCGGGCCCGACTGGCTGCTGCTGCTCGGCGCCTTGATCACGGTCGCCGCCATCGTGGCCGCCCTGGTGTCGCTGCGTCGCCAGCGCCACGCCTATGCCTTCCAATGCGCCGTCTTCGATGCGGTGCCGCATCCCCGCCAAGTGGTCGACGCCGACGGGCGTCCGGTGATGTCCAACACCGCTTTCCGCAAACTGTTCGGCGCGAGTGAGCGCCCGGTCGTCGACATCCTCCAGGAACAGGCCGCCGGCGACGAAGACGCGCGCGATCAGCTGGCGCGCCTCGCCGCCAATGCGCGCAACGGCGTGGGCGGATACACCGAAATGCGCGTCTTGCCGGACACGCCCTTCGCGTCGGCCGACGCCGCGCGCGACTCGTTCGCGGAGCCCGAATGGCGCCACGTGGCCGCACTCCCCCTAGAGGGGCGTCCGGGCATGGTCTTGTGGATGGTCGACGACATCACCCTGCGGCGGCAGATGGAGCAGGTGATCCAGGAGGAGCAGGAGCGCTTCGTCGATCTTCTGCAGCATGCGCCGATCGGGTTCTACTCGGTCGACGGCGCGGGCCGTTTCCTCTTCGCCAACCGAACGCTGTGCGATTGGCTCGGGCTGACCCAGGAAGATCTGCGCGACGGCGGACTGCGGCTCGCGGATCTCCTGGCCGGCGAGCGGCCGGCCGACCTCCCCGCCCACTGTCCCTTCGCGACGGCCGACGCGGACAGCGGCGAAGCGATCTTCAAGGGCCCGCAGGGCGAGGATTTCGAGGCCCTCATCTCGCAGGACGTCGTGCGCGGCGAGGACGGCCGCGTCGTCCGCACCCGCTCGGTCGTCCGGCACCTGTCGCAGGAGCGCGCCACGATCGAGGCCCTGGAGCGCTCCATGGAGCGCTTCGAGCGTTTCTTCCAGGAGGCGCCGGTGGGCATCGCGCTGCTCGATTCGGCCGGCGGGCTCAGCGAATGCAACGCGGCCTTCGCCAATCTGCTGCGCCGCCCGGCCCAGGCCCTGCTGGGCGCTTCGCTGTTCGACCTCGTCCGTCCCGACGATCGCTCCGGCATCGAGTCGGCCTTCGCCGCCTGCGGCCAGGGCGGCGATCGATCCGGCGGCGCGCAAAAGCCCGTCGAGGTGATATTCACCGGCGAGCCGGAGGTCGCCTGCGCCATGTACGTCACCAGCCGCTCCGGCGCGGGAACCGGCTATATCGCGCACTTCATCGACACCACCGAGCAGAAGAACCTCGAGGTGCAGTTCGCCCAGTCGCAGAAGATGCAAGCCGTCGGCCAATTGGCCGGCGGCATCGCGCACGACTTCAACAATCTGCTGACGGCGATGATCGGCTTCTCGGACCTCCTGCTGCTGCGCCACCGGCCGGGCGACCAGTCCTTCGCCGACATCATGCAGATCAAGCAGAACGCGAACCGGGCCGCGAATCTCGTGCGCCAGCTGCTGGCCTTCTCGCGCCAGCAGACGCTGCAGCCGCGCATGGTGAACCTGACCGACATCCTCACCGAGCTGTCGCACCTGCTGCGCCGCCTGATGGGCGAGAACGTCGAGCTCGAGATGATCCACGGCCGCGATCTGGGGCTGGTCAAGGCCGACCAGGGGCAGCTCGAGCAGGTCATCATCAACCTAGCGGTCAACGCGCGCGACGCTATGAGCGAGGGCGGGCGGCTGGAAATCCGCACCGAGAACGTGACGCTCGAGCGCGAAAAGAAGCACAAGGCCGAGGTCGTGCCGCCGGGCGACTACGTGCTGATCGAGGTCGAGGACGCCGGCTGCGGCATCCCGTCGGAAAACCTCGACCGGATCTTCGATCCCTTCTTCTCGACCAAGGAGATCGGCGCCGGCACCGGGCTCGGCCTCTCGACGGTCTACGGCATCGTCAAGCAAAGCGGCGGCTTCATCTTCGTCGGCAGCCGGGTCGGGCGCGGCACCACCTTCTCGATCTACTTCCCGCTGCACAGCGCGACGGCCGCGGCGAGCGCCGAGACGGAAAGCAAGGATTCGCGCGATCTGACCGGGGCGGGGCGGATCCTGCTGGTCGAGGACGAAGACGGGGTGCGCGCCTTCGGGGCCCGCGTGCTGCGCAGCAAGGGCTACGACGTCGTGGAAGCGCGGTCGGGCGAATCGGCCCTGCAGGTGCTCGCCGAGGAGGGCGCGAGCGTCGACCTGATCGTCACCGACGTGGTCATGCCGCGCGTCGACGGGCCGACCCTGGTGCGCGAGGTGCGCAAGACCCGGCCCGACCTCAAGGTCATCTTCATCTCCGGCTACACCGAGGACACCTTTCGCCAGAAGCTGGGCGAGGACAGCGACATCCATTTCCTGCCCAAGCCGTTCAGCCTGAAGCAGCTGGCGGCCAAGGTGAAGGAGGTCCTGGGGACCGAAGCGCCGCCGGCCGAGGACGCGCGGCGGCGGTCTGTCTCGCAGAGCCTCCCGCCGGCCTAGGCGGCCCCCGCCCGAATTGCCCTCGGCCCGCCGCCGCGCCCCGAGTGTTCTCGTTTTGATCTTGACGGCATGAGAACAAAGCGGGTACATTGGCCGCATTGCAGTGGTCATAGCCCTATGGGATATAGAGGGGGACGCGTCATGCCGCAGAACGCCTTGCGCCTGGTCGAGAAGGACAACGTGGACAAGCAGAAAGCATTGGAGGCCGCGCTCGGCCAGATCGAGCGGGCATTCGGCAAGGGTTCGGTCATGCGCCTGGGCGCCGACCAGGTGGTCGAGACCGAGGTGGTGCCCAGCGGCTCGCTCGGCCTCGACATCGCGCTCGGCATCGGCGGCCTGCCGCGCGGCCGGGTAGTGGAGATCTACGGTCCGGAAAGCTCGGGCAAGACGACCCTGGCGCTGCACGTCATCGCCGAGGCACAGCGTCAGGGCGGCACCTGCGCCTTCATCGATGCCGAGCATGCTCTCGACCCGGTCTACGCCGGCAAGCTGGGCGTCGATGTCGGGAATCTGCTGATCTCGCAGCCCGACGCCGGCGAGCAGGCGCTGGAGATCGCCGACACCCTGGTGCGCTCCGGCGCCATCGACGTGCTGGTGGTCGATTCGGTCGCCGCCCTGGTGCCGCGGGCGGAGCTTGAGGGCGAGATGGGCGACCAGCTGCCCGGACTGCAGGCGCGGCTGATGAGTCAGGCGCTGCGCAAGTTGACGAGCTCCATCTCGCGGTCGCGCACGATGGTTCTGTTCATCAATCAGCTGCGCATGAAGATCGGCGTGATGTTCGGCAACCCGGAGACCACGACCGGCGGCAACGCGCTGAAGTTCTATGCTTCGGTCCGGCTCGACATCCGCCGCATTGGCGCCATCAAGGACCGCGATACCGTGGTCGGCAACCAGACCAAGGTGAAGGTGGTCAAGAACAAGCTGGCGCCGCCGTTCCGCATCGTCGAATTCGACATCATGTACGGCGAGGGCATCTCCAAGACGGGCGAACTGCTCGACCTTGGCGTTCAGGCCGGGATCGTGGAGAAGTCCGGCGCCTGGTTTTCATTCGACGGGCAGCGCGTCGGCCAGGGGCGCGAGAACGCCAAGAATTTTCTCAAGGAGCATCCCGAGGTGGCCAACGCGATCGAGCGCCGGGTGCGCGAGAACGCCGGCCTGATCGCCGGCGCGATGCTCGAAGGCCCGGACGACGACGGTGCCGCCGAGGCGCCCGGCGACGGCTGAACCCCAGGTCCCCGACTACGTCTTCCGACAACGGCGGCCGCTTCGGCCGCCGTTTCCTTGTCGTCGTTTCCTTGCCGCCCCGGCCGGGCCCGTCGGGCGTCCCGCTCCATCCCTGGGCCGGGCCGGCTAATCGATCAGGCGGTAGTCGCTGCCGTGGATGGCGAAGCGCAGGGCGACCCGGGCGACCTGGTGGTCGCCGAGATCGGACAGCCCCCGCTCGAGGTTCTGCCGTTCCTCCGGCGGCAAGGCGGCCAAGTCCTCGTCCGCCAGGATCGGTACCAGGGAAATCTCGATTCGCAGTGTCTCGTCGACCTCGACGTTCACCTCGTCGTTGCCCAGGGCGGCCTTATGATAGGCGCCGATGATCTCGGTGGCGTCGACCGCAAGGTCGAGCCGGTTGCCGCCCGGCGCGAGCCAGTCCTCGCGCACGCCCTTGGCCAGGACCGCATCGTAGCCGGGGGCCACGAGGCTCCAGTTCAGGCGATAATGGCCGCCGCGCCGGCCGTCGGTGACCAGGACGATCCGCAGGCTGCGGTCGGTCGGGGACGCGGTCGCCTCGACTTCGGTGATGCGTTGGCCATCGGCCCGCAGGGTCTCGTAGAAGGCGCGCTGGTCGTCCAACTGCGCCCGCTCGCGGGTGTCGCGAATGCCGGCCACGCCGAGCGCGGCGAGGCCGCCGAGGCACGCCACGATGCCGGCGACCAGCGCGATGCGGGCCTGGCGCCGGAGAAGGGCCGCTTCCGAGTCCGGGGCCGCGCGGGCGCGCCGCGCGAAGCGGACGCCGAGCCAGAGGATGGCGAGGAAGACGGCGACGGCGACGGCCAACCCGACCCCGAGGACAGCCGTCTCCGCCCACGCCGGCCAGGGCGAATCGCCGAACATGAAGAGCCAGGCGAAGGCGACCGTCGTGCCGCTGGCCGCGGCCCCGGCGCAGACGCCGAGCACCAGGCCCCACAGCGCTCCGGCCAGGACAAAAGGGTTCCGCACCGCCATGGCCGAGCCCTCCGCTCCACTGTGCCGGGCGTGCCGGCGTCCGCCGAGATCTCGCTTACGACGCTTCCTTCAGCGCCGCCGTGAAGCCGCGCAGCGAGACTTCTACCGCGATCTTACGACCGTTGGCATCCTCGAATATGGCCTGTGCCTTGGCGCCCGCCTTGAGCTCGGCCAGAAAGGCGTCGTCCAGCGCAATCTGCGCCTGACAGCCGTTCGGCGAGCAGAGCTGGAAGGGAAAGCGACGCGGCTCGTTCTGATCGACGCCGATCAGCAGGCCCGGCGGCAGGCGAATACCCAGCGGCACGAAAACCAGGGCGCCGAGCAGGCGCTCCTTCCCGAAATGGCCCACGATCATCTGCGCGATGCGGCCCTGGCCCTCGGGCGCGGCGATGTCCTGCATGATGTAGCAGGGCCCGGACAGCGACCCGTTGGCCGGCGCGTCGCAGCGCAGGGTCCAGTCCTGGATCTGGCGCGGCTCCGGCGCCGCCGCGGCCGGCGCCGTGCTCTGCGGTTCGCTTTGCGTCTCGGTCTGCGCCGCGGCCGGGCCCGGCAGGGCGCCGAGGATCGCGGTCAGCAGGAGAGCGAGGCAAAGGGCGGCAAGGCGGCGGGCCGGCCATGGGCGGGCGCCGCCGCGGCGCGCGCGGTCGGGAGACCGGCGCCGACGGGGGGCTTGTGTGATCATGGCCGCGACCATACCCGACCCGCCCGCCGCCAGCCAGCCGTCGCCGGCAATTTTTCTCGCCTTCGACGGAACCGCCGCCGGGGCCCGGCGGCACGGCCGCCAGGGCCCGGATTCCCGCCATTTTGCCCGGATTCCGCCTTGTGCGGCTGGCCGCGACGGCCTAACTAGTCTGCCATGATGACGGGCAACGAAATTCGCGGGGTCTTTCTCGACTTTTTCCGCCGCCACGGCCACGAGGTGGTGGCCTCCTCGCCGCTGGTGCCGCGCAACGACCCCACGCTGCTGTTCACCAACGCCGGGATGGTGCAGTTCAAGAACGTCTTCACCGGCAAGGAGACGCGGCCCTACAAGCGGGCGGTCACGGCGCAGAAGTGCGTGCGGGCCGGCGGCAAGCACAACGACCTGGAGAACGTCGGCTATACCGCGCGGCACCATACCTTCTTCGAAATGCTCGGCAACTTCTCGTTCGGCGACTACTTCAAGGACGTCGCCATCGAGCTGGCCTGGAACCTGGTCACCCGCGAGTACGGTTTGCCGGCCGACCGCCTGCTGGTCACGGTCTATGCCGAGGACGACGAGGCGGCCGGCCATTGGAGCAAGATCGCCGACCTGCCCGAGCAACGCATCATCCGCATCCCGACCTCGGACAACTTCTGGCAGATGGGCGACACCGGCCCCTGCGGTCCCTGCTCGGAGATCTTCTACGACCACGGGCCGGAGATTCCCGGCGGGCCGCCCGGCAGCCCGGGCGAGGACGGTGACCGTTTCGTGGAGATCTGGAACCTGGTCTTCATGCAGTTCGAGCAGACGGCGCCCGGCGAGCGCACGCCGCTGCCCAAGCCGTCGATCGACACCGGCATGGGGCTGGAGCGCGTCGCGGCGGTGCTGCAGGGCCAGCACGACAACTACGACACCGATCTGCTGCGCGCGATCATCGAGGACTCGGCGGAGGCCTCGCGCACCTCGCCGGACGGCGAGCACGCCGTCTCGCACCGGGTGATCGCCGACCATCTGCGCGCCACGTCGTTCCTGGTCGCCGATGGCGTGCTGCCGTCGAACGACGGGCGCGGCTACGTCCTGCGGCGCATCATGCGCCGCGCCATGCGCCACGTGCACCAGCTCGGCGTGACGGAGCCGATGATGTGGCGGCTGGTCCCCACCCTGGTCGGCATGATGGGGCAGGCCTATCCCGAGCTGCAGCGCGCCGAGGCGTTGATCAGCGAAACCCTCAAGCTCGAGGAAGGCCGTTTCATCCAGACCCTCGACCGCGGCCTGCGCCTGCTGAACGAGCGCACCGCGACTCTCGGTGCGGGCGAGCCGCTGCCCGGCGAGGACGCCTTCAAGCTCTACGACACCTACGGCTTCCCGCTCGATCTGACGCAGGACATCCTGCGCAATCAGGGGCGCAGCGTCGATCAGGCCGGCTTCGACGCCGCCATGGCGCGCCAGCGCGAGGCCGCGCGCAAGGCCTGGGCCGGCTCGGGCGAGGCGAGCACCGAGGCGCTGTGGTTCGAGCTGCGCGAACGCCTCGGGGCGACGGAGTTCCTCGGCTACGACAGCGAGTCGGCCGAGGGCCAGGTCATGGCCCTGGTGGTCGATGGCGCGTTGGTCGATTCCGCCAAGGCCGGGCAGGACGTCGCGGTGGTGGTCAACCAGACGCCGTTCTACGGCGAATCGGGCGGCCAGCAGGGCGATACCGGCGTAATGTTCAGCGCCGAGGGCGCCGAGGTGCAGGTGCGCGACACCCAGAAGAAGCTGGGCGACCTGCACGTTCACCTCGGCCGGGTCGCGCACGGCGAGATCAGGGTCGGCGAGGCGGTCGAGCTGCGGGTCGACGACACGCGGCGCGCTGCGCTGCGCGCCCACCACTCGGCGACGCACCTGCTGCACGAGGCGCTGCGCCGGCGCCTGGGCGAGCACGTCACGCAGAAGGGCTCGCTGGTGGCGCCGGATCGGCTGCGCTTCGACATCAGCCATCCCAAGCCGCTCAGCGACGAGGACATCCGCACCGTCGAGGCCAAGGTCAACGAACGCATTCGCGTCAACGCCCCGGTCGTGACGCGCTTCATGACGCCGGACGAGGCGATCGAAGCCGGCGCGCTGGCACTGTTCGGCGAGAAGTACGGCGACGAGGTGCGCGTCGTCTCCATGGGCGGCGAGGATGCCGCGCGCGACGGCAAGTTCTTCTCGACCGAGCTCTGCGGCGGCACGCACGTGCGCCGCACCGGCGACATCGGCTTCTTCAAGATCGTCGGCGAGACAGCGCTGGCCGCCGGCGTGCGGCGCATCGAGGCGGTCTGCGGCGCCGCGGCGCTCGACTACGTGGAGCGCCAGGAGGCCGTGCTGCACGAGGCGGCGACGGTGCTCAAGACCGGGCCATCGCAGCTTCCCGAACGCATCTCCGGCCTGCTCGACGAGCGCAAGCGCCTGGAGCGCGAGGTGGCGGAGCTGCGCCGCAAGCTGGCGACCGGCGGCGGTGCCGGCGCGGCCCCGGTGCAGGCGCGCGAGATCGCCGGCATCCGGTTCGCGCCGCGCGTGGTGCAGGACCTGCCGGCCAAGGAGCTGAAGCCGCTGGCCGACGAGCTCAAGAAGCAGCTCGGCAGCGGCGTGGTCGCGCTGATCGGCGTCAGCGACGGCAAGGCCTCGCTGGTGGTCGGTGTGACCCCGGACCTGACGGACCGCGTGAATGCGGTCGACCTGGTGCGTGCGGGCTCGGTCGCGCTGGGCGGAAAGGGCGGCGGCGGCCGCCCCGACATGGCCCAGGCCGGCGGTCCGGACACGGGCGCCGCGGACCAGGCGCTGGCCGCGATCGAGGCCAAGATCTCGGAACTGGTGCCGGTCTGACCGCGACGGTCATGGCGGCCCCGCGCAGCGCGCTCACCCGAACGCCGGCCGGCAAACTGCGGGCCCGCGGCCTCGGCGTTCCCTTCGACGGCGTTCCCGGCGAGAACAACGCGATCACCGACGTGGCCGGCGTCGCGGTCGGCTACGCGACCCTGATTCGCGGCGCGGGCGCGCTGGAGATCGGCCGTGGGCCGGTGCGCACGGGCGTCACCGCCATCCTCCCGCGCGGCCGCGCCGACCTCGCCGTGCCGGCGTTCGCCGGCTGCCACAGCCTCAACGGCAACGGCGAGATGACCGGCTTCATCTGGATCGAGGAAGCCGGCCGGCTGGACGGCCCGATCACCATCACCAACACCTTCTCGTGCGGCCTGGCGCGCGACGCGACCCTGCGCTGGCTTCTCGAGCGCTACGGAAGCGCACTGACCGCGACTCACGGGCTGCCGGTGGCGGCCGAGACTTTCGACGGCTACCTCAACGATATCAACGGGTTCCACGTCGCCACGGAGGACGTCTTCGCGGCGCTCGACGGCGCCGGCGGCGGGCCGCTCGAGGAGGGCAGCGTCGGCGGCGGCACCGGCATGATCTGCTACGACTTCAAGGGCGGCTCGGGGACGGCGTCGCGGCGCGTCGAGCTCTGCGGCCGGGCTTGCGTCCTCGGCGTCTTCGTTCAGGCCAACTGCGGCGACCGCAAGGGCCTGACCATCGCCGGCGTCCCCGTCGGGCGCCATCTATCCGGCCCGGCGGCGGCGCCGGCCGAGCGGACGGACGGCTCGATCATCGCCGTCGTGGCGACCGACGCGCCGCTGCTGCCGCACCAGTTGCGCCGCGTGGCGCAGCGCTGCGGGCTCGGTATCGCGCGCTCGGGGGCCGTCGCGGCGCACGGTTCGGGCGACATCTTCCTCGCCTTCTCGACGGCGAACGCCGCCGCCTTCGCGCCGGGCGCGACGTTCCGGGCCGCCGAGTTCCTGCCGGACGAGCGCATCGACCCGCTGTTCGAGGCGGTCGTCCAGGCGACCGACGAGGCCATGATGAACGCCCTGATGGCCAACGAGACCATGACCGGGCGCGACGGCCACGTCGTCCCGGGCCTGCCGCACGCCGAGGTCCGCGCGCTGCTGGCCAAGCACGGGCGCCTGGCGGAGTAGACGGCGCAATCGCGGGCGCAAGAAGCGGATGGAAACGGCCGCGGCGATCCGCTTTTCTCGGCCGCGCTGAAGGCTGCCGAAAGGCTGTCTCAGAGATGCCGAAACGCCGTCGAGAGGAAGCCGCTGCCATGTCCGCCCTGCGCTTCGTCGCGCTCGCCACCGAGACAGTTCGGGCTTTGCAGTCGGGTGCCGCCGACGCCAACGGCCAGGCGCCGGAACGGCAGGTCTCGGACGGTCCCGGGATTCCCTGCCGCCATTGCCTGAGCGATGTGGCGGCGGGCGAACCCTACCTGGTTCTCGCCCATCGCCCGTTTCCCGAGGTCCAGCCGTATGCCGAAGTCGGGCCAATCTTCCTCCACGCGGCGGACTGCGCGCGCTACGCCGAATCGGCCGAGGTTCCGGCCATGTTGCTCACCCGGGCACGGACCCTGATCCGCGGCTATGGCAGGGACGACCGCATCGTCTACGGCACCGGCCAGGTTGTGGCGAGCGCGGCGATCGCGGAAACCGCGCGCGCCCTGCTCGAACGGCCGGAGATTGCCTACCTGCACTTACGCTCGGCCAGCAACAACTGCTACCAGTGCCGAATCGAGCGCGCCTGATACGGGCTACGACTTCGCTTCGAAGAGGTGCACGTCGCGTTGCGGGAAGGGAATGGTGATGCCTTTGGCGTCGAGGCGCTGCTTGACTGCCTTGTTCATATCGAATAGCAGGCCCCAATAATTGTCGGCGTCGGTCCAGCAGCGCAGGTTGAGGTTGACCGAACTGTCGCCGAGCGCCGTGACCAGGACCTGCGGCTCGGGGTCCTTGTGGACCCGTTCGTCGCTGCGCAGCAGGTCGAGCAGCGCCGCCTGCGCCATGTCGACGTCGTCGCCGTAGCTGATCCCGACGACGACGTCGAGCCGCCGGGTCGGCAGGCGCGAGAAGTTCTTGATCGAGCGGTTCCACAGCCGCGAGTTGGGCACCTCGACGTAGACGCCGTCGAAGGTGGTCATGTGCGTCGTGAAGAAGCCGATCTCGTCGACCGTGCCGGCGACGCCCTCGGCATCGATGTAGTCGCCGATCCGGAACGGGCGCAGGAACAGCAGCATGATGCCGGCGGCGATGTTCTGGAGGGTCCCCTGCAGGGCGAGGCCGACCGCCAGGCCGGCGGCGCCGAGCACGGCGATGATGCTGGTGGTCTGCACGCCGAACTGGGCGAGCACGGCGACCAGCACCAGGATCAGGATCAGGTAGCGAACCAGGCTGGCGAAGAACGGCTTCAGGGTGTTGTCGATCCGCGGCGCCCGGTCGAGCGCCCGAAGCATGCTGCGCCGGGCCCAGTTGGCGACGATCCAGCCGGCGATCAGAAGAACGACCGCGCCCACGAGATCGAGTCCGTACTGAACGGCGAGGTCGCTGACCGTGGTCAGCAGCCTCATCACTTGCTCTTCGCCCTGCATCTTCGTTCGCGCCCCCGAACGCCCGTCAGGTCAATGTGATCGCTGTTACTGCACGTCGGCCAGGACGCGCAGGCTGATGATCTTGTCGGGATCGTCGACCATCCCGCTCTGGCGATCCGCCGGCGCCTTCTTGATGGCGTCGACGTGCTCCATGCCCTCGATCACCCGGCCCCAGACCGTGTACTGCTTGTCGAGGAAGCGCGCCGGGGCGAAGGTGATGAAAAACTGGCTGTCGGCGCTGTTCGGGTCGCCGGCCCGCGCCATCCCGACCGTGCCGCGCAGGAAGGGCTCCGAGGAGAACTCCGCCTTGATCTTCTGGCCGGAACCGCCGCTGCCGGTCCCGGTCGGGTCGCCCGTCTGCGCCATGAAGCCGTCGATCACCCGGTGGAAGACGAGGCCGTCGTAGAAGCCGGCGCGGACCAGCTCCTTGATCCGCGCGACGTGATGCGGCGCCACCTCGGGCAGCATCTGGATCAGGACGCGCCCTGTCTTGAGCTGCATCACCAGCGTGTTCTCCGGGTCGGGCCCGGCGTTGGCGTCGTGCGTGGGTGCGACCATCATCAGTCCAATCAGTGCGAGGAGAGGGAGGAGCTTACGCATGGTTCACGTCATTCCTGCTCGGCGAGGTGAAAATCTTATCTCAGGGCCTTGCTGAGGGCGCCGTCAAGGGCGTCCATGAACTGCTCCGTCGTGAGCCATTTCTGCTTCGGCCCGATCAGCGATGCCAGGTCCTTGGTCATCTGCCCGCCCTCGACGGTGTCGACGCAGACCTTCTCCAGGGTATCGGCGAAATTCACCACGTCCGGCGTGCCGTCGAATGTGCCCCGGTAATGCAGGCCGCGCGTCCAGGCGAAGATCGACGCGATCGGATTGGTCGAGGTCGGCTTGCCCTGCTGGTGCAGCCGATAATGGCGCGTCACCGTGCCGTGCGCGGCCTCGGCCTCGACGGTGTTGCCGTCCGGCGTCATCAGCACCGAGGTCATCAGGCCGAGCGAACCGAAGCCCTGCGCCACGGTGTCGGACTGCACGTCGCCGTCGTAGTTCTTGCAGGCCCAGACAAAGCCGCCGGACCACTTGAGGGCGGCGGCCACCATATCGTCGATCAGGCGGTGCTCGTAGGTGATCTTCTTGGCCTCGAACCTGTCGCGGAACTCCCTGTCGAAGACCTCCTGGAACAGGTCCTTGAAGCGGCCGTCGTAGGCCTTGAGGATCGTGTTCTTGGTCGAGAGGTAGAGCGGCCATCCCAGGTCCAGCGCGAAGTTCATGCAGGCGCGCGCGAAACCGCGGATCGACTCGTCCAGGTTGTACATGCCCATGGCGACGCCGCTTTCGGGAAAGTCGAAGACCTCGCGCGTGACCGGCTCGCCGCCGTCCGCCGGCGTGAAGGTCATGGTCAGCTTGCCCGGCCCCGGGACCAGGAAGTCGGTCGCCCGGTACTGGTCGCCGAAGGCGTGACGGCCGATGACGATCGGCTGCGTCCAGCTCGGCACCAGGCGGGGCACGTTCCGCATGATGATCGGCTGGCGGAACACCGTGCCGCCGAGGATGTTCCGGATGGTGCCGTTCGGCGAGCGCCACATCTTCTTGAGGCCGAACTCCTCGACGCGCGCCTCGTCGGGCGTGATGGTGGCGCACTTGACGCCGACGCCGTACTGCTTGATGGCGTTCGCCGCGTCGATCGTGATCTGGTCGTCCGTCGCGTCGCGCCTTTCGACCGACAGGTCGTAGTACTTCAGGTCGACGTCGAGATAGGGCAGGATCAGCTTTTCCTTGATCATCGCCCAGATGATCCGGGTCATCTCGTCGCCGTCGAGCTCGACGACGGGATTCGCCACCTTGATTTTCGCCATAACCCCTCCGGGAAGACGGTCTCCGGCGCGCCCCCTCGGCCCCGGAACTGTTGGCGCCGGGCGCTGTCCGCCCGGCGCGGCCCGCAAGATAGCAGCCTATTGCTGCGGTGCAAGATGGCGGTGCTAGAGGCGCTCCGGCGCCGGCGGCACGCTGGGTGCCGGGGCCGCGCGCAGGGCCGGCAGGACCTGGCCGACCTCGCTCACCACCTGCAGCAGCTCGGCGTGCTCGGGCCGCAGGTAGCCGCTCGTCACCTGATGGTCCATGAGCGCGCGCAGCGGCCGCCAATAGCCGTCGAGGTCGACCAGGGCCACCGGCTTGTCGTGCAGGCCGATCTGGCGCCAGGTCAGGATCTCGAAGGTCTCGTCGAGCGTCCCCAGCCCGCCCGGCAGGACGCAGAAGGCATCGGCAAGCTCGAACATCTTCTGCTTGCGGGCATGCATCGACTCGACGATGACGAGGTCCGTCACCCCGCGGTGTCCGAGCTCCCGGTCCTCGAGGTATTGCGGGATGACGCCGGTCACTCGCCCGCCCGCCGCCAGCGCGCCGTCGGCCAGGGCGCCCATCAGGCCGACATGGCCGCCGCCGAATACGATCTCCACGCCGTCCTGGGCCGCGAGGCGCCCGAGCGTCGTCGCCGCGTCCATGTGGCGCGGATCCCCCCGGTTCGAGGAACCGCAATAGACGCAAAGGGCCGAGATCTGGGTCAACGTGCAGTCCGGATAGTCACTGTTGCGTGGGCGGGTCCGTTCGCGACGGCCTTTCCCTGTACCCTCTTGGGGCCGCGCTTCGGCGGGCGAGGTATGCGAAGCGTTGTCGGGTAGAGAAAGAGGCAGAGCACGATACGCAAGTCTGCACTTTGGGCGGCCATCCTGCTGCTCGGTCTCACGGCACCGGCCGCCGCGGTGGACGAGCCGGAAAACATCATCGCCTATCGCCAATCGGTGATGAAGGCGATCAGCGGCCATGCCGGCGCGATCGCCGCCGTCGCCAAGGGCCAGGTCAGCTTCGTCGACGACGTCGCCGCGCACGCCCGCGGCATCGACGCGATGAGCCACCTTATCACCCAGCTCTTCCGGAAGGGAACCGACAACCTCGAATACGCCGACACCCGCGCTCTGCCCGATATCTGGCAGGACTGGTCGCGCTTCGAGACCGCGGCAAAGGATCTCCAGCGCGAGAGCGACAAGCTGGTCGAGGTTGCCGAAGGCGGCGGTGACGTCGCCGCAATCGGCGCGCAGTTGCAGAACGTCGGCAAGGCCTGCGGTAGTTGCCACAAGCCCTTGCGCGCCGAAAAGAACTAATCGCCGCGCTGCTGGCGGGCGGATCGCGCTGCCGCCCGTCCCGCCGGATGCCCCGGCGGCGGTGGTTCGCGGCGCCTATCTGGTGCGCGTCACGGGCTGTGTCGCCTGCCATACCGATCCACAGCGCAAGGATGCGCCGTTCGCCGGGGGTCGGGCGCTCAAGACCCCCTTCGGCACCTTCCATACGCCCAACATCACGCCGGACCGGACGCGCGGGATCGGCGCGTGGTCCGACGCCGATTTCCATCGTGCGCTGCTCGACGGCCGCGCGCCGGACGGCCGGCCGTATTATCCGGCCTTTCCCTATACCTCCTACAGCGGGCTGAGCGAGCGCGACGTACGCGATATCCGGGCCTATCTCTCGACGGTACCGGCGGTGCCGCGCGCCAATCGGCCGCACGCGCTTTCGTTCCCCTTCAACATTCGGTCCCTGCTCGTGCTCTGGCGCTGGCTCTATTTCGATCCGGTGCGCTTCGCAGCCGATCCGCAGCGCAGTCCCGAGTGGAATCGCGGGGCCTACCTCGTGCGTCATCTTGGCCACTGCCGGAATGCCACAGCCGGCGCAATGCGCTCGGCGCGGTCGATCGGGACGAGGTCCTCTCCGGCACTTCGGACGGCCCGGACGGGAAGCAAGGTACCCAACATCACGCCGGACAAGGCGGACGGCATCGGGCGTTGGAGCGGCGTTGATATCACCTACTTCCTCAAGACCGGCTTTCTCCCCGACGGCGACGTTGCGGGCGGTGCAATGACCGAGGTGATCGACCAGAGCACGAGCCATCTGACCGACGCCGACCGGGCGGCGATCGCGGCCTACCTGCGCTCCCTGCCGCCGCGCTCGGGGCCCTGACCGGCCCCGGCCGGTCCCCATCCCCGCGATTGCGCTCGCGGGACCGTCATATTAGGGTAACTTCGGCTGGTCAGTGGGGATTCGGGCCGGCAGAGTCGGGCCGGGGAGACGGGATTGAATCGAGCCTTCCTTGCGGTCGGCGTCGCCTTGGTTGTCGTCCTCGGCGTCGTCGGCTACTTGCTGTTGCGCGGAGACGAACGGCCGCCCGCCGGCGCCACGGCGGGGAGCGACACCGCGCCGGCCGCGACGGCCTCTACAGAACCGGTGCCCACGGCCACGGAGTCGGCGCCTGCTAAAGAGCCGGAAAGCGCCGCTGCGGTGCCGGAAGGCAGCGGCGAGCCGGAAACGCAAGCCGCGGTCCAGCCCCAAGAACAGGCCAAGTCGGCACCGCAGGCTCAGCCCGAGCCGGCGGCGCAGCCCGAACCCGCAGCCCAGCCCGAACCGGCCGCACAGCCCGAGTCACTGGCGGCGTTACCCGAGTCTGCCGCCGAGCCGCAAGCGGCGGCACAGCCGGCACCGACGCCGCAGGCCGGCATGGCGCCGACCATCCTGCCGAGCTTCGACGTGGTTCGCGTGGAGCGCAGCGGCGAGGCGGTGATCGCCGGCCGAGCGGCCCCGGGGGCCGAGATCACCCTGCGCGCCGACGGGCGCGAGATCGGCCGGACCACCGCCAATGGCCGCGGGGAGTGGGTGCTGGTGCCCGGCGCGCCGCTGCGGCCCGGCAGCCACGAGCTGAGCCTCGAGGCGCGCGGCGCCGACGGCGTGACACTGCTGGCGAACAACGTGGTCGTCGTCGCGGTGCCGCAGCCGCAGCTGGCCGCCGCGCCACAGGCCTCGACCGGCGGCGGTGCGGTGGCCGCTGCCGACTCCGGGACCGGCGAGGCCGCGACCGCTGCGGCCCCGACAGTGCCGGAGACGGAAACGGCCAGCCCGGAAGCGGTGCCGGTGACCCAGCCGTTGGCCGTGCTCATGCCGCGCAGCGGCGAAGGCGTCAGCCGCATCCTGCAGCAGCCGGAGACCGCCGGCGGCGGCCTGGCCGAGGGGGCGCTGGTTCTGCAGACCATCGACTACGACGCCGACGGCACGGCACGCTTCGGCGGCCAGGCACCGCCGGGCGCCAAGCTCATCGTCTATCTGGACGATCGCGCGATCGGCCACGATGCCGTCGGTGACGACGGCCGCTGGAGCGTCGTGCTGGACCGCACCGTCGCGCCGGGCCTGCATCGCCTGCGCGTCGACCAGGTGGATTCCACCGGCCGGGTCATGGCGCGGGTCGAGACGCCCTTCTCGCGCGCCGAATCGGTCGCGACCCTGCCCGAAGAGGTGGCCGTGATCGTCCAGCCGGGCAACAGCCTGTGGCGCATCGCCCGGCGGATCTACGGCGAGGGAATCCAGTATTCGGTCATCTATCAGGCCAATCAGGAGCAAATCCGCGATCCGAATCTGATTTATCCCGGACAGATTTTCGTGGTCCCAACGGATAACTGATTGGAACGCAACCGTTTGTGGCCGGATCCCCGCGGGCGCCGTCGCCTGGGCACCGTTCAGGGTTAATATTGCCGATACCGCCGCTATATAGTCTGGCCGGCGCGTTGCAGCGGCCGCCTGCCGCAGCGGGCGAAGGGAGAACGGCGAGGATGGTTTGAGCTTTCGGCCCGAGGACATGGGGACTCTGCGCGGCGTCCTGGCGCCGGTGCATCCCGCCGGCTGGCCCTTCGTTGCCGGGGTTGCACTGGCGGCGGTGGTCGGCTTCGCGGTCTGGTCGCCGCTCGGCTGGCTCGGCGTGCTGGCGACCGCGTTCTGCACCTATTTCTTCCGCGATCCGCGGCGCATCGTGCCGCTGGGCGAGGGGCTCGTGGTCGCACCGGCCGACGGTCGGGTCTGCGCCGTCGACGAGGCCGTGCCCCCGGTCGAGCTCGACATGGGCGACGCGCCCCTGCCGCGCGTCGGGATTTTTCTCAATATCTTCGATGTCCATATCAACCGCATTCCGGCCGATGGTACGGTGACGGGCATGGCCTATCGCAAGGGACGCTTCGTCAACGCCGCGCTCGACAAGGCCTCCGAGGACAACGAGCGCCAATGCGTTCGCCTGAGCCTCGCGGACGGGCGCGATCTCGCCGTCGTCCAGATCGCCGGGCTGGTCGCGCGACGAATCGTCTGCGACCTGCGCGACGCACAGACCGTTCGCCGTGGCGAGCGCTTCGGGCTGATTCGCTTCGGCAGCCGGACCGACGTCTATCTTCCGCCCGGGGTCGCCCCCCTGGCGGCGCTCGGTCAGCGCATGGTCGGCGGCGAGACGGTGATCGCCGAGCTCGAGGACGGGCGCCGACCGCGCGGCGGGGAGGAACGCTGAATGAGTGGAACGCGACGGCGGCGCCTGCCGCATCTCACGATCAACCGGCTGGTGCCGAACGGCTTGACGCTGCTGTCGCTCTGCGCCGGCCTGACGGCCGTGCGGCTGGCGCTCAACGACCATTGGATGCTGGCCACCGCGGCGGTCGGGATCGCCATGGTGCTCGATGGCCTGGATGGCCGAATCGCCCGCCTGATGGGGGCGACCAGCGAATTCGGCGCACAGCTCGACTCGCTGGCCGACGTGATCAACTTCGGGGTGACGCCGGCCCTGATCATCTACCTCTGGGCGCTGAGCGACAGCGCCGGCGCCGGCTGGGCGCCGGTCCTGCTCTTCGCCATGTGCATGTCGCTGCGGCTGGCACGCTTCAATACCCAGATGGGCGCGCCCGAGCCGCTGCCCTGGTCGGGGCGCTTCTTCACCGGCGTGCCGGCGCCGGCCGCGGCCGGCCTGGCGCTCCTGCCCCTGGTGCTGAGCTTCGAGCTGGGTGACACGGTCTTTCGCTCGCCCTGGCTGAACATCGTCAACCTGGGCCTCGTGTCGGGCCTGATGGTGAGCCGCATTCCGACCTTCTCGGCCAAGCGTCTCAAGCTTTCGCAGCGCCACATGGGAATCGCGCTGCTGGTGTTCGGTATCTTCGGCGCGTTTCTCGTCAGCACGCCTTGGGTGACGCTGGGCGTTCTGGGCATCGTCTACCTGATTAGTATCCCGATCGCCTTCAAGACCTATCATCGCCTCATGGCCGCCCTGCCGGTCGAGGAAGGGCGCGACGACGACCTTGGCGGCTGATATGCGATCAACGGGACGATTCGGCGGTTCATGATTTCTCTGAAGTGGCAAAACGTCTGCGTTCTGGTGGTCGAGGACAACTCCTTCATGCGGGAGTTGTTGGTGTCGACCCTGCGTTCGCTGGGCATCATCCAGACGGTGGCCTATCCGGACTGCGCGACGGCGATCGAACGCCTCAAGCTGAGCCGCACGGACCCCGTCGCCGCGGAGCTGGGGACGGTCGACCTCATCATGTCGGACTATCTGATGGCGGGCGTCGACGGCATCCTCTTCCTGCGCTGGCTGCGCTCGGACAAGCAGGTCCCGGATCGCTTCGTGCCGTTCATCATGGTGTCCGGCGCGGCCGATCAATACGTCGTCGAGGAGGCGCGGGATGCCGGCGTCACGGAGTTTCTCGCCAAGCCCTATTCGGCCAAGAGTGTCGCCGACCGTATTCTCGCCGTCGTCAATTCGCCGCGGCAGTTCGTCCTGGCGCCGGGCTACTTCGGCCCGGACCGCCGGCGCAGCGCGAGCCCCGTGTCGCAGGACCGCCGCAATTCGTCGAAGCGCGACATTCAGACGGTGTCGACCGAGTCCAAGATCAGGCAACTGCGCGACGACGTGCGCGCGATCCACTTCCTGCCCGGCAACAAGCTGCGCCAGAAACTCGGCGCCGAGGGGCTCAGCGGGCCCATCGAGTTCGATCCCCTGGTCATTCGCGCGGCCGAGGAACGGATCCAGGAACTGGTCGGCGACTACGCCGATTGGGTCAAGAAATACATCGCCCAAATGGAACAGTCGCTCGCCACGCTCGAGGAGATGGGCGGCGTCGGCGAGGCGACGCCGCGGCTGCTGTCGTCGATCAACCGGATCGCGCACGAGCTGCGCGGTCAGAGCGGGACCTTCGACTATCCCCTGATCACCTCGTTCGGGAAGTCGCTCTATCAGGTTACGCGCGAGCACGACGGCAAGATCAGCGGCAACCGGCGGCGCCTCATCGCCGCCCACATCGACGCCATCCGAACCGTGTTCCACAACCGGATCACCGGCGACGGCGGCGACGTGGGGCGCGACCTCTTGGCCGAGATCGCGGCCGCCGTGAAGAAGTACAGCTAGATCGGCTGCGGCGGCCGGGGACCCGCCGGTCCTGCGCCGCCGCCCCGGCCGACAGCCCGGACGATGTCCCGCATTTGAGACAATAATATAGCAATATCAAATATTTGACCTGCAATTCCCGCGCTGTACAATGATCCTCTATGGCGTGGGAGGCTGCATGATCCAGGTCTTTCAGACGGCGCTCTCGGGCCTGACGGCCCAGAGCCGACGCTTGGCGACCTCGGCCGCCAACGTCGCCAATCTGTTCAGCCTGGGCCAGCACCCGGACCCGGCCCAGGCCAAGCCGGAGGCCTACGTGCCGCAGCGCACGGTGCTGACCGCGACCGGCAGCGGCGTTCGCGCCACCACGGAAGCGGTGTCCCCGGCGGCGGTCCTCGTATATCAGCCGGGCAGCCCGCAGGCCGACCCGCAGGGCCTGGTCCCCTATCCCAACGTGTCGCTGGAGCGCGAGGCGGTCGAGCAGATCTCGGCGCTGCACGCCTTTCGGGCCAACGTCCGGGTCATCGAGGCCGAGGACAAGATGCTGGGCGCGCTGCTCGACATCCGCTCCTGAGCGGCGCCGGCCGACGACCGTCGGCCGGCCGTCCTGTCATAATCCGCCATCGTCTTGCCGCGAGACGCGTCTCGGCCGCCCCGGGTGGCCAACGGCCGCGCGCTGCGTATACTTGGCGCCGCGTCCTCGGCGGCGTGCCGCCGAGAGACCCGACGTCAGTAAGGGGCCGTGCCGATTCCCGACCGTCCGACCGATCCGAGCAGCGACCCGATTCCGGCGGCGGCACTGGATTGGGCGCTGTTCTGCGATGTCGATGGGACGCTGCTGCATATTGCCGAAACGCCGGACGCCGTCCGGGTCAGCGCGCGTCTGCGGCGTGCGCTGGGGCGCATGGCGGAGCGACTCGACGGTGCCGTCGCTCTGATCAGCGGGCGCAGGATCGACGATCTCGACCGGCTGTTCGCGCCGCTCCACCTGCCGTCGGCGGGCCTGCACGGCTTGGAGCGCCGGGACGGGGCCGGGCGCCTTCACCGTCTGGCCGATGCGGCCGAAATGGAGCCCCTGCGTCCGGTGCTCCGCGACTTCGCCGCAGCGCGGCCCGGCGTTATGCTGGAAGACAAAGGGGCGACCTTGGCCCTGCATTACCGCGGCGATCCGGCGCGGGCGACGGAGGCCCGCGAAGCGGTCGAGCGATTGACGGCCGGGCGACTCGACCGCTTGCGCGTTTTGGATGGTAAGATGGTGATCGAGATCAAGCCGCGCATTGCGCACAAGGGCGAAGCGATCGCCGCCTTCCTGCGCGAGCCGCCGTTTCGGCGGCGCCGGCCGGTCTTTCTCGGCGACGACGTGACTGACGAGGACGGCTTCCGCGTGGTGAACGATCTTGGGGGTGTGACGGTGCGCGTCGGGGCGGACGGACGGACGCAGGCAAGCCACCGTCTCGCCGGCGTCGATGCGGTCCTCGTCTGGCTGGAGGGGCTGCCCGCGGCGCTGACAGCGAAAGCGAGGGAACAGCAAGGATGAGCAGCCTCGATCTGGCCATGATCGGCAACTGCACCGTCTCCGCGCTGCTCGACGCGAAGGGACGAATCGTCTGGTCGTGTCTGCCGCGCTTCGACGGCGATCCGGTATTCTGCGCCCTGCTCGACGACCACGAAGGCGGCGACAAGGGCTTCTACGACATCGAGCTGCTGGATTGCGCCGGCTCCGAGCAGCGCTACCGCGAGAATTCGGCGATCGTGGTCACGACGCTCTACGATTCGGCCGGCGGCGCCGTCGAGATCACCGATTTCGCGCCGCGCTTCAAGCAGTACGGGCGGTCCTTCCGGCCCATTATCCTGATGCGGATCGTGCGCCCGCTGTCCGGCTCGCCGCGCATCCGCGTTCGGCTGCGGCCGGCCTACGACTATGGAAGGCGGCGGCCGGAGACGACTCGCGGTTCGAATCACATCCGCTATGTCATGCCGGACCTGACACTGCGCCTGACCACCAATACGCCGGTCACATACATTCTCGACGAGGTGCCGTTCGTGCTCGACGCGCCGGTCACCCTGCTGCTCGGCCCCGACGAAAGCCTGACCGAGTCGATCGCGGAGTCCGGGCGCGACTTCCTCGAAAAGACCAACGCCTATTGGCGGGACTGGTGCCGCGGCCTGTCCCTGCCGTTCGAGTGGCAGGAGGACGTGATACGCGCGGCGATCACGCTGAAATTGTCGAACTTCGAGGAAAGCGGGGCGGTGGTGGCCGCCATGACGACCTCGGTCCCGGAAGCGCCCAACTCGGGCCGCACCTGGGACTATCGCTATTGCTGGCTGCGCGATTCCTACTTCGTGGTCCACGCCCTCAACCGGCTCGGCGCGACCAAGACCATGGAGGGCTACCTCCGCTATATCACCAACATCGTGGCCGGGGCCGAGGCCGGCTACCTGCAGCCGGTCTTCGGCATCACGCAGGAAAACCGCCTGACCGAACGCGAGATCGACAGCCTGGCCGGATATCGCGGCATGGGGCCCGTGCGCGTCGGCAACGACGCCTATAGCCAGGTGCAGAACGATGGCTACGGCAGCGTCGTTCTGGCCTGTACGCAGGCCTTTTTCGACCGCCGGCTGGAGCGGCCAGGCGATGCCGCGCTGTTCGGCCGTCTGGAGCTTCTCGGGGAGCAGGCCGTGCGGCGCTGGAACCAGCCCGACGCCGGGATGTGGGAGCTGCGCACCCGCAACCGGGTCCATACCCATTCCGCCGTCATGTGCTGGGCGGCCTGCGATCGCCTGGCGAAGATCGCCGCGCAGCTGCGCCTGCCGGAGCGCGCCCGCTACTGGCGCGAGCATGCCAATTCGATCCACGAAGGCACGCTGCGGGAGGCCTGGAACCCGAAGATCGAGAGCTTCACCGAGAGCTTCGGTGGCGATCAGATCGACGCCAGCGTCCTGCTGATGCCGGAGCTCGGGTTCCTGCCGGGCAGCGACGCACGCTTCCAAAAGACGCTCAAGCGGATCGACGAGCGGCTGCGCAACGACGGCCATCTCTTCCGCTACGAGGCGGAGGACGACATCGGCCGCCCCGAGACCTCCTTCATCGTGTGTTCCTTCTGGTACGTCGACGCCCTGACCACCGCCGGGCGGCGGGACGAGGCGCGCGCGCTGTTCGACGAACTGATGGCGAAGCGCAATTCGCTCGGCCTGCTGTCCGAGGACATCGACCCGCGCAGCGGCGAGCTTTGGGGCAACTTTCCACAGACCTATTCCATGGTCGGCCTGATCAACGCGGCCATGCGGCTGTCCAAGTCCTGGGAGGAAGCGTTTTGAGCCGCCTCGTCGTCGTCTCCAACCGCGTCGCCGTGATCAAGCGGGTCCGCACCGGCGGGGAGGGCGGCCTCGCCGTCGCGGTCATGGCGGCGATGCGCGAGCGCGGCGGCCTGTGGTTCGGCTGGAGCGGGCAGGTCTTCGAGCGCGAGCCGGGCCCGCCCGACGTCTTCGACCACGGCCCGGTCACCTATGCCCTCGTCGATCTGTCGCAGCAGGACTACGAGCAATATTACAAAGGCTACGCCAACCGGACGCTTTGGCCGCTGTTCCACTATCGGCTCGACCTGACCGAGTTCGCGCGCCCTTATTTCATCGGGTATCAGCGGGTGAACCAGCTCTTCGCGTCGAAACTCCTGCCGCTGTTGGAGGCCGACGACGTGATCTGGGTGCACGACTACCACCTGATCCCGATGGCGGACCAGCTGCGGACCGCGGGATGCCGTCAACGCATCGGCTTCTTTCTTCACATCCCCTGGCCCTCGCTCGACATCTTTCTGGCGCTTCCCAATCACCGAGAGATCGTGCGGGCGCTGTGCGCCTACGACCTCGTCGGCTTTCAGACCGAAGCCGACCTGCGGCATTTCTTCGAATACATCGAGCTGGAGGCCGGCGGCGGCGTGTACGGCGACGGCCGCGTCGAGGCCTTCGGCCGCACGCTGCGCGCCGGCGCCTTCCCGATCGGCATCGATACCGCCGACGTGGCCGAGTTCGCCGAAAATGCGACCGGCACGGCCCAATACAAGCGCCTGGAGGAAAGCCTCGGCGAACGGGCGCTGATGATCGGGGTCGACCGGCTCGATTACTCGAAGGGCCTGATCCAGCGCATGGAGGCGGTCGAGCAGCTGCTGCAAAGCTATCCGGGCAACCGGGACAAGGTGATTACGCTGCAGATCGCGCCCCGGTCGCGCAGCGACGTGCCCGAGTACGTGGACATGCGCGAGCGTCTGGATTCCGTCGTGGGCCGGGTGAACGGGACCTATGCCGATTTCGACTGGATGCCGATCCGCTACCTGACGAAGGGCTTCACACGCCGAACCCTGGCCGGGTTCTTTCGCATCGGCCGGGTCGGCCTGGTCACGCCGCTGCGCGACGGCATGAACCTGGTGGCCAAGGAATACGTCGCCGCGCAGAACCCGAAGAACCCCGGCGTTCTGGTGCTGTCGCGCTTCGCCGGCGCGGCCGAGGAATTGACCGAGGCGATCATGGTCAATCCTTACGACATCGAAGGCATGGCCGACGCCATGCAGACGGCGCTGCACATGCCGCTGAAGGAGCGGCGCCGGCGCTGGTCCGCGATGTTCCACTGGCTGCGCCAACACGACGTCGTCGCCTGGCAAAGAGCCTTCCTGGATGCGCTCACCGCGGAGTCGGCGGGCCGTTCCGCAAAGCGCCGGCCCGTCGCCGTCAAGTGAGTCGCCGCATGCCCGCGCCGGTCGCCCTGCTCGCGGACATCGGCGGCACCAACGCGCGCTTCGCGCTGCTGCAGGACGGCGTGCTCGGCCCGACGGTCGTTCTGCCGGTCGCCGATCACGACTCGGCGGCGGCGGCCATCCGCGCGGCGCTGGCCGCGCTGGCGCCCGAAGCGCCGCCGCGCCGGGCGCTGCTGGCCGGCGCCGGGCCGGTCGCCGGCGACCGCCTGACGCTGACCAACGGCACCTGGGTGCTCGAGGCCGCGACATTACGGCGCGCCTTCGGGTTCGACCGCGTCGGCCTGGTCAACGACTTCGAGGCCCTGGCCTGGGCGCTGCCGCATCTCGGCGACGGCGACGCCATCGAGGTCGGCGCCGAGTCCGCCGCGCTGCGCGCGCCGCTCGCCGGCGCGCCCGTCGCCCTGCTCGGGCCGGGTACCGGCCTCGGGGTGGCCGGCGTGCTTCCGGCGCCGGACGGCCTGCAGGTGCTGGTGACCGAAGGCGGGCACGCGACGCTGGCCGCCGCAAATGCTCGCGAAGACGAGATCCTGCAGCGCCTGCGCGCGCGCTTCGGTCACGTCTCGGCCGAGCGCGTGCTGTCGGGACCGGGGCTGGTCGATCTCCATCGCGCCATGGCCGAGCTCGCCGGGCGCACCGCCGATTGCGCGACGCCGGATGCGGTCACGAAGGCGGCCCTGCACGACCCGTCATGCGACGCGCGGGCCGCCCTGGAGACGTTCTGCGCCATGCTGGGGGGCTTCGCCGGCAACCTGGCGCTGACCCTGGGCGCGCGCGGCGGCGTCTATCTCGGCGGCGGAATCCTGCCGCACCTGGCCGATTTCCTCGCCGCCTCGGCGTTCCGCGCCCGCTTCGAGGCGAAGGGGCGGTTCCGGAGCTACCTCGCGGCGATCCCAACCCGGCTGATCGCCCACCCGGCGCCGGCTTTCCTGGGCTTGGCCCGGCTGCTCGGGCGCGGCGGCTGACCGCTCGCCAAAAAGAAGCCGGTCTCGGGAGAGGTCCCGAGGCCGGCTACGAGGAGAGGACAGCAAAAGAAGTAAAGTGATACGCGCGGCCCGTGCCTGCGGGCGTCAGTGTCGTCGTCAGGCCTGCGGGTCGCCGGCGTGGGCGTCGTAGTCCAGCTTGCGCCAGCCTTCGCCCGCGGCCACCAGACAGCTCACGCCGTCGGGATTGGAAACGATGATGGTCCAGGTTTCGCCGGTCCCGGAGCTCAGCACCTCGATCAAGCCGCCGCCGCTGGTCAGGCCCACGGCGACAGGCGCTTCATGGTATTTCTTCGCCAGGTGGGTCAGTACACGGTCGCGCGCGTCGCACTGCTTGCCTGCCTGCGCCTGCTCCTGGGCGAGCGGCGGCTTGGCCGTGGTCAACGTGGCAACGGCGAAGGCGGCGATGGCCAGGATCCGGGATACCTTGCTCATGGCGATGGTCTCCTTGTCACGGCGGGCCCGAACGGAGGGCCGCGACCGTTAACCAAGGTTGACGGAAAAGCTGAAAATTTCGTTAACGCCGCTCAGGTGGAATGGCGCGGCCCGTGCCACTCGACCACGCCGTCGCCGGTCAGGCTCTGGTTCACCAGCACCCGCTCGTCGTGGGTCATGCGCCAGGAGATGAGCTTTTGCGCGTAGTCCAGTACCAGCGGCCGGTAGGCCGGTTCGGCCGCCCGGTCGTGGAATTCCTGCGGGTCCTCCTGCAGGTCGAAGAACACTGGCGGCAGGGCGGCGAAATGGACGTACTTGTAGCGCGGCCCGCGGATCACGTTGAGCACGCACTGATCCGGCGCCAGGCGCCGGCCGCCGTAGCGGCGCCCGGCGAGGTCGCGGAAATCGTAGGCCCAATGGGCTTCTTCGCGCCAGTGCCGGGGTGATTCTCCGCGGCAGAACGGCAGCAGCGACAGCCCGTCGCACTGTGCCGGTGCCTCGAGGCCGAGCCAGTCGAGGATGGTCGGCATCACGTCGACGTTCTCGGTGAAGGCTCCGACCTGCCGGCCGCGCCCGCCGTCGGCCTCGCGGCGCGGGTCGCGGACGATCAGCGGGACGTGGAACGAGGCGTCGAAATAGCCGTACTTGCCGAACATCCAGTGGTCGCCGAGCTGTTCGCCGTGGTCGCTGACGACCACGATCAGCGTGCGGTCATAGGCGCCGGTCTCGCGCAGGTGTTCGATCAGGCGGCCGAGCTCGTGGTCGACCTCCGAGACCATGCCGTAATAGGTGGCGCGGATCTGGCACAGCGCGTGCTCGGGCAGGTGGATCTGGTCGCGCATGGCGAGCCCGACGCTCGCCGGGGTGCCGATCTGGTCGGGCAGGAAGGCGGCCAGCCAGGGATGCTGCGCCGCCTCTGCTTCCAGGGTCGGCGCGCGCTCGATCGGCGGTACGGCATCCGCATCGTAAAGCGCGTTATAGGGCTCCGGCGCCACGAAGTAGGGGTGCGGCGAAAGGTACGACAGGTGCACGAACCAGGGCCGCGCCTGGCGCACGGCGATGTACTTGATCGCCTCGTCGGTCAGATAGACGGTGTGGCTGTCCTCGGCCGCGTAGCGCGTCGGCGCGTAGGTCGGGCCGCGCTCGGCGGCGCCGGGGTAGTCGGTGCGCGGCCGGAACACCTCGACGGCATCGATCGGGCCGTCGAACCCCTTGGCTTTGAGCTGCGCCAGCCACGGCAGCTGCTCGCCGTCGAGCGGCACCACCGCGGTCATGCCGGGCAGGATCCCCTCGTAGCTGCGCAGGCAGGGGTCGTCCGGGTGATGGGCACGCGGGTCGGCGCTGACGTCGGTATAGCCGAACAGCGCCGGGTCGTAGCCGGCCTTGCGCGCCTCCAGCGCCACGTTGCCGTGGCGCCGGTCGAGCGGCGTGCCGTTCACGGCCACCCGGTGATTGTGCAGGTAGAGCCCCGTGTAGAGGGACGCGCGTCCCGGCGAACAGGGCGTGGCCTGCGCGTAGTGGTTGAGGAACAACGCCCCTTCGGCCGCCAGGCGGTCGAGATTCGGCGTCTTCAGGCAGGCGTGGCCGCGCGCCGAGAGGGCCTCGGCGCGCCACTGGTCGATCGTCACGAAAAGAACGTTGAAGGGCGGCGTCACCGTCGGGCACCTGCGTCGCTACTCGGACCGGGCGATTTGTAGCGCAAAGCGCCGCCGGCCCCAATGCCGGTTTGCGGAGCGGCCGACGCCTTGCGTTGCCGGGGCGGTTGCGAAACACTCCCGCCCGGTGGAACGCAGGCATTACGGGGAGGGGTGAGCATGGCGGAGATCTCGGCGGAACGGATTGCCGCGCTGATGGAGCGCGAGCGGCAAAGCTTCGCCGCCGCACGGCCCAAATCGCACGCCCTCTCGGAGCAGGCCAAGCCGCACCTGCTGACGGGCACGCCGCTGCCCTGGATGCGCGAGTGGCAGAGCCCCTTCACCGTGTTTGCCGCCGAGGCGTCCGGCTCCCAGGTCGTCGACGTCGACGGCCACGTCTACGCCGACTTTTGCCTGGGCGATACCGGGGCCATGTTCGGGCACAGCCCGCCGCCCTTCGTCGAGCGCATGCGGGCGACCCTCGATCAAGGCGTCACGCACATGCTGCCGACCGAGGACGCGGTCTGGCTCGGCGCCGAGCTCGCCCGGCGGTTCGGCTTGCCGCGCTGGAGCCTGGCGCTCACCGCGACCGACGCCAACCGCTTCGCCTGCCGCTTCGCCCGCCAGATCACCGGGCGGCCGAAGATCCTGGTTTTCGACGGCTGCTATCACGGCACCCTCGGCGAGACGCTGGTCGATCTCGAGGGCAACCGCATGGTGCGGCGCGCCGGCAGCGTCGGCATCGTCGAGGATCCCGACACGACGACGCGCGTCGTCGACTTCAACGACCTCGACCAACTCGATCGCGCCCTGGCGCAGGACGACGTCGCCTGCGTCCTGGCCGAGCCGGCGCTGACCAACTGCAGCATGGTGCAGCCGGCGGCCGGTTTCCACGATGGCCTGCGCGAGATCACCCGGCGGCACGACGTGATCCTCATCATCGACGAGACCCACACGTTCTCGTCCGGCCCGGCCGGCTACACCGGCGCGCACGGCCTGGCGCCCGACATGCTGACCTTGGGCAAGCCGATCGCCGGCGGCATCCCGGCCGCGATCTACGGCTTCAGCGAGGATCTGGCAGTGCGGGCCGAACGCGCGATGGAGGAGACCGGCGACTTCAGCACCGGCATCGGCGGAACGCTGTCGGCGAACGCGCTGTCGATCCGGGCCATGCGGGTGATGTTCGAGTCGGTCATCACCGAAGCGGCCTATGCCCACATGTTCGCCATGGCCGAAGGCCTCGTGCGCGGCATCGCCGAGGCGATCGAGCGGCACGGGGTGCCCTGGCACGTCACGCGGATCGGCGCCCGGGTCGAATACGGCTTCGGGCCGCGGCCCTGGCGCAACGCGCGCGAGGTCCGCGCCGGGCGCCATCGCGGGCTCGAGCGCCTGATACACCTCTACTGCCTGAACCGCGGCGTGATGGTGACGCCGTTCCACAACATGCTGCTGACTTCGCCGGCGACGACGGCGGAGCAGGTCGCGGCGCACAACGCCGCCTTCGCCGAGGCGGTGGCGGAACTCACGGAGGATTGAGGAGACGAGGATGGCGACGACCGCGACGGTGGAACTGAACGGCGGCTGCCTCTGCGGCGCGGTGCGCTATGCCGTCACGGCGGCACCGCTCGACAGCGGCTACTGCCACTGCCGCATCTGTCAGCGCAACACCGGCGCGCCGGCCGTGGCCTACGCCGAGATTCCGGTGGAAGGCTTCGCCTTCACCGCCGGCGCACCCAAGGTCTACCGGTCGTCGGCCAACGGCCTGCGCCATTTCTGCGGCGATTGCGGCACGCCGCTCTCGTTCCGCGCGCGCCAGGCGCCGCGCACGGTCGCGGTCAATCTGGCGAGCCTCGACGATCCGGCCGCCGTGCCGCCGCGCCGCCATATCTGGACCGGCAGCCGCATCCCCTGGTTCGAGATCGCCGACGACCTGCCGCGCCACGCCGACGAGCCGCCGCTCGAGTAGCGCGCTCCCGCCTTACCCCGTATTTCCCAAATGACCGTTTCGCCTGATGTCTGAATCGGCCGATTCTGCTATTAGAATCAATATCTTGAGGGGACTGGAGGGCGGCTGTGATGCGGAACCCGGTGGCTGAATCGGATCGACAGCCTCTGCGCCCCGGTTTCGACCGCCGCCTGAAGCTGGAGTTCCACGGCTCGCGGGTCACATCAGACGCCGGTCTGCTCGCCTATCGCGAACTCGATGACGCCCTCGGACTGACAGCTATGACAGGAGACCTGTTGATCGACAGCCGGACAGGTCGCAACGGCTGGCACGGCATCACCGGTCTGCTCCGGCAGTCGATCTATGGACGCCTCGCGGGCTACGAGGACGTGAACGACGCCGACCGGTTCGGGCGCGATGCCGCGATGCGGTGGATCGTCGGCGGCAAGGCAGTTGAGCGTGGCGGGGCATCGACCAGCCAGATGGGGCGGTTCGAGACCGAGTTGCTGGCGACCGACGACAACCTCACTTCTCTTGCGGACCTGTTGGGCCTGTAGATCGACCGGGTTCACGACCATAATCCACCGCGCCGCGTCATGCTCGATATGGACAGTTCGGTGAGCCCGACCCATGGCGAGCAGGAGGCACGGCCTACAACGGGCACTTTGGCTGCACCTGTTATCACCCGCTGTTCCTGTTCAACCAGTTCGGCGACCTGGAGCGGTGCGCGCTTCGCCCCAGCAACGTGCACAGCGCCCACGAATGGCGTGTCGTCCTGGTTCCCGTCGTGGATCGCTACAAGGCGCGCGGCGTTCGGCTCTACTTCCGGGGCGACGCGGCCTTCGCCTCGCCGGAGATCTACGACTACCTGGAAGCCGAGGGCGTGCTCTAAGCCATCCGGCTGCCCGCCAACCAGGTTCTGCAGGAGAGCATCGCCCACCTCTTGAAGCGTCCCGTCGGCCGGCCGCCCAAGGATGTGCGCCGGTATCACGCCAGCTTCAGCTATCAAGCCCGAAGCTGGGACAAGCCCCGCCGCGTCGTCGCCAAGGTCGAGTGGCATCCGGGCGAGTTGTATCCGCGTGTCGGGTTCATCGTGACCAACCTGAGCCGTCCCGCCGAGCGGGTGGTCGCGTTCTACAACCAGCGCGGCACGACGGAGCAGTACATCAAGGAGGGCAAGAACGCGATCCGCTGGACGCGGCTGTCTTGCCGCAGGTTTCGCCACAATGCCGTGCGGCTCCAGCTTCATGCGCTGGCCTACAACCTCGGCAACTTCATGCGCATGCTCGCGTTGCCCGACGCCGTCGAGCAGTGGTCGCTGACCACGTTGAGGGAGAAGCTCGTCAAGATCGGCGCCAAGATCGTCCGCCACGGCCGCTACATCGTCTTCCAGATGGCCGAGGTCGCGATCCCGAAAAATCTGTTCGCCGACATCATGCGGCGCATCGATCGGCTCAGACCGAAGCCAGCTCCGACATGATCGGCAGCATGCGGCCTGTTCACCTTGCAGCCGACCGAATAGGTGCGCCTGGAGCGTGGGCACGGAGGCCGAATCGCGCCTCCCATCGGCCATTCAACGCTCACGGCCGCTCGCCGGTCGCTAAGAGGCACAACCTGATTGCACGGCCAACCATCCCGGGACACAATCAATCAATGCGGAGGGATTCACATGGGGAATCTCGGTTTAGATTGCCGGCGCCCAGCCACCAAGGACCCCGTCATGCGCCTTAACCGCTATTTCCTGCCGACGCTGAAGGAGACGCCCGCCGAGGCGCAGATCGTCTCGCACCGGCTGATGCTGCGGGCCGGCATGATCCGCCAGGCGAGCGCCGGCATCTATTCCTGGCTGCCGCTGGGCTTTCGCGTTCTCAAGAAGATCGAGCAGATCGTGCGCGAGGAGATGGACGCGGCCGGCTACCAGGAGATCCTGATGCCGACCATCCAGCCGGCCGAGCTGTGGAAGGAGACCGGGCGCTCCGAGGACTACGGCCCGGAGATGCTGAGGATCCGCGACCGGCACGAGCGCGAGATGCTCTACGGGCCGACCAACGAGGACATGATCACCGACATCTTCCGCGAGTCGGTGAGGAGCTACCGCGACCTGCCCAAGAACCTCTACCACATCCAGTGGAAGTTCCGGGACGAGATCCGGCCCCGCTTCGGCGTGATGAGGGGCCGCGAATTCCTGATGAAGGACGCCTATTCCTTCGACATGGATCTCGAGGGCGCGCGGCGAAGCTACAATATCATGTTCGTGTCCTACTTGAGGACCTACGCGCGCATGGGGCTGAAGGCGATCCCGATGCAGGCCGAGACCGGGCCGATCGGCGGCGACCTGTCGCATGAGTTCATCGTGCTCGCCGACACCGGCGAGACCGGCGTCTATGCCGAGCAGGTGCTGCTCGAGCGCGACCCGCGCGAGGAGGAGATCGACTTCGAGGCCGATCTCGAGCCCGTCGTGAGGTCGTGGACCGAGCGCTACGCGGCGACCGACGAGAAGCACGACCCGGCGAAGTGCCCGGTGCCGGCCGACGAGCTCGTCGAGGCAAGGGGCATCGAGGTCGGGCAGATCTTCTATTTCGGCACCGAGTACGCCGAGCCGATGAACTGCTACGTCACCGGCCCCGACGGCGAGAAGAAGCTGATCCACGGCGGCTCCTACGGCATCGGCGTCTCGCGCCTGGTCGGCGCGATCATCGAGGCGAGCCACGACGAGGCCGGCATCGTCTGGCCCGACGCGGTGGCGCCGTTCGCCGCCGGCATCGTCAACCTGAAGAGCGGCGACGAGGCCTGCGACGCCGCCGCCGAGGACCTCTACCGCAAGCTCACCGACGCCGGGGTCGAGGTGCTCTACGACGACCGCGACGAGCGCGCCGGCGTCAAGTTCGCCGAGATGGACCTGATCGGGTTGCCCTGGCAGCTCGTCGTCGGCCCGCGCGGCGTCGAGGCCGGCCATGTCGAGCTGAAGCGCCGGGCCACTGGGGAGAAGCGCGAGCTGGCGCCGGACCAGGCGCTCAGCGAGATCATCGACAGCGTCCCGTGATCTCCGCCTTCGAGCGCACGGTCGCGTTCCGCTACCTGCGCGCCCGGCGGCGCGAGGGCTTCATCTCGGTCACCGCCGGCTTCTCGCTGGCCGGGATCGCGCTCGGGGTGGCCGCGCTCATCATCGTCATGTCGGTTAAAAGGCTCCGAAATCCCGGACCCTCCGAAATTGGAGTAAGAGGGATTCCGATACTAGCGCGCACACGCCGATATGCATTCTTCTAGGGACACAGCACTGTGCCTGGAGGGTCTGGAATTGGCTAATCCGCCTTACAGCTTGGGGCGCCTGGCGGCGGTGTACCACGGATCGGCCGCCTCCAAGGCCGCGGCGGCACGGAACACGCTGACGTCGTCGTAGGTGCGCCCGACGATCTGCACCCCGGTCGGCACGCCGTTCGCAGCGCGACCCGAGGACATCGAAACCCCGAGGCAGGGGACCGGCATCGACATGGCGAACCGCCGTGGCTCGCAACCTGAACCATGCCCCGTCGATCCGAGGAAGCCCCCCGCGTGAACCTCAACGAGTCGCGCTTAGTGCCGGTTGGTACGAGTCTGCCAGCGCCGCGATGGACTGAGGCGCAGGGAGGTCAGCCGGCTCCTCACTCGGGCATCGTGAAGGGAGCGGGATCCAGGAAGCGACGCACCACGTTCTCGCTGAGCCGCGCGACGTTGTTGTCATAGCCGTTGTGCGGAAGGCTTGCGCCCCAGGCGATCGAGCCGACCGAGAAGACCGCGCCGCCGCACGACGTCTCGAAGAACGTCATGTCGGCCCGGATGCCCGGGTTTTGCACCCCATCCATGGCGCAATGGTGAAAGCCGGTCTCGTCGGGCACCAGATAGGTGTTGGCCGAATGGCCCTCCGAACTGGCGACGACCAGCGCGTGGGCCGGCGTCCCGAGCATCGGGTTGGCCGCGTCGATCTCCGAGCCGCTGGCGCCGCCGCCGAGGATGCCAAAATCACCGATTAGCTCGTCGTCGCCGATGCCCTCGAAGATGAAGCTTGCGCGCGGGTCGAAACTCGCCTCCTTGCGCCGGTAATGGCCCGAGACGTCGAATCCGACCGCGACGGTGCCGACGCCGACCAGCGCCTGCGGTGCCATGCCGAGGCGTCGCCACAAGCCACCGTACTCGCCGGTGAATTCGAGGTAATATTCGCCCGGTTCCTCGTCGCGGTAGCGGATGCCGTCCTCGGCCCGGCGCAACTCCAGAACACCCGGCATTTCCGACGAGAAAGCGCAGCGCCAGATGAAGCCGTTGCCGCCGAGATAGACGAGCCGGCCGGCGCGCGCGAGATAGGCCCTGAGCCCGTCCCACATCGGCGTCGTGTAGTATTCGGGATGCGTGCCGGTGATGACGGCGGTGTAAGGTTCGAGCAGCCCGACGCCCTCGTGATGCAGATCCTCGTCGGTAATCACGTCGTAGGCGATGCCCTTCTCCTCGAGCCAGCCGAGGATGTGAGTATCCGGGTTGAAGCTCCAAAGCGGTGTTTTCGGCGCCATGTTGAGCACCGGCCGCAGCCGCGAGGCATAGCGGACGCCGCTGCCGTCGGAATGGGTGTCGTAGGTCGATAGCCCGAACTCCGAGTGTTCCTGCAGGAAGACATCGCCCTTGTCGAGCGTCGTCCAAAAGCTCTCCGTGACCTCGGCGTAGCGCTCGTGAAGCTGCCAGTGGTAGTTCGAATACGCCATATAAGTGGCCGTCGAGGCCAGGAAGGCGAGCTTCGCCGTTGCGGTTCCCCGGGGCGGGCGCACGAAGAAGGTCACGTACCACTCGTCGTCCTCGGCCCGAAGACGCGCCGCATAGACGCCGCTGCGCAGATTCTCGGGCACCACGTAGTCGAAATCCGCTTGCCAGCCGACGTCGTAATGATCGTCGTCGTGGAAGTGGATGGCGCCATACTCGTGGGGTGCGTGGCGCCAGTTCTGTTCGGCTCCGCTCCAGTTGAAGCCCTTGACGGCGCGCGACGGCAGGTTGACGGCCCGCCCGTGCGCTCCGTTGGGGCCGACGTCGCTGATCCGGGTACCGCCGATGTCGCGCGCGAAATCCCATGCCGCGATGACCGAAGTGTCGCGCTCATGGGGCATGGCGTCCCAGGCGAGCGCGGTAATCTCGGCCCGCGACAGGGCGCGGCCGGTCAGCCGCGGCCGATCGATCTTGCCGTTGAAATGATTCCGCGCCCCGGGACCGCCGGCGGGGTGTTCGGCGGGGAGCGCCGCCATCACCAGCGGCGCGCTGTTGTTTGCCGCGGCATCGAATGCAAGGGTGCGCGTGACGCTGGCGGCACTGCTCACCTCGAGCGGCGTTTCGAGGGGCTCCTGGGAGACGCGGACTTCTTTCGTTGCCGCGTCGTAGGCGGCGGCGACCAGGTGCCAGCGCCGCACCGCGAGCGGCCGGCCCGTACTCACATCGGCGACACCGCCGTTGCCGTCGCCGAGCCGCATGGCAAGTGCGCCCGTCTCGTCGATCAGCAGCGCGAATCCGCTCGCCGTCTCGCCGCTCCAGTTGGCGATCAGCCCTTGCTCGCCCCTGTCGGGCGTCGTCGGAAAAATCCACGCCTGCACGGTGAAGCTCCCCGGTGCCGTGATGGCCGGCACATCCGGGACGATGAGGTAGGACCCGGCGACCGTCGGCTGCGTCCGTCCGGGGTATTCGCCGTTGAACGGCGCCGCGATCTCTTCTTCACGATAAATGCCGCGATCGGGTTCGTCATCGCCGCAAATGACACGCACGAGGTCAGCGCGATAGCGCTTGGGACCGTAGGTGCTCACCATGATGCTGAGCGTATCCCCCGGCAGCACGCTCCAGGCGCTCGCGTAACCTACGATTTTCTTCACGGCTCGATTTCCCCTTTACACGTCAAATCGCTAACGGATCGCTTGACCTGTCACCGCCTCCCAGCGCATCCGGAACACTTCCCAGGCGGCGGCGTAGTAATCGTCGAATACGCGGTCCTCGAAGAGCTCCAGCTTGGCGCCCCGGACGGTCGGCATCTTTGCCACCATCCACTCGCGGCCGCGCTTGGTGCAGACCAGAATGTAGCGTTCCTCCATCGGCCCCAGGCGTAGCCGATTTACCACGAGCGTGAGTTCGGGGCTGTAGGGTCCGCCGGGGTTCTGTCGAAACTCCTCCACGAGGTCCGTTCTCGACGCATCGATCGCATACATCCGCAAATTCCCTCTTCAGCGCCAGACTTTGACCGCTCCGATTTCACGATCACGAAAGATTTCTGTATATGGCCCAGATATGGCCCAGTCATTTTCCAGTAGCCGTTGAACCCGGGCGGAAGGGAAAAGGCATGTTCCGGATGCGCATGCACCAATCGCCGGCGCCAACGATTCGGGCGGCGGCGTAGCCGACCGCGCCCGGCCCACCGCGTAGCGCGCGAGCTCGCCGGTAGTCGCGGACGGGCCGTGCCGGCCCGGTTGCCTGCCGGCCTGCGTGCTTGCGCTGCTCACGTTGACGGGCCCCTTACAATCCCATCCGGTCGCGCATCCGATAATAGGCGACGGCGGCGCCGAGGAACCAGGGGTTGCCGGTGTAAAGGGGCCGGGTGGGAAAGCGCAAGCCGTCGAGCGCGGTGCGGCCCTCGGCCGTGCCCAGCACCCGCTGGCCGATCCTCATGCCGAAATAGCTGGCGAGCGAAACGCCGGAGCCGCAGTAGCCCATCGAATAATGCACCCCGTCCGCCACACCCAGATGCGGCAGCTCGTCGAAGGTATAGGCGACGAAGCCGAGCCAAGAGTGGCTGATGCGCGCGCCGGCGAGTTCGGGGAAAAACTCGGCCATCGCAGCGTGCAGGCGTGGCGCGCTCTCCCGCGGGTCGGTCTCGCGCCAGGCCACCCGGCCGCCGAAAAGCATCCGTCGGCCGTCCGGCGACAGCCGGTAGTAGTAGATGATCTTGCGGGTATCGGAGACCACCCGGCCCTTGGGAATCAGCCGGCGGGCGAGATCGGGCGCGAGCGGCTCGGTGGCAATGACGTAGCTGCCGATCGGGATGAGCCGTCGGCGCAACCAGGGCGTGAGCGTTCCGGTATAGCCGTTGGTGGCCACGATCACGTCGCGCGCGGTGATCCGCCCGCGCGCCGTCTCCACCTGGAAGCCGCCGGCTTCGCGCACGATCGCCAGCGCCTTGCAGCGGTCGATCACGACCGCAACGGCGGCCTCCGCCCGGGCCAGCAGGCCGGCGTGATAGCGCGCCGGATCGAGCGCACCGTGGCTCGGCGAGACAACACCACCGTAATAGGCGTCGGTGCCGATCTCGGTTCGCTGCTCGCTGCGCGGCACCGCATGCCATTCGGCGACCGCCCTCTTCGGCTGGGCCGCGAGGCCGCGGATGAGTTTCTCGTAGTGCTTTGCGGTATGGGCGGCATGGAAGCGCCCGACCCGGCCCCAATCGCAGTCGATCGCCTCGGTGCGTATGAAGTCGTCGAGATAGTCGAGCGCGGCCATGCCTTCGCGGCGGATGGCGAGCGCGGCCTCGGCGCCGTAGCGCCCGGCGAGCTCGCCATGATCAGGCTTGATCGAGGTCGAGACCTGGCCGCCGTTACGGCTGGAGCAGCCCCATCCGGCGGCCTCGGCGTCGAGCACGACGGTGTGACGCCCGCCCCGCGCCGTCTGCAGCGCGGCGCTGAGGCCGGTATAGCCGGCGCCGACCACCACAACGTCCGCACGCGCGGGCAGCTCCGTTTCGCGCGCCGCGGGTGGCGGTGCGCCATCCCACCAAAAAGGCTGGTCGCGGTAGTCGGGCGTGTAGAGCTCGGCCGCGTCGGTCATGATGCGACCCTCGCTCCATTGCGAGCCAGATACCCGGCTGCCACCTGTTTGCCAGGCTTTTCCGGGCCCCGGGCTTTGCACCCGATCGTTCCGTTGGCAGGACGTCCGATGGAGAGGGCAGCAACGGCGTGAGGGCTTTGGAAGGCGCCCTGCCGTGGGATCTGCCCTAGCGAAACAGCCCGAACAACGGACTCGCAGCTTTCCGGACCGATTGCGGCGCGGATCTCAGGTGTAAGGATGTGAAGCTCAAAGGGCGTCGCTTCATCGGGCGGGGCAGGCTGCCGTCC
>Ga0210144_1000101_pt1 | contig 49482 bp, 50 predicted proteins | sample Muzzi_PWA_D2_FD_185532 | JGI IMG/M metagenome (GOLD analysis project Ga0210144, IMG submission 185532) | Wetland microbial communities from San Francisco Bay, California, USA, that impact long-term carbon sequestration - Muzzi_PWA_D2 (SPAdes) | ecosystem: Environmental > Aquatic > Marine >...
CCCGCCAAGACCCCAACCGGGATCAATGACTGCCTGCGCGAAGCGGCGGCCCTATTGGCAGAGAAGGCCCAACAAAACAACATCGCAATCGAGTTGGCCTTGCACAATCCCTCGCCGGACGCGCTCGTCGAGCGCGTCGCCATCCAGCAGGTGGTCGCGAATCTCATCCTAAACGCGATCGAGGCCGTCATCGAAAGAAATCCGAAGCTGCGGCAAGTGACCCTTTCCTCCACGCTCACGTCCGACAATCTGGTCGAGATCACGGTGGAGGATACCGGGACGGGACTGCCGGCCGGTATGGAAGACAAGGTCTTCGAGCCCTATTACACGACGAAGGCCGATGGGCTCGGATTCGGCTTGGCAATAAGCCGTTCCATTGTGCTAAACCATGGTGGCCGATTATGGGCCGAGACCAGAGCCGACCGGGGTGCGGTCTTCCGTTTCACGCTTCCGGCAGTCGGATCCAATCTTGATGGGTGAGTTCGAGGGTACCGTCTTCGTCGTCGAGGACGATCCCAGAGTCCGCGAATCGCTGCGCTGGCTGCTGGAATCGCTTGACCTCAAGGTGGAGACCTACGCATCGGCGGACGACTTCCTGGAGTCCTATGCGGAACTGGGGCCGGGATGCCTGATCGTCGACGTCTGGATGCCCGGCATGACCGGACTGGAACTTCAGGAAGAACTGTCCCAGCGCGGCATAGACCTGCCCGTGGTGGTCCTGACCGGTCAAGGCGACGTGCAAATGGCCGTGCAAGCGATGAAAGCGGGTGCGGAGGACTTTTTCCAAAAGCCCTTCCAGCGACAGCGGCTCTTGGCAGCGGTTCAGCAGTGCCTGGCAAAAAGCCGGAAGCGCTTTCGCGTCCGCCAGCGAGAGCTTGAGCTTCGTGGCCGCCTCGAAAGCCTCACTCCCCGTGAGCGGCAGGTTCTGGACGGAATCGCCGAGGGACTCACCAGCAAGATGATTGCGCGCCGGCTCGACATCAGCCCACGCACCGTCGACGTCTATCGCGCCAGCCTCAAGCGAAAGTTTCAGGCCGGATCGGCCGTGCAACTCATCGAAGTTCTCGCGTCGATCCGGCGGATGCGGCAGCGAAGCGGACTAAGTAAAAATACGTAACCCCCTAGGTAATCGCCCTATCCTTCTTTTGGTTTCATTCTACCGGACCGTGCCGGATGATGGCGTAGGGGGCGCCGCAGCTTTTGCAAGAACGCCTTTGGCGTGCTTGGAAGGGCGACCCGAGTGCGCCGCCCGGAGCCGCCGTGTGGCGCCCCCACCGTTCGGCAGAGACCGTGGGGGTCGGCACAATCCAGATGAGCGAGAACTCGATCGCCGTCACCACCGCGCGAGAGTCCGCCGCAAGAGCCCGCTCCTGGTCGCAAACGGCCCGGAACCCCAAAAACCTTGTATCGTCGCAGAGTCTCCGGGGTCGCTTGCTGTGGCTCGGCGCGGCCGCCGTTATCCCGTCGCTCATCGCCCTCTCGGTCATCTATATAAGCAATCAGAACGTGCTCTCGCGCGAAACGCAGGCGGTTGCGTTGCGTGACGCGAAGATGATCGCGAGCCAGCTGGCAAGTCAGATCGACGGCACGCGCAACCTCCTTGCCGTGTTGGCCGATATCCCCGAATTGCGCCGGGAAACGCGCGGCGCATGCGCCGAGACGCTACGACGGATCGACGGTCTCCTCGGCCAGTCCGGGTACTCCCGTATTGCCCTCTTCCATCCTGATGGCGAGTTGTACTGCGGCGACGACCCATTCGGTGTCAGCGACAACGGAGTCGACCGACCGTTCTTCCAGAAAGCCATGCAGCGCCGAAAATTCAGCGTCGGCACGTATCGCATCGGTGGCCCGAGCGCCACACCCGTTCTGGTCGCCGCTTACCCGATCCTGGACGATGGCGGCCAGGTGATCAACATGATCGCCATCGGCATCAAGATGGAGTGGTTCCATAAGCACCTGGTCGACGCGGTCGTTCCGCCGAGCGCGACGGTGCTGGTGATCGACCGCAAGGGCACCGTGCTGGCGCGGCACCCGGACGACAAAGCATGGGTCGGGAAGAGCATCGCGCAAACCGCCCTCTTTCACCACATCGCCGCCGGCGAGACCCAAACCGGTGACGAGATCGGGTCGGACGGGGTCCGGCGCCTGATCGGCTTTACGCCGGTCCGGGAAGACCTGGGCGGAATCTACGTGAAGGTCGGATTCGAACGGGCGACCATTCTCGATCAGAACTGGGACGGCCTCTTGCGCGGCCCGGGCATGATTCTGCTCATCTGCCTGCTGACGTTCTTCGTCATCCTCTTCGGTCTGCAGCGGATCGTGATCGACAATCTGAACCGCCTGCTTGCGGCAACCAGGCGGGTCACGGCCGGCGATCTTTCGGCTCGGACCGGATTGCGGGATCAGCCCGGCGAACTGGGTCATCTTGGCCGCTCGTTCGATATCATGGCGGTGGTCCTAAAGCGGCGCGAGCGGCAACTCCGGCGACGGTCGAACGATTTGATGGAGGCCGAGAGGCGTCTCCATCAAGTCGAGAAAATGGAATCCCTGGGTACGCTTGCGGGGGGCATCGCGCACGATTTCAATAACATCCTGCAGTCGATCGTCCTCTATACGGAGGACGTGGCGGGCGCGCTTCCGGCCGACAGTCAGGAGCGGCGGAAGCTTGGGCGCATTCTGGATGCGTCCCAGCGCGCCATCAGCCTCGTGCGGCAAATCCTCGATTTCAGCCGCGAGAAGATTCCCTCCACCGAGCCTCAAGACATTAGGGAACTCGTTGAAGAAGCCCTGGTACTCGTCCGCCGCGTCATTCCCTCGACCCTGACGATCGAAACCGAGCTCGATCCAGCGACCGGCGACTGCTTTCTCAACGCGAGCGACGTCGTGCAGATCGTCAGCAACCTGGCGGCCAACGCGCGCGATGCCATGGACGGCAAGGGACGCCTGTGTATCGTGCTGGGCTCCGAGCGCGTCCTCAAGAGGTTGGAGTTTCACGGCATGCAGTTGATGCCGGGCGACTATGCGCGCCTCACGGTCGTGGACGATGGGCCCGGCATGCCGCCCTGGGTGATCGGTCGGATTTTCGAGCCATTCTTCACTACCAAACAGGTCGGTGAGGGCACCGGACTCGGCCTCTCGGTCGTCCACGGCCTGGTTCGGCAGCGGGGCGGCGCCATCGCCGTTACCTCCGCTCTCGGCGACGGTACGCGGTTCGACGTCTACATGCCATTGGCGGGTACCGAATCGGGCGGCACAGACCAGGAACAGGAATCATGACAAACGGAATCGACATCGTCGTCGTGGACGACGATCCGGCCGTCCTCGAGGGCCTGCAAATGCGTTTGGAGAAAGCCGGCCACAGGGTGCGCACCGGCGCGAACGGCGAAGAGGCAATGGCCGTCGTAGAGGCGTTGGCGCCGGACCTGCTGATTACCGACATATTCATGCCGGTGCGCGAAGGAATCGAAACCATAATCCAGGCTCGAAAGGCGAACCCGGAATTGAAGATCCTGGCGATCTCCGGCGCCGGGCAGACCGGCAGCCTGAGCTATCTCGAGGTCGCCCAAAACCTGGGCGCCGACGCCGTCCTCGCCAAGCCGTTCACCACGCAGCAGCTTCTGGAAACGGTAGAGGACCTGTTCTCCGACAATTCCTCCGCAATGAGCCAGTGATAATGGCCGGACGGTGCACCACGGCAATCCCTGGCCGATGGCGCCACCCCGCTGGCCTTCGCCACCTATCCTGAAGCCGACGAGATTTTCCGGAAATGAATGCCGAGCTCGATATCATTATCGTAGATGACAATCGGGAGCTTTGCGAGATCCTGGAGAGACGCCTGCAGAACGCCTCGCATCGAACCCGCATTGCCAATGACACGAAGGCTGCGGTCAACCTGGTCCGGGAGCGCTGTCCGGATCTCGTCATCACCGACATCGCCATGCCGGATCGGGAAGGGGCCGACATGATCGCCGAGCTCAGTCGGTCGTACCCGGATCTGAAATTCATCGGAATTTCCGGCGGTGGGACCTTCGGCGATTGCGATCTCCTCGAACTGGCCGAAGGATCGGGCGCCGACGCCGTCTTGCGCAAACCGTTCACCACCCGGCAGCTTTTCGATACGATTGCACATTTGGATTTCGCCGCCTCCGCCGACCGCACCGCCGAGTGAGGCTGCAAGCAACCGCTCCGAACAATGGCGGGGCACGCTCGTTGCGATGCTTCAGTCTTTGACTGCCGCGATCAGGAATTCCTTGTTACCCTCGGGGCCGAGGATCGGACTTTCGGTCAGCCCCTGCACCCGCCAGCCGGGCTGTGCCGCCAGCCAGCGCTCGATGCGTCGGCAGACCTCGGCATGCAACACCGGATCGCGCACCACCCCGCCCTTGCCGACGCGGCCCTTGCCGACCTCGAACTGCGGCTTGATCAGCGCGACGAGGCGGGCGCCCGATGCGGTCAGCGCCAAGGGCGCCGGCAGCAGGGTCTCCAGACCGATGAAGCTGGCGTCGCAGACAACGAGATCGACCGGCTCCGGCACTTCGGCGCGCGTCAGATAACGCGCGTTGGTGCGCTCGAGCACGACGACGCGCGGATCGTTGCGCAGCCTCCAGGCGAGTTGCCCATGCCCCACGTCGACGGCATAGACGCGCGCCGCACCGCGCGCCAGCAGCACGTCGGTGAAGCCGCCGGTCGAGGCACCCAGGTCGAGGCATACGGGGGCCGCGGGGTCGATCGCGAAGTGGTCGAGCGCCTTCTCGAGCTTCAGGCCGCCGCGGCTGACCCAGGGATGGTCCTGCCCGCGCAGCGTCAGCGCCGCGTCGTCGGCGATCGGCTGGCCCGGCTTGTCGATGCGGCTCTCGCCGGAGAACACCACGCCGGCCATGATGAGCGCCTGCGCCTTGCTTCGGGTTTCCGCCAGGCCGCGCGCGACCAGCGCCTGGTCGGCGCGCTGGCGGGCGGTCTTGGCCACGATTGCTTGCCCGGGTGGCCGGCGCCTAGGCGCGGGCGGGCGCCCCGATTTCGGCCTCACCCAGGGCCTGCAACACCGTTGCGACGATGTCGCGGGTGGCCAGACCGGCTGCCTCGATCTGCTTTTCGGGCTTGTCGTGATCGATGAAGAAATCGGGCAGGGTCATGGGGCGAAACTTGAGCCCGTTGTCGAGCAGCCCCTCGCGCGCGAGAAACTGCATGACCTGGGCGGCGAATCCACCGATCGCGCCCTCCTCGACGGTGATCAGCACCTCGTGCTCGCGCGCCAGGCGCCGCGTCAGGTCCTGGTCGATCGGCTTGGCGAAGCGCGCGTCGGCCACGGTGGTCGGCAGGCCGCGGGCCGCCAACTCCTCGGCCGCGGCCAGGGCGGCGGCCAGGCGCGTGCCGTAGGACAGCAGCGCGACCTTGGTGCCTTCGCGCAGCACCCGGCCCTTGCCGATCTCCAGCGGCGTGCCGCGGGCCGGCATCTCCATCCCGGTCGCCTCGCCGCGCGGATAGCGGAACGCGCAGGGCCGGTCGTCGATCTGCACCGCGGTCGCCACCATGTGCATCAGCTCGACCTCGTCGGCCGGTGCCATCAGCACGAAGCCCGGCAGGCAGCCGAGGTAGGTGATGTCGTAGCTGCCCTGATGCGTGACGCCGTCGGCGCCGACCATGCCGGCGCGGTCGATGGCGAAGCGCACCGGCAGGCTCTGGATCGCCACGTCGTGCACGACCTGGTCGTAGGCGCGCTGTAGGAAGGTCGAATAGATCGCGGCGAAGGGCTTCAGGCCCTCGCAGGCCATGCCGGCGCAGAAGGTCACGCCGTGCTGCTCGGCGATGCCGACGTCGAAGCAGCGGTCGGGAAACCGCTCGGCGAACTTGTTGAGCCCGGTGCCGGAGGGCATCGCGGCGGTCACCGCGACGATGCGCTCGTCGTGCTCCGCCTCCGCGATCAGGGCCTGCGCGAAGACGTTCTGATAGGCCGGCGCCTTGGGCGTCGGCTTAGCCTGCTTGCCGGTCACGACGTCGAATTTGGCGACGCCGTGATACTTGTCGGCCGCCGATTCGGCGGGGCCGTAGCCCTTGCCCTTCTTGGTCACCACGTGGACCAGCACCGGGCCGTCGAAATCGGTGTCGCGCACGTTCTTGAGCACCGGCAAAAGGTGGTCGAGGTTGTGCCCGTCGATCGGCCCGACATAGAAGAAGCCCAATTCCTCGAACAGCGTGCCGCCGGTGAAGAAGCCGCGGGCGAATTCCTCGGCGCGCTTCGCGGCGGTCTCAAAGGAGCGCGGGAACTTGCGCGCCAGCTCCTTGCCGATGTGGCGCACGGAGGCATAAGGCTTGGAGGAGATGAGCTGCGACAGATAGGCGCTCATCGCGCCGACCGGCGGGGCGATCGACATGTCGTTGTCGTTGAGGACGACGATCAGGCGGCTGTTCATGGCGCCGGCGTTGTTCATCGCCTCGTAGGCCATGCCTGCGCTCATCGCCCCGTCGCCGATCACCGAGATCACGTTGTTGCGGCGCCCGGCGCGATCGCGCCCGACCGCATAGCCCAGCCCGGCCGAGATCGAGGTCGAGCTGTGCGCCGCGCCGAAGGGGTCGTATTCGCTCTCCTTGCGGCTGGTGAAGCCGGACAGCCCGCCGCCCTGGCGCAGCGTGCGGATCCGGTCGCGCCGCCCGGTCAGCACCTTATGCGGATAGCACTGGTGGCTGACGTCCCAGATCAGCCGGTCGGCCGGCGTGTCGAAGACGTAATGCAGGGCCACGGTCAGCTCGACCACGCCAAGCCCAGCGCCAAGATGTCCGCCGGTCACCGAGACGGCGTCGACCACTTCGTCGCGCAGCTCGGCGGCAAGCTGCTCGAGCTCGCTTTCGTCCAGTTGGCGCAGGTCCGCCGGGACTTTGACCTTATCGAGCAGCGGCGTCTTGCTGTTGTGACCGATCTCGCTCACGGGTGACCTCTCGGGGGCAGCACGGACCTCTCGGCCCGGGGGGTTGTCCTCTGCATCGCCCTTCAACTGCGGCGATTGAGCACGAAACGGGCCGTCGCCCGCAGAAGGTCGGCCTTTTCCGCGAAAATTGCAAGGCGGCCACAGGCATCCTCGACCAGGGTCGCCGCCTTGTCCTGCGCCGCCTCGGGGCCGAGAAGTCCGGGAAACGTGGCCTTGCCGAGGGCCTCGTCCTGGCCGGTCGGCTTGCCCAGTTCCTCCGGCGTCGCGCTCGAATCCAGCAGATCGTCGACGATCTGGAAGGCCAGCCCGAGGTCGCGGGCATAGGCGATCAGCGCGTCGCGCGCCGGCGCCGGCGCGCGCCCGAGGATCGCTCCGGCCGCGCAGGAAAACGTGATCAGGGCGCCGGTCTTGAGGCTCTGCAACTCGGTGATTCCGGCGAGATCGAGCCCTTCGCGGGCCGGCGAGATGTCGATCATCTGGCCGCCCACCATGCCGGCCGCGCCGGCCGCGGCCGCCAGGCCGGCGGCCAGCTCGGCGCGCACCTCCGCATCGGGGTGGGTCGTCGGATCCGCGAGCACCGCGAAAGCCTCGGTCAGCAGGCCGTCCCCGGCCAGGATCGCGGTCGCCTCGTCGAAGGCCTTGTGTACCGTCGGGCGGCCGCGCCGCAGGTCGCTGTCGTCCATCGCCGGCAGATCGTCGTGGATCAGGCTGTAGCAGTGGATCATCTCGACCGCGGCGGCGGCGTTCACCGCGTTCTCCGCCGCGACGTCGAACAGCGCCGCACTCTGCATCACGAGAAAGGGGCGCAGGCGCTTGCCGCCGGAGAGCGCCCCGTAGCGCATGGCCTCGACGACCCGACCGCGCGGCCCCGGGGCCGCGGGCAAGAGCCGGTCGAGCCGGGCCGTGACCGCCTCGCCGGCCTCGGCGAGCGCTGCCTCGAGGTCGCCGGCAGGGCCTGCGTTACTCCGCATCGAAGGGTTCGCTTGCGACATTGCCGTCCGCTCCGAGGGAAATCTTTTCGATCTTGGCCTGTGCCTCGCGCAGCTTGTCCTCGCAGTGCCGCTTGAGCTGGCTGCCGCGCTCGTAGGCCGATATGGCGTCGTCGAGACGGGTCTCGCCGGTCTCGAGCTGCTCGACGATCGTCTTGAGCTCCTCGAGCGCCTGCTCGAAGCTCATCTTGGCGATGTCCTGCTGGGTCTTGTCCTTGGCCATCCTGCCTCCTCCGCCCCCCGGCGGCCTGAAAATCCGCAACTTGCGAATCAATCGAGTCTAGGGAGCCCTTCGCGCCGCGACAAGCCGCGCTAAGCCGCCATCAGCGCCCCGACATGAGCCGCCGTGCTGGCCGCCAGGGCATGCAGGTCGTAGCCGCCCTCCAGCGTCGAGACGACCCGCCCGTCGCAGTGCTCCTTCGCCACCGCGAGGATTTCGCCGGTGATCCAGGCGTAGTCGTCCTCATGCAGGCGCAAGCCGGCCAGGGGATCGTCCTCGTGCGCGTCGAACCCGGCCGAGACCAGGACGAACTCCGGCGCGAAGCGGCGCAGCGCCGGCAGCACCCGGTCCTGCATCGACTGGCGGAACTCCGCCGAACCGGCCATCGGCGCGAGCGGCGCGTTGACGATGTTGTCGTGCGCGCCGCGCTCCGTCGGCCCGCCGGTGCCGGGATAGAGCGGCGATTGGTGCGTCGACCCAAGAAACAGCGCCGCATCGTCCCAGAAGGCGGCCTGGGTGCCGTTCCCGTGGTGCACGTCGAAATCGACCACGGCAATGCGCTGCAGCCCGTGCGCCGCGCGGGCCTGCAGGGCCCCTATGGCCACGTTGTTGAACAGGCAGAAGCCCATGGCATGGCTCGGCTCGGCGTGGTGCCCGGGCGGGCGTACGGCACAGAAGGCATTGTCCGCCTCGCCCGCCATGACCGCATCGACCGCGGCGCAAAGGGCCCCAGCGGCCCGCCGCGCCGCCTCGCCCGAGCCGGGCGAGACGATGGTGTCGGGGTCGAGCCCGGCATGGCCGCTGGCCGGGATTGCGTCCAGAACGGCGTCGAGATAGGCGGCGGTATGGACCCGCGTGATCTGCTCGCGGGTGGCGCGTGGCGCCTCGCGGCGCAGCAATCCGGCGAATTCGGGGGCATCGAGCGCCCCCAGCACGGCCTTGAGGCGGGCCGGGCTTTCCGGGTGCATGCGCCCGGTATCGTGGTTGAAACAGCTCGGATGGCTGAACACGGCGGTGGTCATCTGGCCTCCCAATCGGCGGCCCCTGCCCCGGGGTTGCGCCAGTGTTTAGCGTCCCGCCGCTGCCGAAGCCACCCGGAATCTGCCAAAAAATGCCGTTTCGGCCCCTCCCGGGGCTGCGCGTGTCGGGGCGCTCGACATTGACTTGGGGCAGGCCTTGGCGGACATTTCCGCCCTTCGGGTCGGGGACGCGGTACCCTGGGGCCCGACACGCGGGGAGGCAAGCGTGATCCCATCGTATCGCCCGGCGCGGATCGCCCTGGCGGCGCTGTTTTGTGCCGTTGCCGTCGCCTGGCCCGCGGACCCCGGCGCCGAGGCGCAGAACGGCGCCATGCGGGTCCGCGTCGACACGGTGCGCAGCGTGCCCCTGGCCCAAACCGTCTCGGTGATTGGCCGGCTGGTCGCACAGCGCCGCGGCGAGGTGGCCGCGCACGTGAACGGCCCGATCGAGGCCTATCTCGTGGAGGTGGGGGACCGGGTCGAGGCCGGCCAGACGCTGGCCGTGCTCGACGCGGCGATCCTGGAGGCTGAGCGCGACCTTTACATCGCCCGGATCGGCGAGGCCCGCGCCGCCGTGGCCGCCCGGCAGGCGGAGCTCGCGCTGGCGCGCCAGGAGTACAAGCGCATGGAGGGGCTCAGGACCTCCGCGGCCTTCAATCACGCGCGCTTCGAAGACGCGCGGCAACGCGTCGCGATCGCGCAAGCACAGGTCAAGCAAGCCGAGACGACCGTCGCCGCCGCCCGCGCCGACCTGCAACTGGCCGAAATCAACCTCCAGGATGCCGAGGTCCGCGCGCCCTACGCCGGTGTCGTCACGGCCCGGCTGAGCGAGGCCGGCTCCTATGTCCAGACCGGCGATCCGCTGCTGCGCATGATCGGCGACCGCGACATGGAGGTCGAGGCGGAGGTTCCGTTCCAATACCTGGCCGGGCTCGCACCCGGGGTACGGGTGGACATCGAACTGGACGACGGCACGCGGCATGAAGCTCGCATGCGGGCGATGCTGCCCACCGAAAACCCGCTCACGCGGACCCGCACGGTTCGCTTCGTGCCGAGCTTCGGGCCTACCGAGCGCCCGCTGGCGCACGACCAGAGCGTCACCCTGCAGATTCCCATCGGGGCCGCCTCCGAGGTCCTTTCGGTGCACAAGGACGCGATCATCAAGCAGGGCGCCCGCGATATGGTCTACGTCGTCGTGGACGGCGCGGCGCAGCCTCGCCCCGTCGAGCTCGGCGCGGCCGTCGGCAGCCGCTTCGAAGTGCTCGGCGGGCTGCAGGACGGCGACCGGGTCGTGGTGCGCGGCAACGAGCGGCTGATGCCCGGCGCGCCCGTCGAGATCGTCGGAAGCAGCTGATGAACATCATCAAGCTGGCGATCGAACGGCCCATCGCGGTCATCGCGGCGGTCCTGATGGTGGTGATGTTCGGCCTGGTCGCACTGCAGACCATCCCCATCCAACTCTCGCCCGACGTGAACCGCCCGGTCATCACGGTGGAGACGCTCTGGCCGGGAGCTGCGCCGGCCGAGGTCGAGCGCGAGATCCTCAACCGGCAGGAAGAGGAGATGGCCGGCCTCGAGGGCCTGCAGGAGATCACCGGGCGGGCGCAGCGCGGGCGTAGCCGCCTGACGCTGGAGTTCGCCGTCGGCACCAACATGGATCGGGCGCTGCTCCTCGTCTCGAACCGGCTCGATCGGGTGAACGGCTATCCCGACGAGGCCGAGGAGCCGACCCTCGACACCGCGGGCAGCGAGGACAACCCGATCGCCTGGTTCGTCGTCACGCGAGCGGCGGGCAACGAGAGACCGATTCACGAATTCGGGGATTTCGTCGACGACGTCGTCAAGGACCGCATCGAGCGCGTGCCCGGCGTCAGCCGCGTCACCTACTACGGCGGCAGCGCGCGCGAGATCCAGGTCACCATGCAGCCCGCCCTTCTGGCGCGCTACGGTCTGACGGTCAGCGACGTGGTCGGCGGCCTGCGCGCCGCCAATGCGGCGGTCTCCGCGGGCGACGTCGAGGAAGGCAAGCGCCTCTACGTGACGCGCATGGAGGGCGAGCTCAACACGCTGGATGCGGTTTCCGCCGTCGTCCTGCGCAGCTTCGAGGACCCCGAGAGCGGCCGCCTGGGGCGCGTCACGGTCGGCGACATCGCCGACGTCGCCTTCGGCTACGGCGACCCGACCGAGCGCATCCGCATCCTCGGCGAGCCGGCCATCGCCTTCAATGCGGTGCGCGAGACCGGCGCCAACGTGATCGAGACCATGCGCGGCATTCGCGCCGCGGTGAAGGAGCTCAACGCCGGTGCAGTGCCGGCCGCCGGCCTGAAGCTCCGCCAGGTCTACGACGAGACCGTCTACATCAACTCGGCGATCGATCTGGTGCGTCAGAACATCTGGGTCGGCGGCACGCTCGCGGTGCTCATTCTGCTGCTGTTCCTGCGCTCGATTCGGGCAACGCTGATCATCTCCATCGCGATTCCCGTCTCGGTGATCGGCGCCTTCGTGGCGATGGCCGCGCTGGGCCGTTCGATCAACGTGATCTCGCTGGCCGGGCTCGCGTTCGCGGTCGGCATGGTGGTCGATGCCGCGATCGTGGTGCTGGAGAACATCTACCGCCATCGCGAGCTCGGCCGACCGACGGCCGAGGCCGCCTATCTCGGCGCGCGCCAGGTCTGGGGCGCGGTCCTGGTCTCGGCGCTGACCACGGTCATGGTGTTCATCCCGATCCTGGTTATGAAGCTCGAGGTCGGGCAGCTGTTCCGCGACATCGCCGTCGCCATCTCGGTCTCCGTGATGCTGTCGCTGATCGTCTCGATCACGGTCATTCCCGCGCTGTCGCGCCGCATCTTCGGGCTGCGCAAGGTGGACGGCCAGGAGCGCCGCGTGACCCGCCTGCCATTGCCCGGGATCGACCAGCTCGCGCGCGCCTTCGTTGCCGCGATCATGGGCCTGGTGCACGCGGTGGTGCGCAGCCGGATATTGGCGCTGCTGCTGGTCGCCGCTGTCACGCTGGCCGCCGGGGTCGGCGCATGGCGCTATCTGCCGAAGCTGGAATATCTTCCGGAAGGCAACCGCAACCTGGTGTTCGGGATCATCATTCCGCCGCCGGGCTACAACCTGCGCACGATGACCGAGATCGCCCGGGAGATCGAAGGCGCCGTGCGGCCCTACTGGGCGAGCGTCACCGGCCCTGAGTCGGCGCCCGGAGAGCCGCCGAAGATAGAGCGGTTCTTCTTCGTGGCGACGCGCTCCAACACCTTCCTGGGTGCGATCGCCGTCGAGCCGCAGCGCGCCGGCGAGCTGATCCCGGTGCTGCAGGGTCCGGCCTTTCGCGAGCCCGGCACTTTCGGCTTCATCAACCAGCCGTCGATCTTCGGCCGCGGCATCGGCAGCGGCCGCAGCATCGACCTGGACATCTCGGGGCAGACCCTGGAGGAGATCGTCGGCGTCGCGCAGCGCGCCGCCCGCCGGGTGCTCCAGGCCCTGCCCCTAGAGCAGGGCAACCAGTTGCGGCCCAACCCGGGCCTTGAGCTCGGCGCGCCCGAGATTCGCGTCATCCCCGACCGCGTGCGCCTGGCCGACAACGGCGTGACGGCGCGCGAGCTGGGCAATACCGTCGATGCCTTCAACGACGGGCTGCGCGTCGCCGAGGTCACCGTGGGCAGCAAGCGCATGGACCTGATGCTGCAGGGCCCCGTCAACAACGTCACGGAGACTCAGGGCATCGCGGCGCTGCCGGTCGTGACCTCGTCCGGGCGAATCATTCCGGCCGGATCGCTGTCCAACGTGGTCATCACCGCCGGCCCCACCGAGGTACGCCACCGCGAGCGTTTCCGCACGGTCACGCTGGAGATCCGCCCGGCGCCCGGCGTGCCGCTCGAAGCGGCGATCGACACCCTGCGCCAGCATGTCGTCGCCCCGCTGGTCGCGGAAGGCCTGCCGCCGGGCGTGCGGCTCAATCTGTCGGGCACCGCCGACAAGTTGAGTCAGACCTGGAACGCGATGGTCGTCGAGCTCGCGCTCGCCGTCGCCATCGTCTACCTGGTCATGGCCGTGCTTTTCGAGAGCTTCATCTATCCGCTGATCATCCTGCTGTCGGTGCCGCTCGCGGCGGCCGGCGGCGTGGCGGGGCTGGTCGTGCTCAACCAGTACACCTTCCAGCCGCTCGACATGCTGACCCTGCTCGGCTTCGTCATCCTGATCGGTATCGTGGTCAACAACGCCATCCTGCTCGTGCATCAGACGCTCTACCATCTGCGCGAAGAGGGCATGACCGCGACCGAGGCCATCGTCGAGGCGACCCGCAACCGCATCCGTCCGATCTTCATGTCGACGCTCACCAGCGTATTCGGCATGCTGCCGCTGGTGCTATTCCCGGGCGCGGGATCGGAGCTCTATCGCGGGCTCGGCTCCGTCGTCGTCGGCGGCTTGATGCTTTCGGCCATACTGACCCTGCTCATCATCCCGCCGATGCTGACTCTGCTGGTCGGTACGCTGGAGGGCGGCCACCGGGTCGCCGAGGCCAAGGACTCGAAAGCGCGCGGGTCGACGCTCGGCGGGACTCAGGTGGAGCCGGCGGCCGGGGAATAGATCGCCGTCCGCTAGGCCTTGCGGATGCGGAAGATATAGACCCCTTCGGAGTCGCGCGAATCGAGCAGCTCGTCGCCCGTCGTGCGACAGAAGTTCTCGAAATCCTGAACCGCGCTGGGGTCTGTCGCGTGCACCTCGATGATATCGCCCGAAGCGAGCGGCTTCATCGCCTTGCGCGCGCGCAGGACCGGCAGCGGGCAGCGCAGTCCTTTGACATCCAACAGTGTTTCGCTCAACGCCAGCGTCTCCTTACGTGCATCGCCTATGGGAAAATCTACCAGTCCGAGGTCCCGGGCGAAAGCCGCCGCCGAGTCCATACCAGGCCGCGGACTTGACGCCCCGCCGGGGCGGGCGGACAATCTCGTTTCATGCGCTATGATGAGATCCAGCGGTCGACCCGGCGCGCCAGCGTCCTCCTCAAGGCCATGGGCAACGAGCGGCGGCTGTGCATCCTGTGTCATCTGGCGGACGGCGAACATTCGGTCGGCGAACTCTGCGAGATGGTCGGCCTGGGTCAGTCGGCGCTGTCGCAGCATCTCGCCAAGCTGCGCCGGGACGGCTTGGTGGCGACCCGCCGCGAAGCGCAGACCGTGTTTTATTCGGTTGCCGGCGGCGAGGTCAGCCGTATCCTCGACACGCTGCATGAGCTTTATTGCTGCGGATCCAAGGCGGTCGATGCGGAGGCGTCAGCCCTGCCCATCGGACTCGCCGCGACGTCGCGCCGTTAGGCCGTAGAGCAGCAGCAAGCCCCAGCCGAATATCAGCAGAACGCCGCCCACGGGTACGAGCGGCGCGGGGCCGTGCCAGTCGGCCAGGCCCATGACGTAGAGCGTGCCGGAGAACAAGAGCGTGCCCAGCGTGAAGGCGGCGACCGCGAGCATGAGCCAGCGCGACCGCAGCTCGTCGCGCGCGGCCAGCGCCGCCAGGGCGAGCAGCGCGAGACCGTGCGCCAAGCCGTAGCGCGTGCCGGTTTCGATCCAACGCAGCGATTCGGACGCCGCACTGTCGGCCATGCGGTGCGCGGCGAAGGCGCCGAGGCTGACCGCCAGAAGGCCGTTGAGCGCGCCGGCGACCAATGCCGTGCGCAGCCATATCGTTGGCTTGGTTCGCATGGACTCCTCTGTAGGGGTTGAATTGCCGTACGGCAAGGTGGAAGGCTCAGGCGAAAACGATCGCCGCGGCGAACAGAAGCACGGCGACGGCGACGGCCGCCGCGCGCAGCGGGCTGACCAACGGCCGTTCGCGCGCGGCGGCGAAATCGTCGAGCCGCTTGCGCCCGTCGATCATGGCCCGGACGAGGTTGTCGCCGGTCAGCAGCCAGTCGACCAGCACGCCGAAGATGTGCAACACGATGAGCGGTATGAGCAGGTTGCCAAGGCCTTCGTGGATGGCCCCGAAAGCGCCGCCGAGGCCGCCGATATGGGCGAGCGGCCCGTGCGCCTCGTCGCTGCGGCCCGTGTAAAGCCCGCTGGTGGCGGCCAGGAAGGCCAACAGGAGCAACAGCATCACCATCCAGCCGCCGAGCGGATTGTGCCCGACGTAAGGCGGCGGTTCGAGGTGGAGGATCAGCTGGCGGGTATAGGCCTTGACCCGCTGCAGGCCGCAAAGGAAGTCGGAGAAGCGCGAGCGCGGGCTGCCGAGGAAGCCCCAGGGCACGCGGAAGGCGATCAGCAGCAGAATGCCGTAGCCGGCGAGCTCGTGCAGGGTGAAGACGAAGCCGGCTTCGTTCTCTCCGGTCAACAGGGCCAGGAAGACGAGCCCGGCAAGGGCCCAGTGAACGATCCGGGTGGGCAGGTCCCAGACGGGTACCGATTTCATCGCGCAGGCTCCGGCATGACAAGGCCAGGAGCGGCAGCCGCGCCGCCTCCTGGCGATATCGTCGCACGGCAACATATTGGAATTGCGGACGCCCTGCGCCAGATCAAAGCACCTACACGGCGCAGCCCGGCCGGAGCCCCGAGGCCGCGGGGCGCCGGGGGCGCCGGCCTTGCCCGGACCGGGGCCGCGCTCCAGAATGCCGCCCGCCCAACGCCGGCCCCCACGACCCGGCCCGGACGAAGCCCGAAGACAGGACAGCGTGACCGCCCAGACCGATCATTTTACGCCCGGCTTCCGCGTGGCGCCCGAAGCCCTGGCCGCCGCGCTCGAACGCCTGCCGGCGGAGGACCTCGTGTCGCTGCCGCTGCTCGACCGGGCCGCACGGCAGCGCCTGAGCGGCGCCACCGCGCACCTCGCGTTTCGTCGTGCCCGACCGGTGGTCGGCGAGGGCGAGCGTGCGGTCCACCAGGATTTCGTCATCTGCATGGACGTGCCCTGGCGCAGCCTGCTGTGGCGCTTCGCCGCCGCGCTGGAGCGGCACATCAACGCCGCGCTGCGCCTCTGCGGGACACCGCTGCTGGCGCCGCGCTTCCACATCAACGATCTGGCCATCCAGCGCTATGAGCGCGGGTCGCGCGGCATCACGCCGCACCGCGACCACGTTCGCTACGACGGCCTGGTTGCGGTGATTCCCTTGAGCGGCGCGGCGCGTTTCTGCCTCTGCCCCGACCGCAGCGGGCGCGACGCCCGCGAGCTGCCGTCGGCGCCGGGCAGCCTGCTGCTGATGCGCGCGCCCGGTTTCGCGGACCGCCGCGACCGGCCGTTTCATTTCGTCGCCGATATCACCCGGCGACGGCTCAGCCTCGGCCTGCGCCACGACAACCGGCAGCCGCCGCGGCCGGACGCGTTGCCGCGCGGGCAACAGGCTTCCGCGAGCGCATGAAGATCGAAGAGTTCGATTTCGACCTGCCGCGCTCGGCCATCGCCCAGCGCCCCGTCACGCCGCGCGATGCGGCGCGCCTGCTGGTGGTCGGCGACAGCCTCGAGGACCGCAGGGTGCGCGAGCTGCCCGGCCTTCTGGCGCCCGGCGACATCCTGGTGTTCAACGACACCCGCGTGATCCCGGCGCGGCTGTTCGGCAGGCGGGGCGCCGCGAAGGTCGAGGTGACGCTGCACAAGCCGGACGATGGCGGCGCCGGCGCGGCCAAGGCCACGCGCTGGCGCGCCTTCGCGCGGCCGGCGCGCAAGCTGCGGCTCGACGACAGGGTCGAATTCGACGGCGGGTTCGTCGCCACGGTGGTCGCCAAAGGCGAGCGCGGCGAGGTCACGCTGGCCTTCGAGGGCTCCGCGGAACAGTTCACGGCGGCCCTGGAGCGCGCCGGGGCCATGCCGCTGCCGCCCTATATCCGCCGGCCCGACGGCGCCGACGCCCGCGACCGCGAGGACTACCAGACGGTCTTCGCGGCGCGCCGGGGCGCCGTGGCCGCGCCGACCGCCGGGCTGCATTTCACGCCCGAGCTCTTGGCCGCGCTCGACGCGCGCGGCCTGCGGCGCGTCACGGTGACGCTGCACGTCGGCGCCGGCACCTTCCTTCCGGTTACCGCCGAGGATCCGCAGGCCCACCGGATGCACAGCGAATACGGCGAGATCTCCGATGCGGCGGCGGCGGCGGTCAATGAGGCACGGACGGCGGGCGGGCGCATCGTCGCCGTCGGCACCACGGCGCTGCGCCTGCTGGAAAGTGCCGCCGACCAAGGCGGCCGCCTGCACGCATTCGCCGGGGGGACCGACATCTTCATCCTGCCGGGCTATCGCTTTCGCATCGTGGACCTGCTGCTGACCAACTTCCACCTGCCGCGCTCGACGCTGTTCATGCTGGTCTGCGCCTTCTCCGGAACGGGCCGCATGAAGCAAGCCTATGCGCACGCTCTGGATGCCGGATACCGCTTCTACTCCTATGGCGACTGCTGCCTGCTGAGGCGTGCGGCGGCATGAGCGCGGCGACGGGCACCCGCTTCGAGCTGCTGGCGCGCGACGGCGCCGCCCGGCGCGGCCGCTTGACGACCGCGCACGGCACGGTCGAGACCCCGGCCTTCATGGCGGTCGGCACGGCGGCCAGCGTCAAGGCGCTGACCCCCGAACAGGTCGCCGAGACCGGCACCGAGATCATTCTCGGCAACACCTATCACCTCATGCTGCGCCCGGGACCGGAACGCGTCGCGCGCCTCGGCGGGCTGCACCGCTTCATGAATTGGCCCGGCCCGATCCTGACCGATTCCGGCGGCTATCAGGTCATGTCGCTGGCCGCGCTGCGCCGCCTCGGTGAAAAGGGCGTGATCTTCAAGTCGCACCTCGACGGGCAGCTCTACGAGCTGACGCCGGAGCGGGCGGTCGAGATCCAGCACCTGCTCGACGCCGACGTCACCATGGTGCTGGACGAGTGCACCCCCTTCCCTGCCAGCGAGGACGTTGCCGCCGAGTCCATGCGCCTTTCGCTGCGGTGGGCGGCGCGTTGCCGGTCCGCCTTCGCAGCCCGGCCGGGCTACGGCCTGTTCGGTATCGTCCAGGGCGGCGTCTATCCCGCGCTGCGTCGGGAATCTGCGGCCGGGCTGGTCGACATCGGCTTCGACGGCTACGCCGTCGGCGGGCTGGCCGTCGGCGAAGGCCAGGAGGTCATGTTCCGGGTCCTCGAGGAGACCCTGCCGGCGCTGCCCGAGGACCGGCCGCGCTATCTCATGGGTGTCGGCAAGCCGGCCGACATCGTCGGCGCGGTGAAGCGCGGCATCGATATGTTCGACTGCATCCTGCCGACGCGCTCCGGGCGCACCGCCCAGGCCTTCACCCGGCGCGGTACGCTCAACCTGCGCAATGCCCGCCACCAGGAGGACCCGCGCCCGCTCGATCCCGATTGCGCCTGCGCGACCTGCCGCGGCCACAGCCGCGCCTATCTCAACCACCTGTTCCGCGCCAATGAGATTCTGGCGCCGATCCTTTTGACCCGGCACAACCTGCACTACTATCAGGAGCTCATGGGCGGGTTGCGCGCCGCCATCGCAGAGGGCGCCTTCGACGACTTCGCCGCCGCCTTCGTCGCGCAGCAGGCCGAGGACGACCTGCCGCCGGCGCCGCGAGTGCCCTCCCCTGGGAGTCGGGCGACACCATGACGGAAACGAAATACGAGACCCTGAAACAGCTTGGCGGCAAGGCGGAGATCCCCGCCTCGCCGGACGCCGCGGAGCTGGAGACCGTGCCCGATCCGCACCCCGATTCGCTCTATCTCGTGCGCTTCGTCTGCCCCGAGTTCACGTCGCTCTGCCCGGTCACGGGCCAGCCCGACTTCGCCCACCTGGTCGTCGACTACGCGCCCGACAAGCTTCTGGTCGAGAGCAAGTCGCTCAAGCTCTACTTCGCCTCGTTCCGCAATCACGGCACGTTCCACGAAGGCTGCACGCTGGACATCGCCAAGCGTCTAATCGACACGCTGTCGCCCCGCTGGCTGCGTATCGGCGGCTATTGGTATCCGCGCGGCGGCATGCCGATCGACGTGTTCTATCAGTCGGGGCCGCCGCCCGAGGGCCTGTGGCTGCCGGACCAGGGCGTGCCGCCGTACCGCGGGCGCGGCTGAGGCGGAGAACGGCCATGGCGGCCGACCGCAAGGCGGCGATCCGGGCCCGGGCGCTCGCGCTCGGGTTCGACGCGGTGGGCTTCGCGGCCGCCGATCTCTCCGACCAGGCACGCCGGAACCTCGCGGCCTATCTGGCCAAGGGCTATCACGGCGACATGGGTTGGCTGGCCGGGACCGCGGCCCGGCGCGGCAATCCGCGCGTGCTGTGGCCCGCGGCGCGCAGCGTCGTGGTGCTCGGCCTCAACTACACCCCGCGCAGCGAGCCGTTGCGCCGGCTCGATCGGCGCGGCCGCGGCAACATCTCGGTCTACGCCCGCAACCGCGACTACCACGACCTCCTCAAGGGTCGGCTCAAGACCCTGGCCGGCTGGATGCACGGCACGCTGGGGGCGGAGGTCAAGGTCTTCGTCGACACCGCCCCGGTGATGGAGAAGCCCCTGGCCGAGGCGGCCGGGGTCGGATGGCAGGGCAAGCACAGCAACCTGGTGTCGCGCGCCTGGGGGTCCTGGCTGTTCCTCGGCGAGGTTTTCACCGACATCGCCCTGGCGCCGGACGCGGCGGAGAGCGATCACTGCGGCCGCTGCCGCGCCTGCCTCGACGTCTGCCCGACCGACGCCTTTCCGGCGCCCTACCGCCTCGATGCGCGGCGCTGCATCTCCTACCTCACGATCGAGTACAAGGGGCACATAGCCCGCGAGTTCCGCGCCGCGATGGGCAACCGCATCTATGGCTGCGACGACTGCCTCGCGGTCTGTCCCTGGAACAAGTTCGCGGAACCGACGCGCGAAAGCGGGCTGTTGCCGCGGGCCGAGCTCGACGCGCCGCGCCTCGCCGACCTGGCGAGATTGGACGAGGCCGCGTTCCGCCAGGTCTTCGCCGGCTCGCCCGTCAAGCGCACCGGACGCGACCGTTTCGTCCGCAACGTGCTGATCGCGCTCGGCAACTGCGGCGACCCGGCGCAGGCCCGGACGGCCGAGGCGCTGCTCGACGACCCCTCACCGCTGGTCCGCGCCATGGCGGTCTGGGCGCTCGCCCGGCTGGCGCCGGAGGCAACCTTCGCCGCGGCCCGGGCCGCGCGCCTGGCGCAGGAGGCGGACACCGCGGTGCGCGAGGAATGGCAACGCGGCGCGGACTAGGCGTGTCCTAGTTCTGCGCGTTCTTCGTGCCGTTCGGGGTACAGATGAAGTTGGCCTTGGCCGGCTGCAGCAGCGCGCAGCGGTTCCAGATCACGTCGCTGTCGCGGTAGGTCAGCGTGCCGGTCGGGCAGGACAGCTGCGCCTCCTGCCAGACTTCGTCCGGCGTATTGAGGGCGCGGCTGTAACAGATGCTGACGACCCAGGCGCCGGGGCGCGCCCAGGGCGCGGCGTCCGGGCCGGCCGCCAGTTCGCGCGTCAACTCTTCCTGCAGTGCGGGCGACGGCGTGCTCCGAAACGGCCGCGCCGAACAGCCGGCCAGGAGCAGGGCGGCCAGCGCCAGCAGAACCAGGCCGGACGGGCGAACTTTGCGGATCGTCATTCGCGTTCCTCCGAGGGCACCGACCCTAGCACGGACCGGGCCACTTCGCGCGCCGCGTTGCGCCTCCGGGCCCGGCGGGCGCTGGCCTCGGCGACGCCGATGCCGAGCAGAATCAGCGCCAGTGCCGCCAGGGCGTCGAGGCCGACCGACTCGCCGAGCAGAACGGCGCCCCAGAACACGCCGAACACCGGCACCAGATAATTGATGTTCGAGACGAAGGTCGCCCGCGTCGTGGCCAGCAGCCGGAACAGGATCAGATAGGCGACCGAGGTGCACAGCAGCGCGAGCGTGATCAGCGCCAGCACCGGCCCGGCGCCCGGCGACAGGGTCCAGGGCCGGTCGATCGCCAGGGAGAAGGGCAAGGCCATGGCGGCGGCGCAGATCAGCACGCCGCTGCCCGTGGTCGCCGCCGGCAGGCTGTTGATCGTGGACCACCGGGTGTAAACGTTCGCTATGCCGTAGCACCACGCCGCGGCGGCGACCGCGAGTTGCGCCACGACCTCGCGCCCCAGGCCCGCGATCACGCCCGGGCCGACCAGGGCCACGATTCCGCCGAACCCGACGAGCAGGCCGAGCAGTTTCGCCGGGGTGATCCGGTCGTCCGCGTTGAAGGCATGCGCCAAGGTGAGCGTGACCAGGGGCATGGTCGACATGAGGATGGCGGCCATGCCGCTGTCGATTTGCAGTTCGCCCCAGGAAATGAGGAAGAAGGGCAGCAGGTTGCCGAGCACGGCGATGGCCGCGAAGTGGCGCCAGGCGGCCAGCTCGCGCGGCAGGCCGCCGCCGCTGGCGAAAAGGTAGAGCAGCATGCCGAGGGCCGCGATCCAGAGCCGCGCCGCGACCAGGGTCATCGGCGGCAGCGCGGCGACCGCGATCTTGATGAACAGAAAGGACGAGCCCCAGATCGCCGCCAGGGCGAAGAGCAGCGCGTAGTCGCGGGGCCGGTAGGTGCCGTCCTGCATCGTCTCGGGGTCCGGGTTCCTGCAATCGCTTCCGGGCGCGGCGCGCCCGCCCGGGATGGGATACCGCCTCGGGCACCGATGTCACGGGAAAAATCCGGCACGAAAGGCCTGCTGCGGCGGCTCCCGCATTCTGGCATGATCTCGCGCCGCGCCGGGCACGGCGGCGCCGCGACGGACCGCGAGGACCTCTCCCATGCTCGACGAGGCGAAGGCCAGAACCGGGGCTTTTCAGACACGGCTCGCGGAAGCCGGCATCGAGGTCGCCATCGTCACCGACGAGAGCTCGATCGCCTACCTGGCCGGCTTCTGGGGCTATCTCGGTGTCGAGTTCGGCCGCCCGACGTTCCTCGTCCTGCGCCCCGAGGCGGCGCCGATCGTCGTCACGCCCCTGATGGAAAGCGAGATGGTCGATGCCATGACCTGGGTCGCGGACGTGCGCCCCTGGGAAGACGCCGGCGATCGCCGTTGGGAGCCGGTGCTGGCGCAGGCTCTCGGGCCGCACGCACCGCGGACCATCGGCGTCGAGGCGCACCTGCTGCCGGCCGTGGTGCGGCAATATCTCGACGAACGCTTCCCGGACGCGGCGCTCCGCGACGTCTCGCCACTCCTCGGCGCAATGCGCGCCATCAAGTCGCCGGGCGAGATCGCCGTCATGCGTCAGGCCGGGCGGATCGCGGCGGCCATGATGGACGCAGCGAAGACCGCCATGGGGGCCGGCGTGCCCGAGTACGAGGTCGCGCTCGCAGTCGTTGCCGCCGGCACGCGCACGGCCGCCGGCTTTCTTACCGACCGCGGCTGGGAGGCCTTCGTCTCGCCGATGATCCACAACCTGCAGATCCTGCAGAGCGGCCGCGACACCGCGATGGTTCATCGCCGCGCCAGCGTGAAGCCGCTGGCGCCGGGCGATCCGGTCTACCTCTGCTTCTGCAACATGTTGGAGTTCAAGCATTACCGGCTCGGCTTCGACCGGCAGTTCTTCATCGGCGAGGTCGGCGACGAGGCGGCCCGCGTACAACAAGCGGCGGTCGCGGCGCAGCAGGCCGCGCTCTCGGTGCTGCGCGCCGGCGTCCGCGCCGAGGAGGTCGCCGCTGCCGCCAACGAGGTTTACCGCGCCAGCGGTTTCGCGTCCGGCTACCGCACCGGCCGGTCGATCGGCGTGGCCTACCTGGAGGCGCCGGAACTCAAGGAGGGCGACCGCACCGTCCTGCGGCCCGGCATGACCTTCGCGGTCGACGGCGGCGTGACCGTGGCGGGGCGCCTGGGCGGGCGCATCGGCGATTCCGTCGTGGTAACCAAGGATGGCTTCGAATACCTGACGAACTACCCGCGCGAGCTGACGGTTCTGTGAGCCCGCTTGCACCGCACGCTGCACGGAACGGCCGCGATCGATTTGTGGGACTCCGGGGCGGAGGTTAGGCTGCGCCGGCAACGTCGTCGAAGGCTTCGATGCTGAGGATTCGCGGGCTGACCCGTCCCGGCCTCGCGCCGGTCGATCTCGATCTCGCCGATGCCGAGGCGACGGCCCTGCTCGGCCCCTCGGGTGCGGGCAAGACGTTGTTGCTGCGCGCAATCGCCGATCTCGACCCCAACGAGGGCGATCTGCGTCTGGACGATGCCAGCCGCGACTCCATGCCGGGTCCGGCTTGGCGCCGCCGCGTCACCTACCTGGCGGCCGAACCGGGCTGGTGGGCAGTCCGCGCCGCCGAGCATTTTCCCGATCCAGCGGCGGGGCGGGCCCTGCTGCCGTCTTTGGGACTGCCGGAAGCGACCATGGAGCGCCGTGTCGCCGAGCTCTCGACCGGCGAGCGGCATCGCCTCGCGCTGGCGCGCGTGCTGGTGCAGGAACCTCGGACCATGCTGCTGGACGAGCCGACCTCGGGCCTCGACCAGGACACCGTCAAGGCGGTCGAGACGGTCCTGCGCGCCCGCGTCGAGGCCGGGCTCGCGCTGCTGTTCTCGACGCACGACGAGGAACTCGCGCGCCGCCTGGCCCGGCGGATCGTGCGCATACGGGCCGGCCGACTGCTCGAGGCCGCGGCATGACCAACGCCTTCATCGCCCTCGATTACACGGATCTGGCGCTCGCGGCCCTGCTGATCCTGCTCAACGGCGGTCTGTCGCTCTGGCTCGGCCTGGGCCTCGAGCGCCAGCTCGGCGTTGCGACCCTGCGCATGTGTGTGCAGCTCGGCCTGATGGGCCTGGTGCTCAAGGTGCTGTTCGACATCGTGTCGCCGTGGCTGACCTTAACTGCGGCCCTGGTGATGGTGCTCTTTGCCGGCTACGAGATTCGCGCCCGGCAGGACACCCGGCTGCGCGGCTGGTGGAGCTACGGCCTCGGCGCCGGCGCCATTCTATTCGCCGGCGGGCTGGTCGCGATCTTCGCCCTGACCCTTCTGGTCCAGCCCGACCCCTGGTATCACCCGCGCTACGTCATTCCGCTGCTCGGCATGATCCTGGGCAACGCGATGACCGGCATCGCCGTCGGCCTCAACAACCTGACCGACCGCATGCGGCGCGAGCGCAGCGCCATAGAGACCATGCTGGCGCTGGGCGAAACGCGCGTCGCCGCCTTCCGTCCGGCGATGCGCGCGGCGGTGCGCGCCGGCCTGATTCCCATCGTCAATTCCATGTCGGCGGCCGGAATCGTCTTCCTGCCGGGCATGATGACGGGCCAGATCCTCTCCGGCATCGATCCGGTGGAAGCGATCAAATATCAGGTGATGATCATGTTCCTGCTGGCCGGCGGGACGGGCCTGGGCGTCGTCGCCGCGGTGCAGGTGGCGGCGCTGCTGCTCAGCGACAACCGCCAGCGCCTGCGGCTCGACCGGCTCGCCGTGGATTGATTCCGCCGGCCCGGCGGACGTCCCGCTGGGTCAGGCGGCCTCGCGCGCGGCGGCCTGCATCACGTCGGCAAGCAGTGAATAGACCTTGGTCCACGCCGCCTCGACCTCCGGCGTGAAGTCGTCCTTGAGGCCCTGTCCCAGCGTCCAGATGAGAGCGACGGCGACCGTATCGTAGTCCTTTTCGGTGACGCCGTAGCCGACGTGGCGGCGCCCCAGCTCCTGCACGGCGGGAATCAGCTTGGGCGGATTGTCGAGGCCGCGCACCGCGGCCTTGATCATCGCCATGAGCTTGCGGCCCTGCTCCTTCATGTCGCCCTTGAACAGGTCCTTGAGCTTGGGATCGAGCTCGAACAGCTTGTTGTAGAACAGCTCGGCCGCCGCCTCGGCGATGGGCTCCACTTTCGCGAAGCTCTCCTGCACCAGCTTTTTGTCGGTGTCGGTGATGGCACCGTCGGACTCCGCCGGTGCGGCTGGAGCCGGAGCCGTCTCCGAGGCTTTCGCGGGTGCCTTGGCCGCCGGCTTAGCCGCGGCGGGTTTCGCGGCCGGCGCCGGTGCGGCCGTCGGTGCCGCGCCGCCGAACCGCTCGACCGCCGTCTTGGCCGTCTGACCGTGCTCCGCAAGACGCGCGGTCTGCGTGTTGAGCGTCTGCAGCAGCTCGCCGATCTCCTTGGTCGCCTGGCTGGTCTGGCCGGACAACTGCTTGACCTCGCCGGCCACCACGGCAAAGCCTTTGCCGGCGTCGCCGGCGCGCGCTGCTTCGATGGTGGCGTTGAGCGCAAGAAGATTCGTCTGCTTGGCGATGGCGTCGATCTGCTGCGCCACGCGGGCGACCTTCTCGATCTCGCCGCGCAGCAGATCGAGATCGTTCTCGATGCCCTGTATGGCCTCGACCACCTTGGCCAAATGCGACGCCGAGATGCCCGTCTCTTCGCTCTGCATGCCCGTCCCCATCATGATGTTTGCCGTTCCGTCCTCAGCACAGGCCTGATCGGCGCGGCCGGCGGCGCGCTGGATCGCCGCGAATATCCATAGCATGCAACGGGTTAAGGCCCTCTTAAGCGCCCGGGGCGACAGCGCGAGTCCGGCGCGACGGCCGACAGCTGGGTGAGGGCTTTCCTCGCCGGGCGAATCCCAGCAGCATGACCGTCGGAGGCTGTGCGAGCGGGGGGACAAGCCGTGAACGCGATCTTCTTCGCCTTGGTGCTGATCGCCTTCGCGGTCGCCGGCGTCCGGCAGTTCGCCTGGCAGGCGGCCGGTCCGGAGGCGGCCTCGCCGATGGAGACGCTGTCGCTTGCCATGGTGGATTCGGCGGGCGGCGCGGTCACTCTTGCGATCGGGCTGGTCGGCGTGATGGCGCTGTTCCTCGGGCTGATGAAGGTCGCCGAATCCGGCGGCCTGCTGGTCATCATCGCCCGCACCCTGCGGCCGCTGATGGTCCGTCTGTTTCCCGACGTGCCGGCCGAGCACCCGGCGATGGGCGCGATGATCCTGAACCTTGCCGCCAACGTGCTCGGGCTCGGCAACGCGGCGACGCCGTTCGGGATCCGGGCGATGCAGGAGCTCGATCGACTCAATCCGAATAAGGGCACGGCAACCAATGCCATGGCCCTGTTCCTGGCGATCAATACCTCCAGCGTAACGCTGCTGCCGACCGGCATCATCGCGTTGCGCGCCGCGGCCGGATCGAACGATCCGGCCGGCATCCTGCCGACCACGTTGTTCGCGACGATCTGCTCGACCACGGTCGCGATCCTCTCGGCCAAGCTGTATCAGCGTTTCTGGGCGGCGCCTGCCGGGGCGAGCGATGCCGTGGGCAACGAAAGCGACGCAGGCGCAACCGGGAAGGACGGCGATCCCGCGCAAGCGCAAGCGGACCTGCCGCAGGACTCCGCCGCCATGCAGTCGGAAACCGCGACCGCCTATCCCGCCTGGGTTTCCCTCACCGCGCTGGCCTGCGTCGCCGCGATCGTGCCGGTCACCATTCTGTACGGCAAGGCGATCGCGCCCTGGATCATTCCCGGCCTGATGGTCGCTCTGCTCGGATTCGGGATGGCGCGGCGCGTCCCGGTCTACGAGACCTTCGTCGAAGGCGCCAAGGAGGGCTTTCAGGTCGCGTTGCGCATCATTCCCTACCTGGTCGCCATCCTGGTCGCCGTCGGCATGTTCCGCAGCAGCGGCGCCATGGAGCTACTGATCGCGCCGCTGGGCCGCCTGACCGCTCCGCTGGGGCTGCCGCCGGAAGCGCTCACCATGGCGCTGCTGCGGCCGCTGTCGGGATCCGGCGCCTACGGCATCGTCGCCTCGGTGCTCGAGGATCCGGCCCTCGGCCCGGACAGTTACGTCGGGTACCTGGTCAGCACGCTGCAGGGATCGACCGAGACGACCTTCTACGTGATCGCGGTCTACTTCGGCGCCGTCCAGGTGCGCCGCGTTCGTCACGCCTTGGCCGCCGGCCTCACCGCGGACCTCGCGGGCGTCGTCGCCGCCGTCGCGATCTGCGCCTATCTGTTCGGATAGGCGGCGCCGCGGCCGCGCAACTCAAGGCCGCCTGGCGCGCCGCGGTTCGGCCAGCAGTTCGCGCACCGCGTCCGCCGGTGAGCGGCCGTCCTCGAGCACCGCGTCCCAGAACCGGTCAGCCTCCTCGATGCCCATGATCCCGTAGAGGCTCATCCAGATGCGGGCCTCGCGCAGGTCCTTGGCCTTATGGCGCAGGCGCCAGGCTTCCACGGTCCAAGGCTCGGTGGCGGGCGCGGCGCGTGCGGTGGCCGCGAAGGCGCGTGCCGCGATCCACTGCCCGGACAGGAGCTCGACGTCGATCGACCGGTGCTCGTACTCGACCGATTCGAAGAATTCGATGCGCGCCAGGTCGGCTTCGGTCAAGCCGTCCACGATGACGCCCGACACGATCTCGCCCGGCGCCTCAACCAGCATGGGGAAGGTCTCGTTCTCCACCCGGTGCAGGCGTCGATCGTGCAGGCGCGCGGCCGGAAACGGCCGGCGCGGCGCGGCGCGGTCGATCACCAGTTCGAGAACGTCGGGATCGCTCAGCAGCCCGAAGAAGAAGAACCGCAAAAACTGACGCCTTCCCTGTCCACCACCGGAACGCGGGCCCAGGTGCGTCCGGCGGGCGGCCGTTTTAGCAAACCCCGGCAGGGTGCGGTAGTCCCTAGGCGGACGCCGGCGAGCGGCCGGACGGTCGGCGGGAGAGCTGATTGTAGGAGAGCTGGAAAGGAAGACGGGGGCCTACCTGCCCCCGTTTCCTTCTCATGCGAGCCCGCCCGTCGCCTCGGTACCGCGGAGCGTCACGCCGTGGTGCGGCCGCGGGCGGGAGGGTACGACGGGCTCGACGGTCAGGAGCTCGCCCCTGGAGTCGGCATCGAAGCCGCTGCTGGGGCCGCCTTCTTCCTTCGCGTCGTCTTGCGCTTGGCCGGCTTCTTCTTCGCCGCCTTGCGCTTCGCGGGCTTCTTCCGCTTCGCCGCCTTGCGCTTGGCTGGCTTCTTCCGCTTCGCCGCCTTGCGCTTGGCTGGCTTCTTCCGCTTCGCCGCCTTGCGCTTGGCCGGCTTCTTCCGCTTTGCCGCCTTGCGCTTCGCGGGCTTCTTCCGCTTCGCCGCCTTGCGCTTGGCTGGCTTCTTCCGCTTCGCCGCCTTGCGCTTCGCCGGCTTCTTCTTCGCCGCCTTGCGCTTGGCTGGCTTCTTCCGCTTCGCCGCCTTGCGCTTCGCCGGCTTCTTCCGCTTCGCCGCCTTGCGCTTGGCGGGTTTCTTCTTCGCCGCCTTGCGCTTGCGGATCGCGGCGATGGTCTTGGTCTCGCCGCTTTCCTCTACTTCGGTTTCCTCCGGCTCTAGAGCCGAAGTGGCTTGCTCGGCCATGGCCAACCTCATTTGCAGTGGTTCAGGGATAAGAAGTGTCGGAGGGCGTCCTGCGCCCGGCCGAAACCGGAGCGTCGTTCGATACCTTCCTTAGTAAGCCGTCCGACCATAGCTACTATATGTCGTGGTAGCATTTCGCTTATACCCTTATCGCTGATTCGCGCAAACATAAAAAACACAAATCGGCAATTTTTTTTCATCGCGACATGCAACGGAACAACAGCGCGCCAACAATGCGACGCGCGGAGAAAGACTCCACTCTGCCTTTACACGGGCGACACCATGCGCGCGATTAGCGGCGCAACGATTGCCGCGGCCCGGCGACACGCATTACCTGTCGCGGCAAGCGGTGCGACTTTGACGGCTTACGAGAGGCCGGTGCGGCCGGCGGATCGCGCGGTCAGCGCCCCAGCCAGACCGGCTTTCGCTTCTCGGCGAAGGCGCGCGGGCCCTCCTTGGCGTCGGTGCTATGCAGCATGCGCTCGTAGCTCTCGACCGTTCCCGAACGCATCAGGCCGAAGGACTCCTGCACCCCGAGCGCCTCGGTCCGGCGTACCAGATCCTTGATGCAGGCGAAGACAAGCGGCGGACCGTCGGCCAGCAGGCGGGCGATTTCGCGGGCGCGATCCATCAGCCCGGCGGCCGGTACGACCTCGTTCGCCAAGCCCCAATGCTCGGCCTCCGCGGCGTCCATCCAGCGGCCGGTGAGCAGCATGTCCATGGCGACATGGTAGGGGATGCGGCGCGGCAGCTTGATGGTGGCGGCATCGGCCAGCACGCCGACGTTGATCTCCGGCAGGGCGAAGCGCGCGTGCTCGGCGCAGAGGATCATGTCGGCGGAGAGCGCCAATTCGAAGCCGCCGCCGACCGCCAGGCCGTTGACCGCGGCGACCACCGGCTTGCCGAGACCGGGCAGTTCCTGCAGGCCGCCGAAGCCGCCGACGCCGTAGTCGCTGTCGTAGGCCTCGCCGCCCGCCGCCGCCTTGAGGTCCCAGCCGGCGCAGAAGAACTTCTCGCCGCCGCCGGTCAGCACCGCGACGCGCAGGTCCGGGTCGTCGCGGAACTCGGCGAAGACGCGGCCCATCTCCCGGCTGGTGCCGGCATCGATCGCGTTGGCCTTGGGGCGGTCCAGCGTGACCTCGAGAACGCGGTCCTCGCGCCGCAGCTTCACAGCTTCGCTCATCCTCTCTTCCTTTCGATTCGTTCGATTTCGTTCCCGGTCGCGGCGGGTCGGCGAGGCCGGCCGTCACCGCGCGGCGCCGTCCGCGATCCGTACCTCAGAAGGTTCGGCCGCCGCCGCGCCCGCCTCGTCGACGGTCAGCACGGCGTCCGGCCGAAAGCCGTTGAAGTCGGTCCTGAGCGCCGCGCTGTAGGCGCCGATGCCGTCGAATACGATCCAGTCGCCGCTTTGCGTGTCGGCGGGCAGCGTCACGGGATAGGACAGCACGTCGAGGCCGTCGCAGGTCGGGCCGTAGACGGTGAAGTCGCTCGTCTCCGCCGCCACCGCCCGGTTCGGCCGGATCACGCGCAGCGGGAAGCGGATGCCGAGCCTGGTTCCGGTCAGGCTGCCGTAGACCCCGTCGTTGAGATAGAGGCTGTCGCCCTTGCGCAGCAGCACCTGCACGACCAGCGCCATCCCGGCGGCGACCAGGGCGCGCCCCGGCTCGCACAGCGCCTCGGTCTCGGACGGCAGGCCGAGGCCGGCGAGTCCCGCGCGAACCGCGGTCATGTACGCATCGAGTTCCGGCGGCGTCACGCCGATGTAGGGCGCCGGGAAGCCGCCGCCGACGTCGAGACACGCGATCGGCACCCCGGCCTCGGCCAGCACCTCGCCGCTCAACGCAAAGGCGCGGGTATAGGCGGCCGGCGCGAGGCATTGCGAGCCGACGTGAAAGCAGAGACCGGCGCGGGCACCGCTTTCCGCGACCGCGCGCAGCAGCGCGGCGGCCCGGTCCGGCGTCGCGCCGAACTTGCCGGAGAGATCGAAGGTCGCATCGCCGGCCGGCGTGGCAAGGCGCACCACCGCGACGAGATCGGGCGGCAGCCGTCCGTCTGCGTCGCCGAGCACCGCGCGCAGCTTGGCCAGTTCGTCGGCGTGGTCGAGCACGAAGTGGCGCACCCCGTGCAGACGATGGGCCGCGTCGATCGCGCTCGGCGCCTTGACCGGATGCATGAAATAGGCGGCCACGTCGGGCAGGCGCCCCTTGACCAGCTCGATCTCGGCGAGCGAGGCGGTGTCGAAGTCGCGCACGCCGCCGGCGTAGAGGCCGTCGAGCACCGCCGGCAGCGGATTGGCCTTGACCGCATAGAGCACGCGGCCGGGAAAGGCTGCGACGAAGCGCCGCGCCGCCGCCTCCAGAACCCGCGGCCGCAGGCAGTAGACCGGATAGTCCGGCCGCACGGCGGCGACCGCCGATTCGAGGTCGGCGAAGTGTCGCTGGTTGGTGGCGTCGCCCATCGGCTTAGGCGCTCCCTGTTGTTTGCCGGCCCTGTCCCATGAGCCTGTGCCATGGCGCCGCCATTCTGCCCCGCGCGCGCCCGCGCGGGAAAGGGTGAAGGCGCGCGCGGCGCCGGTTCCTCGAGCGTCCTGCGCACCGCCGACAGCGCCGGGAACGCGCGCACGTCCTGGTCGTTCATGGAGTAGGGCCGCCACGTTACGGTTGACCGGGCCGACCGGGCGTAGCTCGCCGTCGCGTATCGGCCAGCCCAAGAGGTCGTTGCGACCCTTGGTTTCAAAGGATCCAGAATGCGCGTGAAAACCTTGCTCGTCCTGATCGGGCTCGGCCTGATGATGGCGCCGGGCGCGGCCCGCGCGGCCGAGACCCGCCTGTCCACGGCCCAGATCGAAGAAGCGGTCTCGGGCAACTCCGCCAGCTTCTACACCGACAACCTCGACCTGGTGAAAGCCTACTTCGCGCCCGACGGCGTGCTCCGCGGGCGCATCCGCGGCGGCAAGTTCGAAGGCACCTGGTCGGTTTCGGACGATACCTTGTGCATCGATCTGCCGGGCGGCCGCGACGACGCCTGCCGCCGCGTCTTCCGCCGCGACGATTCCGGCCTGCGGCTGTACACGTTGGCGGGCGAGCCGGCCGGCGAACTGACGGTCGCGCAGGGCGATCCCAACGGATTCTAGTCCGCCGGCCAGCGCCGCCGCTCGGCGCGGTGCCGCGCCGCGTGACCGATCGCTTGTCCGAATGTGCGAAGCCCGCGCCGCCGCGTTGCAATCGATATGTCGGATTGGTTTGGCGTCCCCTAGGGGAGTCGAACCCCTGTTTCCGCCGTGAGAGGGCGGCGTCCTGGGCCACTAGACGAAGGGGACGTGGCCGGGCGAGGCACCTGACATAGCGAAAGGCCGGGCCGCTGACAAGGGGCGCAGGCGCCGCCGGCGAATCCGCAGTGGCGGCGCTGCGGCGTCAGGCGCGCTGCCGCGCGCCGCTCCCCGCCCCGCCCGCTTGCGCCGCCAGGCGGCGCGCCGTCGCGACGAAGGCCTCGACCGCCGCCGGGTCGCTGTCGAAGGCGGTCACAAGGCGCACCACCGCGCCCGCGCCGCCCGTCGCCTCGGCCCAGCGGTAGAAGCGGAAGCCGGCGGCCTCGAGCCCGTCGATCAGCGCCTCGGGCAGGCGCGCAAAGACCTCGTTGGCCTGCACCGGGTGGAGCAGCGCCGCGCCCGGCAGATCGGCCAGGCCGGCGCCAAGACGCGCGGCCAGCGCATTGGCGTGGCGCGCGTTGGCGAGCCAGAGGTCGTCCGCCAGATAGGCCTCGAGCTGGGCCGAGAGGAACCGCATCTTCGAGAAGAGGTGTCCGCCGCGCTTGCGCCGGTAGGCGAAGGTTTCCGCCAGCGTCTTGTCGAACAGGACCACGGCCTCGGCCGCCAGGGCGCCGTTCTTGGTGGCGCCGAAGCTGAGCGCCTGCACGCCGGCCTTCCAGGTGAGTTCGGCCGGCGTGCAACCGAGCCCAACCAGCGCGTTGGCGAAGCGCGCGCCGTCGAGGTGCAGGCCGAGGTCGTGCGCCCGCGCGACCTCGGCGATCGCGCCCGTTTCCCCGGGCGTATAGACCGTGCCGGCCTCGCTGGCGTTGGTCAGGCTGATCGCGGCGGGCTGCGGATGGTGCACCTCGCCGGCGCCGCCGATGGCGCCGCGCAGCGTTTCCGGCGACAGCTTGCCGTCGGCGCCGGGCAGGGCGAGCAGCTTGGCGCCGCCGGTATAGAACTCCGGCGCGCCGCATTCGTCGACCTGGATGTGCGCCGCCTCGTGACAGTAGATCACGCCGTAGGGCGGGCACATGACCGAGAGCGACAGCACGTTGGCCGCCGTGCCGGTTGCCACCGGAAAGGCGACGAGGTCGGTCTCGAAGACCTCCTCGAGGCGCTTTTCGACGCGCGCCGTCCAGTCGTCGTTGCCGTAAGGCATGGCGTTGCCGGCCGCCGCCGCGGCCTCCAGCGCGCGCAGCACCTGCGGCGAGGCGCCGGCGGTGTTGTCGGAGCAGAAGTTCGCGCGTGGCCCGGCGGCGGCGCTCATGGTGCGGCCCCGGCGTCGACGCGGCCGACCACGCGGCCGCTCGCGAGATCGATGACGACGACCTTCTGACAGCCGCGCTCGACCGGCCCGTCGCTGCGCACGATCAGGCGCTCGCCGTCGGCACGCGCCTCGGCCAGCACGCAGCCCGCCGGCAGCGGCAGCGCGACCGTGTCGAAGCCAATCGCGCTCTGCGTCTTGGACATGCGCGAGAACAGCCCGTAGACGAGCAGTGCCGATCCCAGGAAGATGAGCACCCCCATGAAGATGACGAGAGCCTTGAGCGCCTGCATGCCTTGGGTCCAAAGTCGCCCGGCATCCCCGTTCCCCGAATCTCAGTCCCCCAGGGCGACGATGGCGGACAAGAGCGAAACCTACACCTTCACGGCCGGCCCGGCGGACGCCGGTCAGCGCATCGACCGCCTGCTGGCGCTGTGGCTGCCGGAGATATCGCGCAGCCGCCTGAAAAACCTCGTCGAAGCGGGCTGGCTGTCGTCCGGCGGCGAGACGATAGAGCAGCCCGCATATCGGGTCAAACCCGGCCAGAGCTTCGCCCTCATCGTGCCCGAGCCCGCCGCCGCGGTCCCGCTGCCGCAGGCCATGCCGCTCGACGTCCGCTACGAGGACCACGACATCGTGGTGTTGAATAAGCCCCCTGGCCTGGTGGTCCATCCCGGCCCCGGCAATCCGGACCGCACCCTGGTCAACGCGCTGCTGGCACATTGCGGCGAGGGATTGACCGGCATCGGCGGCACGCGGCGACCCGGCATCGTGCACCGCCTGGACAAGGACACCAGCGGCCTCATCGTGGCCGCCAAGACCGACGAAGCGCACCAGGGCCTGACCCGGGCCTTCGCCGCGCGCGAGATCGAACGCACCTACCAGGCCCTGGTCTGGGGCGTGCCGGCGCCGCGCGAAGGCGAGATCGTCGGAAACATCGGCCGCAGCCCGCACGACCGCAAGAAGATGGCCGTGCTCGCCCGCGGCGGAAAGCCGGCGACCACGCGCTACCGGGTTCTGCGGGTGCTGGCCGGGGGGCGCGTCAGCCTGGTGGAATGCCGCCTGCTGTCCGGCCGCACCCATCAGATCCGGGTCCACATGGCACACAAAGGCCATCCGCTGCTCGGCGACCCGCTCTATGGCCGCGCCGGCGCGACGCGGCGCCGGGCCCTGCCGGAGGCCGCGCGGGCGGCGCTGGCCGCCCTCGGGCGCCAGGCTCTGCATGCCAAGACTCTGGGATTCCGCCATCCGACGACGGGTCAAGACCTTCGGTTCGATAGCACCTTGCCACCGGATATAAACCACTTGATAAATTCTCTGGAATCAGTATAAAAATTAATCCGGACTATTTTAGTCCGATATTTTGGCTGGACGGCACCGTGCTGGGCGTGTAGTTTCATAAGCGATCGCTAAAGTAGTGGACGGAACGCCCGGGAGGGAACAAGGCACCTCCGGCAGGGTTATGAAGGTGGGACGATAACGGCGGTCGCTGCGTATTACGTAACGAGCGCCAGAAGAGAGGACGGAAGGTAGAGCCATGGCAGCGCCGAAACTGCCGGTCCTGGGGTCGGAGGGCAACCTGACCCGCTATCTCCAGGAAATCCGGAAATTCCCGATGCTGGAGGCCGACGAGGAATACATGCTGGCCAAGCGCTGGCGGGAGGACGGCGACGTCGAATCGGCGCACAAGCTGGTCACCTCGCACCTGCGTCTCGTCGCCAAGATCGCCATGGGCTACCGCGGCTACGGGCTGCCGGTCTCGGAGCTGATCTCCGAGGGCAACGTCGGCATGATGCAGGCGGTCAAGCGCTTCGACCCCGAGCGCGGCTTTCGCCTTGCGACCTATGCCATGTGGTGGATCCGCGCGTCGATCCAGGAATACATCCTGCATTCGTGGTCGCTGGTGAAGATCGGCACCACGGCGGCGCAGAAGAAGCTGTTCTTCAACCTGCGCAAGCTCAAGGGTCAGATGAAGGCGATCGAGGAAGGCGACCTGGCTCCCGATCAGGTCACCCATATCGCCGACGCCCTCAACGTGCCGGAAGCGGACGTGGTCAGCATGAACCGCCGTCTGGCCGCCCCGGACCATTCGCTGAACGCGCCGCTGCGTATCGACGGCGAAGGCGAATGGCAGGACTGGCTGGTCGACGAGACGGAGAGTCAGGAATCGCTCATCGCAGAGAGCGAGGAGCTCGGCAAGCGACGCAAGCTGCTGGCCTCGGCCATGAAGACACTCAACAAGCGCGAGCGGCACATTCTCGAGGAACGGCGCCTGAAGGACGAGCCGACCACCCTGGAAGACCTGTCGCAGGAATACGGCATCAGCCGCGAGCGCGTGCGCCAGATCGAGGTCCGCGCCTTCGAGAAGCTGCAGAAGGCGATCCGCAACGCGGCCATCGAAGAGAAGCTCGCCACCAACTGATCGGGCGCGCTCAGCGCCGCGCCTTCGATTCGCCCTCGGCCGGCGCTGCGACGTCTTCGCCCCAGGCCTCGACGAGCTGCTTCTGACGTCTGCCGAGGGACTGCAGGCGGCTGGCCGTGGTCATGAAGTAATAGCCGCGCAGCACGGTGGGCAGGCCGAGGTAGACCATCCAGGCGACCGCCGCGGCGCCATAGGCGATCAGCCAGTAGTTCGGGTTGGTCGCGATGTCGAAGGCGACGTCGTACGACTGGCCGTGGCGCCACAGATCGGACTCGGCCGGCAGGCTGGCGCAGAAATTCAACATGCCGACGGTAATCGCGAGATAGCGCGGCCGGGCGCGGTCTACCATCCAGGCGACCGCCGTGGGCGCCATGTTGATGAGCAGCACGACGCAGGTCGGAAGCAGCACGGCGACGACGGGAATCATCAGGACGACGGTCAGGAACGTGCGTCCGGATCCGCCCTGCCCGCGCGTCTTCGCCTTTGCCGCTTTCTGCGCCATGATCTCCGATTCCCCCTAGAGCGCGTACAGCACGGTCATGAACACCACGGCCGCCCCCGAGAGCACGGCGGAAATCACGGTCGCGCCCTGCTGCGCGATCGCACGCACGTGCGCTTCCGAGGTCAACCCGCCGTTCTTCAGCCAGGTGGTGGCACGGGCCAGCCCGGCGTATTCCTTTTGCGCCTGGGCGAAGCCCTCGTTGTCCTGGCTGCGGGCCTCCATGCTGTCGACCAGGAACAGCAGCTCGAGCAGATCGCCCTTGTCGCCGATTCCCTCCAGCTCCTGCGCCAGCCGCTCGCGGTACTGCCGGTTGTGATAGGACTGGACCACCGGCTGTAAGAGCTGCGCGAGCCAGCGACTGAGCGCCGGGTACCTGCGCGACGAATCGCCGCGTTGGACCTCGGCCACAAGATGCAGAACGCCGAGCCGGAACGACGCGACGTCGTCGCGGGCGTTCAGGTTCTTCATGATGCGGTCGGGCAGCCCCTTGATTCTGGCGCAGCAGAAGGCGGCGATGTGGCGGTCGACCGGCTCGCGATCGGTGCGACCCTCGCGGGCGAGGGCTTCCAGGGCGTCCAGCAGGTCGGTCGGCGTGGACACGAAGTCGCCGCGCAGCAAGGGGCTCTGGCACGGCCAGGCCTTGTTCGATTCGTAAAGCGCCCGCTCGATGCCGCCGCCCAGTTGGTTGTTCTCGAGGAAGAAATTGAACATGTCGAAGATCTTCATCAGCGTCGCCTGCTCGCTGCGCGGAACATGCGGGAGCTGCAGGTAGGTTTGCGGCAGTTTTGCGCCGATGAGCTCGAGAAGAGCCTGCATCTTGGGCTGGTTGTGGAACTCGATGGCGAAGGCCTGCGGCAGCGCATCGATGCGTGCTACGAATTCCTTGAACTGCAGGGGAAAGCGGGGCGCCAGGACCATCAGCGCACGGCACACTAGGTGCGCCTCGCCGTCGGCCCGGTTGGGCGTGTTCGACATGACCTGCTGCAGTCCGTCCGCAAGATCGTCTTGCGACAGCGAGCGCCGAATCCAGGATTCCAGCTCGCCGCCAGTGATCAGCGCGGGAGCGTCGCGCCAGTGCACGCCCATCGCATGCGCCAGCGACGGCAGATTGATAAAGTCCTTGCCGGCGAAGGCGATATTGCGCGCGGCGCGCGTCGGCAGCATCGGCTGCTTGGGGCTGAGCTGGCGGCCGGCGGCCCATTGTTCCAGATCGGCGACCGTCCAGCGCTCTTTCGGATCGTCGCACAGCAGTCCGCGCAGCGGCTCCATCAGGCTGATGGTGACGCGCGCCTCGCCGATCAGGGTAGCGTAGCTTCCACGACCGATCTTGCTGCGGATGACCTGTTCGTCGGACCGGCCGGCGCAGGGATTGCCTCCGTTCAACAGAACCATGAGCAACACGCCGAAGGCATACATATCGTCGGCGACATGTCCCTGGCCGCGGCCGGAGACGGAGCACATGGCGGACTCGATCGGTTCGTAAATCGAGGGCTGCCCCAGCGCCGGCGGCGCACTGACGCACTCGCCGAGCACGACGCTTTCCTTCGAGGAATCCTTGTAGAATATGTTGTCGGCCCGAATGGCGCGATGCGGAATGTGACGGCCGGCCAGAGTCTTCAGCGCCGGGATGAGCGGCTTGACGACCTTGCGGACGACCTCGTCCTCGCGCATCGGGACGATCTGCGCATCCTCGCCCGCCATGACCCGGCCGGCTATGTCGTACTCGAAGACGATCACGAACCGGCGGCCGCCCTGGGGCCAGGCCAGCGGCCCCGCTTCGACCGGCACGACCAGCGGCTGGCGCAGAATGCGCGACAGCGGCGGTATGATCTCCAGGCGCGGCAGCAGGTTGGTTTGGCAGAGCAGGGCGAAAAGGCTGCGCGTGGACGCCCGCTGGTCACGGGCCTCGAACGCCTGTGCGTGCGGCGAGTCGAGCTCGGGCAGCGGCTTGCCGTGCAGAATCTGATAGCGGCCGGCCAGCAGCGTCTGGCCGCCGTTATCGCTGTACGCGTCCTGGCCCATGCGCTCCTCTAGGTGCGGGCGCCCCGGCTTTCGCCGTCGGAGCGTCGATCCCCAGGAGACAGTAAATCGAACCAGGGCAAACAGAGGGTTAACAAACCCCTCGGCCGCGGAATCAGTCGGCGAAGGGGTCCCGGACCAGGATGGTGTCGGCGCGTTCCGGGCTGGTCGACAGCAGGGCCACCGGGATGCCGATCAACTCCTCGATGCGGCGGATGTACTTGATCGCCGTGGCCGGCAAATCGGCCCAGGAGCGCGCCCCCCGGGTGCTCTCGTCCCAGCCGGTCAAGCGCTCGTAGACCGGCTCGGCGCGGGCCTGGAGCGAGGGGCGGGCCGGCAGGTGGCCGCAGGTCTCGCCGTCGATCCGATAGCCGACGCAGACCTTGAGCTCCTTCAGCCCGTCGAGCACGTCGAGCTTGGTCAGCGCCATGCCGTGGATGCCGCCCACCTTGGCGGCCTGGCGCACCATCACGGCGTCGAACCAGCCGCAGCGCCGGCGCCGTCCGGTGACCGTGCCGAATTCGCGGCCGCGCTCGCCGAGCAGGCGGCCGATGTCATCGTCGAGCTCGCTGGGGAACGGCCCCTGCCCGACCCGCGTCGTGTACGCCTTGGTGATGCCGAGCACGAAATCGATGCCGTCGGCGCCGACCCCGCTGCCGGCGGCCGCCTGTCCGGCGACGGTGTTCGACGAGGTGACGAAGGGATAGGTGCCGTGATCGACATCGAGCATGGCGCCCTGCGCGCCCTCGAAGAGGATGCGGCGCCCGGCCCGGCGCGCCTCGTCCAGGCGGGCCCAGACGCGGTCGGCGAAGGGCAGGATGCGCGGCGCGACCGCGCGCAGCTTGGCGAGCACCTCGGCCTTGTCGACGGACGGCTGATTCAGGCCGCGCAGCACCGCGTTGTGATGCAGCAGCAGCCCGTCGAGGCGTTCGCCGAGCAGGTCCTCGTCGGCCAGGTCGCAGACGCGCACGGCCCGCCGCCCGACCTTGTCCTCGTAGGCCGGCCCGATGCCGCGCCCGGTGGTGCCGATCTTGCCGTCGCCGCCGGCCCTTTCCCGGGCGCGGTCGACGGCGCCGTGCGACGGCAGGATCAGCGCGGCGTTGTCGGCGATGCGCAGGCGTTCCGGCGTCACCTCGACGCCCTGCCCCGCAAGCCGCTCGAGTTCCTCGACCAGGGCCCAGGGGTCGATCACCACCCCGTTGCCGATGATCGACAGCTTGCCGGGCCGCACCACGCCCGACGGCAGCAGCGACAGCTTGTAGGTCACGTCGCCGACGACCAGCGTGTGGCCGGCATTGTGCCCGCCCTGAAAGCGCACCACGACCTCGGCGCGCTCGGACAGCCAATCGACGATCTTGCCCTTGCCCTCGTCGCCCCACTGCGACCCTACGACCGCGACGTTCGCCATTCAGGCCTCCACCGCTTCGACACGACCGTCGATCCGGACGTGGCTGCAGCCGAGCCGGCGCGCCTCGGCCCGCGCGTCGCCCGCCGCGTCGAGCCCGGCCACGGTGATCCAGCCTTCGGCCCGCAGGGCGCTCGCCGCGTCCTCGGGACAGCCGGCGGGCAGGAACACGCGGCGCGGCGTTGCCGGCGCCGGCAGCCCGCGGCGCACGGTATCCATGAACAGCGTGAACCCGGTCGAGGATTCGCTGCCGTCGCCGCCGCGCTCGGCGGTATAGCGCCCGCCGCGGCCGAGCTCGCCGCGCACGCCCTTGGCGAAGAGGATGAAGCTGATCCCGGTCTGATATTCGAAGCCGCGATGCTCGACTGGGTCGACCGTCAGGGTGAGGTCGGGCGCCGCGGCGCGGATCAGCGCCACGACCTCGTCGAGCCTGGCGATCTCGGCCGCCGCGCCCGGCGGCAGATCGAGCCCGTGCAGCGCGCCGAGCGCCCGGTCGGCCGGGCCGGCCGTCTCGAGAAGCGCGCGGAACAGGTCGCTCTGCGCGCCGGCGATCTGCTTGACCGCGGCTTCGTCCTTGCGATCGAGAGCGTGCCGCAGCGCGGCCGTGGTCGCCTCGTCGAGACCCAGCCCGGCCGCGACCGCGCCGACCAGCGGCGGCAGGTTGAGGTCGACGGACAGGCCGGCGAGGCCGCTGTCGAGCAGGGCCTGCGCCGCCAGCAGGACGACCTCGGCGTCGGCACGCGGCTGCGCCGCGCCGATTAGCTCGGCGCCGACCTGGGCGAACTGGCGCTCGGGCCGAAGCTGGCTGCCGCGCACCTGGAGCACCTGGCCGGAATAGCACAGGCGCAGGGGCCGCGGCGCGTTGCGCAGCCGCGTCGCGGCGAGCCGTGCCACCTGCGGCGTGATGTCGGCGCGCAGGCCCATCATGTGCTGGCTGACCGGGTCCATCAGGCGGAAGGTCTGCGGCGCCAGCGCGGCGCCGGCACCGTGGAGAAGGGTTTCCTCGAACTCCATCAGCGGCGGCTTGACGCGCTCGTAGCCGCGCGCCGCGAAGCAGGCGATCAGCCGCTCGATGACCGCCGCCTCCTGCGCCGCATCGGGCGGCAGGCCGTCTTCCAGCCCGGCCGGCAGCAGCGCCTTGTCGCCTCCGCTCGTCATGCTCGGTCCGGCTTGCTGATGGCACGGGGCCCGCGGCCGCCCGGGCCGCCTGCGCCGGCGGCCCCGTCCGCGAACGGCGCCCGACCCCCGGGCACCGGGCCGAGTTCCTAGCGCGTTTCCCCCGTCGCCGCAAATGGCAATGGCCGGCCGAAGAACGGCGTGCGTGCTCGGCTTTAACCCCTTGGCGCCGCTCTATAGACTCGTCGGCCCAGGCCCGGCCGTTCCGTCCAATAGCACAGCCGACCCATCACCATGCCCGACACGCGAGAGCCCCCTTCCCGGCCGGACACGGCGGCCCAGCGCGGCAGGCGGCGTACGCTGGCCACCACGGCGCGTGGCGCCGACCGCCTGCTCGGCCCGGCCCTGGCCCTGGCCGGCGGCCTGCTGGTCACCGGATGGCTCGTGCCGATCATGACCGTGCACCGCCTGGTGATCTTCGTCGACCGCGTGTCGATCCTGCAGGGCGCGGCCGAGCTGTGGCGCGGCCAGGAGTATGTTCTATCGCTTCTGGTGATCGTGTTCTCGGTGATCTTCCCGGCGGTCAAGCTGCTGGTCGCCGGCACGCTGTGGTACGGCATAGACGCCGAGGCGGGCTGGCTCGCGCGGGCGCTCGACTGGCTCGAGGCGCTCGGGCGCTGGTCGATGCTCGACGTCTTCGTGGTCGCGCTCACCGTGGTCGCGGTGCAGATCTCGTTGATCGGCGAGGTCTCGACCCACGCCGGCCTCTACGTCTTCGTCGCCGCCGTGCTGCTGTCGATGGTTTCGGTCCAGCGCATGCTGGTGCTGGCGCGGCGCGCCGTCGCGTCACCGAAGCAGGACGCCTAGAACCTGAGCGGCGCCGCCTGGCGGATGTGCGGCAGGGCGCGGACCTGGTCGAGAACCTCGGGCGCCAACGCCTGGTCGAGCTCGAGCAGGGCGATGGCCTCGCCGCCCGGCGCGGCGCGGCCCAGGTGGAAGGTCGCGATGTTGACGCCGGCGTCGCCCAGCGTGCGGCCCAGCGCGCCGATCAGGCCGGGCTTGTCCTCGTTGGTGATGTAGAGCATGTGCGGGCCGAGCTCCGCCTCGATCGCGATGCCCTTGATCTCGACGATGCGCGGCTTGGCCCGGCCGAACAGCGTGCCCGCGACGGAACGCGGGCCGCGCTCGGTCGTCACCGTCAGGCGGATCAGGGTCTGATAGTCGCAGTCGCGCTCGTGCTTCGCCTCGGTCACGTCGATGTCGCGCTCGCGCGCCAGCACCGGCGCGTTGACCATGTTCACCGAATCGAGAATCGGCGCCAGCAGGCCAACGAGCGCCGCCTGCGTCAGCGGCCGGCAATTGAGCGCCGCGACGTGGCCCTCGTAGTCCACGCTCACCGCCTTGAGGCCGCTGCGCGTCAATTGCCCGGCGAAGCTGCCGAGCTGCCCGGCCAGCACCATGTAGGGCTGCAGCTGCGCCGATTCCTCGGCCGACAGCGCCGGCATGTTGAGCGCGTTGCGCACCGCCCCGGTCAGCAGGAAGTCGGACATCTGCTCCGCGATCTCGACCGCCACCTTCTCCTGCGCCTCGGCCGTCGAGGCGCCGAGATGCGGCGTCGCCACCACCTGGTCGAGCGCGAAGAGCGGGTTGTCGCGCGCCGGCTCCTCGGCGAAGACGTCGAGCGCCGCGCCCGCGACATGGCCCGATTCGATGGCCGCCTTGAGGTCGGACTCGACGATCAGGCCGCCGCGCGCGCAGTTGATGATGCGCACGCCCTTGCGCGTCCTGGCCAGCGCCGCCGCGTCGATCATATCACGGGTCTGCTCGGTCAGCGGCACGTGCAGGGTGACGAAATCGGCCCGCGCCAGCAGCTCGTCGAGCGTCACCTTCTCGACGCCGAGATCGCGCGCCCGGTCGTCGGACAGGAAGGGGTCGTAGGCGATCACCCGCATGTGCAGGCCGCGCGCGCGGGTCGCCACGATGGCGCCGATGTTGCCGCAGCCGATCACGCCCAGCGTCTTGCCGGTGATCTCGACGCCCATGAACTTGGACTTCTCCCAGCGCCCCGCGCGGGTCGAACGGTCCGCCGCCGGAATGCGGCGTGCCACCGCGAACAACAGCGCGATGGCGTGCTCGGCCGTCGTCACCGAGTTGCCGCCCGGCGTGTTCATCACGACGATGCCGCGCTGCGTCGCGGCGGCCAGGTCGATGTTGTCGACGCCGATGCCGGCGCGGCCGATCACTTTGAGCCTGTCGGCGGCGGCGACGACCTCGGGCGTCACCTTGGTGGCAGAGCGCACGGCCAGCCCGTCGAAGGCGCCGATGCGGCCGATCAGCGCCTCCGGCGCGAGGCCGATGGCGACCTCGGCCTCGACGCCGCGGGCGCGGAACACCTCGACCGCGCTGTCGCTCAGCTTGTCGGCGATGAGCACCTTCGGCATGTCGCTACGCCCCTTGCTTGACCGTCTCGAAGGCCCAGTCGAGCCACGGCAGCACGGTCGCGAGGTCGCCGCGCTCCACCGTGGCGCCGCCCCAGAGGCGCAGGCCCGGCGGCGCATCGCGGTAGGAGCCCAGGTCGTAACCGGCGCCGGCCTCCTCGACCAGGGCGGCCAGCCGCTTGGCGGCCGCGCTCTGCGCATCGGGCGCCAGCGCGGCGAACCAGGGATCGACGATCTTGAGGCAGATCGAGGTGCAGGAGCGCGTCGCCGGGTCCTCGGCCAGGAAATCGACCCAGTCGCGCGCCGCCACCCAGTCGGCGACCGCGGCGAGGTTGTCCGCGCTGCGCGCGATCAGCGCCGGCAGCCCGCCGATCTCCTCGGCCCAGCCGAGCCCGTCGAGCGCGTCCTCGACGCAGAGCATGGACGGCGTGTTGATCGTCTCGCCCCTGAAGATGCCTTCGTTCAGCTTGCCGTCCTTGGTCAGCCGGAAGATCTTCGGCAAGGGCCAGGGCGGGCGGTAGCTCTCGAGCCGCTCAACCGCGCGCGGCGAGAGAACCAGCATGCCGTGCGCCGCCTCGCCGCCGAGCACCTTCTGCCACGACCAGGTGACGACATCGAGCTTGCCCCACGGCAGGTCCATGGCGAAGACCGCCGATGTCGCGTCGCAGATCGTCAGGCCGCCGCGGTTGTCGGCGATCCAGCCGCCGTCGGGCACGCGCACGCCGGAGGTCGTGCCGTTCCACGTGAAAACCACGTCGCGGCCGCGATCGACCAGCGCCAGGTCCGGCAGCTTGCCGTAGTCGGCGCTCAGGGTGCGCATGTCGTTGAGCTTGAGCTGCTTGGCGGCGTCGGTCACCCAGCCCTGGCCGAAACTCTCCCAGGCCAGGAGGTCGACGCCGCGCGCGCCGAGCAGCGACCACAGCGCCATCTCGACCGCGCCGGTGTCGGAGGCCGGCACGATGCCGAGGCGATAGTCGTCGGGCAGGCCGAGGAGCGCGCGCGACCGCGCGATGACCTCGCCGAGCTTCGCTTTGCCGCCGGCGGCACGATGCGAACGGCCGAGCCAGGCACCCTTGAGGGCATCGAGGCGCCAGCCCGGACGTTTGGCGCAGGGTCCGGAGGAAAAGTTGGGCGATTTCGGCTTGGTCGTCGGGCGCTTGAGGGTCATGCGCGAAGGTTCCCGGAAAACCGCCGCTCATTGGCGGAAAGGCGGCGAGCGGGCCGCGAGTGTAAGAGCGATGTTGCAGTGCGTCAACGCAGGTGCGAAATAGCCTCCCGCTCGGCTGGCGGCGCGTCCGGCTCTGTGGGACCATGAGACGAACCTGGGGGCGACACCCTGACGATGACGACGCAGCAGATCCTGCTCTTCGCCTTGCTGGCTGCCACCCTGGTGCTCTTCGCCTGGGGCCGCGTGCGTTACGACGTCGTCGCGGTCGGGGCGCTGATCGTCGCGGTGCTCGCCGGCATCGTCCCGGCGCAGTCGGCCTTCTCGGGGTTCGGCCATCCCGCCGTCATCACCGTGGCGTCGATCCTCATCCTGTCGCGGGCGCTGCGCGACTCCGGCCTGATCGACCCGGTCAGCCGCCTGCTGCACCCGTTCAGCAAATGGACCAGCGCCCAGGTCTTCTCGGTCAGCGGCGTCGCGGCACTGTCCTCGGCCTTCATGAACAACGTCGGCGCCCTCGCCCTCATGCTGCCGGTGGCGTTGCAGAGCGCGCACCGCGTCAAGCTGCCGCCGAGCCGCCTGTTGATGCCGCTCAGCTTCGGCACCCTGCTCGGCGGCCTGATCACCCTGATCGGGACGCCGCCCAACATCATCATCGCGAATTTTCGCGCGGCCGAAACCGGCACCGCCTTCGCCATGTTCGACTTCGCTCCGGTCGGACTGGTCGTCGCCGGCGCCGGCATCGCCTTCGTCTCGCTCGTCGGCTGGCGCCTGCTGCCGCTGCGCGAGCAAGGCATCGTCGACACCGAGACGCATTTCCACATCGAGGACTACATCACCGAGGTGCGCATACCACCGGACTCGCCCTACGCCGGCCAGCGGGTCGTCGATCTCGAATCGCTGGGCCAGGGTGACCTCGCGGTGGTCGCCCTGGTGCGGCGCAAGGAGCGCATGCTGGCGCCGTCCAGCTTTCTCCGCCTGCGCGCCGGCGACATCCTGATCGTCGAGGCGGACACCGCGGCGCTGCAGCGCGTCGTGCAGGAGGCCAAGCTCGACAGCGTCGGCGCGGCGGAGCTGTCGACGGACCAGTTGCGCTCGGACCGCGTCGGCCTGTTCGAGGTGGTGATCGCACCCGGTTCGCGCATGGAGGGGCGCACCGCGCGATCGCTGAGGCTGCACACGCGCTTCGGCGCCAACCTGCTCGCCATGGCGCGCCAGGGCGAGCCGATCACCGAGCGCCTGGGGCGCGTGCGCCTGGCCGCCGGCGACGTGCTGCTGCTGCAGGGCGAGCGCGAGTCCATGCCGGAGACACTGAGCGCCCTGGGCTGCCTGCCGCTGGCGGCGCGCGAGATCTCGTTCGGGCGGCGGGCGCCCTCGATCGTCGCGCCCGCGGTCTTCGCCGTCGCGATCCTCCTGCTGGTGTTGGGAGTGCTGCCGCCGCATATCGCCTTCGTCGGCGCCGTCGCGGTCCTGGCAGCCATCCGCGAGATCAACATGCGCGACCTCTACGACGCGGTGGACTGGCCCATCGTGATCCTGCTGGGCGCCCTCATTCCGATCGGCATGGCGCTGGAGACGACGGGCGGCACGGCGGTGATCAGCGCCGAGATCCTGAGCCTCGGCTCGCGGGCCCCGACATGGCTCGTGATCATGCTGCTCATGATCACCACCATGCTGCTGTCCGACATCATGAACAACGCGGCGACGGCGGTGATCATGGCGCCGATCGGCGTGGCAATCGCGCACGGCCTGGATGTCAGCATCGACCCCTTCCTCATGGCCGTGGCGATCGGCGCCTCATCGACCTTCCTGACTCCGATCGGCCACCAGTCGAACCTGCTGGTCATGGGGCCCGGCGGCTATCGCTTCGGCGACTATTGGCGCATGGGCCTGCCGCTCGACCTCATCATCGTCGCGGTTTCCGTTCCGATGATCCTGCTGGTCTGGCCGCTCTGACCGTCAAACGCGCCAGAACGGCTTGCCCGCCTCGGCCTCCACGTCGGCGCGCGACAGGCCGATGTCCTTGAGATGTTCGTCGCCGAGGCTGCGCAGATGATGCCGGGACCGGGCGCGGTCCTGCCACGTCAGCAGGGTCTCGAAGCAATGGCCGAGCAACGCGATTGGCAGGCGCGATAACGGCAGGCGCCCGCGAAATGGTGTTGCCGGTCGTGCGCGCGACAGCGAAAGGGCTTTCGACATGACGGGGTCCTCCGTTTCCATTGCGGAGGGACGCTACGCGAGGTTGCGCACGCTCTCTATCCGGCGCTTGCGCTCGACGACGCTTTCGTCAGATCGAGTTCGAGATAGCGCACGTCGTCGAGCGGATTGTCGTAATAGGCCGGAATCTCGTAGAAGCCGAGCGCCTCGTAGAGATGGCGCGCCGCCGCCATGTGGCCGAGCGTATCGAGGCACATGCGGCGGTACCCCGCCGCGCGCCCCGCGTCCACGGCGCGCTCCGCCAGCCGCCGGCCGAGGCCCAGGCCGCGGTAGGCCGGCCGCACCCAGAGGCGCTTCATCTCGGCGACGCCCGGCTTGATCGGACGCAAGCCCACGACGCCGGCGATCGCATCGTCGACCCGGGCCAGCCACAGCCCGCCGTCGGGCGGCGCATAGCCGCCGGGCAGCGTGGCCAGCTCCTCCGCGAAACCCTGGAAACAGAGATCGACGTCGAGCGAGGCCTGATACTCGCGAAACAGGTCGCGCACGATGGCCGTCTCCGCCGCACCGGCGGCCGGAGCGAGCGATATGCGGGGCCCGGGTTCAGACACGGATTCTCCCCTGCAGGTAGGGCGCGACGCGCCCCGAGATGAGGACGCGCTCGCCGCGCACCTCGACTGTGAGTTCGCCGCCGCGCGCCGATATCTGCCGCGCGCTCATCCTGCCACGGTCCAGCCGGGCCGCCCAGTAGGGCGCGAGTTCGCAGTGCGCGGAACCGGTGACCGGGTCCTCGGGAATGCCGGCCCGGGGCGCGAAATAGCGCGAGACGAAATCGCAGTCCGCCCCCGGCGCGGTGGCGATCACGCCGCCGGCGTCGAGCGCGGCCAGGGCGGCCATGTCCGGCGCAAGCGCCGTGACCTCGGCCTGGCTTGCGAAGACGGCCATCGCGTTCCTGTCGCGCCACAGCTCCGCCGGCGTCGCGCCCAGCGCCGCCGCCAGCTCCGCGTCGTCGGCCACGCGCCGCGGGCGCCGGGCCGGAAAGTCCAGGGTGAAGAGGTCGCCGTCGCGCGTCACCGTCAGCGGCCCGCTGCGCGACTGGAAGCGGATCTCGCTCAGCGTCGGCTCGAGATAGTTGGCGATGACGAAAGCGCTGCCGAGCGTCGCATGGCCGCAGAGGTCGACCTCGACGGCCGGCGTGAACCAGCGCAGGTCGAAGCTGCCGTCGCCGGTCTTCACGAAGAACGCCGTCTCGGACAGATTGTTCTCGGCGGCGATCGCCTGCATCGTCGCGTCGCTCAGCCAGTCCTCGAGGGGACAGACGGCGGCAGGATTGCCGGCGAACATGCGCGACGCGAAAGCGTCGACCTGATAGATCGGCAGTTCCATGAGTCCCTTGCTCCCTGTTGCTATCCTTGTCTCCGGCCGCGGGCGATCGCCACGCCGCCGAGCACGGCACAGGCGGCCACGGCCATCGGCCGGGTCAGCGCCTCGTCGAGGATGGCGACGGCCAGCAGCAGCCCGACCAGCGGCTGCAGGAACTGCAGCAGGCCCGTCCGCGCGATGCCGCCCTGGCCGAGCGCCCAATACCAGGCGGCGTAGCCCAGGATCGACGAGCCCAGCGCGAGATAGACCAACGCGCCCCAAGTGAGCACCGGCGCCGCCGCCAGCATGCCGGGCAGGGGCAGAAACGCCGTCACGGGCAGCACGACGAGCCCGCCCAGGACCAGGCCGCAGAGGGTGACGGTCCAGCTGCCGATCACGCGCGCGGCGCGCGCCCCGGCGACGTAGCCGGTCGCGGCGCAAAGCGCCGAGGCAACGACGAGCAGCCCGCCGAGGGTATCGGCGCGACCGCCGGAAAAGCCGAGCCGCTCGCCGACCAGCAGCGCGATGCCGAGCATCGCCAGGCCGCAGCCGAGCCACCAGCGCGGCCTCGGCGCCCGGCGCTCGGCCATGGCGGCGACGAGCCCGGTCAGGACCGGCAGGGCGCCGAGGATGAGCGCACCGCGCCCGGCGCCGGTCAGCCCCATGCCGAGCGTGAAAAGCAGCGGAAAGAGGACGAACCCGCACACGCCCGAGACCGCCACCAGCGGCCTCGTACCGCCGGGCCAGGCAGCGAGCGAGACACGGCCTCCGCGACGGCTGCGCGCGGCCGCGATCAGCAGCGGCACGGCGATGAGCGCTCCGAGCAGCGTCCGCAGGAGACCGGCGGCGAGCGGATCCAGGCCGGCGACGGCGAGCTTGGTGGCAAAGGGCGTCGCCCCCCAGATCGACACCGCGACAGCCGCGGCGGCGAGGGGCTTGGCGCCCACCGCGCCGCCGCGGTCGTCACCCGCTATCTGTCCGCCGGAAACCGCCGGTGGCGCGCCAGCCATCGCGCGCCCGCAGCGCCGCTCAGGCCCGCCAGAACGGCTTGCCGGCTTCGCGTGCCACATCGGCCCGGCTCATGGCCATATCGCGCAGGGCGCGCTCGTCGAGGCTTTCCAGCGCGTGGCGCTGGAATGCCCGATCCTGCCACAGCAGTACGGTCTCGGCGATCCGGGTCAGGGCGACCCGCAGGACATGCCCGAGGCCGGACCGGGTTCCGAAGCGACGATCCAGGGACGCCTGCGCTCCCACAGACCCATACATTGTCTTCATCGCACCCTCCATTGTCTCGATCGATTGTCACTATTGCGCCGGAAAATTGATCGTGCTATACAGATAATCGATGGGTTCAATTAGAGTCAATGGAAACATTGTCACCATGACAAATTGGCAGCCGGATCTCGAAAACCGCCACAATGCACGCTACCTGGCGATCGCCGATGCGCTGGAAGAGGACGTCTCGGCCGGGCGCCTGCCGCCCGGCACCCGCCTGCCGACCCATCGCGATCTCGCCTGGCGCCTGGGCGTCACCGTGGGGACGATCAGCCGCGCCTACGCCGAGGCTGAACGCCGCGGCCTGGTGAGCGGCGAGGTCGGCCGCGGCACCTACGTGCGCGACCGCGGCGCCCCGCAGGCCTTCTTCGGACCGCGCGACGACACGCCCGCGGAGGTCATCGACCTCACCATGTCGGTGGCGCCGGAAGGGCTGAACGACGCCGCCCTGGCCAAGACCCTGGCCGAGATGGCGGCCGACCCGGCGACCGGACAACTCGCCGCCTATCGCGGCGCCGAGGGGCTGGCGCGCCACCGGGCGGCGGGGGCGGCCTGGATCGCCCGCCGCGGCGTCAAGGTCGAAGCGGATCGGGTGGCCATCACGGCGGGCGGCAACCACGGCATTCTGGTGGCCATAGCGGCGGCGACGCAGCCGGGCGACAAGGTCCTCGTCGAACCGCTCAGCTATCCGATGATCCAGCCGATCGCCCAGATGATTGGGCGCCGACTCGAGGCGG